>OKSF01000150.1_pt1 | contig 65032 bp, 54 predicted proteins | sample 1606061 | NCBI WGS metagenome assembly OKSF01 (sample SAMEA3541567, study PRJEB24748) | human gut metagenome | biome: human gut; feature: human-associated habitat; material: faeces | place: China | collected 2012
AAGAACGGCGCGTCCGGGAACATGTCCGCAATGCGGTTGAACAGCAGGTTCATGCCCGCAACCGGCATTTTCTTCTTTGGATCGAGCAGCAGCAGATTGTAGGCGGCTTTCATCAGGCTTGGCGCCTGCGTGACCATAATGGTGTCGTCCACGTCGGAGATCACGCCGACTTTCGTACCGCTGGGAATGGTGAACAGGTTGGCTGTGACCGGTTTGCGGCTGCGTACCTTGTATGACACGTCGTGCACGCCCGGTTCGAGCGAATGTTCGGCCACGAGATCGAGATATCCTGCGGAATCGGAGGCTGCGAATTCACTGGAGACATTGCGCTGCGCGTCCACTTCGTCGTGCACTTCGGACGCGCCCACCTGCACGGTTTCGAGGGGCACGCCGTCGATGGCGATGCGCACCTTCGTATGCGGCGAGGGGATGGTGAGCATGGCACGGATGCCACGGGTCAGACGACCCGCCTGACGTTTGAAGGGCCCGTACACGGTTCGGCAGATCAGTCGAGAGTAATGTTCGGTGCCGTAGCCGACATATGGTTCCACGCGCGGATACCAGTTGAGATTGAGCACCATGCTTGTTGAGAACGTCACCCACTTGTTGAACGCTCTGGTAATGGTGCGGCGGAACAGTCGTGTCAGCGGAGGCTTGACTTCGATGCGTTCGTGTTTCGAAGCCGCGTCGAAGGTGGTGACCACCTTGCGTGCGGGAATGGGCACGGTCGGCATGTCATCTTCGGATATGGAATCCGGTTCACGCTGGGGCAACGGCTGCGGTTCGGTCATAACCCCACTATAAAGGCGATTATTGAATTACCTGGTACCCCAGCGTGAAAATCAGGGATTTTTCAGGGAATACCGATGATTTCCCATCCAATTTCCCGAATCGTGCCGTTCACTGAGCCACGATGTTGGCGTATTCCTCGGAGGAAAGCAGTCCCGGCTCATCATCCTCAAGTTCGATTTTGAAAATCCAGCCTTCGCCATACGGGTCACCCGTTACGATGCTTGGATCGTCGGCGGCCTCGTTGTTCACATAGCGAATCACGCCGGCCACCGGAGCGACCAGCGGCGTGACCGCCTTGGAGGATTCCAGTTCCGCCACCTCGTCGCCCGCCTGCACTTCGGTGCCGACTTCCGGCAGATCGATGTACACGAGTTCGCCAAGCTGGTCGGCCGCATATTCGGTGATACCCACCATGGCCGGCTCGGTGGAAGCATCCACCCACACATGCTCGTCGGAATATTCAAGATGCTCAGGCACATCCAGATTCGGCTTGTTATCGTTTTCTTCGCTCATGAAAGCTCATTCTACGTCAATCGTATGTATTTCCCTAGAGCAGTGCCGAAACTTGTTACGGGAGGTCGTGGCCGAGCCATTCTTCGATCATGTAGCGGGCGATGGTGGCCTTTCCGGGAGCTTCCATACGCCCTGCCACCAACTCGTTCATGTATTCGTCGCGGGTCACCCAACGCGCCTGCAGGGTCTCGTCGCCGTCCACGCGCACGTCGGTGGTGTTGGCCACGCCTTTGAACGCCATCATGAGCGATGCGGGGAACGGCCATGGCTGCGATCCCAAGTATTTGAGTTCGCCGATGTCTATGCCGACTTCCTCTTTGGCTTCGCGCCGGCAGGCATGCTCCAGGTTTTCTCCGGCTTCCACGAAGCCGGCCGATACGGAGTACAGTCCGGTGTTACGCCATGCGCTGTTGTGTTGCAGCAGCAGACGGTCCTCATGGTCCACGATCGCCGTGATGACGGCCGGTTCCACTCTGGGGAACAGCAGTCGCTTGCCGTCCGCTTCGCTGGTGCAGCGTTGCGCCCATCCTCCCAACGCCGGTTCGGTCGGAGCGCCGCATGTGGGGCAATGACGTTGGCGCGCATGCCATACGCCCAGCGAGATCGCCGTCGTGGCCTGGCCTGCTTCGCGCGCGCTGGCATGCGGTGCGAATCCGCGCAGATCGACCCAGTCGAATCGTTCCGCAGCGCTTTCCAGCAACGATTTCGACGTTTTCGCTTCCGGTTCGTGCTGTTCGCCGAACGCATCGTCCGCGCCCATATGCTCGCTGCTTGCGACCACCGTCTCCGCGGCTTTCACGCGAGACACGTCAACGGCGACCACGTGTTCGTCGCGTTTGCCGCCATACGATCCAAGGAATATGGCGGGCGCCGTCGGATGCGTGTGCAGTTCCGCCGCCACGTAGGCGCCGGGCAATTGCGCGAGACGCATATGCACGTTGGCGTAGTCCGCGATGGCTCCCTGTCCGCGCGGCACCGCCACCATGCCGTCTTTGACGAGAATGACCTTCGTGGCCGGCTCCAGCAGCGCCGTGTCGAACAGGTCGGGTTCGCCGCGTCTCGAAACCTCATAGTCGATGTCGCCTTGCGCAAGTGGCAGGAACGGCAGTGCCTGAGTCAGCGCCAATGGTGAGAACACGCTCATCGCTTGCTTCTTTCCTTGAATACGATTGATAGAGCGGATATTTTTTTCTCTATTCCGTATTTTCTTTTCTATTTTTTTATATCTTTTTTGTATTTCTGATTGCGATATTGACGGCAGCGACGGAAAATACCGGCTACTGCACTCTGCGCACCAATGCAAGCAGCGCGTCGGCGACCGCCTGCGGATGCTCATAAGCGCTGAAATGACCGCAGTCAAACACCACCGTCATATCCGTGCTCGTAGCCGTCATCGCATCGGCAATCGGCGTCATCACGCTCGGCGGGCTCGACGGATCCTTGTCGCCGCAGATCACCGCAACCGGTGCCGTAATCGCAGGCAACACATCGTTCAGATCCGGGCGCCCAGCCGCCATGCGCTCACGCCATGCGATGCCTTCGGCAGGCTGTTCGTTGATCCACGTCGTGAACTGTTCACGGTAGGCGGCCGACTGTTTGATGGTGGAATCCTCAGGTGTGGATGCCGCAAATCCCATCACCGGCTCATGCGTGCCCGTCGATTCGCATGCTTCGGCGATCGCGATGCGCTTCGCGCGCATCTGCGCGGAATCCGCCGCGGCCTTCGTGTCGCACAATGCCAACGCGGCAACAGCTTCGGGGTGCAGACGCTGAATGTCGAGAACCAGATAGCCGCCCATCGAAAGGCCCGCCCAAATCGCCTTGTCGTAACCGGCCGCATGCAACATCGCGACATAGGCGTCGGCCATATGGTCCAAACCGTTCGGGAAAGCGCCGTCCGCGTCTTTGCCGCCACTGGTCTCATCGGAAGGAATCGGCCCTTCTCCCGCACCGGGCATGTCGGGACCCCAGATCGGGAACCGTTTCACACCATGTTCCACAGCGGCCGCCTCCAACGCCTCCGCACATTCGTCCCACATGCGGTGGTCCACGGGGAACCCGTGCACCAGCACCACGGGAAGCCCCTCGCCCTCGCAATACACGTTATTATGTAATTCGATCGTCATCGTCTCACTCCGTTCCTCTCCCCTATATTGCCTATGTATCTATCGCTTGCGCTGCCTGCATTCGCAAGCTGCCACGCGCTTTCCTGGCGCCCACGGCCGACCGGTTTCGACGTCAACCATAAGCCTGTCGGCTACCTGCCGGCCCAAGCGATCGCCTGACGCACAATCGTGCCATATCCGTTGCTCATCTGGTTTATGAAAGTGTCGAGGATCTCGCTGTTCGGGTTGACCCATTCCACGTCAAGCGTCTCATCCTGCGGCTTGCAGTCGCCCGCGATCGGCACCACGTAGCACAATGCGATCGCATGCTGGCGGGAATCGAAATAATCGGATAGTCCCGGCGTCGGGAAAAACTCGGCCACGGTGAACGGCTGCAGACTCACCGGCAGCTGCGGCAACGCGATATCGCCCAAATCCTTGGCGATATTACGCGCCACGGCCTCACGCAACGATTCGTGATAGAGCACGCGCCCGGCAATCAGCGTTCGCTCGATACTGCCGTCGTCAGACACGCGAAGCAACGATCCGACCTGTGAAACACGCCCCAGATCATCGGTGCGCACCGGCACCACAAGCACGTATGGAATCGGCATTTCGCCGCGCATACGGTTGATTTCGCCGGAAGCAAGCCATCCTGGAGGATTACCTATTCCGCGAATGAAATCCTCCGGCGTAATGTCGTCGAATTCTCCGCGACGACGGCCTGCATCGAAATCGCCCTCGTCGGGCACTTCATCATTCATCACTGGCATAGTCCCATTATCACGCATCTTGTGTGAATTGGCTGGAAAAGAATGCGCCGAAAGACGATTCTTCTGACAGCGGATATTGCATATGCCGGGAATGCGGCGGGTTGGGGCGCGGTTATATACTCCAAAGCAATCGCATACGAGGGGCGTAGCCCGTCACGCGCGTCGATGGAACGAACAGCAAGGAGCAATCATGGCAACGCATGCGGTCACTTCGCAGGATTTCAATCAGGTCGTCGAATCCAACGATCTGGTATTCGTGGATTTCTGGGCAACCTGGTGCGGTCCGTGCCGTGCGTTCGGCCCGACGTTCGAAAAGGCAAGCGAAGCGAATCCTGACATTTATTTCGCGAAGGTCGATATCGACCAGAATCCGGATCTCGCCTCCGCCGCCAAAGTGCAGGCCGTGCCGACCTTGATGGTGATCAAGAACCAGCAGATCGTATTCCAGCAGGCTGGCGCGTTGCGCGCGTCGGATCTGGACGATCTGATCGCCCAGGCCAAGGAGCTGGACGTCAATGCGGCCGCTGCCGAAGAGGCTACGGAACAGGCGCAATAAGGCGAATATCAAAGGATTGCAAAGGTGCCGTTCGATGGCGAAACATCAACGGCACCTTTTGCTTTGCACGCTTGCTTTGTATGCCCGCTTTGCCCGCCTGTTACATATGCGCTCGCCCGGATTCCATGGCATGGAGTAGAATGTCGCGTTGGATATGCGCTTTCCGGCGAAGCCTGAAGTGGCGGCGCACCGCATGCCGTGCATGTGTGAATTCGTCGAGGATCTGAACGCGCGTTTAGGAGCAGAATGGCTAACCACAGCAAGCACGCCCGATCGTCTACCTTCGCCATGCCGAGCAAGTCCTCGCTGGTGAAGATCGCCGCAACGGTCGCGGCGGTGGGCCTGTTGGCTACCGGCGGCATTGTGTCGCGCAATCTTTACACCTCCGCGGAGCAGAACACGGCCAATCAGGTCACGGCCTTCTCCGTCACCGATTCCGCCGAAGCATCCCGTGGCAACGCCCGTGAGCTGCTCAATGGAGACACCTCGTACGTCACCGTGAAGATCAACGGCAAGTCGCGCGTGGTGCCCGGTACCAATTTCACCGACGTGAAGTCCGTGCTCGACGCGGGAGACATCACGCTCGAACCGGAAGACACGGTCTCCCCTTCGCTCACCACCAAGGTGGATGAGAAGACCGTAATCACCATTCAGCGTGCCGGCGCAAGCGTTGAGGTTTCCGACACCGCCATCGGTTTCAATGTCGTCAAGAAGGAAACCTCAAGCCTGCCGGAAGGCCAGGAGAAGGTTGAGACGGAAGGAGAAGAGGGCGTGATGGAAACCACGAACCTCGTAACCAAGTCCGGCGACACCGTGGTCTCCTCCAATATGATCAGCTCGTATGTGAAGAAGGCTCCGGTCGACAAGGTCATTCTCGTCGGCACCGGCTCCACTTCGTCGTCGTCCTCCAGCGCTTCCGCGTCGATCGGCACCACTGTGCCGGCGGGCGAAATGCAGCAGTGGGCTCACGATTATCTGCTGTCGAACGGCTACACCGAAGCCGATTTCACCGCCACCGTATACATCATCACCCACGAGTCCGGCTGGAGCGTCACCGCAACGAATCCGAGTTCGGGCGCCTATGGTCTGCCCCAGGCGTTGCCTGGCAGCAAGATGGTGAGCGCGGGCGCCGATTGGGCCACCAATTATCAGACTCAGCTCAAGTGGTTCTGGGGTTATTGCGCGCAGCGTTATGGTTCCATTCAGGGAGCCTACACGTACTGGCTGGCCAATCACTGCTATTAAATCGCGATTGATCATCATTGATTGATTCGATGATGATATAGTTTGAGCTCCGTAATATTCGAAGATATTACGGAGCTCAAACTATATTACGATCTTAAATATCACTGGGATATCGCCGATTTCACAGGGCATTGTTGGAACCGATCACCGTGGCTTCCTTGACGTCATCGATCTTCCTGCGCCTGCGGCCGCCGTGACCGGCCTTCGGACCACGCTTGCCGACGGTGCCGCTGCGGACCCCGTTCTTGGCATCGAAGATGATCACGCGCTCATCGCTGTGATATTCACCTTCCAAAGCAAAGTAGGCGATCTTGTCTGCAGGCACTTCCGGGAAAGTGAAGAACTTCTGCGTCGCAACAAGCAGGTCAAGATTGCGAGTGGTCACGGAAGCCGGACGATCAGCGTTCGGATTGTTGAACTGAACCGCGAAATCGTCGTTCTCGTCGCACACCTGGATTGCGAACTTGCCACGCTCGTAATTCACCAGCAGCTTGACGAATTCCGGACGACCGAGCACTTCGGAAACACCCTTGGAAAAACGAACGGATTCAAGCATGACCGTCATGGTCAACTTGCCACCAGTTCTTTCGCCAACTTCTTTGAAACCATCAAGAACGGACATGTAAATCCTTCCTTTACTGTAAATAACTACATGAAATACTGTACCTCATTGTTAAGAATAAAACGAATCGAATCTTAGGGAATATATATTCGTATCTTTAAGAACACAACATAATACGAAAAACACAATGAGGCCATCTCACGCAACCACTTTTGTAATCATTTTCATTTTTAAAATATTTTCCCAGTAACAGTTTTCATTGGAATTTCACCATTTCTTGGTACTTTCTACACTCCAATTGAAAAGGAACATACACTACACGGTTACAGCATCGCAAACACAATCAAAGAAGATGGAACCCCGCCGCAAAGCAGGATTCCGACATTGTTAACAGCGTGGCGGAATCCTTGAGTAATGTGGCGGAAAAGTCGCTGCACGCTTCCAACAAAGAGTCGCCGGCGAAGCTTTCCATGGTGCAGCGCGCCGCGTAGCCCGTAGCCCCTAGCTCCCCGAAAGCGGCATTGTATCTGGCTGTGACATAACTGTGAAGCGCGATCTGAAGGAAATCTCCGTTCAGCTCGACAACCTCAACATTCCGGTGATGGGCTTCGTGTTCAACTTCGCGAAGGAACGCAAGGTCTCCTCGAACGGCAACTACCATTACTATTACGACGAGGGCGGCAAGAAGAGCCAAAGGAGCCGAAAGAAGAGTAAGCACAAAAACTGACCCAATCTCAACAAAATAATCGCCTCCCTTTTACTAGAAAGGGAGGCGATTTTTCGAGTTTATGCAACGCAATGCGCAGCTTAGTAGGAACCGGTACCGCGGAAGACTACGAGCACGGTCTTCGCAAGAATCGCGAGATCTCCAGCGATGGACCAATTCTCGATGTACGAAACGTCCAAATACTCGCTCTGCTCCTGCGAAAGATCCGAACGACCGGAAACCTGCCACGGACCAGTAATACCGGGCTTCACCAGCAAACGCGTGGAATACAGGGAGCCATAGCGGGCAACCTCGTCAGGCAACGCCGGACGAGGCCCAACCAAAGACATATCGCCCTTCAACACGTTAAAGAACTGAGGGAACTCATCCAACGAAGTCTTACGAATAAAATGGCCAATCTTCGTAATACGTGGATCATCCTTCATTTTGAAGATAAAACGATCGCTCTGGCCATTCTCTTCCGCAAGCTTCTTCTTCAACTCTTCTGCATTGGTAACCATGGAACGGAACTTGTACATGGTAAACGGCTTACCATGTAACCCGACACGCTGCTGAGAGAAAAACACCGGACCACCATCATCGAATTTGATGGCAATAGCCACACCGAGCATAATCGGCGAAGAAATCAACAACGCGCAAGCCGAACCTATGATATCGACGACACGTTTCACCACAGCAGTAGCAGTAGTGTATTGCGGCAGACTCGCCAACAACACCGGCTGCTCAGCCGTATTACGCAAATATAGGCGGTGACCGCTCACATCAGCCAAAGACACGGCCAACGCAAGCTCCATGCCCAAAGATTCCACTGCAAGAGAGATACCATGCAGCATTTCGGAATCACGAGACAGCACGTCGGCAACATACACTTCTTGAGCGCAAAGACTTTCGCACGTGCGGGGGAACGCGGAATTAAGCGGAATCACCTTCAGCTTGTCGGCACCTTCAATGGAAGGATCCGGCTCGAACGAAGTGACCACATACGCATCTTTCTTTCTGCCGTCAGCTTTGATCGGGCATACTGCGACCGGCGAATACCCCCAATTGGAATAATCCTGCATGGTACGCAACGCACGGTTAATGCCGTCGGAAGAACCAATCACCACGGTCTTATACTTGCAAGAACCTTTTTTGCGGCTGCGATGCAACCACTGACGCATCTGCCAACGGGCAATCACTTCCAGGAGGAACGCGATGATCGGGGCAACGATAAGTGCCGTTCGTGGAAGCGCAAGTTTGAAAATAAACGCAATCGAGCAATACGTAATAATAGTGAGCAGCGAAGCGTTGATGATCTTCGCGTACAGCTCATAGCCCTCCGCCATCACATGCCTATGGTATGCACCGACGATTGTAAGGCTCAATACCCAAATGGCACTGAAGCAAACAAGAAATAGTCCAAATGGCATGACGCTACCGATGGCTTCATATGCAGAATTGTTTGCCCACAGGCTGAACGCGAGAGAAACCAGCATGACGGCAAGGTCGACCATTACCAGACAGGCAACGAACGAATATCTCCACCCCGGAACGACCTGCTTCTTGACCCTCTTACAGCTATGCCCGTCCCCATCAACGGGAAACGGCGTGTTCGAGAATGTCATCGGTTCAAACTGCGAAACGTTTTGAGCTTGATCCTGAACATGCGTCCGCTGCTTATGCCATGCGTTGGAGGAAACAATATGTATTTCCTCCGTCTTTGGCGTTGAATCCGAATCGCAGGAGTTCCCTCGCATGTCCAATCCCTTCAGTCTGGCTCTTACACTCCATCCTTCTAGGGCAGATTACACCCACCCCCCCCCGAGTAACATCCACCACCCTAGAATGGCATAGAAGGGTGATGGATGTCGGTACTCCCACAATCAGCTGCGGAGGAGGATTTCCTCCAGGGCGCCGATCACCGCATCGGGCATGCCGGAGGTGACAAACAGCTCGTTGCTGAAACGGGGCGCGGTATCGAAGGTGCGCAGAGCCCCGAGCGCACGCACTCCTTGCTCACGAATCGCCTGCATCGCATGCTCTTTGGAAATGTACGGCATTTGCGCATGCAAGAGCACGTCAAGCACGTCCTGTTCGACTGAATTCTCAGCAATCTGCAGTCCGTCTGCAATCGTAACGTTCAAGCATGCAGTAGACGGCACGTCGCGCACAACGACCGACAGACTCAACGTCTGCTGATCGTATGTAATTTCTGCAGTATTGCAAGCTTTACCGCCAATTTCGATACGAACGTTCTGCGTGTCTGGCTGTGCAACTCCACGGAACACAATCTCCCAGTTACGCTGTGCCGGAATGGCTTCAGCACAGCCTTCCACCGGACTGATGGTGAACTGCGTGGCATTGTCCGTATTCTTCCAGTCAAGGCTCATGCACGTATCGGCAACATGAGTTTGGCCATCGCAAGACTCGGCAGATGCAGAACCGGAAGCAGCAGAGGCCACAGAACCATCGTCTTCCTTGAGTGTGAACGAACCGTTCGCACCGGGGAACACCAGCACCTGCAGGGACTCCGGATTGCCCAGATCATTCACCTTATTGCCCTCGCCAAGCTGCTGCAACGGCACGATACCGCCAGCCTTGGCAAACACCGGCATACGGTCGATCGCACGCCACACTTCCAAACGACGCCCGGACTCTCCTGCCGAAACGTAACGGCGACCATCGAAGAAGTCATACCATTCACCTTGCGGCAGCCATGCTTCCGTGCTACCCAGCTGCGCGGAATCGTCATTATCAGAAACAATTGGTGCAACCAGCAGCTCAGTACCGAAACGGAATTCGTCCGGCACCTCGTACGCCTGCGGATTGTTCGGATCCGCCCAATACATCGGCTCCACCAATGGCATGCCCTCGAACGCGGCGCGATAGTTCATGGTGTACAGGTACGGCAGCATCATATGGCGCAGTCGCAGCGAACCCACCATGGAATCGCGCACTTCCGCGGAGAAGTTCCACGGCTCCTTGCCCATGAACTGCGAATTGCTGGAATGCAGGCGATTGATCGGGCTGAACGTGCCAAGCTGGTACCAACGGGCTTCCAAATGCTCGTTACGATAGCCACACATATGACCGCCAATATCGTGACTCCACCATCCGTAGCCGATATTCGACGCGGTAGCAGTGAAATACGGCTGGAACTGCAAGGATTCCCACGTAACAATGGTGTCTCCCGAGAAGCCGACCGGATAGCGGTGCGAACCCGGGCCAGCATACCGCGAGAAGGTGAGCGGCCAACGGTTGTTGCGTTCCGTGCAACTCACGTTGCGTTCGGATTGCTCGACATGCATTTCATGCTCATCTCGAGCGCCCGGCTCGGCGCACTTTTCGCATTCGCAGTTCTCCCCTGCGTTGCGTTCGGAAGAAGTCTCGTAGCGCCCGGAATCCAGGTAGTGCAAGTGGTTGAGCACCCACAGCGGGTCGAGTCCCGGCTGGCGGGTCACGCCGCCCTGCTGCCAGTCGAGCCACCAGAAGTCAACGCCTTCGGCTTCCATACGATGATGCATGTCGAAGTAGGCGCTTACGAAATCCGGATTCGTGAGGTCGAATTCCACTGCCTCTTCGGTTGCGGGATCGATGCCGACGCGCTTGGCCACGGCCTCATAGTCGTCTTCGAACGCGCGCACGCCGTCTCGCGGATGCACGTTCAATGTGGCTTTCAGGCCGCGCTCGTGCAAGTCGCGCAAGAACGCCTTATGGTCCGGGAACAGCTGCTTATCCCACGAATAGCCGGTCCAACCGGAACCGTATTTCGGATCGACATCGTCCACGCGGTGCCAGTCCATGTCGATCACGGATGTGGTGAATGGAATGCCTTCGCGCTTGAACCGGTCCATGAGCTGCAGGTATTCGTCTTGCGTGTAGCGGTAGTAGCGGCTCCACCAGTTGCCGAGTGCGAAGCGCGGCAGCAGAGGCGTTGGTCCGGCCAGCTTGTAGAAGTCTTGCACCGCTTCGGTGTAGCGGCGGCCATAGCCGAAGAAGTAGAAGTCGGTTTCCGCGTGATCGCGTGGCATAACCCAAGCCCCCAGCGGATTCGGTTTGCCGTTCACTCCGTATGCTTCCACGATCACGTTCGCGGCGGAATCGTCGAGTACCGCCCATCCGTCTCGCGAAATCACACCATCGTCCAGAGGAATTTCGCCGTTCGCCTCGTCGAGCGTGCGCGCGGTGCCTTTAAGATTATGCTTCGGCTCGTCGCCGTAATGCCACGTATTGAACTGGGTGTCGGCCACGCCCTTGACGACTACGCTCAAGCCTTCTTTGCTGAATGGCTTGCCATCGTACGTCACATACAGCGCGGGGGTGTCAACAATGAGCAGTCCGTCGCGATGCGACACCGTGAACTGCGTATCGGCACCGAAATCGCGGTTGACCACCATCTGCGTAAGATTGTCCTCAAATTCGCCGGAATCAGACCATTCGAAACGGATCAGCGATTCCGTTAGAATGCCAATCCTCCAATGATCCCCTTGTAAAACCGACGATTCTCGCATTTTCGGACGTGCCTTGCGCACATAGTCGACGAATACCGTGCCGGTTGCGTTATCTAATGCGTTGTTTGCCATACTACTCCTGCCTTACTTGCCACTGCCCGTCGCAATACCTGCAATGAACTGCTTCTGGAAAATCATATACACAATGATCACTGGAACAATTGCCAACGAAGTCGCTGCGAACAATCCGCCGTAATCGGTGCCGTATTGTCCGTTGAAGGCCTTCAGACCGACAGCGAGCAGCTGCTTGTTTTCGTCGGTAATCATCAAGAATGGCCACAGGTAGTCTTCCCAATTCCACAGGAAGGTGAAGATGGCGAGCGCCGCGATGGTGTTATGGCTCATTGGCAGAATGATGCTATGGAAGATTCTGGTTTCGGATGCGCCATCGAGTTTCGCCGCTTCAATGAGTTCGTCAGAAATTCCCGAGATGGATTGGCGGAACAGGAAGATACCGAATGCGCTGATCATGCCAGGAAGCACGAGCGACGTGTAGGTGTCTTGCAGACCCCAGTTGGTGAACATTTCGTATTGCGGAATGATGGTCACTGCCCAAGGAATCATCATGGTGCTCATAACGATGCCGAAAAGCAGGTTGCGACCACGGAATCGCATTTTAGAGAACACGTAACCAAGCACCGCACTTGTGTAGATTGCAATACCGGTTTTCAGTACTGCTACGATCAGCGAGTTTGCGAACAATCGCAAGAAATTGAACTTTTCTTGGATGCTCACATAATTGTCAATCGTGGATGGCTTAGGGAATAATCCTCCGGTCACTTTGACGATTTCGCTATTTGGCGCGAATGATGAAATGAACATCCAAACAAATGGAACAATGGTGATGATGGCGGCGATGAAGAGCAGAATCGTAAGAATGATGCCGCCAATTTTACGTGATTTCATGCCAGTTCCTCCGAATCTCCAGAAACCTTGAACATGATGAGGGTGAGCACACCAGTGAACAGGAAGAGCACAACTGCCTGAGCTGACGCGACGCCGAAGTTGTATTTCTGGAATGCCTGATCAAAGATGAGATAGCTGATGGTGTAGGTTGACGTGCCCGGACCGCCTTCGGTCATGACGAGAATCTGCACGTATGCCTGCAGGTAGCTGATCAGTGACGTGATGACAATGAACAAGGTGGTTGATTTAAGCAACGGCAGGGTGATTTTGAAGAAAATCTGCACTGAGTTGGCACCGTCGATGGCGGCCGCCTCGTACACGTCTCGAGGAAGATTCATGAGACCGGCCAAATATAGAACGGTCGCGTAGCCGAAATCCTTCCAAATGGTCATGATGATGACTGCCGGCATGGCCCATTTGGTGTCGTGCAGCCAGTTGATGTCGAGTCCTGTGATTTTGTCTACCATGCCGAACTGCGGGTCGAACATCCACATCCACACGAAAGAGACTGCCACGAGCGGAGTGATAGTCGGCATGTAGAACAGACCTCGGAGGGTGTCTTTGCATTTGACGAGTTTGGCGCTGAGCAGCAGGGCCAAGCCGAGACCAAGCACAATGCGGAAGAGTGTGGAAACACCTGCGAATACCGCCGTGTTCCCCATGGAAGTCCAGAAAAGTTTGTCTGTGAGGATCTGTTTGAAGTTGTCGAGTCCGACCCAATCATAAGTGCCAATCAGAGGATTCCAGTTATGCAAACTGCCCGCGAAGGCTTTAAAAATTGGGTAGGCCAGGAAAATGGCGAAATAGACCACCAAGAAGACAACGGCCATGTTGCGTAGGGTGAAAATTCTCGATACCAGAGATTCACCATTTTTGTTTTTCATTGAATCTCGCCTCTCTGTGAGCCGATTCGACCGTTTTGTTACGCAATACAGAATGTCAGATCGAATCGAATAAGAAGATTGAACGTATCTCGTAGATAAAAGGCAGCCGCGGCGCGGAAGAAGAATCGTACCGCGACTGCCCGGATTGGAAAAGGGATTGGAAAGGATATATCGGTATTACTTATGTTCGTCGAAGTAAGCGTACTTGCTTTCCATTGACGTGAAGTCAGAGCTCTTCATGTCGGTATCCATCTGGCCCTGGGCCTCCTTGAGAGCCTTATCGATGGACATGCCGTTCTGGAAGACGTTCTGGAAAGCAGTAGTGCCGCTGGATTCAACGGTGGACGGTGCCGGTCCCGGCCAAATCAGTCGGTCTACGCGCGGCTGGATGGCGGCCATGACCGGCTTGGAGAGAATGTCCTTGTCGTTCTGCAGCGAGGTCTTGGCTGGGAAGGAGTTCAGTTCGGATACCGCTTCACGAATGTAATCATCGTTGGCGAGCAGGTACTTGATGAAGTCTTGGGCAACGGCCTGCTGTTCTTTGCTTTGGTTCTTGTTGACGCCCGGAGTGGATTCGCCGTTGTAACGGTCGTATGCAAACGGAGTGTCTTCGGAGAAGGTTGGGGTGGCGAACACGCCGTAGTCAATATCTGGATACTTTTCTTTCAGCGTGCCTTCCATGTGGCCCCAAGCGTAGATCATCGCAGACTGGCCGTTACCGAAGCTTTGGGTGTAATCGTTGCCGAAGTCAACGGATCCGACCTTGTACTTGTCATACAAATCCTTGAGGAACTGCATGTTTTCTTTGGTCACATCGTTGTTGTAGTTGGCTTTCTTGCCATCTTCGCTGAAGAGCAGTTCACCCTTCTGATAGTTCAGACCTTGGTAGATGGCGCTGTAGGCGCCGCCATTGAAGTTGAAGCCGGCCTGCGTCATCTTGCTGCCGTCGGTCTTGGTGAGCTTTTGGGCGACCTGGATGAATTCGTCCCATGTGGTCGGAATGTCGGCGTCGGTGAGGCCCGCTTCGCTCCACAATGTCTTGTTGTAGTAGATGTTGCCGGTGTTGATCACGGAGTCGATGTACTTGACTTTGCCGTTCGCATCTTCATGTACGGATGCGGTGGAGTAGTCGGATTCCAGAGACTTGGTGTCGATATCGTAATCCGCTGCGTATGGACGAATCAACGCATCGTAAGAATTGTGGATGTTGAAAACGGCCGGACCGTTTTTGCCTTTCAGAGCCAATGGCAGCTTGGTCCAATAATCATCCCATGAAACATTCACCGTTTTGATGGTGACGTTCGGATACGTCTTCGTGTAGGACTCAATCATCTTGTAGACAGGATCCGTGCCCTTGCTGCCCCAGCTCCAGTACTCGAGCTGGATTGGCTTGCCGTCGTTCACGAGATGATTGGGGTCGTAGGTGATGGTGTTGCCGATAACGTCAAGCCCTTTGTCGGCTTTCGTATCGGTTGTGCCGGACGCGGCATTGCTGTTCCCGCACGCAGCCAAGCCGACGATGCTCAAGGCCGCCACTGCCACTGCGATACCTTTGTTGATTTTCATATCTCTCCTTACGTCCTCGTAAGCCTTCATCCGCCCCTTGCGGACAAGCAATAGCATACGACAAGGGTTTCATATTGGCAATTCAAGGTTTTTTAAAATGTAACCGGTTTCATTTGAAACCCGTTTCATCTCACCGCTGTGAGCGTGCACACATTGTTTTTCATACGGCGTGTCGTATCGCAACCCTTTTCATTCATCTTTCAACTCTGTAGCCATGAGGACGGTAATGATGGTAGGCTGAAACAAACAGTGAAAAACTTTCGGAGGCACCATGAAAGCGAGCATCGGCGATGTGGCACTGAAGGCAGGCGTATCGAACGCTACAGTCTCACGCACTTTCGCACACCCTGAACAGGTGTCAGAGGCAACACGGTTGAAAGTGCAGGCCGCAGCTGATGCGTTGAATTTCAGCGTTTCCAGATCGGCAGGAATTCTTAAATCCGGTAGAACCTATCGCATAGCATTATTGGTCGGCAGCGGCGTCATCGAATGGTTCACCGCCGAAATCATTGCCGGACTTAACGATGTTTTGCGTGACGCCGGGTACGATCTGGTCATCTACCCCATCGAGGGGTCGGAGGCGCGTGACGCATTCTTCGAGGAACTTCCCGTACGCAGCAACGCCGATGCCGTATTCGTTTCCTCATTTGGCATCAGCCCCGACGAGGTCAAACGTCTCGGAACCGCAAAAATTCCGATTATCGGTATCAATACCACCAGCGAAGGATTCGATGCAACTGTCGGTATCAACGACAAAGAAGGCATCAAACTCATCGTTCGGCATCTCGCCAAGCTGGGACATCGTAACCTGCTGTATTTATATGAAAGCTTTTCCTCCACATTGGGATTCAGCTCATTTAACCGTATTTCCGGATTCCAGGAAGCCTGCGATGCAGTTGACGGACTGACCGCCCGCACACTGGCAGTGCAAAAAGGCGACAGCATTCTAGATGCGGCAATTTCCGAAATCATGGCGCAAGACAACCCACCCACCGCATTGTGTTTCCATCAGGACTCACAGGCAATTCCATTGTTCTTCCGCCTTCAACGCAGCGGCCTTTCCGTGCCTGGAGATATTTCCGTAACCGGATTTGACGACAGCACCTTCGCCAAAGAAGCTGAGCTAACCACCGTTCGACAGCGCCCATACGACATGGCCGTCGATGCGGCACAAAAGGCTCTGGCACTCATCGAAGGACAACCCATCGAGGAACCATTCGAGACATTCCCCGTGCAGTTGCAAGTACGAAACTCAACCGCAAAACCACGCACCGCTCCCCTGCTGTAGGCCGCAGCGTGTACTCGCGTGAAATCACTTCGCGTAATACCCCACGCCAACCGGTCTATCTGCGTTATGTATGGCAGATTTTGCTTTTCGTACGGAAACATCTCGCTTATATATGGCACGTCGCCTGCGAAAACAGCCACTTCGGGGGTACGTTTTTGAGGTTTTCGCCGCATGTGTCTGCCATATGTAAGTGAGATGTCTCCGGTCAGGCCCCCGAATCTGCCATACATAGACGAGATGCGAGCCGCAGACGAGCCTCTTCGTCTTACCCCGGCGTTCAATGTACTTTTCTTCACACGCATGTACGTTTAATCGCCTCAAGCACCGATGCGAATCAAACTCACCAATGTTCGCACCGTCAACGGCATACGCCAAGACAGCAACGCGACTTAACCCAAACCGCCAACATCAGTAGTTTGGTAGATACTCGCGCGCATAGCCGTCCACACCTCCATTGGACGAGAGGAAACGTGGAATAGAGTCATTGCCTTTTGTCGACCATCATGACGACGCGCGCAAACAGATAACGCTAAACTTGTCTCATGTTGATTATTTGCTTAACCTAGCGAAGCGACGAAGCAAGAGCAGGTGATATATGGTAACAATTTCTGACGTGGCGCACGCAGCCGGTGTTTCCAAGGCAACAGTCTCGTATGTACTATCGGGAGATCCTCGAATCACCCAAGCTACAACACTTAAGGTGCAACATGCGATTGACGAATTAGGCTATACGGTGAACCATGCAGCTCGCGCACTATCCGTAAGAAAAACCAAAACAATAGGTGTGGTCTCCCCCGCCTTTCACGGCAACTATCTGTCAGCCCTCTTTGGGCTGTACGTGTACCTGCTATCCGAAGAAGCGACAAAGAGAGGATACGACACCCTACTCATTGGCGAGAACGACGGCTTCGAGGCAATGCATGAAGCATGGTCGTCAAAGAAAGTGGATGGGTTCATCCTGATGGACGTCAAAGATGAGGATCCACGAGTCAGCTATGCCGCAAAAGAGCACATTCCGACCGTTGCATTCGGCTCGCCAAAGAACTCACACGGTTTGGATACAGTGGATTCCGATTTCGCCAAGGCTGCATCATCAATCTTGAATTTCTTAGCCTCTGAAGGGCATAAAGAGGTGATTCTTATTCCATGGTCACACACAATATTTGATCAGGGTCTTGGCTACGCTTGGCGCTTTCTGGATTCAGCGATAGAGACCGCCAAACGTCTTGACCTGAAAATGCATGTCGAATATCCGAAAGACGACGATTCGGATCCTTCGCCCCTCATTGAGCATGCACTAGATACGCACACCAAAGCGACCGCTCTGATACTTCACAACGAGCCAGCAACAATCGTTGCCCCTCAGGTCTTGGCACGCAGGAACCTCCGAACACCGGATAACTTGCAGGTCGTAACCGTCTTCCCGAAACAGCTAGCAACATCAATGAAGATATCGTTCCCTGCAGTGCGTCCGGACATTACGCAACTATCAGAAGCCGCCGTGGGAACCCTTTTGCGTCGAATAAACAATCCGAAAGCCCCGACGGTCACCCGCTATCTTGATTATCCACTAACCCAAGAGCCCGAGTAACATCGCAGCTACGTAGATTACGCGCAGAAAACAACCACGAGATTCTACATTAGTTAAGTTCGTCGATTTGACTTTTCAAAGATCAGGGTTTATTATTTAACTTGTTTAACCGGTTCAACAGTTTGGGATTAAAACTTCCCAAACGCAATAAATTAATCATTCAGCGCATAGGTGCGCTGTTAATGAAAGGAAATACCAAATGATCGGTTCAAATATGAAGCGCGTAATAGCTTTAATCGCCGCAAGTGCCGCGGCAGTCAGTCTCGCCGCTTGCGGTAGCAACTCGAGTCAAGATTCCAAAACAATCGAATTCTGGGACCCATACCCTCAGAAGAACGATAGCAGCACATGGGCGAAATACGTTACCAATTGTGCTCCTGAGGGATATAACGTAAAACGCATCGGCTATGCGCAGTCAGACCTATTAAACAATCTCACAACAGCCGTCAAGGCCGGCAACGCACCCCAGATCGCCCTGATCGATAACCCAAAGATGCCTACCGCTGTCGACGCAGGACTTGTTACGGATATCGAGGCAGCGGGAGTCGACGTTTCAGGATTCGACAAGAATATCGAAGGCCCCGGCATCATCGACGGCGTACAATATGGGGTTTCTTACGGCACTAACGCATTGGGCTTGTATTACAACCCCGATGTCCTCAATAAGGCCGGCGTCGACCCGGAATCGATTACCGATTGGAATTCACTCAACAGTGCCATCGAAAAAGTAGTAAACGCAGGATATAAGGGCATCACGTTCTCCGGCATTTCCGGCGAAGAAGGAACATTCCAGTTCCTTCCCTGGTTCTGGGGAGCCGGCGGTCAATTGAAGGACGCTTCAGGTTCCAGTGCCGAGCAGGATGCGCTTGATCTGGTATCCGGCTGGGTCCAAAAAGGTTGGGCTCCGAAATCGGTCGCAACGGACAACCAATCTGCTGCATGGGATCTGTTCCTTGGCGGCGATTACGGCTTCTCCGAAAATGGTTCATGGCAGATGGAGTCGGCCGTCGAGAAAGGCTACAAGATGATTTCCATCCCAGCCAAAGATGGCGGAGTAGCCCCAGTTCCAAGCGGTGGCGAGTTCATTACCATTCCAACCCAGAAAACCAAAGACAGTGACAAGATGAAAGCAACCGCGGAGGTCATTCAGTGCCTCATTGACGGAGATAATCTCAAGAAGACCAATGATGAGATGGTTTATCTTGCCGCCAAAAGTGACGTCCGCAAGCAGCAGGTGGAAGAGAACAGTGCCTGGGCACCTTGGGTTGACGCCGTAGAAAATGCTGAAGGCCGTACCACTGACGTTGGTCTGGAATACGAAGACATTTCTGCACAGCTTTCTGAAGATCTACAGGCTGCCTTGAATAAGGGCTGATTCGCGGTCTCATATTTTTCTGGGGCATCTGCCCGCCATTCATTGCGATATTCAGACGCCCCATTCCATCTTTTCCATCAACAGGCAGGTGAACTATGTCTCAAACAATCACCGCAGATAAACCAAGGCGAATCAAGCCAACCACATTGGCCGCCATTGGTTTCGCGGCCCCGCTGATTATTTACATGCTTATCTTCTACGTTTGGCCTCTGATTCAGAATATTTCCATGAGTATGCACCGCTACACACGTCGCACTTTTGTGACCGGCGATGCCCCTTGGTCTGGATTCGATATCTATAAGGAAATATTAAGCAATCAACAGTTCTGGACCATTCTCGGACAGACTTTGATTTTCGTCTTCGCTTCTATCGTTTTCCAATACTCTATCGGCTTGGCATTGGCGGTTTTCTTCAATCAGAATTTCAAACTTTCCGCGGCTTTGCGCGGCGCATTCCTTGTACCATGGCTACTTCCGCCAATGATTTCCGGTACGATCTGGCAATGGATGATGGACGCCGACAGCGGTGTTATTAATAATTTCCTCAAACTATTTGGTTTGGACCCGGTTTGGTGGCTGCAAGCCGATCATTCCTTGTGGGCGGTTATCATTGCCAATATTTGGCTTGGTATTCCTTTCAACCTCGTAATTCTGTATTCGGGCTTGCAAAACATCAATGGCGACTTGTATGAAGCCGCCGCGTTGGATGGCTGCAATGCTTGGCAGCGCTTCTGGAAGATTACTTTCCCGTTGCTCAAGCCGGTATCGATGATCACGCTCCTGCTAGGTTTCGTCTACACGTTACGAACAGTAGACATCATCTGGATTATGGCCAAGGGCACTGGATCTTCGAGAACCTTGGCAACTTGGGCTTATGAGATGGCTTTCGGAAAGGGCACATCAGCAACCATCCGGTATTCGGAAGCATCCGTTGTGGGCACGATTCTCATTGTCGTAGCACTGATTTTCGCTCTGATTTACCTGTGGGCCCAGCGGAATGAAGAGAAGAGGTAACTAAAATGAAACATCGTTCATCATGGTGGAAAACACTTATAGGCATCATTTTGACGCTGATTATGCTCTTCCCCGTATACTGGATGATCAACATATCATTCACGCAACGTCGCTCCATCCGTTCAGGTGATCTGTTCCCGAAAGATTTCACGCTCGACAATTATGCCTCTGCGTTAAGTTCACAGCTCCCCTACCTAGGAACGTCATTGCTAGTTGCCATAGGATGCGTGATCCTGACCCTAGCAATTGCATTACCTTCGTCATACGCCATTGTTTTCTTGGAGTTCAAAGGCTCAAAGTCCATGAACTTCCTGTTGATTGTTGCTCAGATGATTCCCGCGGTCGTTATGTCTCTAGGCTTCTACCAGATCTACGATGACATCGGTCTTCTCGACAGTATTCCGGGACTTATCGTTGCCGACTCCACTTTGTCGGTACCGTTCGCAGTGATTCTGATGACGGGATTTATGTCCGGTATGCCACGCTCGTTGGTGGAGGCAGCGCAAATCGACGGAGCATCGCAGTGGGGTGTTTTTACCAAAATCGTGATTCCACTCTCCCGTAATACCATTGTCACGACTTCGCTGTTCGCTTTCCTCTGGGCATGGTCAGATTTCATGTTTGCTTCGACCCTCGATTCCGGTGGCGGCAAGATGAGGCCAATCACCATGGGTCTATATGACTTTATCGGTTCACAGAACCAAGAATGGGGGCCAATGATGGCCACCGCAGTATTGGCCTCAGTACCAACAGCGCTATTACTAATTTTCGCACAGAAATACGTTGCCGCCGGCGTAACAGCCGGAGCGGTGAAAGACTGATCCAACCCTTAAGTACATAATTACAAGGACCAACTATGAGTGAACTAACTTTTGCTATCGATGGAGATGCACTGTTGTGGACTGGTGACGGCGAATATCTTCGCATCGAACCATGGGGAAAGAATTCAGTCCGCGTCCGCGCTTCGAAAATGCATGAGATACAGGAACAAGAAGGAGCTTTGCTGCCACAAAACAATCAGGCCTCAGACAGTCACAACTATGGCATCACCATTGACAAGCCCAATAGAACCGCCGAATTACGCAATGGCGATATTGTAGTTCAAGCGAAAGCATCCTGCGGCCTGTACTCCGGATCAGGATATGAAGAGCCACGCTGTTTACTAAGCTTCTATAAGGCAGACGGCACACCGCTCATTCAGGAAATACCATCTGGCGGATCACTAAATCTTCGAGCGCGATGGTTCAAACCGATCACCGGAGGCGACTATTCCATCGTTGCTTCCTTTACCACACCGGAAAATGAGAAACTATATGGTATGGGCGAGTACCAACAGAACATCCTCAATCTGAAAGGTTGTACCCTCGAACTCGCGCATCGCAATTCACAGGCATCTATTCCTTTCGTGGTTTCCAGCGCCGGATATGGCTTCCTGTGGAATAATCCGGCACTTGGAAACGTTACGTTCGGCAAGAACCGTACGGAATGGCGAGCTGAATCAGCCAAGCAGATTGACTACTGGATTACCACAGGCGATACACCTTCTTCGATAATGAAGCATTACGCCGACGCCACAGGGCACGCTCCTCACATGCCTGAATGGGGACTGGGATTCTGGCAGTGCAAGCTTAGATATTGGAATCAACGTCAGCTCCTAGACGTCGCCCATGGGTTTAAACAGCGTAATATTCCATTGGATCTCATCGTTGTAGATTTCTTCCACTGGCCGCATATGGGTGACTTCCGTTTTGAGAATGAATTCTGGCCCGACCCCAAAGCTATGGCGGACGAGCTGCACAGCATGGGAGTGAAACTCATGGTATCTGTGTGGCCCCAGGTCGCGCTCGCCTCAGAGAATTATGTTGAGATGAAGTCAAAGAACCTTCTCGTGCGCGCAGATAAGGGTGAAGACGTCAGCATGATGTTCGAAGGTCCCAGCCAGTTCTATGACGCCACCAATCCAAAAGCTCGCGAATATGTTTGGGAGAAGTGCCGAACAAATTATGCCGAGCTTGGGGTTGATGCATTCTGGCTTGATGAAGCGGAACCTGAATACGGAACGTACGATTTCGACAACTATCGATATTACGCCGGCCCAAACCAGCAGGTGGCAAACATCTACCCAAGAGACTACAACAAAGGATTCTACGAGGGACAACAAACCATAGGAAGGGATGGTGACATCGTCAACCTCACCCGTTGCGCTTGGGCTGGTTCGCAACGCTATGGTTCTCTTGTTTGGTCTGGAGATGTTGGTTCGACCTTCGCCGACCTTCGTGCCCAGATTACCTGCGCCATCCACATGGGCATGGCCGGTATTCCTTGGTTCACCACCGATATGGGCGGTTTCCATGATGGGATAATTGATTCGGACGATTTCAAGGAGTTGTTGGCCCGCTGGTGCGCGTTCTCATGCTTCCTACCGGTCATGCGCAACCATGGCGACCGTAGTCTACATACGACAACCGGCAAGGAGACCATCACCAATTCGGCCGGAGACCACCGTTCGCCAAGTGGCGCCGACAATGAGCCTTGGAGCTATGGCCCCGAGACGGAGCAGATCTTCCGAAAGTTCATTGCCATTCGCGAGAAAATGCGCCCTTACACTCGGGAATTGTTCGAATCAGCACATACCGATGGCCAGCCTTTGGTCCGTGGACTCTTCTACGAGTTCCCTCAAGACGAATCGGTGTCCGATATCGCCGATGAATACATGTTCGGCCCTGATATCCTAGTGGCCCCCGTAGTTGAGGCCGGAGCCAGATCGCGTGAGGTGACGCTTCCCGGAAACGCTAGCATCACATGGACGGATCTACGCACTGGCAAAGTGTATGGAGGGGGGCAAAAAATCACTGTCGACGCCGGAATAGACACGATTCCAGCCTTCGCACGCGACGGCCACGATCACGGACTGATCGGAATGCTATAAATTCCCGCACAACAAGTGTGGGGCGTCCGTTCCCAAGGCGAACGCCCCACACTCTGCGCATCTTTCCCATTTCAACCGGTCTATCTGCGTTATGTATGGCAGATTTGTAGCGGGCTTTCAATCAAACAGATGTTGAGCAGTTTTACATGGCACTTATCAAAGATTCTGTTTTCTGCCGCTCCGCACTCAAAGAATTCAGCCAGAAAATACCGATCGCTTTTGCAGCCGCATCAATTAAGTGACTGCAAAAATCCATTCAATACGCTGCTGCCAGCAACACCTCGGAAAGCAAAGTAAAAATTGCGACCAATATATTCGGAGGCATCGCCAAGCAATGCAACCGTATTAAAACTTGGTTCGATTAGGGTTCGATAAACCTGCCTCGCCATTTTTGCTTATGGCGAGGCAAAATACATCCTTCCCACATGGCTTTGCTGCTTTTGTATCTTTTGTTGTTATCCGTTGCCACTTGTTGGCATCGGCACGGCATGTCAGTATCATGTGCGTATGCGACTTATTGGTAATATTCTGTGGCTGATTTTGGGTGGACTGTTGCTCGCCGCCAGCTGGGCCATTATCGGTTTGGTGTTGTGCATCACCATTGTGGGCATTCCACTGGGTATTCAGGCGTTCAAGATGGCGGGGCTCACGCTGACCCCGTTCGGTAAGACCGTGGAGTATGGCGGCGGCGTGGGATCCGTGCTGATCAACATCATCTGGTTCGTGCTGGCTGGTTTGTGGATGGCAATAGGCTATGTGGGTGCCGGGCTGCTCAATTGCATCACCATCATTGGCATTCCGTTCGGCATTCAATCATTCAAGATGGCCAAGCTGGCCTTGTGGCCGTTCGGCTCGCAAATCCGCAGCTTGTAAATCACTTCAGATCACTTCAGATCACTTCACCCAGCATAGACGGCCATCGACTGCCGTCTTGCATATAAGTATCGAGGAGCTGCGGTCCGAACAGGCCGCGACCACTGCGTCCTAAGCAACGAAACACGTCTCATTTCGCTTATGGCAGCTCTAGAGCGGCAAGGCTCAAAAAACTGAACAGTCGAACATTACCTACCCAAATGATTGCTAATGCCAGCCGCGAATCCCACCGCAGCACTTCCATTCATGCCTAGGCCATTCAGCAATCGTCCCGCATGCTTCGCGCCGGCCCATACCGCGTTGATGATGTTGCCGGCGCCATATCCGGTAAGCACCGTCCACGGATGGGCGAGCAGCCCGCATAGCGGGTCAAGGCTCTGGTAGATTCGTGCGAAGAACGATCCGGGTGCCGGCCTGCATCAGCACAGCGCCAATCGCATACACAACGATGAGGTTGCGCAACCGCTTGGCATAGATACGGTCGCGCCCACGCATAAGCCACATAAGCGGCAGCAATACGCCGAACAGATGCATGCCGATATAGCTGGGCTCCGCGAACAGGAACTGCGGGCGATCACCGCCCCACACCGAGCTTTCATTGATGTACTGCCGGTACATGAGGTGCGCGAAATAGTCGGTCAACGTCTTGATATGCAGATGGATGGATAGCCATTGCACCACGCCCACGCCGAAGGAGAACCAGTAGGAAGCGATGAGAATCCGCAATGGCGTACGCCACGGAATGCGTTTGATGTCGAACGCAAGGGCGATCGCACCCAAAGTGGCGAGCACGCCCAATAATCCGGTGATGCTCATGAACGCGGCGTTGAGGTGGATGCCGAACTTCAGCCATCCCGGGATGGACAGGATTATGCAGGCCACCGGCAGGAGGAACATTGGCAGGTACCGGTTGGCCACGATGCGCAGTTGACGCCAATTGCATAGGCAGTACACGGCGAACAGCGCCGGACTGATTGGCGACCAGAACGGCGCGTACAGGCCGAGCGTGGTGCCGTCCACCGGAAGAAAAGCGATAGCCAGCAGCAGCCAAATGACGTTGCGTTCCTGCGATATCAGAAATCGCAGGAACGGCCGGTATTGCAGCGACTTGCGGCAATCATTCGTACCGTTGGTATGATCAGGCATGGATGGTTGATTCACGTGGCTTCCTCCTCCGCGCCAACCTTATCCTGCGCCAACTCTACCCGAACATCATGATGTTTCAACGCCGTCATTTACGCTGTCGCCTGTCATTCGCGCCGTATAACATCCGCTGCCCCTTATCGGGACGGGACCGTGACTGGAAAACAATATTTCATGCAGCTTCAAAACCAAAAGAACAATGCATCCTTCAACATTGATCCTTAACTAGTACTTACTAGAACATACTAGAACGAAACATTATTACCGCCAAGGTCCTATCCCTCTGTAGAATCCCCATGACAGCGCCTTTATAAGATACGGAAGCCGCACTGACATTACGGTTCAGATATAAGAAATTCGTGCGATCAGATGAATGGTCGCACGAATTTCTAGTATGCGGAACATCACGTACGACCATGGCATGAGGGAACGTGGTAAACGATGGCAATCGGTCTTGTAATTCTTCCGGATTATGTCCAATGCAACACACCACTTTCACAATTAGCAGACACCGGAAACGTCGCGAAACACAGGTAAAAAGACATATAAAGATAGAATCGAGGAAAGTATGAAGACGCTGTATCTTCTTGGCAATGGATTTGATCTGGCTTGCGGGTTACCGTCACGATATTCGGATTATTTCAATAATCGTTTTTCTGTATTTCCCGGCTTTGAAAAAGACAAACCGACAGCAGTGACTGTGCTAGAAGAAGAGCTTCAGACCAACGACTGCCACAAGATTCCAAGCGCCTGGTTTTTCATTTTCGCCTACTACCATGACCAGAACAACGGCAAATGCGCGTCGACTTGGAAAGACGTCGAATCTATTATAGAAACTTTTACAATAAACGAGAATGCTTATATAAATCTGAGCATCGGCATGTGCGCCGACATGTTCGCATACCCCCGCACCCCAACAGGCCAAGAAGAACATGTAGCGCATTTAATTTGGTTATATGAACGTTTACGTACAAACGACCAATTCCAAAACACCGATGTTGACGTCTACAAGCTTTTCCTGAAAGAACTCAAGAATTTCGAATCCGATTTCCAAGAATATCTGGCCACCGCAGTCAACGAAAACATCCCCTATAGGGAACGAGCCGACCAACTTTTTAAGGAAATCACCGAAGCACAAACCCCGATTCAAGAAGAATCCTTCGCAATAGGTTCCGTCGAAAATTATGCATCTTTCTCCAGCGGAAGAGATGACCACTACGTCCTTTCTTTCAACTTCACACGCCCCTTGACCGACAGCCCAACCTTCGCCAATATTCACGGCTCATTGCAAGACAAAAACGCCTTCTTCGGCATTGGAGGCACGAGCCAATATACAGAAGACGACGATCTGCCTAATGCCGTTCGCTTCACAAAAGCGGAACGCTCTCTATCTCTTGGCGTCACCGGCACCAATACGGATCTGGATTCGGTCTTCAGAGCACTTCAGTCCCCCGAAGAGAATTTGCGAGTCATCAAATTTTTCGGCCTGTCCCTAGGCGAAGCCGACTACCCCTACCTTAAACAATTCTTCGATAAATCCCACATCACAGACACAGACTCCGGAGTGAACTCATTCCTGGGATTCTATTACACGAAGGGCCAGGCCCGGGACGAACTTGTCCATTCGATCAATTCGCTCCTGCAAAGATACAGCTCCGACACAGGCCACAAACCAATCGGCGGCTTGATGCGCGAATTACAGAATACCGGCAGGCTGACTATCGAAGAATTGCAAGTCGCATGCGATTAATCGCCAAATAAAAACAGCGTATTGTCACCAGTTAATTTGAACGCCAGAGGCAACAGAGTCACTCGGTTGAATAAGCCCGACGCGATACCGCGAAACTAATGAATGGAGCTGCAACCATCTCCAAGCAAACGTCTGTACCCCGCTTCCGGTAGATGGCACAGACCAATATGAGCCTCCTTTCGAAATAGATACAACCTAAAGTCTGTTCAAAAGAAGTTGGGTAGACAAGGCTAGTAACGTTTATTTGACCATAAACAAGCCAAACCGCTGGCAGATTAGTAACACCATTAGCCTCACCACCGTTCACCAAAGCGTGGATTATCTTGGCGCCGAAGCAGGAAAGCGGGTTCTGGAACTTATCCGGGAACAACAGCCCGAGGTCCAGCACATGGTCGTGAACACGTATCTCGCATTGCGGTCTTCAACCGCTCCGTGCCACGAAACCAACGAAAACGCTGCATGAACGCCGGAAGCCAAAAAGCGGATAACCTTTGAGAAGCCACCCACTTTTCTTGTGAGACCGCTTCACTCTCCGCGGTCGTGTCGTCAGTTAACTCACGCAATTTGCGTTCGCCGTATACCTGATTACCGGCTATGTCGCACCTATTCAACCTGCAGGACCTGTATCAGTATCCTATTGGCGATCTATGCGGCCTATACCCTGATCGATTTCATCCGCCAGACACTGTTCGACATCGCCATCGACCGCCGCGGCGCAGACACTGGTTCGATCCGCTATGGGACAAAGCATCCAACCGAATGCACAATCATCCGTATCCCCTGATAGCCGATTCATCCAGCATTCAAGCCAGATGAAAAACGATCAGTGACCACTGATAGCGGAAATCCGTGTGACCAGCGCATACTGGTCACACGGATTTCTGGTATGAAAACTGGCGCAGGGCCGTTGAAAGGTGGACGACCGGAATGTTCACCGCCTTGGAACACCCGACGAACTGAAGAGCTCCGGGACCAGACCTTTGTCAATTCTTTTGGTTGGGGACGAGCATGATATCGCCGTCGGCGATGCCCTTCAAATGCTGCCCGTAGGGACTCTTGCCATAGCGTTCCGCGGACTCCATGAGCTGGTCGCGCGTAATCCAGCCGTTCTCGTAGGCGATCTCCTCCACGATCGCGATCGGCAGACCCTGCGCACGCTGCACGGTGCGCACGAACTCCCCCGCCTCGAACAGAGAGTCCATCGTGCCCGTGTCCAGCCACGCATAGCCTCGGCCCAGCGTGCGCACGTTCAGCATGCCCGCGTCCAGGTACATGCGGTTCAGGTCTGTGATCTCCAGCTCACCTCGCGCCGAGGGCCTGACCCGCTTGGCGTACTCGACCACGTGCTCGTCGTAGAAGTACAGGCCGGTCACCGCGTAGTGTGACTTCGGATGCGCCGGCTTCTCCTCGATGGACACGGCCTTCTTGTCCTCGTCGAACTCGACCACGCCATAACGCTCCGGATCGTCCACGTAATAGCCGAACACGCTCGCACCTTCACCGGACTCGGCCTTCGCCACGGCCTTGCGCAAGGTCGCGCCCAGGCCGTTGCCGTAGAAGATGTTGTCGCCCAGCACCAGTGCGCAAGGCTCGCCGTCGATGAACTCCTCGCCCAGGAGGAACGCCTGCGCGAGCCCGTCCGGGGACGGCTGAACCTTGTACGAGAAGCGCACGCCATAATGCGATCCGTCGCCTAGGAGCCGTTCGAAGTTCGGCAGATCCTTCGGCGTGCTGATAATCAGAATGTCGCGGATCCCAGCCATCATCAGCACGCTGAGCGGATAGTAGATCATCGGTTTGTCGTACACCGGCAGCAGCTGCTTCGACGTGACCGTGGTCAACGGGTACAGTCTCGTGCCCGAACCGCCAGCAAGAATAATGCCCTTCATTATGAAAGATTCCCTTCTCTGCGGTTTATAAAAACCTAATTACACAAGTCTCGGGCGGTTTCGCTGAGGAAACCGCCCGAGACAAATCTGTTACTTCTTGAGTTCCTTGGTGACGTATGCCTTCAGGGACTTCTCCCAGTCCGGCACGTCCAGACCCGTAGCCTCGATCTTGGCCAGATCCAGCGCGGAATACGTCGGACGCGGACTCACCGGCGCCTTCGCGTTCGCGAAATACTTCGCGGTCGAGATCGGGACCACCCTGTCGCCGTTCCCGTTCGTCAGGTCGAACACCTCGCGGGCGATGTCCGCCCAACTCTTCACAGCCCCGGAACCGGTCAGGTCGTATGTGCCATACCCGGCACCGGAATCCAACAGGTGGAAGATCGCGTCCGCCATATCCGAAGTGAACGTGAGGCGCCCGTACTGGTCGTCCACCACGGTCACCTCGTTCAGACCGTCCCCGGGGTCGGCGACGCGGTTGGACAGCATCATCATGGTCTTTACGAAGTTATGACCCTCGCCGATCACCCAGCTCGAACGCAGGATATAATGACGCGGGCAATTCGCGACCGCGATGTCCCCGGCGGCCTTCGACTGGCCGTACACGCCCAACGGCGCGAACGCCTCCTCCTCGTCATGCAATTCGGCGGTCCCGTCGAACACGTAATCGCTCGACACGTGCACCAGGGTGATGTTGTGCTCCGCGCACACGCGCGCCAGCAGGGCGGGTCCCTGCGCGTTCGCCTTCCACGCCAGCACGCGCCCCTCCGGGGTCTCGGCCTTGTCGACCGCGGTGTACGCGCCCGCGTTGATGATCGTGCCGTACAGGCTCCAGTCGAACCGGCCGTACTGTGCCGGGTCGGAGAAGTCGAACGTGTCGATGTCGTTGAACTCGAAGCCCTCGAGGCCGTGCTCCTCCACGTAGTCGCGGATGGCGTGGCCGAGCTGGCCGTTGCAGCCGGTGACCATCGTGCGGCGCGGGGCCATGGGCTTGGCGTCCCTGAGCATCGGGTGGTGCAGGTCGGCCTCGCTGCGTTCGGACTCCTCCAGCGGGATCGGCCACTGGATGTTCAGCTCCGGGTCCGCGAGGTTCACGAAGGTGTAGGTCTTCTTCTGCTCGAGGCTCCAATGCGCGTTCACGAGATACGTGTACGCGGTGCCGTCCTCCAAAGCCTGGAAGCTGTTGCCCACGCCACGCGGCACGTAGATCGCCTTCGATGGATCCAATACGGTCGTGTACACCTGGCCGAAGGATTCGCCCGGACGCAGGTCCACCCACGCGCCGAACACGGAGCCCGTGGCGATCGAGATGTACTTGTCCCACGGTTCCGCGTGGATGCCTCGCGTCACGCCCTTCTTCGCATTGAAGCTGATGTTGTTCTGCACCGGACCGAAATCCGGCAGGCCGAGCTCGGTCATCTTCGCCCGCTGCCAGTTCTCCTTGAACCAGCCACGGTTGTCGCCGTGCACCGGCAGGTCGAACACCAGCAGTCCCGGAACGTTCGTCTCCTCGACCCTCAAATCCTTCTCGAAATCCATACCCTCGTAAATCCTTTGCCGTAGATGGGAATCATCATGGGACCACGCCCTTTGGGGTGTGACCGTTCTCGTATGCGTCTTACTGGCCCTGCTGCTTGTACCTGGCTTCGGTGGCGGCCTTGGCGGGCTCCCACCACTGGCGGTTGTCCGTGTACCAGTCGATGGTGGCCTTCAGGCCGGACTCGAAGTCCGTGTGCATGGGCGTCCAGCCCAATTCGGTCCGCAGTTTCGTGGAATCGATCGCGTAACGGCGGTCATGGCCCGGACGGTCCTTCACCCAGTCGAACGCGTTCTCGTCCTGTCCCATCATCTTCAGGATCATGCGAAGCACGGTGATGTTGTTTTTCTCGCCGTCCGCGCCGATCAGGTAGGTCTCGCCGATCCTGCCTTTGGTCAGGATCGTCCACACACCGCTGGAATGGTCCTCAGTGTGGATCCAGTCACGCACGTTCTCGCCCCTGCCGTACAGCTTCGGCCTCTCGCCCTCGAGGATGTTCGTGATCTGGCGGGGAATGAACTTCTCCACATGCTGGTACGGACCGTAATTGTTGCTGCAGTTGGAAATCGTGGTCCTCAGGCCGTACGTGCGGGTCCACGCGCGCACCAGCATGTCGGACGCGGCCTTCGTACTCGAGTACGGGCTGGACGGATGGTACGGGGTGGACTCCGTGAACTTGGCCGGATCATCCAAAGCGAGGTCGCCATACACCTCGTCCGTGCTCACGTGGTGGTAGCGGATGCCGTACCTGCGCACGGCCTCGAGCAGACGGAACGTGCCTTCCACGTTCGTCCTCAGGAACGGTTCCGGGTCCGCGATCGAATTGTCGTTATGGGACTCGGCCGCGTAATGCACGATCGCGTCGTGGCCCGGCACGATCCTGTCGAGCAGCTCGGCGTCGCAGATGTTGCCGTGTACGAACTCGACACGATCCTCCGGCAGGCCCGCGATGTTCTCGATGTTGCCCGCATAAGTCAAAGCGTCCAACACGGTCACGTGCACGTCCGGGTGATGGTCGACCACGTAATGCACGAAATTTGAACCGATGAAACCACAGCCACCGGTCACGATGATGTTTTTAGGAGCAAACGTCTCTTCAGCCATATTCATAATCCTACCTCTCACACACCCCTTTTAGAAGGCTCTTTTGTTTCAGGCGTGTCGAAAATCCACAAAAACTTTCGATAAAACCAGAAATACTTAAATTTCAAAAAATATCACCGAAGAGCATTCATTTTTTTGAAGCCTACTCAAAAAATGAATGTTTTTTTATTGATTATTTTTTCTTTTCATTTCTTTAATTTGCGAAAGATTTGCTGCAATATGAACCATCTGTATGATAATTATAATAATTGCACAAATACCAGAGATAATTTTCCAACCTCCTATTTCCCAAGTAGTAAAAATCGATTGTGTAATTAAGAGCACAAGAGTAGGAGCTAGATATTTCCAGCCAACTTCAAACTGAATGAATCTTTTCGCATCAATTACACGCATAGCAAATACCATCGCTTGTCCCAAAGCTGACGCGACACATGCTCCAGTAACACCCATAATCGGAAGCAACATCGGAGTAAACACGACGCAAGCAACTGCCCCAAACACCGTGGTCTTCATGACAAAGGACGTGTGCATCGTAGCAGAATAAACAGTCCCATAAAAAGATGAAAAAACACTAAACAAATTAGCAATCAATAAAATGCTAATCATAGGCCATGCTTTATATGTCTCTCCCTGCAACATAAATGACGCTACTAGGGAAGCAAAGAAAGACAGCACCGTACACAGCACGGTAAGCACTGCTTGTAAAGCACAAAACACAGAAGAAAAGAAACTTCCTATTTTTTTGTCTTTAACTTCTTGATAAGCAGATAGCTGCCAAGCCTGCTGAAAAACCATATAAGCTGTGTTAAGAAGACCAGGGATTTTAGATGCAGCAGCAAACATGCCCGACGCCGCGATGCCCAGCATCCCAGTAATAAATAATCGATTAATTCCTGTACTTAGCCACCAAAAAAGATTATTGGGTATCAATGGAAGAGCATAAATAATCATGGGCCGCACAATATTCCATGTATCTCGCACGGCAACTATTCTCATACGTTTCATGCCAGATAGAAAAGCTTTTCCAATTCCACCTGCAACCATATAAATTATGACTGCAAGAAGTGGACCCGCAGATACTGAAATAAAATATCCAGTAATGCCCATCTTTAGTTGCCCAATGAGAATCAGAGCAAGAATAAACGTAGTAATTGAAGAAATACCAGCGCATATTGGGATAAGTTTAATTTCTCCTATGCCACGTGCCACTTCACCACATAAGTTCATAAAAGCACTTGTCGCATAAGCCAGAATAAACCATGCTTTATATTCTCCAAGACCGCCAAATGCGCCTAAATCAAGTATTGGAGAAAGAACCGACACGAGCACTACAGAGAATAACGTTATCAAAATTGAAATAGCCACATAATCGTCTTGCTGATCAGAATCGCCTACGATAAAGCGCACTGCCGCTTCCGCGATGGAAAACGTCACAAGAGGAGTCGCAAGATTGATGACAGTAAGAGACATATCAGTAAGGCCGTATTCCCCCGCACTCATATAGTATGTGTAGAGAGGAACTAAGAAAAAAGTAATTAACTTAGTTGCCACCGCATTAATCGCAAATAAAACGGTGTTGAGAATCAGCCGTCTATACTTACCCATCTCAGACTTTTCTTTCTAAAAATGTTATTTCCTAACTAAATAAACATTAATAATCTTAAAAAAGAATGCCGAAACAACCCAAACAGCCGTCCGGCATTCTATTTATTATCTGTTTATTACGCTATTTTCGTCCAGTCAGTAAAGCAGCCGCTTGACGCGCATTCTCAGAGCCCACTAACTTTTTGATTTTCTTTTTCATATGCTGTTTCATTGACTCAGAAAATGAAAGCATCTGATTGGACTCAATTAATTTTTGATATGCCTCATTTTCATTATCATCAGACACAAACACTTCCATGACAATAGGCTCCGCAGAGTCAGCGAGAAATTCTTCACACTGCTGCTTGAATTCATCCATTGAAGAAGCACTCATATATCTGAAGCCACAATCACAAACCCAACCAGAAGCAGTTTTGAAATGACCGCTGGCAGCAATATAACGATCTACATCTTTATCGTGACCAACACCCAGTTTAAATTCAAAACCACCGTTATTGTTAATCAAAAGAACTCTGACATTATTTTTGATTCCTCTAATAGAAAGAGAATTTATATCATACAAAAATGCCAAATCGCCCGTAACCACAAGACAGAGATCATCTGTTGCAAAACTTTGTCCAATCAACGTAGACATGCCACCGTCAATACCAAAAGCTCCCACGTTCGAGAAGAAGCTTATAGAATCCTCATAATTAAAAAGATCCCATACACGTAGGCTGTTGAGAATAGCGAGCTGGACAGTGCTTCGAGCAGGAACACGCGATGACATATATTGCGCAATGGCAACATTGGAAAATGGAACTTGAACATCAGTCGTAATATTTGAAAGCAGCCCAAGCCACTGTCTGATATATGTATCATTATTACGCTTTTGTTCATCTTCACAGTGACATGCTTTTTCAAAAAAGTAGCGTTCCGAGCACTGGAAAACTTTCGTGAGTTTGTCGTATGTATCGACAACATTTCCGTCTTCTGAGACCCGCCAATGCTCAATAGCGGAAAACTCTGGCTTTGAAAGCATCTTGTACAACGGGTAATCGCCTGTTTGCCCGCCAATCGTGATTACAACATCCGGCGCCATTTTGCCGAACATTTCGGTATTCAACGAAGACATCAGCATATTCGTGATAACGCAATATTCCGAATGAAAATTCGATAATAAATTCGCATATACAACAGCGCCCCATCGATTGCAGAAGTCATCAATAAGTCTGTGTACTTGCACATCGAAAGGACGGTGTTCTCCAATGACGAGCATCACCTTTTTCCCATACAAAGACAGGTTCCAATCGTCCTCTGTTCCATATCTATGCATGCAGCGCAGAGAGGGTTTCTCGTCCTTCAGGGGAAAATCCAGCCAAGGAATACACAACTGAACGGGTCCTAAGCCATTGTGAGTAAGCTCCTGTATAGCTTGATTAATAACTCGAATGCTGTGATAGACATCATTAATATCAGAGATATATGGCGCTACAAATGATTTTTTTACACTATCCGCAGGTAGCGAACTCTGATCTGGCGCCTGCATATACTCTTGGTACGTAAAACGAGGATGTTTCTGCATACAAATAGCGAGCAAAGGAACATGCTTATAATACGCTTCAGTAAGCCCTGGAATATAGTTTCGGGTTGCCTGAGCACTAGTGCAGCACAAAGCAACCGGTGAACCAGTCTGAAGATAAACACCAATAGCAAAATAAGCCGCACTCCGTTCATCAACAACAGAATGACAAATAAAAAATGGATCATCCTGTATTGCCTTGATTAGAGCGATATTAGTTCCGCCAGGGCTAATGACCACATGGTTGATTCCATTTGCCTTCAGCAAATGCGTCACAATGCTGATGTTTTTCAAATTATCTGTCATGACTTTCTCCAACAATCTTTTAAAATTAATTTTTTAATGAATATCCACCATCAAGCACAACTGTTTGTCCCACCATGAAATTGCAAGCATCGCTAAGCATAAAAACTATAAATTCTGCAATTTCTTCAGGAAGGGCAACTCTCTCAAGCGGATTCTGCTTACAGTAGGTATTATTACCCTGTTCTAGAGCGAAACTCTGCATTGAAGTTTTCACCACACCTGGAGCAACGCCATTAACAAGCACACCATAAGGAGCCATCTGGAATCCGAGGCCAGCGGTCAATCCACGTATATCCCATTTAGACATACGATACGGATACGTAGCCCCGACAAACCCTCCTTGCGAAGAGATATTGATGAGATGTCGATAACAGCCCGAAGAAGCCTGCATCCAATATTTGCAGAAAGCTTGTGAAACAAAGAACGTACCTTGACTATTAGTCTCGTACACTCGGTTCCACTCAGCCACACTTACGTTCGGGAAAAATTCATGAGGTTGAATTCCAGCATTATTTACGACCGCATCTACGCGCCCACCAAAATAGTCAACGCATTGTGCAACTTTATCATCTGCCTGCGCAGAGTCGGTTATGTCCCAAAGAACATAGCCAGCATGCTGCGACCCCAAATCTGATACAGTCTGCTTGAGTTTTTCCTCATTACGACCAGTGATTACAACTTTGGCTCCGGCCTCGATACTTTTCTTTGCAATTGCAAGTCCAATACCTGAGCTTCCACCAGTGATGACAATATTTTTCCCAGACAAAACATCATCTTTTTGGACCTGATTAACCTTGATAGTGTTGATTCCACCTGCTTTTAGTACATGAAGAAAAGCAGAGCAAGCGTGCTCAATTCTAAGGAAAGCTTTACCTATTTTTTTAATCACTTGATATCACAGATCCATCAGTCGTTGTCAATCGCCAATACGGAGTGATTGAGCCAGTCTCTAAGATCAGCAGAGAAAGCTCCCAGATTCTGATAAGCCTTATCAAGTGCCTGATGCTGGGCTTCGCGTAGCTTCTCGGTCTCATCCAGATACTTCAAAGTCAAACCAACCGCTTCATCCGTAGACAGCTTTCTTCCATCAATCAAATACGGATAACCAATAGATTCGTACAATCCCTCAAACTTCGGGCTGTAAGCGAAGGGAAGAGTGACAACCCCCGAAGAAAACGCGCCAATAGTAGCATGCATCCTAGCACCCGAAAATACATCCATATTAGAAATGTACCCCTTTGCCTGCATCGGAGAAACAAAATCGGGAGCTAAAATACAATGCTCATACTGTTCCGACAGCTCCTTGCAAATTGGGGAATCACATTCCGGATACATGTCGCCTACCACATGAGGGATGAGATGTACATTGTAACCGCGTTCAATGATTTCAGGAATAAGCCTTTTAATATATTCACGATAATTAACGCTCAAACCAAACTGGTTAGATTCCGTATATCCACCAGTCCAGAGAAGGCCCGAAACATTCAAACCGAAGCTCGGACGTCCACAACCATCTATTTGGACTTGGTCTTTGGGCAAGGCAAATGCCACATCTGTCGTAGTAATCGCCTTTATACCAGTAATACTTTCAACAAGCTTCGAGGATTTTTTATCACGAGCATAAACTCTATCTGCCGAAGAAATAAGCCATTTAGCCATTTTTTTTACGAGCTTATTTTTAAACGGCCCATATGTCTGAGGGCCAAGAACAAGACATCCACCCTTCTTAATGGTTACAAACTTAAAGAAAGAGGTCAGAGCAAATCTTTTTAGCCCGTAGATGTCAGAGAAACTATCCCCCTCAGTAAAATCAAAGACCACATCACACTCTTCAATTTTAGCTTTGGCTAACTTGATAGAGTTCATTTTCTTAAATGAATATCTAATCAGTTCTTCGGATACCCATTTTTCCGAAGTAACTACATAATCCTTACTATCAACGTTAGAAAAAACAACTATTTTCAGTTGGACATTGTCATTCTTAAATATATCAATCAGCAATTTGCGAAAGGCATATGCCAACGCACTACACCCGAGATTAGGGGAGCAGAAGCTTAATCCACACAATCCAATACAATACTTTTTACTCATCATGACAGCCTTTCTTATATTTAATGCAAAGAAAATTCAGAGGAAGTTACCTTTTTTGAAAAGAGTATTAACTCAATAAAAATCAACCATATATATTGAAGATTATATGTAATACCCATAAATGCAATCACTAGGAAAGCATAAAAAATAGTCCCTTTCTTCCTCAAGCTTAAAACTCCATCCATAAGCCAAACGTAGAAGAACAAGAAACCAATAATTCCAAAATTTAATAAAATATTAACAAAATCACATTCCACAATCCAAACCTGATCAGAGTATTGCCCTGTCACTGCAGAATATGGAAAACCTGAACAATTGATACCAAAACCAAAAAAGGCATTAGCAAATGAACCATGTCCTAATGCATAAGACAAATTGGTAAAATAGCCCAAATGCGCAGAAGTGCTCGAATCCATAGCGGAAGAACTATTCAATAATCCATCTATGCGATAAGAGAAAACTTCCCAAAGTCTATCAAATTGCTGTCTAATGACTCCAAATGAACGATATGAAACAAATAAGAAGATTAAAATCAAAACAAGACCAGTAAAAATAGAAGAAATATTTTTCTTACATTTCACCAAAACGTTCATCTTACTCACATTGTACACAATCATAAATACAATGCACAGGCTCATGCCAATTGTTAAAGTTGCACTTTGCGTTAAAAAGGCACTAACAGCAATGATAATCTTTAATATCAGTCTCTTTTCTAAGAAAAAGCCTAAAAATAAAATAGGTGCAATCCCACCAGCGTTCCAACAAAGACCGGTAGGTACATAACCAGTACTTTTGTACTGTGATGCCTTCTCAACAAGACCAAGAATGTCCGAAAAAATAAGTTTATTTACATCTATTTTCAATAAATTCCACAGAATTGTTTGACTTATAATCCATACAGATTGCACTCTGCAAGAACAGCACAAGCCATTCAGCAATTCATAAAGACAGGTTTCTTTATTATCACTTTCAACAATCGAAGAAGCTAACACGAATATAATAAGATAATTTAAAAGACCTTTTATATTGTTGATCAGATATCCGCTAGGTAAATTTGAAAAAAGAGAAAGTAGAAAAGAAAAAACAATCGAAATTAGAAAAGGGAGAAACTTAGTATTTATACAAATACTAAGATTTTTTCTCACTAATCCATAAAGAAATAACACATATGCAAATACTAGGAACAGTGAAATACCGCCTAGCTGAATAACCGTAAGACTTGAGAATAAGCCTAACAAAAAAAGAAATCTAGGGCTAATGCTACCGCACATTCCACGTTTGCAATACATAGAACTAGACATACATTAACTCACCAATCACCTGCACGAAGCCCTGTTTCAAAAAACCGCCCTTAATACTTCTATAAATACGAGATATCTTAGATGCTGAACAAAATGAGTTAAAGTCGTTCACAATTTCTAATTGTGAATCTGAAAGTTCTTTCTTATATTTTTCTCCAAATACTGCTGCCTGAGCATGCGCCATCTTTAACGTTTCCTTTACATGAGCACTGCCAGACAATCTTTTTAAGATAAAACCTAGGGTATTAACTTTTGTCGCCCCAACCACATTATTTCCATGCTGTCGATACTTAATCGTCGCGTCCGGCACACATACAATTTTCCCAAATGCGGCAGCGACAAGAGCAATCCACCAATCATGCATCGCAACAGATGGATCAGTCAAATCAAGCAAATTGTTGAGCTTAGAATTCCAACACATCGTGCAACCGGTAATATTATTTTGTACAAGTAAATGAGGCAAATCCGTGACATCGGGATTTAAAGCCCTATAAGAAAAGAATGAGGAACCAAGTGTCTCGAGTTTATCATTTACAACTTCTAAATCAGTATGAACAAGGACTGGGCCATCATAATTTGACTCTGCTCTTTTCATCGCTAAGAGAGTAGTTTGAATTTTATCTGTTTTCCAATAATCATCTTGGTCGGAAAACATATAATACTGGTGTGGAGCATTATATGTGACCCATTTTTGTATTGCAGCAAAATTTGCTTTTGAACTACCCCCAACTAGAGATTCATCTTTAATCTCAATTATTTTATCTGGATACTTCTCTGTGTATTGCTCAATAACATCATGCGTAGAGTCCTTCGAGCCATCATCACGAATATAGAGAGTCCAATCTTCAAATGATTGAGAAAGAATCGATTCAATTTGCTCCTTCAAGTATTTCGCTCCATTATAGGTAGCTAACATCACTGCAACACTCGACATATAAACCTTTTCCATTCAAAATTTAATATATTCAAGAAGACGATTATATTCATCAGCAATATGCTGCCAAGAATAGGCTTCAACAACACGCTGGGATGACTTCTCCCCCAACCTAGAAATCTCATCAGTGCTCATACCGTCTGCTTGGTCAATAAGCGAAGCCAAGTTACCCGGTTGCTTATTCCAGTACAGTGCAGCATCCTCAGCAACCTCGCGATTGAAGCCAACATCCAGCAACAGATTCAAATCGGTGGATCCAAGAGCTTCCAATAAGCTTGGATTGGTGCCACCGACCTCATGACCGTGGAAATACCCATATGCATTCTCACGAATCTTCATGAGCAGTTCTTTGTCATACACGGTTCCCACGAATTTGATACGCGAATCCTGATCGAAGTGTGTCTTCTCCTTCAGCTCTTCCAAGAACTTGTCACTCACATTGGTGATAAGCGCGAAATCACGCTTGGAATGGCTCTTCATGAATTCGCGAATCATGGTTTCATAATTGTTTTCAGGCACGAAACGTCCGACAACCAGATAATAAGACTTTGGTGAAAGACCCTTCTCCTTATACCAAGCAGTCAGCTTTGGATCATCATCCGTTAGTTTGCTCTTACGAGTCTCAGCACCATACGCGATGAACGTAGTCTTCGGATTATATCTGCCGTACTCATCGTGAATGTACTTCTCGATGTTCTTGCTGTCACAGATCAGCAAGTCACAGTGCTTGGTCATCAGTTGCTCAGAAATCTTCCAATACTTACGTACCGGAGCACTCCACTTGGCACGCATCCACTCGTGCCCATCCGGATTGATATACAGCTTCCCACCCAGCTTATGAATTACCTTCTGGAAATGAGCGGCAAACGGTCCGATGCGGCAAGCAAGAATATACACAATTGGATGCTGAATATTGTGCTGTCTGATGTATTTCACACACTGATTCAGTGCAGCAACATCATAATAAATCGCCTGAGCAGGTCCAATGCTGGGCACCTTCACATCGAAGCAATCGGCATTATGATACTCAAAAGTTTCGGTATCCTTGGCTTTGCATGCCACATGGTATTTCAAATTCGGATTGTTCTGGTGGTACTCAGTGAGCTTATCCACGAACGTTTCATAGCCACCGTAGTTACCGGGAATTCCCTTTGAGCCCACGATGAAAACATGCTGTACGTCCAACTTCTTCAACATCAATCTCTCCCCGATTTCCCAAAATCCTGTATATAGGTATCTATGTTAATGCACTCCTCATGTGTTATGGCGGCACCGGTCATGCGGGCAAGCAACACAACACCCCCATCAAGGATCAGGTCTACATGAAACCCAAGACTAGAGGGCCCCCTCCTGACTTAAGTCGAATCTGCATGGAATTTGGGTCTTTCGCTGTTTGGTGTGGGTAAGCCATCCCGGTAGGTGATGACGGCGGGGTAGTTTGGGTGGTATGGATACCATACGATGTTGTTCACCGCCGCCCTGCAACTCGCCAACCCGTGGAAAGTCATCGACGTGTCGTTCAGGGACGCGGCCGGTGGCAAGCGGGAGCTGCGCATCACGGTCGGATACGGTCCCGGCTCCCGGTTCCATTGCCCCGAGGCGAAATGCCGGGAGGAGTCATGCCCGGTTCACGACACGGCGGAACGCACGTGGCGCCATTCGGACTTCTTCCAGTACAAGGCCCACATCCACGCGCTCGTGCCGCGCGTGGCCTGCCAGGCCCATGGCGTCAGGACGGTTCCGGTGCCGTGGGCGAGACCGGGCAGTGGCGTCCGCGCTCCTGTTCGAGGCCATGGTCGTCGAGCTCGCCAAGACGCAGCCGGTGGCGGACGTCGCGGCGCAGGTCGGCGAGCACGACACGAGGCTGTAGCGGTTCATCCGCCATTACGTGGACGAGGCCAGGCTCGACGAGGACTACACGGGTGTGGAGGCCATCGGCATCGACGAGACCAGCCGCAAAGGCCACAGGTACATCACCGTGGTCGCCGACCTGACGGGGTGCAACGTGGTCTGCGTGGTCCCCGGCAAGGGCTCGAGCACCGTCAAGGAGTTCGCGCGGGACTTCATGGACCATAACGGCGACCCGGACAGGGTCTCCCTGGTGACGTGTGACATGAGCCCGGGGTTTGCCAAGGGCGTCCGCGAGCACCTGTCCCACGCGCATAGGATCATCGACATGGATTGGCAACGGTGTGTTGGACGGTTTCTTAGAGGACGAGTCCCTGTTCGGTGAATTCCTTCGGACTCTGGTATCCGAGGGTGGAGTGGAGCCGCCGGTCATCGGACCACCACACGTAGTCGTTGAGGTCATGCCTCAGCTGCCCGATCGTGGTGTAGTGGTTCCGGTACACGAGCTCCTTCCTCAGCAGCCTGTTCGTCGATTCGACCACGGCGTTGTCGTAGGGGTTGCCCTTGCGCGGCAGCGATCTTTTGATGTCGAACACGTCGAGCAGCTCGTCGAACCTCGTGTTGTCGAATTCGCTGCCCCGGTTCGGTGTGGAACACCTGGACGTCCGTCAGCTGATTGAGACGAACGTGCGCTGCTGCGCTGCCCGGTTCGGTGTGGAACACCTGGACGTCCGTCAGCGGGAAGTCGAGCGTGGCGAACGCGGCCAGCACCAGGCCCGTGTCCCGGGCCCGCCCGGCGGAATGTCCGGCGATGCCCCTGTCCGCCAGGCCGACCAGCAGGCACACGTACGCCCAACCCCCCCCCCGCCGACGCGGACATAGGTAAGATCGCCCGCCGGACGCGCGTGCGGGGCGTAGCCGTCGGACCCGCGGTCCAGTAGGTTCGCGAGCCTGGCCTCGTCGGCCCGCATCCCGTGCGGTTTGGACCGTCTGCGCGTGTACGCGCTCGTCATGCTCTGTTCGCGCATGATGCCGCCGATGCGCCTCCTGGACGCGGTGACGCCCTTCCTTTCCAAGACGGCCTTGATCTTCCTGGCGCCGTAGCGTCCGCGACTGTCGCGCCGGACCGCGCGCACGTCGCCGGCGATCGGATCCACATGCTCCGTCTCGGGATGCCCGGTCATCCAGTAGTAGGTGGAGCGGGGAACGCCCAGTATTCTGCACTGCGCCGATATCGGATAACGGGAGGCGTTGGCCCTTATCACTGCTACTTTCGTGCGAATATCAGCGCCGCTTGTTTTAAAACGTCCACCTCCATCTCCAACTGTCTGTTGCGCTTGCGCAGCTCGATCAGCTCGTTCTGCTCAGGGGTGCGGTTGTCGGCGGCTTTCGTGGAGCCGCTGTTGCGGATGCCCTGGACCCAACGGTGCAGCGTGGAATGCGAGATGTCGTACTCGTCCTTGATCTCGCGCGCCGGCTTGCCGTTCTCGTAAAGCTGCACGATCTGCCGTTTGAACGCCTCGTCGTAGTGGCGGGGATGCTTCGGGTCGGCCATCGTCGGCCTCCAATCTCATGTCATTCGTCCCTCATCGGACTGTCTAATACGTTGTAGCCAATCCACGGCGTCACATCGTCAGGCTGTCCGGGTCGAGGAGGAAATCGTAGACGCTCATCGTGAGGATGCCGTGCTCGTCGCGGACGGGTTTGACCACGTCGCGTACGAGGACGATCTTCTGGAAGCTGTCGTCGATCTCGAGCAGCGAGGCTTCTCCTGCGCGACCTTCTCCGGTGTGGGCAGTTGGTACGCGGATTGGTCAGGGCGCCGATGGAGGAGGCCAGCACGTCGACCAGGTCGTCGAGCTCCTGCGACCTGCGCAGCCCGTTGCGCATGCGCAGCAGCCCGTTGATCACCCCGTACAGACGGGGCGGCTCCTCGCCGCGCGTACGAACGCAGTTCATGAAGAATTACGAGTGATTCGTCGAAGTCTTCGGCGTTACGGCCGCCGCCTGAGCCAGGGCGGCGGCCACTTGTTCGTTGACGGCTCCCTGCTGTGCGATGGTGACGCGGATGCCTCGACTGGCATGCGCGTCCACGCCCGCACCGGCCCCCGCGTCGGCTCCGGTGGCGTCGGCGCTGATACGCAGGCTCGGCAGGAACGGCTTGCCGGCGGCCACACGGATGCCCTGTTCGGCCAGCAGTCGCAGCGCCGCCGGCTCGTCGCGCACCGGAATCCACAGATTCAGTCCGTCACCGGTATGCACGTCCAAACTTTGACGCAGCAGCAGCGCGTGCATCGTCTTTTGCCGGGTGGCGTAGATATGCCGGGCGTTGGTCACCGTGTGGAACGCCTCTTTGTCGGCCAGCATTTCATACAGAATCTCTTGCAGGAACCGGCTCACCCATCCCGATCCCAAGCGTCGTTGGGTGATAATCGCCTCCACGGCATCCTCCGGCCCAGACAGCGCAGCCAAGCGCAGATCCGGCCCGTGCGACTTCGAAAAACTGCGGATATGCACCACGTGTTGCGGCAATCGTTGCGCCAACGATGTCGCATACGCATTGGCCACATCGCCACTGTGATCGTCTTCCACAATCAGCGGCATACCAACGCCATTCGGGTAGTGCGCGAGCAGCACGTCCGCCAAAGCGTCGATGCGTTGCGGGCTGAAGCTGGCCCCGGTAGGGTTCTGGGCGCGCGGCTGCAGCAGGATCATACTGACCTGATGGCCGCCGTGCGGCACCGCCAGACGCTGCGATTCCAGCATGGTCAGCGCACGGTCGAGTGCGTCGGGCAGCATACCGAACCCGTCCATCGGCACGCCGAACGCCATCGCGCCATGTGCCTCGATCATGTCGAGAATCAGCGGATATTCCGGTGCCTCGGTAATCACAAAATCACCCGGCTGAACAAAAGCGTTCATGGTGTGCGCCAAACCGTCGCCCGCGCCGGATGCCATAGTCATCGCCTCCGGCTCATACGGCCAGTTGCGTCGCAAAATCTGTTCCAGCATGGGCAGGATGGTCGGCCCGTCGTATGAATTGACGAATGCCTTGTGCGTGCCGAGCTTGCCGAGAAACGGGCGGATGTCCGGCAGCAGCGAAAGGTCCGGCGTGCCCTTGGACAGGTCGATAATCGGTCGGTCCGGCGCGGTGGCCGGGGCTTCGGCCAGCAAGTCGCCGGCATCGTAGCGATGCGTGCGCGACTGCCGCAGTACGAATGTTCCGGCGCGCCCGCGGGAGCGCAGTATGCCGGACCTGGCGAGGGCATGGTAGGCACTGGAGACGGTGGCCGGACTGGTGCGTAGCAGTCGGGCGAGATCGCGTACGGTGGGCATGCGCTGGCCTTCCGCAAGTATGCCGGAGGAGGTCAGCGAGGTGACCGATTCGACGATGCGTTGCGGGGTGGCCGTCGCCTCGGTGGTGAGGATGAGTGAGGATAACTGGCCGGCATCAACGGCCAGGTCGTCGGTGGAACGCAGGGGAGCGGCCGTAATGCTTGGCTCATCGTTGTAGCCGACGGCATGTGCGGTTGTTGATGCGGTTGATGGCGATGGCGTATCCATGATCTGCCTCCCGGATCTTGGCGGCGAGCGTGATGAGCGCGCGTCTGCGTGAATGTTGCCGATTGCCGCCGGCTGATGATCGATGGCGGTTGCCGGCTTGTTGCTGGCTGCTTGACTGCCGATAGTAACGGTCACTGTGGCAACGGTAGTCAAATGTTAGCGCCGCATTGTGCAATGAGTATGTTTTTGAATAACATAAACATTACATAATCTGGATACAATTATTGTTCTTGTTCCTATGTTTCAAAATGATTTCGTATTCGCCACTACTGTGACATTATTAAATGTTCGAGTTTGACGCGAAATGTTCAACTCTCATAATGACATTCACAGCGCGTTGCTGCCCTGACCCGATCCACGGGAGACGGCATCGGGCACTTCGAGAAAATATCGAGGAAAGGACACATCATGGGGCATGATCTTTCGCAGGATGCGGAAATCTGGGACGACGCTTACAAGCTGGACCGCGCACACGTATTCCATTCGTGGCACGCACAGCGCAACCTGGATCCCACTGAAGTGGTAACCGGTCACGGCGTGTGGCTGAAGTACGGCGACGGCCGTGAAATGCTCGACTTCACCAGCCAGCAGGTCAACGTCAACATCGGCTACCAGCACCCGAAGGTGATCGAGGGCATCAAGAAGCAAGCGGAACTCCTGTGCACCGTCGGACCTGACTACGCGAACCTAGCCCGTGGCCGCGCCGCCTCCCTGGTGGCCCGCCGCGCTCCGGAAGGCTTCGACAAGGTGTTCTTCACCAACGCTGGCGCCGACGCCAATGAAAACGCGATGCGCGCCGCCCGCCTGTTCACTGGCCGCGACAAGATTCTGTCTTCCTACCGCTGCTACCACGGCAACACCGGTGCGGCCATCAGCGCCACCGGTGACTGGCGCCGTAAGCCCAACGACTACTCTCGCGGCCATGTGCACTTCTTCACCCCGTACCTGTATCGCTCCGAGTTCTCCGCAACCACCCAGGAAGAGGAGTGCGAGCGTGCGCTGGCTCACCTCGAGCACGTGATCCAGTTCGAGGGCCCGGACACCATCGCCGCCGTGCTGCTCGAATCCGTGCCGGGCACCGCAGGCATCATCATTCCGCCCAAGGACTACTTCAAGGGCGTGCGCGAGATCACCAAGAAGTACAGCATCCTGATGATCACCGACGAGGTCATGGCCGGCTTCGGCCGCACCGGCTTCTGGTTCGCACTCGACGACTACGACTACACGCCGGACATCATCTCCTTCGCCAAGGGCTGCAACTCCGGTTACGTGCCCGCCGGCGGCGTGATTATGAGCGACCCGGTGGCCCACCGCTTCGACGACATCGTCTTCCCCGGCGGCCTGACCTACTCCGGTCACCCGCTGGCCATGGGCGCCATCGTGGCCACCCAGGAAGCCATGGAAGAGGAGCACATCGTCGACAACGCCTACACCATCGGCAAGGACGTGCTCGGCCCGCAGCTCACCGCTCTGTACGACAAGCACCCGAAGATCGGCGAGGTTCGCGGCAAGGGCGTGTTCTGGGCCGTGGAAATGGTTGCCGACCGCACCACCAAGGAGCCGCTGGACGACGCCACGATGAAGCAGATCGTGGCCGAAGGCGACAAGCGCGGCCTGATTCTCGGCGTGCACAACAACCGCATCCACGTCACTCCTCCTTGCGTCATCTCCGCCGACGAGGCGACCCAGGGCGTCGAGATCCTCGACCAGGTGCTGACCGCGGCCGGTTGCTGATTGGGTGACTCAATGGCTCGATGACGGTTTGTAGCCGTTGCCGACAGCACCGTTCATTGCTGATGGCGGCCCGTTCGGAACGTTAGGTTCCGGGCGGGCCGCCATCGTTGTCCGCCGTTGTGCGAGAATGACTTGCGTGCCTTATCGCCGTCGTCAATCCACCGCTCCGAAGTCCGGTGCGCCGAAATCCGTTCGGTCCGCTGCCGCCGGGCAGTCGTTGGATATTGATGGCATCCATCTGCACCTGACGCGCAAACCCATCAAAAACCTGTATCTGCGCATCAAACCGCCGAGCGGCCGCGTCGAAATCTCCGCACCGATGCGGATGAGCGAGAGTCGCATTGCGGATTTCGTCAAAGAGCGACATTCGTGGATTCTCGCCCAGCAGCAGCGCATGGCTGAGGCGCAACGGCGCTCCATCATGGCATTGAACGAGGGCGCCGGCTTCGAGAACGGAGGTCGTGGTGTAGCTGGTGCCAGCGGCCATGATGGAGGCGTTGCCGGTCGTCCGAAAACCGGTGATATCAGTCGTCCGGGAATTGGTGACGCCGGGCCAGGCCAAGCCGGTACGAATGTCCAACCGTATTTTGACCGCTCCCAAATCTGGACCGACGAACGCAAACGACAAGCGGCGGCCGCGATCAACGCCGCGTTGCCACAGCTGCTGGCCAAGTGGGGGCCGGTCGTCGGCCGGCAGCCCACGCATATCACGCTACGGGTCATGACCTCGCGCTGGGGATCGTGTACACCGCGAACCGGCCGCATCCGTCTGAACCTTCAATTGGGACTGATGGAACCGCAATTCCTGGAATACGTCTTGGTCCATGAGATGACGCATTTGTGGGAAAGCGGCCACGGTGCCGGATTCCAGCGCCGCATGACCGCCTACCTACCCGGCTGGAAGACGCTGCGCCGCGACCTCAACCGCCGCGTGGTGCTGTGACGATGACGGGTCAGGCTTCAGTGCCGGCGATGTGGCTGATGGCCTGATCGGATTCGTTCGCATGGTCCGAATGCGCCACCATCTCGATGGCCGCCGGACACCCGCTCACCGACGAAGACCGCTGGCCTTGGCTCGACACCATCGCCGCGTGGATCGACGAGCGCGTGGCCGCCGGCGATCCCGCCGTGGTCACCTGCTCGGCGTTGAAGAAGATCTACCGCGACAAGCTGCGCCGTCAAGGCGTGGTGTTCGTCTACATGCAGGGCACATTCGACGAGGTGATGGAACGCCTTTCCCACCGCCAAGGCCACTTCATGAAGCCGAGCATGCTGCAATCCCAGTCCGACATTCTCGAAGAGCCGGGCGATGACGAAATTCACGTCAACGTACACATCGGCCAGGCCGATCCCGAACACGAGGCCATGGCCGTGGCCGGTGCCCTCGGCCTGTGAGCCATCTCTCGGCTCCCCTTAGTCTCACTTCGCCACACGTGCGGCGCATCGACGAACTCGAACGGCGCATCAGCGAACTTCAGCTGGAGCTGAAGCAGTGTGAAGGCCAGCAAGGGCGAACCGGATCGGTCCAAACGGGCTACTCAGGCCGACCAGCCCAGCCAGTCCGTTCAGACCGACCTAACTGATCAGAGCGGGCCCTCTGACCAGTCCGAACCATCTGACCGACATGTACTTGTTGACTAAGTGTGCGGCCCGTCATTCGTTATGGAACATGCCGGCCATGTATACAGGCAGGTAGGTTACATTCCCTTCGACTGAGACGTTGCACGGGCCAAGCACATAGCCTGTATTGAGATGGTATTCAGGGTGGGCGAGCACGTTGTCCATTGCGCGATGGCGTTTGTAGGATTTGCCGGACTTCACCTCAATCGGCAGCACGTGATCGTTGCGGTCTTGGATGAGGAAATCGAGCTCGCCAAGCTTCTTACTGTTGTAGTAGTACAGGTCAAATCCGTGAGCGCGTAGCTCTTGGGCCACCGCATTTTCATAGATTGAACCGTAGTTGATATCAGGGTTGCCGTCGAGTACGTCGAGCGCGGTTTTCTTGAGAAACGAGCCGGTAAGCAGACCCACGTCGTTGTAAAAGAGTTTGAAGAGGTTACGTTCCTTGCTCATCTCCAACGGTGTGCACGGTTCGTCCACGTTGTACGCGGCGACGGCTACATCCGCATTGACCAGCCAATCGAAATCGGAAGCAACCGATTGGAATCTCATGTTCTTTTCGATTTTGGCGAAGGTAAAGCGCTTGTTTGGGTTATTTAACTCGCTGGGCACCAAATCGTAGATAGCGCGGATATGCAGCCGGTCTTCTTTGCGCGCGTATTGGCTGATATCGCGGCGATATTCACGCTTTATGTTCTCTTGTATAGTGCGCACGTCCGCAACGCTGCCGTTTGCCACGAACGAGTCGACTGCGGCAGGCATGCCGCCGATGACCAGATATTTGGAGTATAGCTCCATGAGCCTTTGATGAATGAACTCATCCACTTCCTGGTGCTTGGCAAAGCATTCGGCAAGCATATCGAATACGTCGTTGCCGATATGCTGCGACCAGCAGAACTCTTGGAAATCCAGTGGATACATATCCAGCTCGGTCAGGTACCCGACCGGTACCGAGCGTATATCTTCGAGCTCGACTCCAAGTAGCGAGCCGGAAAGCGCGTAATCGAACCGACCATCATCTACAAGGAACTTAATTGCGGTGACCATTTCCTTGCAACGCTGGACCTCGTCAAAGAAAATCAGGGTTTTGCCGGGTACTAATGGCGTATTTACGGCCAGTTCCAGCCTCATCAGTAGGTTTTTGGCATCGCGGGGCCGATCGAATAATGCAACGAGGTCAGGGTTCTCGATGAAATTGAGCTCGGCGATATGGTCGTAATGCTGTTGGGCAAAGTGCCTGATGATATAGGTTTTGCCAATCTGACGGGCTCCGGTGACCAGCAGTGCAGTGCGTTTCGGCGCGGATCTCCAAGCTTCCAGCTGTGTCTCGATTTTTCTTCGCAGCATGAGAATCTCCAGTCATTTGTAGGCCTTGCATCTATGCTGGGCACGTTTTCCAACTGTTTATAGCGCATATTTTACACTTTTCCAACCATAAGAATGCGGTTTTGGCTACGTTTTCCAACCTCAAAATGGGGAGTTTTATACACTTTTCCAACTTATGTATGTGGAGACTCTCTATTTCACGTGAGACGAAAGTGGCTCCCCTCTTTGAGGGGAGCCACGGAATACTGCTTTTACTTATGCCAGGTGAGAGCGCATGAACCACTGGAACTTTTCGAGTTCCTGCACGTGGTCCTGGATGATGTTGGAGCTGATCACATCCAGCTCGTCCAGCTCGGCGATGGCCTTGCGGTCGTCGGCGATGAAGGCGTCATAGTACTCGATCAGCGCCTTGAGATACTCCTCGGTGCCCACGCGGCCCTCGGCGTCGAACGACTTCCACGTGCGGTTGCGCACGATGGCGTCCGCGCGGCCGTCCGGGGTGCCGCCCAGAGTGGCGATGCGCTCGGCGGTCTCGTCGGCCTGAGCCAGCACGGCCTCGACCTCGGGGTCAAGCATCTCGTGAACGGCGATGAAGTTCGGGCCGGTCACGTTCCAGTGTGCGTGCTTCAGGACCAGAGCGGCCTCCTGCTCCTGGCTCAGTCGGTTCTGTAGGATGGCGATGGCCTTCTCACTGGCCGCTTCATCAAGGCCCGGCACAACAAACGCAAGTGTCATAATGTTCCTTCTTTCAGTAGGTGGAACCTGTCCATATAATTCTACGATTTTTGGTTATGCCCCGGGCCGAACGAATAGGTGGTGAATATCACGCGACTATTTGGCATCGTCGCTTTGTGATTCGGCCGGCAGCGGCGCATGGTCCGGGGCGCCGGCTTTGCGGACTTCGATGGTTTCGATGCGGCGGCCATCCACCTTGGTGATGACCATGTTGTAGCCGTCGTCGGAATGCAGCACGTCGCCCACCGCACCCATCTTGCCGGTCTTGGACAGGAAGTAGCCGGCGACCGTCTCGTACGGGCCGTCCTCCAATTCGATGCCGGTCAGATCGGCGAAGTCCTCAATGGTCATGCTGGCCTCGATCGTGGCCACACCATTGACGAACGCGGTGCGGGTGGTGCGTTCGCCGCCCTTCTCGCTGGGCAGATCGTACTCATCGCGAATATCGCCCACAAGCTCCTCGGTCATATCCTCAAGCGTCACGATGCCGTCCGTGCCGCCGTACTCGTCGATGACCACGGCCAGATGGATGCCGCGCTTACGCAGCAGTTCCAGGCTCGGCAGCAGCTTGGAGGTGCCGGGCAGGGAGATGCCTTCGCGCACCACATCGCGCACGATCTTGGCGTTCGGATCGCGCACGTCCAGCAGATCGCGCACATGCACGAAGCCGATCACGTCGTCGAAATCCTTGCCGGTCACCGGGTAACGGGAGTACGGCTGGTCGCGTACGAACGCGGCGGCCTCGGCCAAGGGCTGGTCGCCCTCGATGAAGACCACGTCGGCACGCGGGCGCATCACCTCGGCGACGATGGTTTCGGACGCGTCGAACACATCGTCCAGAATCGTGCGTTCGTCCTTGGAAAGGTTGGTGTTGGAGCTGACCAGCACGCGCAGCTCGTCGTCGGACACCTCGGACTCGGTCTGCTGCGGGTCGAAGCCGAGCAGGCGGACGATGCCGTTCGTGTTCTTGCCGATGAGCCAGATGATCGGGCGGCAGACGGCGGCGAAGGCGTCGATGGCGGGCACCACGGCGCGCGCGATCTGCTCGGTGCGCTGCATGGCGATGCGCTTGGGCACCATCTCGGAGATCACGATGGAGCAGTAGGAGATGATGAGGGTCAGGATGATGTTCACCAGGCCGCCGGCGATGCCGGGGTGCACGCCCCAGCTTTCGACCGCCGGAATCAGGTAGGGGGCGATGGAGGAGGCGCCGAACGAGGCGGACAGGAAGCCGGAGAGCGTCACGCCGATCTGCACGGTGGACAGGAAGGTGTTCGGGTCACGTGCGATTTTGGCGACTTTGGCGCCGCGAGCGTCCTCCTGCTCCATTTGCTCGATCTGCGAGCCGCGCAGAGAGACCAATGCCAACTCGGTGCCGGAGAACACGGAACCGATAACGAGAAATACAAAAATCAGGAGGATGTTCAAACCAAGTGACATGGCTTCAACTCTAGGGGAGTGGCACGTCAAATTGGGGTGTGCTGGCTGGGCAGTAAGAAACTCGGCAAAGGGAAGGGCACTCTTATCATTACCGCGGACGACGTGTCGACCGGTGTTTCCGATGCGTTGCTCGCCTTCGACGATGCCGTATGCGCTCCAGCGCTGGACGGCATTACTAGTGCAGAGAGGCTGTTTCTCGCGGCTATGGCCAAGGATTCGCCAAATCCCACGCAGGTTGGCGATGTTGCGGATCGCACGCTCAGAAGCTCAGCACTTCCACTTTGCCGGAATCGAGCTGATAGCGGGCGCCGACGATCATGAGCTTGTCAGCGGCGAGGGCCTGCTGGATGACAGGAGACTGCTCCACCAAAGTTTCAATAATGTGGGCCACATGCACGCGCTCGATGTCTTCATGCGCGTCGAGCTCGGCTTCGCGCGCCTGCCAGACGGACATGCCGGCCTGGCGCAGAATAATCGATTCGGCGGCGGCGATGTGCTCGTCGAGGTCGTCCATCGCATCCGCGGCCTCCAGTGAGCCGTCGGCTTCGGAAGTGATGGTGTGCATCAGGTCGTCCAGCTCCTGCTCGGCGGCCTCGATTGCGCCGCAGTGCTCGTGACCGAGCACACAGATCAGGCTGACGTGCAGTTTCTTGACCGCGTACTCCAGCGAGGCGATAACCGCGCTATCGATGAGTTGCCCGGCGGTGCGCACGGTGAACAGGTCGCCCAGGCCCTGATCAAAAATGATTTCCGGAGGTACGCGCGAGTCCGAGCAGGAGAGCACCGCGGCATCCGGGTTCTGGCCATCAAGCAGCGTCTGGCGGGTCTCCTTGTCCTGCCATGGGTGGTCGGGCTTGCCCTCGGCAAAGCGCCGGTTGCCTTGCAGCATGCGGCTCCACGTTGCGTTCGCGGTCGATTCCTGTTCAAAGTCTGACTGAGCCATGAAACCTCCATTATCAGCGGACTGCTGATTGCCATATTAGCGAGTATTCGCGCATAGTCGTGATTGGGGCAACGGCCATTTGGGCACAAGGGTTGCGGGTGGTGTGATAAGGCTCATACGTTACACCCGCGCGAGCCGTGGCTCACCACATTACGATAGGTGGTGGTAAACGCTTGAAGATTAACAATTCCCGAAAGGACCGATGATGACTCTTCTGCAGCATGAACTGACCGATTTCAAGGTGAACGCATTCCAGAACAACGAGTTCCACGAAGTGACCAAGGACGATGTGCTCGGCCACTGGTCCCTGTTCTTCTTCTACCCGGCCGACTTCACCTTCGTGTGCCCCACCGAACTTGAAGACCTGGCCAAGAACTACGCCAAGTTCAAGGAAATCGGTTGCGAGATCTACTCCGTCTCCTGCGACACCCACTTCGTGCACAAGGCTTGGCACGACGCCAACGAGAAGATCGCCAAGATCGAGTACCCGATGCTTGCCGACCCGACCGCCCTGCTGGCCAAGGACCTCGACACCTACAACGAGGCCGATGGCATGGCCGAGCGCGGCGACTTCATCGTGAGCCCCGAGGGCAAGGTCGTGGCCTACGAGGTCATCTCCTCCAACGTGGGCCGCAACGCCGAGGAGCTGCTGCGCCGCGTGCAGGCCTCCCAGTTCGTCTACGAGCACGGCGACCAGGTCTGCCCCGCCAACTGGACCCCTGGCGAGGAAACCATCGAGCCCAGCCTCGACCTCGTCGGCCAGCTGTGATCGACACTGAATAGGCGGTAACCTTGGCTCCCCTCAGTCTCACTACGACAGCTCCCCTCAGAGAGGGGAGCCAGTGTATGTAAGGGAGTTTTCATGACTCAGACCAACAATCTCTATGACGTCGTCGTCATTGGTGGCGGGCCTGCTGGCCTGACGGCCGGCCTGTACCTGGCCCGCGCTCGCTACCGCGTGCTGATTCTCGAAAAGGACGATTTCGGCGGCCAGATCACCATCACCAACGAAGTCGTCAACTATCCGGGCGTGGGCCGCACCACGGGCCGCGCACTCACCCAGACCATGCGCCAGCAGGCTCAGGACTTCGGTGCCGAATTCCTCTCCGCCGAAGCCACCGGTCTCGACGTGGATGGTGACATCAAAACCGTGCACACCTCACGCGGCGACCTCAAGACCTTCGGCATCCTCATCGCCACCGGCGCCAGCCCGCGCAAGCTGGGCTTCGAGGGCGAGGCCGAGTACGCCGGCCGCGGCGTGGCCTACTGCGCCACCTGCGACGGCGAGTTCTTCACCGGCAAGGAAGTACTGGTGGTCGGCGGCGGATTCGCCGCAGCCGAGGAATCCGTGTTCCTGACCAAATACGCCTCCAAAGTCACCGTGCTCGTGCGCGAACCGGACTTCACCTGCGATGCCGCAGTGGCCGCCGAAGCCAAGAACAACCCGAAGATCGACGTGCGTTATCAGGTCGAGCTGAAGGGCGTCACCGCCGGCCAAGGAGGCCTGCGAGAAGCCTCAATCCTGAACCTTGCCACCGGCCAGACCGAAACGTGGAAGCCCGCCGACGCCGGCACCTTCGGCGTCTTCGTGTTCGCCGGCTATGTGCCCGCCACCGATTTGGTGCGCGGCGTGGTGGAGCTCGACGACCACGGTTACGTGGTCACGCACGACTACCTCAGAACTTCGGTGCCGGGCGTGTACGCGGCCGGCGATCTGCGCGTCAAGAACCTGCGCCAAGTGGTCACCGCCACCTCCGACGGTGCGATTGCCGCCGTGGAACTGGAGCGATACGCCAAGCAGATGAGCGAGAAAACCGGCTTGGTGCCGCCGCGTCCCACTGCTTCCGCTTATGAGGAGTCCGAGGCCAAGGCCGCCTCCGCCGCCTCGGCCGCTGACACGACGCCCGCCCCGGCTCCCGCCAAACGCAGCGCCGATGCCGCAGCCGCAGCCAGCGCCGCCAAGAAGCCCGGCGAACTGTTCTCCGCCGCCGTCAAGCAGCAGCTTGGCGTGGTCTTCGGACGCATGACCCGCCCGGTCACGCTCGCTCTCGAACTGGACGGCACTCCGCTTTCGGCGGAATTGCAGGGTTTCATCGGCGAGATGGTTGCGCTGTCCGGCGGCAAGCTGAACTCGGTTGTCGTTGATGCCGCAGGGCTGATCACGGCGGTGGATGGTGCTTCTGTGCCTACTTCTTTGGTGGTCGGCGAACCGCTGTCCGTCACCTTGCCGGACGGCACCGAACTGCCCACTTATGGTTCGTTGGACGATTCCGGCCGCGCCACATTCGACGTCGCCGGCGTCCTGCCGCTCGCCCGTCCGACCGTGCGCATCTGCGTGCCGGCTGAGGGCGACAGCAAGGCCGGCAAGGACGGCAATGGTTCACTGGTCTTCACCGGTCTGGCCTTCCACGGCGTACCTTCCGGCCACGAGTTCAACTCGTTCGTGCTTGGCCTGTACAACGCGGCCGGTCCCGGCCAGCCGCTGGGCGACGACCTGATCGAACGCGCGAAGTCCATCACAGACCCGCTGAACATCATGATCCTCGTCTCGCTCACCTGCACGATGTGTCCGGAAACCGTGCTTGCTTCCCAGCGCATTGCCTCCCTGAGCCCGGCCGTGCGCGCCGAAGCCTACGACGTCTCGCACTTCCCCGAACTTAAGGACCAGTACGGCGCGATGAGCGTGCCCTGCATCGTCATCACCCACGCCGACGGCACCCAGCAAGTCGAATTCGGCAAAAAGAGCATCCCCCAAATGCTCGAACTGGTCGGCGCGTAAGCCGCACGACCTCAGGTACTCAACAGCAACAACAACGATTCTGCCAAAATCGTGACGTACATCGATTGATGCGATCGATGCGCCCGACTCCGGCAGAATCGTTGTTTTGCGGCAGCTCAGCCTCGGTCTTCGACGGCCTTCGTGACGTTTCTGTCGCCGAGGTACTTGACCAAGCTGATGCTGATCAGGGCCACAACGAACAGGCCGGTGAGCACCGGGATGAGTGCGGCGTAGCGGTGGGCCTGATCAGGCGCGTGGGCAACTACGAACGAGGCCAACTGGTTGCCGGACAGACCGGCGAACGCCCAGGCGCTCAGCGTCAGACCGTGCGTGGTGGAGACGGTTTTGGTGCCGAAGTGCTGATCAAGCAGCACGGGCAGCGTCGAGAAACCGCCACCATAGCCCGCGTTGACGAGGAACAGCATGGCCAGCACGGCCCACAGCAGAGCGTTGCCGATGCTGTTGGTGAAGATCTGCAGCAAGCACACGGCAATCGACATGATGAAGATTACCTGATAGACGGTCTCGCGGCGCTTCAGGTGGTCGGAGAGTGTGGAGAAGCCCACGTGGCCAGCCGTGTTGAACACGGAGTCCACGGCGAGCACCAGTCCGATGATGCCGGAGATGGCGGCGGCAAACTTGGCGGGGCTCAGGTTGGCATACTGCGGGAAGGTCCTGAGCACATCGTGCAGGATGTCCTTCTCTTGGCTGATGAGGGCCAGGCCGCAGGTGATGTTGATATAGAAGGCTATCCAGATGCCCCAGAACACGGGCTTCTTGAGGATTGTCTTGCGGCTGACGTGTGAGGTCGCGGGATCGTACACCCAGCCGGCCGGACGCTTGATGAGCAGGAAGCCGACGAACATCATCACCGCGTAGACCGCGGCGAGGATGAAGAACATGCTGACCAGGCCAACCGTGCCGATGAGATATTCCATCAGTGGGCTGGCAATGGCCTTGGCCAGGCCGAAGCCGGCGACGGCGATGCCGGTGGCGAGGCCCTTGTTGTCGGCGAACCAAAGCATCAGGTTCTTGACCGGAGTCAGATAACCGACGCCCAGGCCGATGCCCATGATCGCGCCATAACAGATGAACACGCCCGGCAGGAAGTTCAGGGCGATGCTCACGCCCGTGCCGGCGAAGCCGACCACGAAGCAGACCATGGATACGAGTGCGGATTTCTTGATGTTTTTCTCCACCATTGGCCCGGCAAACGCGGCGGACATGCCGAGGAAGAAGATGGCGAGTGAGAAGCCCCATTCCACGGAGGCGTGGCTGGCGTGGAGACGGTCAGCGATAAGCTGCTTGAACACGCTCCAGCAATAGACGGTACCGATTGGGATATGAATCAGCAGTGCGGGAATAATCGCGCTGGTCCAACGATTCTCGGTAAACCTTGCCATATATGGACGGATCCTTTCGTAACTGGTGTACGATGACCTGCCGACCCGAACGAGAGTCGTATCGCCCATATCCACGCACATCACGACGGCATGCCCCCGTGAACCATCCGGGCTGCACGAATCGAATCAAATCGAATCGTGCGAACTGCGAACAATTCGCTAAACATCCTTGGTGTGCATTTCATCGGCGCTGCTGGCTCTTGTCGACGCCGACAAACAGAACTATAACGCTGTTATGGGGTTGCTGTGGCTGATTTCTGTGGTCGGAAGCTATGAGCTTTCTCACATCGAAAACAGTTATATGACGGTATCGGCGTGATTGATACGTGACGTCTGCCCGTGGACGCGGCATATCCCTCTCGGAAAACAATGACTCCGTCATGTCCATTTCTTGGTTTGACATGTTTTCGTTTGCAGCGTCGGTGCTCACCACGGTGACCGCGGCGTTCGAGTCGCCGGGCAGGGCCTCGACCGAGGGTCTCATCCTCGGCTGAGATGTGGGCGGTACTATGGATTCTTATCGATAAGGTTCGTGATATGCGGAGACGATAACGATGGTGACCTTAAAGGATGTCGGCGAACTGGCCGGAGTGACCGCCACCACCGCCTCCGCGGCCCTGCGAAGCAAAGATTACGTCAAGCCCGAAACCACGCAGCGCGTGCGTGACGCCGCCCGCAAACTCGGCTACAAAATCAACCTGTCTGGCCGGTCCCTGCGTTCTGGGCGGTCCGATACCATCACCTTCCTTACCTCGGGCCTCGAGGGCGACTATTTCTCCCATCTGGCCATGTGTGTGGCTGAGGAAGTGCACAAGCGCGACTCGCACATGCTCATCGAACTGTCCCGGTATCTTACCGACGACAACGATCTGTCGTACACGTTTTCGGACGGCATCATCGCCATCAATGCGCCACGTGCGGTCGATATCCTGAAGCGGCACCCGGCCGTCATGCTGGAAAACTACGACACCAGCCTGCCCGTCGACACCGTGAACGCGCCGAGCGACGCCGGCTCACGGGCGGCAATCGAACACCTTATCGCGCGTGGCTGTGCGCGCATCGGCATCGTCGGCGACAATCACGATCCCAACAATCCCAACATCATTCCCGGCTCGCGTGATATTCGTATGCGGGCCGCCAAGGAGACGATTCTCGCGGCCGGACTGCCGTTTGACGAGCGCCGCGATTACATCAAATCCTCGTGGTCGATTGACGGCGGTATCGAGGCCGGGCGCGGCTTGGCTAAGAAAGGCAAGTGCAAGTACGACGGTCTGTACTGCCTGAACGACGGTATTGCGCTCGGTATTCTGCGTGGTCTGGCGGATGATGGCGTGAGCGTGCCGGGCGATGTGCGCGTTATCGGCTTCGACGGCCTGAGCCAGGGTGCGTACAGCGTGCCAATGCTGACCACCGTGGCCACGGATTTCAAGGGCATGGCGGATACCGCGCTGACCTTGCTTATGCGGCGTATCGAGAACCCGGACGATGAATTCTTCCCGCAGACCGTGAACGTGGGCTATAAGCTCATCGAGCGCGAATCCACTGCGGCGTAGAGTCTTTGGCCGTGTTGAGCTTCAATTGGGTAATTGGACTGGCGCCAGCGGCTGATATCAGATATGCCGAAAGCAGCGATGATCGGATTTAAGTTGCTGGAGATGACAGGATGGATTGCTCTTTACCCCTTTCACCATCTTGCAATAATTCTTACATGTAAGAACTCTCTGTTAACATGTAAGAATTATTGCAAGATGGTGAAAGGGGATGCTCATGTTGCCGGTCAAAGAAAGTTTGACGGTTGAGTTCAAGAGCGAGCAGAAGCGCCCTCAATCGCATGATGAAATTGTTGACACCGTAGTGGCTCTAGCCAATACCGAAGGCGGCACACTGTATCTCGGTATTGAAGACGATGGCACTGTGACCGGCGTATGTGACGAGCATCGCAATATCAATGGACTTGCGGTACTAATTTTCAATAAGACTGTTCCGCAGCTTCCCGCTCGCGTGGCGCTCTTGTATGAGAACGAGGTGCCGATAGTCAGTATTGAGGTGGATAACAGTCAGCAAATCGTATCTACCAGTCAGGGGAAGACATTGCAGCGCCGGCTGAAAGCAGACGGCTCGCCTGAGGTCGTTCCGCTGTTTGTTTCCCAATTCATTAGCCGTTTATCTCAGCAACGGTTCTACGATTTCAGCGCGCAACCTGCACCAGAGGCTCGGTTGGACGATTTGAATCCAGACTCACGGAACAAGTTGAGAAGCCGTATTCGCAGTGCCAATGCGCAAAACTCGTTGTTGTCTTTTACTGATGAGGATTTCGATCGGGCACTTGAGCTGGTTGTTGATGGCCCGTATGGATTGCAGCCATCTGTTGCTGGTCTGCTCACCATTGGTTCGGTTGATGCTATTCATCGATCGGTTCCAGCCGCATCGGCTGTTTTTCAAGTGATGAAAGGCATGTCTCCAAAGGTCAATATGGATCCGTTCGTGTTGCCTTTGGTGGATATGTTTGATCGTGTAGGCGAGCTGATGGAGCCATGGAATCCCAGCCACGAAGTCATGAGCGGCTTGATTCGGGTCGATCTGCCAGACTTCGATCGAGGGGCATTCCGTGAGGCAATGATTAACGCTTTCTGCCATCGCGATTATGCACGAATGGGTTCGGTGAGATTCCTGGTTGATGATGATGGGTTGACCATAGCCAACCCCGGAGGATTCATAGAGGGTGTTTCCGAAGATAACCTGCTTACTGCACAACCGCGTTCCCGCAATCCGCAGCTTGCCCTGATTCTGAAAGCTGCCGGATATGTTGAACGCACCGGACGAGGCGTGGATACCATCTATGCCGGGTCGATTGCGGCGGGTGGTTCTTTCCCGGATTATTCACAGTCCAGTGCTGAGGAAGTTATCTTGTTCTTGCGCCGTGTGGTACCTGACGAGGCATTCGTAACCATGATTGGCGACGAGGAACGTCGACGTGGGGCTCCATTGCCGGTCTGGTCACTGATTGTGCTCTCGCTGCTGCGTGAGCATCGTAGGCTTACCGTGGTCCAATTGTGCGATTTCTCCCATTTGGAGCATCGACGCATCGTGTCCGCTGTTGAGAATCTGGTGGAAGCTGGTTTGGTAGAGGGGGTCGGTAGCGGGAGCTCTCGTTCGTATATGCTGAGTGCCCGAGTGTACAAACGTTCAGAGGGGCTGGCGTCTTACGTGCGCCAGCGTGACATCGATGCCACCCGGCGCAGTGGCCTTGTTCTGGAGTTCGCCGAAAAAAATGATGGTGTCGTCACTACGGCGGATGTCATGGATTTGTTTGGCCTGAGCTATATCAGTGCATACCGGTTGTTGAAGAAGCTAGAGGATGCGGGCAAGTTGCGCCGCGAGGGGAATGGGCCGTCATCCCGATACGTGTTGGGATGATTGGCGCGCGTGAAAGTAAGTTCTTTCATCACCTTTCAATAATTCTTTCATGTAAGAACTCTCTGTTTACATGTAAGAATTATTGCAAGATGGTGAAAGATGTACACAAAACGGGGAAGCCCCGCTCACATCGAGCGGGGCTTCCCCATATGCGCTGGTGTGTAGATCAGCCTGTGTTCTGCAGGCCGGCAGCAACGCCGGAGACGGTGCACAGGATGAGGTAGATGAATCCTGCCTGCTGGCTTTGCGTGTTTTGCTTCAATTTTTCTTAAGCAGAGTGAGACCCATCGTATCGTTCGATTCTACGACGAACGTTTTGCATCAAGCGCAGATAATGTGGTGAGTGCATATTCAACAATGGCGGACGGTCTTGATGCACTTGGTTTGACAAATATTGGAATGAGCGAAAGCATCCTAAAAAAGGCTGCCGGTACAGACAAGCTTCCTGATAAGCAGGAAGCTGAAGTGAGTGCTCGGGCGTTCGCTGCATTCATTGATCAGCCAAGACGGTAGCTCGCATAATGCATTATGTGTGGGCAGATGTGTCGTCTGCCCACACATTCGCTGTTGTGCTTTCGATTTGGAATTCCTCTGCCAGATACGGGGAAACTTCTAAAAGGCCGCTATGCCGAGGAAGAGTCCTGTAATACCGGTGGCCATCAATACGATGATGGTGATGATTCCGGCGAAGATGCGTACAGGAAGGGTTTCTTTTCCATGGTTTGATGGGCTGTCCGCAACTAATCTCATTACTCCAGCTGTAACCCAGCAAACTGCGCCCAGGACTAGTGCCAGGAATTCTCGACACCATTCCGTTTCAAGTGCGGGAATGCCGACGATTGATGACGGGTCGCTTGCCAGTCTTGGCGGAATAGCGCATAGGATACGCTCCAATATCAGGTAAGGGGTATCAAAATGGATCAGAGTCAAAGCGAATGGGAGCTGTAGCGCCAGTCCTATCCACCACAGCGTGCGTCGGATGGTCGCGAGTCTGTCGCCCGGCCTAGTGTCCGGCTTGCCGCCTTCGCCCTCCGTCCCGGCACCGTCCGCGGGCGTGTGGTCCCCCTCGTGCGCGTCCGTCGTCCCGTCCGTGTCCTTCTCCTCATTCATATGTCCCCTTTCGATCATCCGAGTCTGTCACTCGGCCCGCGCGCCCGTTCCGTGCGCGCCGTCGCCGGCCAGTCTAGGGCCGTGCGACGCGAACGGGGAGGCCCGCGCCGCTTATCGGCACGGAACTTCCCTGCTCGTCAAGCGGTCGGTCAGCCGCGGATCAGCCCGTGTTCTGCAGACCGGCGGCGACACCCGAGCAGGAGTGTCACAAAGCCCCTGCCGCTCTGGGTACCCAGGTGGCGGTTTATGAGGACAGCATCGGTCAACTCATCCTGCAGTGGCTTCGCAAACCTGAGTACTGGTCGGAAGGAAGTTCCGGCACGCAGGCACTATGGCACGCGTACACCCCGAAGCCGGTTACTCCCAGCGAATTGGCCTTGTCGCGTCAGGCATGCGGTGTCGCATGTGATGCACAGCCTGTCATCAAAGGCACGCTGCCCAATCGGGACATCGCCCATATGGCCGCCACATCCTTGGGATACTTGACATGGGGCGTTACGAACGATCCAATGGACTATGGTCTCGGTGATCTGGGCGGATGGGCCCTGGATTTGCTGCAGATTTGGGGAAGCTACCTGGCGAATGCCCCGGAAGAGGACCTGGCGTCATGGCTGCACGCTCATCTCGGCGAGCAAGACGCTCGTATGGGATTCAGTTACAGCGATGTTCTCGCGGACTGTGATGCATGGTTGCTGGCGCGGTCCATGCAGAGCAATTCCTCCGAAAGGTCATTGTCCACCGCTATGCGGGACATGTTCGCGCAAAGCGAGACGAATCGAATTAAACGGTTCTATCAGTCTCGGTTCAAGGGAAGTGCGGACAACCTGGTCATCGCATTTCGAAAACTCGTTGATGGAATCGATCTTGGAATATTCGATAACGTATCCGGAAGTAAAAAAGCACTGCTCATTGCGTCACATGCAGACCGACTCCCGAGTCAAGCGGAGGCTGGTATATTAGCATTATCCTATGCTGAATCTCTTGAAAAATCCGAACCGTTAATCAATCATGATTGTGATCGCATTGCGTGGAATGATTCAGCCATTCCACGCAATGCGCCTCTGGTAAAACGTCATAGAGTCATTAGAGCGGAAAGTAGTGTTATCACAAGAACGGGAAAGACCATGACCAGCACGAGAAACGATATGATTCCCACAAGGACATGCGAGGCGGAAGAGGAATGATCACGAAGTTCCGGATATACAGATCGCATATATGAACGCACGCCAAAGATGACAAGCGCCGCAATCCAGCAGACTACCCCCATAATCAATACTAAGGTAAGTCTACGTACATACTCAGTTGCCGTAGTTAAATTCATGCACGAAGAGGAAGAGAACGTTAAGACTCTGCAGATTATAGTATCATCATCGCCATTGGCGCCCCATTCCGCCCACAAAATAAGTGCTGGTGAAAGCAGCAGTAATCCCAGCCACCATAGCGCACGCCTGGCCTTGCCCAAAGCCACATAGCATCTACTCGCCTTAAGGAATTTGGTAGCTGCTTTCGGTGCCAAAGCATATTTCTTGCCGGAAAAATTTTCTGACGTATCTTCCAGGCCATGTTTTTTCCCAATGTCATCGATCATAGCCGGATTCGCTTTGCAAATGTGGCGTTCGTTTCCGGCATCGCCCTCCGCCTTGATGCCGTCCGTCGGCCCGGTGCTCCCGCGCTCATTCGATGGCTTGTCCATGTCCCCTCCGATCATCCGAGTCTGTCACTCGGCCAGCGCGCCCGTTCTATGCGCGCCGTCGCCGGCCAGTCTAGGGCCGTGCGACGCGAACGGGGAGGCCCGCGCCGTCGATCGGCACGGAACCTCCCCGCTCGCTTTTGTCAATCGGTCATCCGAAGATCAGCCCGTGTTCTGCAGGCCTGCGGCGACGCCCGAAACGGTGCACAGGATCAGATAGGTGTAGTTCTCCTTCTGTCCGTGCGTGAGCTCTTCTTTGTCCACGCGCTTGCGTAGCGAGCCGAGGGCGAGCACCTGGGTGGCGGACAGCGCATCCACGTACGGCGAGCGGATGCGGATGGCCTGGCCGAGCACGTGGCGGTGCTGCAGAGGCCACTTGTCGCCTACGATCTCGAGCACCCACTTGCGGGTGAGCTCCATCTCGTCGAGGACCTTCTTGTTGAGGTCCTCACGGTCTCCGAGGGCAAGGTACATCTTGGCGATGCGCTCGTCAGTCTTGGCCAGCGACATTTCGATGTTGTCGATGAACGTGGAGAACAGAGGCCATTCCTCATACGCTTGACGCAAGGTGTTCAAATCGCCGAACTGTTCGCACGCGGTGCCCAGGCCGTACCATGCGGCCAGATTGATGCGTGCCTGCGCCCAGGAGAAGATCCACGGAATGGTACGCAGATCGTCGAGGGACTTGGCTCCAAGGCCACGTTTGGCCGGACGGGAGCCGATCGGCAGCAGGCCGATTTCGGTCAGCGGCGTGACGGTGGAGAACCACGGTGCGAAGCCGTCGGTGTTCAGCAGGTCGAGGAAGCGGTTATGCGCGGCCTCGTCGAGCTTGTTGGCCATGTCGGCGTACTTGGCGGTCATGTCCGTATTGCGCTTCTCCACGCTTGGAGCGGACTGCAGCAGCGTTGCAGCCGCAACGGACTCGACGTGGCGGATGGCCAGTGCCGGGTTGCCGTAGCGTGCGAAGATGACCTCGCCCTGCTCAGTGAGCTTGAAGCGGCACTTTACGGAGCCGACCGGCTGTGCGAGTACGGCACGGTTAGCCGGGCCGCCGCCGCGGCCGACGGCACCACCGCGGCCATGGAACAGGGTCAGATCGATGTCATGCGATTCCGCCCACTTGGCGATGCGTTCCTGTGCGGAATGCAGGGCCAGGGTTGCGGAGGTCGGGCCAGCGTCCTTCGAGGAGTCGGAGTAGCCGAGCATGACTTCCATCTTGCCGCCGGTGGCCTTCAGACGAGCCTGAACCTCCGGAATCTTGATCATTTCCTCGAGTACGTCTACCGAGTTCTGCAGATCCTCAAGCTGTTCGAACAGCGGGATCACGTCGATGGTTGGAACATCCTTGGGATGGGAGAACGCCAGACGGTTCAGCTCGTACACGTCCCTGATGTTTTGGGCGCTCTTGGTGAAGGAGATGATGTAACGACGGGCGGCCTTGATGCCGTTGCGCTTCTGGATGGAACCAAGGGCGCGGAAGGTGTCGAGCACCTCGTGGGTCATCGGCTGCAGTTCGCCACGCTCACCGTGCAGACCATGTTCGCGGATATCCTCCAGCGCTCGGGAATGCACGACGGAGTGCTGGCGGAACTCCATCTCGACCATATGGAAGCCAAAGGTCTCTGCCTGCCAGATGAGGTCCTGCAGCGGGCCGTAGGCGGAACGTTTGGCGTTGGCTTCGGCGAGGGAGCGCTGCACGACCTTCAGGTCGGCGATGTAATCCTCGCAGGAGTGGTACATGAGATCAGCATCGCGGTCGATGGTGGCCTTCAGACGATCGGCCATGACCAGCATGACGGCACGGTGCAGCTCCTTGGTGGAGATCAGTGCGGCCTTGTCGGTCAGGCGCTCGCTCATTTCCTTCTGATGGTTCCACAGGCTCTTGAGCTCGGCACTCGGCGGAGTGGTCTCAGCTTCCATCGTCAGGTTCTTGCCAACGCGGCGGGTCTCGATTTGCAACGCGCCCAGCACGTGGTCGCTGAACTTGCGGGCCACCTGACGGCTCACCTTGGCG
>OKSF01000151.1_pt1 | contig 64777 bp, 58 predicted proteins | sample 1606061 | NCBI WGS metagenome assembly OKSF01 (sample SAMEA3541567, study PRJEB24748) | human gut metagenome | biome: human gut; feature: human-associated habitat; material: faeces | place: China | collected 2012
TAGCAGGGGCGCCTCTTCGGCCTCTTGAGTATTTCTCCGAATTGCTTTTGATATGATGTTTACATTGCTCTCTTGCAATGCAAAAGTTATTATACTAGAGGATTTTACAAATGTCAACGGTTTTTTTAACTTAATTTTCATATTGACTCAATTCCTTGTTTTTATTAAGGATTTCAGGCATTTTATTTTTCTTTGTAATCCTCATATCTTGCCATAATATATAGATAATCAGACAGTCTGTTCATATATTGCATTGCTTTCTTATCCACATGATATTGAAGTTCTACCCTTTTAAAGCATCTTTCTGCACGCCTTGCAACTGACCGCGCGACATCTAGACGTGCGGATGCTTCACAGTCACCGTAGAGAATGAATTTCTTTTCTCTTGGAAATGCATTTTCTATCTTATCAATTTGGCTTTCAATATAAGTAATTTGCTCATTGTTTACTCTAAAGTCTGCATTCGCAGAGTCTGCAATTCCTGCCATCACTGTAAGCAGTACCTGTTGAATCGCAGATAATTCTCGTTTTTGTTCTTCTTTTACCACAACTTTTGCCAAACCAATATTACTGCTTAGTTCGTCTATTGTTCCTAACAGTTCAATTCTGTCATCTGCCTTTGACACCTTAGTCTCGTTGAGTAAAGATGTCATACCTGTGTCCCCCGTACCTGTATATAACTTCATTTTTATCACTCCTCGCTTTGTTTTACTGTAAACTAATATTTAAAATGGCTGCTAAATCTAAGAATATAATTTCCGCTCGTCAGCTGTTCTCGCGTCTTTAGCGGAAATATCTTGTTTGCACCGACTTCTTTCGTCGGATCTTTGTAATATGTTGTATCTCCTATTTTAATTGCTGTCCATGCATGATTTAAAGGACTTCCTCCATTAGACACTGTTCCAAGACAAACATAGGACTCTATCCCAGCTTTCCGACATAACTCTGATAAAATCATGGAAAGCCCCGCACACACTGCAGATTTATTTGTCACAGATGAAATATACACACTAAATTGTAATTCTTCGTCCTTCGCCTCTCCATATCCTATATTGGGTGTATAGTTCTCTGTATAATCCATATTTTCGATGATCCAATTACTAAAATACTCAACTGCCTCTTCCTGTGTCAGATTTTTAGGCATTTTAGAAATAACATCATCTAATATTTCATTCGTCTCTTTTTGAATACTCTCATATTGATTCATTAAATCATTGGAAATTGTTGAAAAAATTTTCTTTTCCGATTCATAATTTGTCACAATCATATCATCTGAAATTTCAAACTGATTTAACCTCGTGTCTTCCTCTCCAACATAGAGTTCCAATAATAGTTTACCTATCTTTTTCTCTTCCAAGTCCTCTTTTTTCTGATTTGTTCCCCAGTTTACAAGTTTATTTTCTGATGTAAATGGTAATGTTAAAAGAAAATAAAAATAGTTGTTATGATTGTTAAACCGAACTGCATCTGCGATTCTAGATAATTCGTTGACCGATATCTTTTTATCCAAAAGAATCTCTCCACCTTGATACACATCTAACTGTTCTATAATTTTATGGTAAACCTCCTGCTCATCAGAGGTTAATTGCTCATAATAAAAATTTGTATCAATATACTCATATGTCAATGCCAGCTCTTTAATCTGATTCTTTGCTACATTTTGTGACTGGTTTTCACTAATGATATTGATTGCCACTAATATTGCAAATACAATGCAACAACAAATAATCAGATATTTAGGTTTTATTTTCATGGCTCTCTCCTACCGCTCATTCTCCTTAATAACTTCCTCAATCCGTCTTTTTACTTCCGCCGCAATCTCCACTGTCTTCATATCTTTATATTCTTCGTACAGCATCGGTTTTAAGAAATGTACCTGCACATCAACCTGTGAAATTGTCTTTGTATCAAATGGTTTGAAGGAATCAATCAGTGCAACCGGCACAATCGGACATTTTGCTTTTGTCGCTGCTTTGAAGCTTCCACCTTTAAATTCTCCGACTTGATTTCCATTTTTTGATCTCGTTCCTTCCGGAAAAATGAGATAGTTACGTCCGTTTTTTACCTCTTCTGACACTGCCATGATAACTTTCATGGACTGTCTCACATCATCGCGGTCGATTGTAAACGCTTTCATGCAGGCAAATACCTGCTTTAAAAATTGTATATTTTTCACTTCCTGCTTTGCCACAACAGAAAATGGATGGTCCGGGCAGGCATCTACAATCGCCAGCACATCATACAGTCCTTGATGGTTCGGGAAGAACATAAATCCATCTTCTTTCGGTATATTATCCTGTCCATGCACATCAATATGTACATTCCCGCCTCGATTAGCTCGTTTTACAATAAATTTCAACATGTCATAGCGCTGCTTTTCTGTGTATTTTTCCACATGACTTGCATAATAGCACAGCTTGCACCACATATATGGAACAAGCAGAATATTTCGGAATACCATCATTAAAATTCTTTTCATCTTTTTGCCCTCTTTTATTTTTTATACTGTTCTATTGCAGTCTCGTACAGATTATTGCCTTCGCAGTCAATTACAACGATAACGGGAAAATTTTTTACAGTCAGCCGACGTATTGCCTCTGTTCCGAGATCGTCGTAGGCTACCACCTCGGACTCCTGAATACATTTTGAAAGAAGAGCCCCTGCACCTCCGACTGCCGCAAAATAAACTGATTGATTGCGAATGATTGCATCTATGACTTCTTTGGACCGTTTTCCTTTTCCAATCATCCCGCCAAGTCCTAAGTCTAGCAGCTTCGGTGTGTATTTATCCATACGGCTTGCGGTCGTCGGTCCAGCAGATCCGATTACCCGTCCCTCTCTCGCCGGAGACGGTCCCATATAATAGACAATCTCATCTTTGAGCGGAACCGGAAGTTCTTTTCCTTCCCGCAATGTCTCATCCATTCTTTTATGCGCTGCATCACGTGCTGTATAAATTGTTCCTGTGATATATACATAATCTCCGGCACGCAGTGTTTTTACGATTTCTTTTTCCAGTGGTGCTTTTATATATTTTTCCATAATGACCTCCTATAATACACGAACAATATGACGGTTCACATGACAGCAAATATTAATTGCAACCGGAAGTCCGGCAATATGAGTTGGATAGGTGTTGATATTTACCGCAAGAGCCGTCGTGGTTCCTCCAAGACCTCCCGGTCCTATTCCAAGACTGTTGATCTTCGCAAGTAATTCTTTTTCCATCTCTTTGACATACTGAATATCAGAGTGTGTTCCGACTTCTCTTGTCAATGCCTCTTTTGCCATAAGTGCACATTTTTCAAATGTGCCTCCAATTCCAACTCCCACTACCATCGGTGGACATGCATTCGGACCTGCTTCTTTAACAGCTGTCAGGACCGCTTCTTTGACACCTTCTATTCCGTCTGCCGGTTTTAGCATAAAAACACGGCTCATATTCTCACTTCCAAATCCTTTCGGTGCAACTTTGATTTTTACTTGCGAACCTTCCACAATTTTATAATGAATGACCGCAGGTGTATTATCTTTTGTATTTTCACGAATAAGAGGATCTTTGACGACGGATTTTCGTAAAAATCCTTCCACATATCCCTGACGTACCCCCTCATTGACCGCATCCTCCAATGAACCACCTTGTAAATGGACATCCTGTCCGATTTCCAAAAAAATCACTGCCATTCCTGTATCCTGGCAAATTGGTATCATATCATCTGCAGCAATCTGAAGATTCTCCTCAAGCTGTTCTAATATCTGTTTTCCAAGAGGTGATTGCTCTGCTTTTTCGGCTTGCTTCATTGCTCGCTCCATATCTTCGGATAGAAAATGGTTCGCTTCGATACACATTTCTTTTATATTTGTTGTAATTTCTTTTATATTGATTGTACGAATCACGTAGGTCACTCCTTTCAGGCTAAAAGAGCCAAAATATAATATGTATTATCATATCATATTCTGGCTCTTCTTTCTATTTTTTATTTGTCCGTCAAATATTGTTCTGCCTCTTTTACAGCCTGCATTTTTGCATAGTTCCACTTGCGTATATCCAAATTCCGATATCTTTCCTTTATGTCAGAAAAATAATTTTTCAATACATTCTTTGGTTGCTCTAAATCATCATAATACCAATAATCATTTTCACTCCATGTAATCTCTTGTGGCTGAATCTTGGCAATTGCTGGTGCTGCATCATCGGATAAACTATAAACAAGATAATTCAGTTCTCCCATATTCATATTTTCTGTATTTGCAATATTATATGTTGCAATCCAATAGTCTGGTCTCGCCAAAGAAAATACAATATAACAACAGCCAACTACCAGCATGATATAGCGAAACAACGGAAATTTCTTTTTATAAATGCTAAGAATTGTTCCGAGCATTACCAATGTAAGTGTTCCCAAAAACCAAAGCACAAACATCCGTAAAAATGTAAGATGATAAACATCTACATACATCCACATGCGGTACGCAGATGAAAAAATCATAATAAACGTACACATACAAATGATTGCAAGGATTCCTTTTAAAATCTTATTTTCTTGAAACAAATAGATACTTACGAGCACCATCAAAAAGTTAATAATACTCACAAAGAGAAGTTCCCAAAATCCGGAACGTGCATACTCTGCATAAGTGATTTCTGCCGGAATTCCACCATCCTGTCCTATGAACAGATATATAATCTGAATCACACTGTAAAAAAGATATATTACTGCGATAACAGATGTAAATGTAATTCCTACTATCGGATTGCATTTCTTTCCTCTCGTCTCTGTTTCCTCTTCTGGTTGGTATCTGCATAGTGCACTGAAAAATGCATAACATAAAATGCACATTATCAAAGCCATCATACAAATTCCAAAAATATTCCCAAATTGAATATGGCTTGCTATATTTCCAAAATACATCTCAAAGATACGATCTGAATGTACGAGCAACGGAAGAATGAGCAATAAAAGTCCTGCTGCAATTACCACTCCGACTAAAATATACACTGTAATCCTTTTCTGTTTTGATGATTTTGGTGCAATATACGCTGCCGCATGACGGAACGGATAAACGATACTCCCAAGCGTTATTCCAATTACCACAATTATATTTCTAAAGTATACTTGAAAGCTCCAATTGAGGTCTTTGTAAAACTGATGTATCATCATTACAACAAACAATAAAAAGATTCCAACCCAGTTAAAAAATATGATAAATACATTGGTCGTCATAAAGCTTGAAATTGCAAGCAATATCATCCCTAAAATATAAATCCATGTATATCTTTGGATTGTAAGCCCAATCTTTTTCACATATCGGACTCCAAACAATATTGTAACCACAATAAGAATCGGAAACGTAACACCATTGAAGTTACTGTACATACAAAACGCAAATATCATTCCGTATAAAAGACTCATTAGACCAAAGAATGGAAATTGTGTTTCCATTTTGCTAATCAATGTTTTTTCCATAATGACACCTCTTTTTTCTTGTCAAGAATAAAAATACAATCTGTATTATCCAGCAAATCACACTTATGAAAGCAATTCCATTCAAATGAATCTGCCAAAATGACAGGTTTGCCGCATAGTTATCCGCCAATACACCAAAAAAGAAATAGATTGATATCAATGCAAACAGAACCATTGTGGAAATTACGAGAAAAACTGTTCTGCAATTTTTCTTTTTTATATTTGCCACTGTTGTAATAACAGTAATTCCACCAAGCACATATACCGCAATCATAACAAAATGAAAATAGTTCATTACATCTGTCAAAGTATTCATACTATCCTCTCCTTTTCAATATCACTCTTCTTCATCAGGAACATACTCAATAATATCTCCCGGCTGACAATCAAGAGCCTTACATATTGCTTCCAATGTAGAAAACCGAATTGCTTTTGCTTTATTATTTTTTAAAATAGATAAGTTTGCCATCGTGATATCCACCTCTTTTGAAAGCTCTGTCAGCCCCTTTTTCCTCTGTGCCATGACGACGTCTAAGTTAATGATAATTCCCATATGGCACCTCCCTAAATTGTAAGATCATTTTCTTCTTTGTAATTGATTGCCTGGCGAAAAACACAGGATAATACAATACAAAAAAGTGCTGCGATGAAAAATACAAGAATAATAATCAATGTGGCCGGTGTTGGGACAAAAAATACTTTTAAAATAAATAAAATAGAAATACTAAAACTGCAGACTGACATAATTTCTAAACTTTTTACATTCTGCCACACAAAGCAATCATCACAAATTACCGTCTTCATCATTTTACGGAGCTGTCCTAAAATAAATATTCCAAATATAGATGATGCCGCAAATACAACCAGCATCTTGTAATAATTCTGAGCAATTGCTACTGAATAGTATTCTCCTGCTAATTTTAGAGTGAACGGCAAAGTCACAACAACTATCATTCCAGAAAAATACATGATATCTAATATGATTTTTGTAAATTTAATAATTTTTTCTTCTCTCATAGCTTTTTCCTTTCTTTTAATGTCTTATTTGTTGATGTTAATATATCACATAACATTCTGTTTTTCAATAGTTTTTTATCGTTTTTCAATATGTATTTATTGTTTTATAAAAAGTTACAAAAAAAGACACAGCACTATTTTGTGCTGTGACTCTTTGCAAATACTGTAGCGGCTATAAACGCCACAAACGGCACGGTACATATAATTCCGATACTTCCGGCAATACTTCTGATTACTTCGATTGCTATAAATTCTGTATTCATCAACTGCTGGAATCCGATTCCGTAGGAATAGATCATAACCATCATGTTTAATGAATTTCCTGCAAATGCAAGAATCAATGTGTTCGACATTGTTCCCATTGCATCTTTTCCAATATTCATTCCTGACCGGAACAACTCCCACCTTGTCAGTTGTGGATTTACTATGTGAAGTTCCGCAATGGAAGATGCAATACTCATTGCCACATCCATTACCGCCCCCATACATGCAATTAAGATTCCACACAGGAAGAGATCCTTTATCTTTAAATCAGTTGTTCCCATGATGAGAAGTAAATTTTCCGCTTCTTCCATCTGGTATGTTGTCACTGACATGAATCTCTGTGCAATAACAGAAAATCCTGCTCCTGCAAGCACTCCGCACATGCTTCCGATTGCTGCGACCACAGTCTTAATCTGAATCCCATCTATCAAAAAGAACGTTACCAGATTACAAATCAGAATGAGAACAATTGTTACAAGGAGTGCCGAATATCCTTTCATTGTAAGCGGCAGTAAAATCCATATAATACACACCATCGTGAATATAATACCAACCGCTGATTTTGCTCCCTTTTTTCCGCCAATGACAATTAACAGTAAGATAAAAATTGCAATCGCTGCTATAATCTGTGGTACTCGATAATAATTATAGACCGATACCTGATATCCTCCATCATCATCTGTATCAATTCGGATAGATACTTTATCTCCCTGACTGACTCTGACATTATACAGAGAACTGAAATAGTTTGTTACTTCTGCAGTTTCACCTTTGTATGCTCCTGTCAGTATTTTTACCTGAAGTTTCATATCCCCACGCCACAGACCATCTGTACTCTCATCTACAGTCACGTTATCTTCCAGAATTCCAACTACTTTTCCAATTTCATAAGAAGTCCCTGATGTATCTCCTTCTTTGTAAACTGGTCTGTCATGGTTTGCATAGTAGATCACCAATATAAAAGCAAGGGCAGCCAGCACCCCAATGAGCAACTGGCCACCTTTCCTTTTCATAGGTGAATTCCATAATTTTTTCATTTTTGTTCACCTGTTTTGCTGTTTAGTTTACTTTTCTCTTTTTTGTAAATGACACTGCGATCACTGAGGCTGCAATCAGAACCAGATACATTGTAACAGGTTGTTGATCGCCGGTCTGAGCCCCTTTATTTGCTGTATTTTGAGGTTTCTTGCCGTTTCCATTTTGACTACCGCTTCCGGCATTTCCACTGTTTCCGGTATTACCATCATTGTTGTTATTACCGCCATTGCCATTATTACTCTTTTCTACAAGTGCCTTTTTCGCATCCTGAAGTGCTTTTACTGCTGCATCTACTTCTGCCTGTGTTGCATTTTCATCTGCATATACACGTTGTGCCTCTTTCAATGCCGTAGCATAGTTGTTCCAGCTTTCTTCTGTATAACTGCTCTGTGATTTTGCAGGAAGTTTTTCTATTTCTTCCAAAAGCGCATTCTTATCAACTGTCACGCCAGTCTGTTCTTGTTTAATCTCATCACAGTTACGGACTCTTAAGCATGTGACCGGAATGTCTGACTCTCCTTCCGGATGTGCATATACAAGTCCTACTGCCGAAACGGTTGCTCCTTTTTTCACGAAAGATGCCAGTTCATTCTTTCCGGTTGTTCCGGAAGTAATATAACCGTCAATAAAGACATTTCCTTTTTCTCCGCTTCCATCCTCAATCCAGAACTGTGATACTCCGGTTCCATCTGCACTGTAAACTACATCTGTTACCTTTCCACTGATCTGAACAAGCTTTCCTCCGTTCTCTTCATAATTCATCGCATCTTTTGCAGATAGTTTTTCCGGATCATACACATGGGTATCATCTGGAATGATCTCGCTTTTAATGATCTGGATTTCTTTATCTCCCTGATATGCGTCTACATATCCGGTAATTCTGATTTTTGTTCCGATTTCCAGACCCGTCTGTGCATATGGGAATACGGTAATTCCGGCAGTGTCGTCCTGCACGTAAATAGCATCAAAGAATTTGTTATTTTCATTGCTCGTACCTGCTGTCACATAGCCTTCGATTGCAAATACATCACCCATTTTTCCTTCTTTACGCACTGTCTCAATCGGTGTCGTCTCAAGCTCTACTGTCACTTCATCCAAAATATTCTCTACAATTGTCTTGTTGAGGTATGGCAGATCCCAAATATTATCCTGCTCCGCCTTCACTTCAAAGTCAGAGATAAATACAGTTCCTGCCACAAATACATTTGCACCGCTATCAAGCGTCTCATGTGCAAGCGCCACCATATCTCCTTTTTCTACTACAACCGGACTACCTGATACCGGATTTCCGTTTTCATCTTTGCAGTCAATAGAATATGTTGTGTCATATCCTGTAATCAGTGCCTCTGCTTTTCCGGCTGCAACTGCATCTTTGTCAAGGTTTACCGTACATCCGCTGTATGCACTGTATTCCTGATCTTCTACTGCACCTTCTAAATATTTTGAATCTTTGTTGTAGTTTTTCAGATATAAGCGGTATGGCTGACCGCCGTTATTTGTCTCGTCATATGCTTCATCACTGTTCAGGGTTGTTGTTGCCCCGACTGCTTTTAAGAGCTTGTTCATCTCTGTTGCTGTCTGGCCGCTTGTTGTATCCTGATAATCTGCAATTCCGCATGCGATTAATGTGCCGCCTTTATCTGTGTAGTCTTTTACCATGTTAATAAATTCATCACTGAAATGCGAAGGTTTGTAATCTCCGGCATTTGCTGTTCCTGTTTTCTTTGCCGGTGCTGAGACAACAAGCAATGCACAGTCTTCTAACATTTCTGGTGTGATCTCATCTTTCACAACCTCAACTTTTACATTCTTGTCTCCCGCAATCTTTGTAAAGTTTCCGACATTTCCACCATAATATCCTGTCACATAGTCATTGTAATGTGTACCGTCAATGATTACTTTTGTCACCATCTCCGGCGTTACATATGTAAGCTTCAAAACGCTGCTATAAACTTTCTCTACTCCGTTGAGTGTTGCATTCACTGTGACATTTAGTTCCATGTTTCCTACTTTGTCATAAGTATAATCAAATGTGTAAGATGCTGTTCCCATCGAATCTACTTTTGTCAGGTTATTTTTCTCCAAATCAACTTCATGTACATTTTCTCCATCTACGGAAAATGTAATTGAGTTGATTGTCATATCTGTATTTTCATTGTTGTATAAATCCAATGTGACAGGCAATGCCTCTCCTTTTACCGGAAGTACTTCGGTTGTAGAGATTCCGTTGATTCCTGCTGCTTCCACTTCTCCTACCCATACCGGAGCCGTCACTGCTATATCACCGTCAGTCTCTGTGATTTTCAAATAGTAATATGAATAGTTATTATCTATCTGGAATTCTACTGTATCTGTATTGGCTGCAACAGTCTCTTCTTTCAGTACAAGTCCGCCATTTGTAATGACTTGAACTTTTCCGATAGAATCATCAGTCTTATCACTTAATTCTGCTTTTAAAGTAACGGTGTCTCCTACCTGTCCTTCTGACAAAATAGAGCCCATCTCATAACCATCTAATGTGTAATAAATGTTTAAGTCATTATCTTCAGTTGCATACACACGATAGTTGCGCATTGCATCATAGATATTTTCCTGTGTGAGGCTGTCAGCTAATACAACACTTCGTGCTGTGTTGGCATCTCCCCAAAGTCCTTTGTGGTTGTCCTGATTGTTTGTCGGAGCTACATGCCATCCTTTATCAAGTGCTCTCTGATAGTACTCGTAAGATGGGAAATATCCGGAACTTCCGATTGCTCCTTCTCCATTTCCAACTTCAATTGTTGTGATCAGCTTGTCAATTTCTTCATCGTAGTGAGCAAAATCACTGAAATCACCAAATGTCGTTCCTGGGTGATTGAATTGTGAAATTGACTGTGGCGCTGTCTTTAACGCTGCATAGTAGTTCTGCAAGGCTGTGCTGTATGTTGAGAATTCTGTCTGTGTCCTGCTCTGGAACCCTTCCGTATTGAAAGTGTTCATATGTCCAAGACCGTTTGACCATGTCATCTCATATCCAAACAAACCTACAAAATCGTCAGTTGTATACTTTTGAGCAAGCTCATGTCCTTCTGTCCATTCCTCACTCATAGAACCGTCTGTAATAGATGCACTGTCTGCGTTGTCAAACGAGTTCGAGTGATCTGTCAGTGCAAGGAAATCAAGATTTTCCACCCCTGAAGCATGTTCATATGCCTGCTGTGCAGTTCCCGCACCATCGGAATAGCTTGTGTGGGAATGAAGCTGTCCAAAATAAAGATTATATTTTTCACTTGTTCTCTCTGTGTAAGAAAGTGTAACAATGTTGCTGTCTTCATATCCTTCTTTGACTGCTTTTACTTTGAACGTCATTGGAAGTTCTGACAACACAATTTTTTCTGTGTACTCTGTCCAATTCTGTCCATCGTCAGTAGAATATAAAATAGTTGCACCTTCTGTTGCACATTTCAAAGTGACTTCTGTGTTTTTCATAACTGCGCCGCCATTTGGTGTTGCCTCTACGTTTTTCACCTTGCCGCTTGTATATTTGTAAATTGTCTTAATACTGTCTGACACACCATCTTTTGATGCATATGCCCGCATATTTGCAGGAAGCTTTTCTAAGACAGGTTTGTTGGCATCATCGTATACTTTGTACTCTCCGCCATCTATTGAATAATAAATAGCCGCACCTTCTGTCGCACTTGTCAGTGTGATCTCGGTTCCCGTTGCCGCTTCTCCGGATGCCGGATCTGCTTTTACATAACCGCAGATATCATCCGCAATGACCGGACTTCCGGTAAGCACTACCGAATCTATACGAAGTGTTCCTCTTTTATCTGGTGTTCCTTCTTTTCCATCTGCACGCTCTGTTCCTGCTACAAGACGAACATATAATTTCTCCGCATGTTCTGCTCCTTCCGGAACATCAAATTTAAAGTTAATGTATTCCCCCGGAGCATAGCTTGTCTTTGCAATCCCGTCTTTGACATCTCCCGATTTACTTACTTCATACGGTTTTCCATCTGAGCCATAGCTTGTATATTTGTAAGAATAAGAACCGGTTGTAAAATCCTCAAATTTTGTTCCATCTACAGAGTACTGAAGCTGATAAGAGCCTGCCCCTGTCTTGCTTGAGCGAAGACGGAATGAAAGTTCCATCGCTCCGTATCCTTTTGAAGATAATGCAAATTGCAGGTAATCATTGTTCCCTGATCCTAATCCGGTACCGCCCATATAGTAAGAAGTAGAATCCGTGTTAGAGCTCGTTGCTTTTGTGTATGGGAGTACTTCTTTGCCGGACACAACTGCTGTATAATTTGCATCGGTATCCAACATGTCATTTGTCTTATACAAATCCCCTGCAATGCTTGTCTGCACACCAGCTTCTTCGTAGTTGGCATTTCCTGCCCACTGTGCCACATTCAGAACAGTATCTGTCTCTACCTGAACACCTTCTTTTGCCGGATAGAAATACATCAAGTACGCGTCTGCTGAGGAACCTTCTTTCTTTCCGAATGTTGTAAACGTACTATAGTATTCTATGTATTGATTTTTCTTTCCACCATACTCTGCATTGACACTTCTTAAAAAGAATCCGCCATTTTCGTCTGCTTTTTCTACTTCCCACAGACTATAATCACTTTCTTTTTCTTCTAACGTAAGGCTTCCACCACTTTTTCCAGTTGTGAGGTATTTGCCTTGTGCAGTAAGTGTGTAATATCCTGTCTTTTCATCTAATGATGCTTTCAAAACTGCTGAGCCTTCCGGTGCATCTAAAACATCTTCTTCCGATGGTTGTCCATCCAATGCTGCCAGCCTTGTTCCACTTGCGGAAGCTGACATTACTTTTTTGTTTGCCGGATTGTACATTACAAACACATCGCCGTCTTTTAACTCTGTGAGTCTTTGTCCTTCTGATGGATCCGGTTCTGGCTCCGGAGCCGGCTCTTCTTCCACTGTATACGAAAATACTTTCTGTTCACTGTTATTGAATCCTTCTTTTTGTGAATATGCAGTGATTGTTGTATTTTCTGTAATCGTGATTGCTGCATCATATTTTGTAAATTCCTGTGCATCATTTACTTTGTAGTAAATTTCTGCCCCCTCGGTCTGGCAGGATAATGTGACCTCTGTTCCGGCTGCCACCTTGCCAGGTTCTACGGATGCCTCAACCTCGGCACAAGTCTCGGTCGTTTCTCCGCCATCTTCTGTCGTTGTTCCTTTAATCACAATATGGTTAATATTGCTTGCTCCGGTCGGTGCAACTGTACCGCCGTTCACACTTGTTGTCCCAACTTTTTTTACACGAAGTGCAAAATTCTGTCCGGAAAGCTCTGCCGGAAGTTTCACATCTTTGTATAATTGTGTCAAATTGGTACTTGTAATTTCTACCGCTCCGCCGTCAACGACTGTCCAACTCTGTCCTTTATCCAAAGAATATTCCAATTGGAAATTTTTTGCTCCTGTATTTGAGGAACGAAGCGAAGCCGAAAATGTTAAATTTTCATACTTTTCTGCATTGATTTCGGAAATGGTCCAATAACCTTCTTCTTCCCAGTTATTCGCCGCCAGGCTTTTTGACGAATATCCGGTATAAGTTGCTCCTGTGACATTAAGCTGTCCACTTCCTGATGTCGCACCTGCCGGAAGGCTGGAAGGCGCGGAATCCTTGTCCTTGTATTCCCATGCTGCGATTGTCTGAACTGTCTCTGCCGCTTTTGAAGGAAGACTGATGTTGCTACATACCATCATAACTGCAAGAAGCACTGCAAACATTCGTGACACGATACTGATTTTTCTACCTTGTTTCATAAAAATCCTCCTCGTCTCAATTAAATTGTTACATTGTACTATTTTGCTACAGTTGTTATTTCTTTTCTACCATACTTTTGCAAAGTTCCAGTTAAATCTATCCTCTATTCTCTTTTTTTCTAGCAGAAAGCTCTATAGCTGCCACACCTGCGCCGCCAGCAATAACTAACACTACCCATGGCATTGTACTTGCTGTATCGCCTGTTTTTGGACTCCTTTTTGGCGGTGTAATTGGTTTCGGAGCCGGTGTTGTGTCCGGTTTTTCTTCTGGTTTGGAATCTGTTGTCTTCAGAAGTTCTTCTGCGATTGCTTTCACGTTCTGAAGTTCTGTCTTTTCTTCTGTTGCCAAATCACCTGAAGATAAAATATAGTTTACCTGATCTAAAATATTTTGAATCTCTGTTCGATCTGCCTCTGTCAAAGAAGCCTTGTCATAACTTCCAAGTGCATCTTTCCACTGCTGAATCTTGTTCTGTAATGTCAATGTATGAACAGTTGTATCTAACTCAATGTTCAATCCTTTTGTATCACGGTGTTCTCTCAATGCCGCAATCGTACTTAAATTATCTACCGGAGCTTCATCCATCGGTACAAGCGGTGTCATTCCTTTAAATACAGAACCGTCCAGTGTTGCACAGTATTCATTTACACATACGTTGTATGTCTTTGTTGTGTCGTTGACATCAATCATCTGACCGTCATCTGTCATGATGGATAATACTTTGATTCCACCGTCTACAACTTTATATGTTGCTGTGATACCTGCAAACTGATCTCCCAAATTCGAAGCCTGATATGCCACAGTAGAATCAATTTCCGGATTTAATCCAATCAAAGCACGCTCCAGCTGCTGTCCCATCTGTTGTCCGGTAATCGCAAATGTCAAAATGCGGTTTCCAAATGGTGAGATTGTGTAAATATCTGCCACCGTAATATCACGGCTTGACGCTCCTTCTGCCATCTCAAGGTTTGCACGGATTCCACCTCTGTTTGCAAATGCTGCCACTGTGTTCTGATCTTTTGTCGCTGCAAGCATCATATCTGCAAGCCAGTTACCTGCGATAGAAGATGTCCCGTTCGTCTCATCGATAAAGTCTTTTGTAATGCTTTGGTCAACTGTTCCGAGTACTTCGTACATCTCACCTTTTACTGCATCCCATGCCGCCTGACTGATCTTTGTAACTTCCGGATCTAATTGTGTATTATTTCCATTGTTGTAATATAAGTAAGAATGATCTCCGCCTTTTGGAGAAATGTCCTTGAATTCCGGTGTTGTCACTTCTACGTCTTTTGTCTCAGGATTCACTTTAATCTCTGCTGTAGAATATCCATATGCATAGCAATTTCCCTGCATATAGTCGATACCGTTATCAGCAGTTCCATTTACATTTTTATGTGTATGTCCCCCTGCCACAAGATCAACGACTTCCGGATCCATCTCTTCTGCAATCGATTTTGGATCAGAATGTGCAAGAATAACCACAATATCGGCTTTCTTATCTACTTCTTCCGCAAGTTCCTTTAATTTTTCCCGATTGTCATCGATTGTATATGGTGCAATCTGAGAAGCCTTGATATCTGCTGAGTAGTCATCTGCCCAGCCGACGATTCCGACCTTGTAATCTCCTTTGTCTACGATCGTATAATCCTGTGTGAATTCTACACGTTCACCACTGTCTTTATAGTACAGGTTACTCATAAGAACAGGAATATCCGAATCCCCCTTGTAAGAACCAATCTCATATGGAGCCATGGTTCCTTTTGCATCTGTCGCATATGTTTTTACATCCCAGTCAAACTCATGGTTTCCAAGTCCTACCGCATCATAGTCCATCTGATCATATGCTGCACGCATTGCTGCACCATAAGTCAGATTAGAATGTGGCGTACCTTGATAGATATCACCGGTATCCAAAAGCAGTACGTCCTCATACGCATCGTTATTGCGTGCATCGTTTACAATTTTTGAAAAATATGCAAGACGATATTCAAACGTATCCTCTTTGTAACTGGAGACATCTGTAATGTATCCATGTACATCTGTCGTCTCAAATACTTTTATTGTGTCCCATCCAGTGTAATCTGGCTCCTGTGTTCCTGCATCTTCTGCAAATACTGCCGGTACATAAGATGCTGTCATTGTCAGAACCATCGCCATAGCACCTAATCTTTTTGATAACTTATTCATTTTCTTTTCCCCTTCCTTTACGGAAACTCTTTAGATGTTTGTTACAATTCCTGTAATCAGTTCTTTAAACTGTTTCGCTACACGGTCTGCCGTCTCCTGTACTTCTTTGTGATCTAATTTTTCTGTCGACATTCCCGCTGCAAGATTTGTAATACATGAAATTCCACATACCTCCATTCCCATATGATGTGCAGCCATCGCTTCACATGCCGTACTCATACCAACAGCATCTCCGCCGAGTGTTCTTGCAAGACGAACCTCTGCTGGTGTCTCATATGCTGGTCCTGTAAACTGCATATATACACCTTCCTGCATTTTGATTCCCATTTTTTCTGCTGTATCTTTGATGATTTTACGCATACGCTGGCTGTATACCTCGCTCATATCTGGAAATCTTACGCCGAGTTCATCTATATTTTCACCGATCAGAGGGCTTGGTATTGCAATTGTAATATGGTCATTGATGATCATAAAATCTCCCGGTTTAAAATCAAAGTTTGCACCACCTGCTGCATTGGTCAGGATTAATTTTTTTGCTCCGAGCATTCCCATCAGTCTTGTTGGAAGCACTACATCTGACATCGGATATCCCTCATAAAAATGTACTCTTCCCTGCATGATCACAACTGGTACTTCATTCACATAACCAAATACAAATCTTCCTTTATGACCTGCTACTGTTGAAGTTGGAAATCCTTCGATTTCCGTATAGTTGATCGTCTGCTCAATCTGAATCTCATCTGCGTAATCTCCAAGACCTGACCCCAAGATCAATGCAACCTCCGGCTGAAAATCAATTCTTTTTCGAATACTCTCCACGCATATCATCAATTTTTCATATACTTTATTCATCTTTTTACCTCTTTTCCCTTTATTCCAAAGTTACGATTTTGGAAATGATTTCTTTTAAACGTTCATACTGTGATTGATCGACCAAAATTTTATTTCCTTCTTTAGTTATCAATCCTTGTTCTGATAGCTTTTTTACTGATCGATTGATCGTTTTTAAGCAAAGCCCTGTTGAGTTAGATAATCCCTGCTGACCACCTCGGACCTGCAGAAGACCATTTTTTGCGTAACGCTCAAATCGTTCCACGAGAAGCATCGAAAGTCTGTCCGCCCCTTGAAGAAATAATAAAGTCCGCCCTTTTCTTCCCTCCTCCAGAAGATAGTTTGCAACTTGCTTTGCCTCCTGTTTTAATGCATGAATATCCGCACTCATCCATTTTTCAAAATTTGCTCTCGACATTTTTACAACGGTACATCTTGTCACTGTTCTAAGCGTTGTCCTATAAGTCTTCATATCCATGATGTACTCCATCCCACCCATTGCATACACATTATCGAACCGCATAAACTCATACGCTACTCCATGCACTCTATAGTCAATGGCTTCGATAATTCCTTTTCCGATGAAATAAATATTTTCTACAGGTGCATTTTCGCGTACGAATATCACACCCTTATCCATCTCTTCTATATGAAATGAATCCATCACCCAAAGTGGCGCCGTCCTGAAATATTCTTTAAACTGTTCCTGACGTTTTTTATCAATGTCTTTTAAAAATGGAAGTGCATCATATAAAGTCTTATATCCCACACACTATTCACCTCTCTTTTATCGTCTTTGGCTGAATAGTCCTGTCTTTTCCATTTGTTTTTGAACAATCTCAGCTAAAAACTGAATGACAGGTCCTGCCGCCAATGCTGTCAGAATCGTAATGATTCCAAGCTTTCCTCCAAGCACAAATCCAAGCACAATACAACAGATGTCAAAACATACTTTTACTACACGGAACTGTTTGTTCACCTTGTCTCTGATTGTCATTACAAATCCGGTAAACGGATCTAGTCCGACATCCGCCGTAATATACATTGCAACCCCCATATAAAGCAGGAAACAACCGATTGCTGCACCTGCAATCTGTACCGGAAGTGTCTGAACCTTAAACAACATGTGATATAATCTTCCACCCAGATCTACAACGAACCCATATGGAATAATATAAATAAATGTTCCAATATTTACATAGTGTCTTTCCCAAAAGAATATAATCACTACAAGAACAATATTTACAATGTTAGATGCCATTCCAAGCTGTTCTGAAGAAAGATTTAAAGCGCTTCTGATTCCGTCATAGACAATTCCAACCGGATCATTTCCAAGTGCTGCGGCAGCATTGAATGCTACACCTGTCCCGACTAGAATAATTCCCAAAATTGCTAGAATAATTCTTATCCTTTTTTCTCTTTTCACGTTTTTTCTCTCTTTACACTAGTTTATTTAAAATAGATTTTCCGATTGTTCCATCCGGCATCGCAACGCCAAAGTTTTCTGCTACAGATGCCCCAATCACCGCAAATGTATCTTCATTTTCAATTGGACCTCCATGCCCCATCTTCTTTGCATAGGCAACAAACGGCACATATTCTCTTGTATGATCTGTTCCGGTATACGTCGGGTCATTTCCGTGATCTGCCGTCAAAATCAGTAGATCGTCTTCCCTTAACTGTTCCAAAAGAACACCCAGATTTTTATCGAATTTTTCAATCTCTTTTCCGTATCCTTCCACATCTCTTCGATGTCCCCAAAGAGCATCGAAGTCAACAAGATTAACAAAGCAAAGTCCGTGGAAATCCTTTTTACTGATCTCGATGGTCTGCTCCATTCCATGAACCGAACTGTCTGAATGATGTGTCTCTGTAATTCCTTCGCCGCAGAAAATATCATTGATCTTTCCTACGCCAATTACATCAAGACCTTTGTCTTTTAATGCATTCAACGCTGTTCTTCCCGTTGGTTTTAAAGCGTAATCATGGCGATTGCTTGTACGCTTAAATTCTCCTTTTTTCTTTCCAACATATGGTCTTGCAATGACACGTCCCACTCTCCACTCATCTTTCAGCGTGATCTCTCTTGCAATTTCACAGCAGCGGTACAGATTTTGCAGATCAAATGTCTCCTCATTTCCACAAATCTGAAGAACCGAATCGGCAGATGTATACACGATCATTGCCCCTGTGTTGATCTCTTCTTCACCAAGCTCCTCAATAATCTCTGTTCCGCTTGCACTTTTATTTCCGATGACTTTTTTGCCACACTGTTTTTCTAATTCTGCAATCAGTTCCGGCGGAAATCCGGTATCTGTAAATGTCTTAAACGGTCTTTCTGTCTTGATTCCCATCATCTCCCAATGTCCGGTCATCGTATCTTTTCCATTGCTTGCCTCACCAAGTCTCATATAACGTCCTTTTGGTTCTTCGACTTTTTCCATCTTCCCTGCCGAATGCAAATTTAACATTCCTAATTTTTGCAGATTTGGAATCTCCAATGTGCCCATTTTTTCCAAAATATGTCCAAATGTATCTACGCCTTCATCTCCGAATTTTTTTGAATCCGGCATTGCTCCGATTCCAAGTGAATCAAGAACAATCACAAATATTCTTTTATACTCGTTCATTTATTCTCACCTCATTTTATTTGTTAGATTACGTCTAGTTTTTTATAAAGTCTGTGTTTTAGTTCTTCAGATGCAAATGCTGTCTCCGCCGCATTTCGCATCATCAAAAGGATCTCCTCATCACTTACTCCATACATACTTTGAATAAATTCAAGCTCTTTTGTCATGGACGTACTGCTCACCGTCCGATTATCTGTATTAACACTGACAAGCAGACCAGCATTTAAAAATTCTTTGATTGGATATTCTTCCGGTCTCTTGACTGCTTTTGTCTGAAGGTTGCTGATCGGACATATCTCAACTCCAATATGGCGCTCTTTTACCAATTTTTGTATCTCTTCATGACCTCGCATCGCAATACCATGTCCGATTCTTTTTGCCCCGGCTTCTATCGCATCTACAATATTCTGGGCATTTCCACATTCTCCGGCATGAATAGTAAAAGGCATACCAAGCTTCTTTGTCTGTTCAAAGAGTTCCATAAACTCTGTCATTGGATATTGTGCTTCTGCTCCTGCTAAATCGGCTGCACACACACCCCTTCCAAGAAACTGGCATGCCGTTTTTATCATCTGATAATTCTGCTTCGCACTATGATGTCTCATAGCACATGTTATTACATTATATTCTACTCCAAAGTCTTTTTTCCCTTTTTCGAGCCCATTTAAAAGTGATTCTATCACCTGCTCTGTGTTCATCTGTTCCGACACATGAAAAAGTGGTGCAAAGCGAATCTCAGCATAACACACATTTTCCTGGCTCATTGTTCGAAGTACATCATATCCCGCTCCAAAAAGTCCCTCTTCATCTGTAAGACACTGCCCCGGAAGATCAAATTTTTTCAAATATTCCACAAGGCTTGTACACTCATCGGAAACACTGAGCTCTTCGCAAGACACAGCTCTTTGAAGCCGTGTCTCTACGAACTCTTTACTTAAGGAACCATCCAGATGACAATGCAGTTCGATTTTTGGTAACTGTCTCAATTCGTTTACTGTCATATTTTTCTCCTCTACCTCAGATTTTTAGGTCCGAATCCAAGTGGAAGTATCTCTTTTAACGTAAATACTTCATATTGCTCTTTCCCTGTTGCAAGGATAATCTGAAATGTCTCCGGATCACAAAACTCCATCATTACCTGCCGGCACACACCACATGGCGATGCATAATCGGTAAGAATCCCGTCTTTTCCTCCTACCACACAAATAGCTTCAAATTCTCTTACGCCTTCACTGACCGCCTTAAAGAATGCTGTTCTTTCTGCACAGTTTGTCGGTGTGTAAGAGGCATTTTCAATATTACAGCCTGTGTAATATTGTCCATCTTTTGTGCGAAGCGCCGCTCCAACCTTAAAGCCTGAATACGGTACATATGAAAAATCCAATTGTTTTATGGCAAGTTCAATCATTTCTTCTGCAATTTTTTTATCCATTCACAGTTCCTCCGTTTTTTTAATACCCGGACGCCTCTTCATTTTTCACAAGTTTGATCATTCTGCTTGTTCCAAGGCGATCTGCTCCCAATGCAAGGAATTTTTCCGCATCATCCAGAGAAGAAATTCCTCCTGCTGCTTTCATCTTCACATCTGGTCCGATATGCTTTGCAAACAATTCAATATCTGCAAAGGTTGCTCCTGCAGTTGAAAATCCGGTAGAAGTCTTAATATAATCTGCGCCTGCATTTGTCACAAGTTCGCACATTTTAATCTTTTCTTCTTCTGTCAAAAGACATGTCTCAATAATCACTTTCAAGATTTTTTCACCACATGCTGCTTTTAACGTACGGATTTCTTCTTCTACAAGATCATATTTTTTATCTTTTAACCAACCGATATTAATGACCATATCAATCTCAGATGCTCCGTTTGCAATCGCATCTTTTGTCTCAAATTCTTTGGTCTTTGTTGTCATATATCCATTTGGAAAACCGATTACTGTACAAACCGGAATCTTTCCCTGCATATATTCATTTGCCTGCTTCACATAGCTTGGAGGTATACATACAGAGGCTGTCTCATATTTTACTGCATCATCACAAATCTGCTTGATCTCTTCCCATGTAGCAGTCTGTGTCAAAAGTGTATGATCTACATGTTTTAACATTTCATTTACGTTCATTTTTTATCTCCTATTTTTCTTTTTTCTGGTCTTCCTGAATCAGAGAGCGGATTGCCTCAACTGCGACCTGAATTGCCATATCGGTATCGTGTACGACCGGATTTTCCAGTCCCAGTTTTTCTCTTTCCTGATTTGCAACTACAAGAAAGCAGGAGCCGGCTCTCACACGAAGATAACTTGCCACAATAAACAATGCGGCTGATTCCATCTCAGATGCCAGACAGCCAAGTCTTTTCCATGCTTCCCACTTATTCATCAATTCATAGCTGACCGGTTTTGTCTCCGGCTCATGCTGTCCGTAAAAAGCATCTTTACACTGAACAACACCTGTGTGGAAAGGATACCCTTTCTTTTCAGCTGCATGCACAAGTGCATTTGTCACAGACAGATCTGCAACTGACGGAAATTCCATCGGCGCATATTCTCTTGATGTTCCTTCCATGCGAATCGCACCTGTTGCAACTACGACATCTCCGCTTTTTACTTCTGTCTGCATACCTCCGCAAGTTCCAATACGGATAAATGTATCTGCTCCACAGCGATATAATTCTTCCATCGCGATAGCTGCAGACGGACCGCCGATTCCGGTAGATGTCACACTTACCTTCACTCCATCCAAAGTTCCTGTGTAAGTGATATATTCCCTGTTATCTGCAACTAAAATCGGATTGTCAAAATACTGTGCAATCTTTACACACCGTTTTGGATCTCCCGGCATGATCACATAGCGTCCGACTTCACCTTCTGCTACCTGAATATGGTATTGTCTGCTTGCATCTTCCGAATAATTCTTCATCGTCATCTTCCTCCCTTTTTCACTTTTCCGTCTCTATTTTTCTAACGTTGACCTTTATCGTAAGGAATTCCTTCTGCTTTTGGCGCTCTTGATTTCTTCGATACAAATATAAGAACAATCAGAGAAATAATGTATGGAAGCATGTTGTATACGGTGCTTGGAAGTTTTAACGCAACAAGTGCATCAAATCCTGTGTAAACATTAGAAAGTGCACGGAACAGCCCGAACAATAATGCTGCAAGTCCGATATTGACCGGTTTCCACTGACCAAAAATCATAACGGCAAGAGCAAGGAAACCAAATCCCGCAACACCATTTTCAAATTTCCACTCACTTACACCGGCTGTGATATACACAAGTCCTCCAAGTCCTCCGAGTGCTCCCGAAATCAAAACACCCGCATAACGCATCTTATATACATTGATACCAACTGAGTCAGCTGCCTGTGGGTGTTCACCACACGCGCAAAGTCTAAGTCCGAATTTTGTCTTGTAAAGGACAATATATGCCGCAATCAAAACAAGTAGTGCAATAAGCATGAACCAGTTAAACTCAAAACTTCCAATATTCATAACAAATGCTTTTTTAGAATGTCCATATGCCACTGTTGAAGATACATTGTCTACACTTTCTGCTGTATTGATTGCTCTTACTAATACAACTGCTGCTGCAGGTCCTAATAAGTTTAACGCTGTACCTACCAGTGTCTGGTCTGCGTTAAATTTGATTGCTGCCACTCCAAGTAACATTGAAAAAATCATACCGATCAGAACACTTGCCAGCACAACAAGCAAAATTACAAGCGGTGCAGCCATTCCTGCCGGAATATATTTCATCATAAGCGCTCCTCCTAAAGCACCCATAACCATAATTCCTTCTAATCCGATATTGATAACGCCACTATGTTCTGAGAAACATCCTCCAAGTGCTACGAGAACCAGAACAGAAGCAAATATTAACGTATACTGAACTAATAACAACATTATGCTTCTCCCCCTTTCTGCTCTTTTGCAAGACGTTTTTCTTCTCTTTTATTGAGAAATCTATTCAGCCACATTTTGAAGAAAAGTACGAATCCGCACAGATAAATGATAAATGCTGAAATCAAATCAGAAATCTGTGTACAATACATTGTTTTGTCTACATAAGTACCACCACTTGTGATGTGCTGGATAAAGTATGATGAAAAAATCGCTCCAATCGGGCTTGAGCCACCAAGGAATGCCGCTGCAATTCCATTGAATCCCATTGCCGGAACTGTTGTCTGCTGAACCATCCACTGCTCAATTCCAGTCAGATAAAAGATTCCAGCACCAAGTCCTGCAAGTCCGCCTGCAATTACCATTGTTAAAATAATATTTCTTTTTTCACGCATACCGCAGTATTTTGCTGCATTTTTATTTAATCCGGTTGCTTTTAATTCATATCCGAATTTTGTTTTCTCCAAAATTACCCATACAACAATTGCCATTACAACAGAAAGTACAAGACCGATTGTAACGAACTCATTGTTGGCAAAAAGTTTGTCTAATCCTGCATTCGGAAGCAGTGCACTTTTATTTGTGCTGGATAATGGCTTTGTATATGGTGTCGATGCATCTTTTACTTTTGTAAGCAACATGTTGACACTGTAAAGTCCAATCCAGTTCAGCATAATACACGAAATAACCTCATTTACGTTAAAATATGCTTTCAATAACCCTGAAATTCCTCCGACAATTGCTGCTGATACAACTGCTGCGATCAAACATACATACCAAGGCATTTTAAGTTGAAGTCCAAAGTAAAGACATGCCCCTGCGCCGATTACATATTGTCCGGCTGCTCCGATATTGAACAATCCTACTTTATATGCAAACAATACCGAAAGAGAACACATCAAAAGTGCAGATGCTTTTACAAGTGTCGTTCCGAAATATTTCTTCACCGCAACTTCACTCGGGTAATAGAAGAAGTTCTTTAAAATTGCTGTGATTGCTTCTCCCGCACCGCTTGGATTAATGATTAAAAGCACGATATAACCAATCAAAAGTCCAATAATAATACAGAGCAGAGACGCAATGATTGTCTGAAACCCATTGTTTCTTAAGATACTTTCTTTCTTTTTTATCTGATTATTCATTTGTTCCTGCCCCCTTTCTCTTAGAACCTGCCATGTAAAGTCCAAGTTCTTCTACCGTCACTTCCTTAGGATCAAATTCTCCCACAATCTCACCTTCATACATTACGAGAATTCTATCAGAGACATTCATAACCTCATCAAGTTCCAGACTGACAAGAAGAACACCTTTTCCGGCATCTCTTTGTGCCACTAATTGTTTGTGGATATATTCAATCGCTCCTACATCCAGACCACGTGTTGGCTGCACTGCAATCAAAAGTTCAGGATTCTTATCTATCTCACGCGCGATAATCGCTTTCTGCTGATTACCTCCTGACATAGAACGAGCTTTTGTGATTGCTCCCTGTCCGGATCTTACGTCATACTGTTCAATCAGCCGATTTGCATACTTACGAATCTCTTTTCGTTTTAAAAATCCAAATTTGTTTGTAAACTGTGGCTCAAAATATCTTTGAAGCACAATATTATCTTCCAATGAGTAATCAAGTACAAGACCATGTTTATGTCTGTCTTCAGGAATATGACTCATGCCGGATGTCAGTCTCTTTCTGATTGACATCTCTGTGATATCTTCCCCATTCATTGTGATCTTACCGCTCTTTAATGGCTCTAATCCGGACAATCCATATACAAATTCTGTCTGTCCATTTCCATCGATTCCTGCAATACACACAATCTCTCCTCTGTGCACCTGAAGAGATACATTGTTTACCGCATTGTTTTTATGGTGTTTTGAAGCAACCGTCATGCCTTCTATATCAAGGACAACCTCACCTGGTTTTGCCGGCTTTTTCTCCACTACAAAATTAACATCACGACCTACCATCATTGCTGAAAGCTTTTCCGGTGTTGTATCTTTGATGTCTACCGTTCCGATATATTTTCCTTTTCTGAGTACACTGCATCGGTCTGCCACCTGCATGATCTCGCCAAGCTTATGTGTGATAAAAAGAATACTTTTTCCTTCTGCCGCAAGGTTCTTCATGATTTCCATAAGCTCCTGAATCTCCTGTGGAGTCAGTACCGCTGTCGGTTCATCAAAAATTAAAATCTCGTTGTCTCGATACAGCATCTTTAAAATCTCCGTTCTCTGCTGCATACCTACTGTGATATCTTCGATCAAAGCGTCTGGGTCTACTGAAAGACCATATTTTTCAGAAAGATCCATGACTTTCTTTCTCGCTGCATCTTTTTTGAGTAAACCTCCCTTTGTCGTCTCCACTCCAAGAATAATGTTATCCAAGACACTGAAACATTCCACCAATTTGAAATGCTGGTGAACCATTCCGATTCCAAGTGCATTCGCATCATTCGGGTCATTGATAGACACTTTTTTTCCGTCTTTTCGTATCTCACCCTCCTCCGGCTGATACAAACCAAAAAGTACACTCATCAGTGTTGATTTTCCCGCGCCATTTTCTCCTAAAAGCGCGTGGATCTCACCTTTTTTAAGCTGTAAAGTGATATTGTCATTTGCAATGATTCCCGGAAAACGTTTTGTAATATTCAGCATCTCAATTGCATAATTTCCCATCCTTTACATACCTCCTCTCCCTTTTCTTAATGAAAAAGGAAGCAGGCGTCACACCTGCTCCCCCTTATTTCAACTCAGTATTTATTTAATGCTACCGTAGTCGTTTACTGTAATTTCTGTCTTTGGCATTGCTGTAATGTCGTTAGAAACTTTGATATCTCCATCGTACATTGATTTTACAAGTGCATGATAATCATCTTCTGTAAATCCATCATTCCACTGTGTAGATTCCACTGGAAGCTGTACAAAGTTTTCATCTGCATTTTCAGATACTAAACCAAGTTTATCAATTTTTCCTCCGTAGTTGCTCCATTTGTCTGCTTTGATATCTGTAAGAACTGTTGTAACTGTTGTTCCAAGCCCTTTCATAGCAGATGTGATTGTTAATCCTTCACCAGCTTTGTCGATAATCGGAGCCTGATCTGTATCTACACCGATTACTTTTCCGCCAACTTTTGCTGCTGCTTCTGCTGCTGATGTATAAATACCACCACCACATGCAAATACAGCTTCTACACCTTTTGTTCCATACCATGTATCCATGTAAGCTGTGATGTCAGCATCTCCATAGAACTGACCTCCACATACATATTCTACCTGTACCTGATCTGTAATTCCAAGTTCTTTTGCTGCTTCGTTAGCACCTTGTACGTATCCGTATCCGAAACGTGTTACAGCCGGTACTTTCATTCCACCAAGGAATCCAAGATGTTTGTATCCTAATTTCACAGCTGCATATCCTGCCATATATCCTGAAAGTTCTTCCTGATAAGTCGCGCAGTAAACATTATCTGCATGATAATATTCTTTTACATCATAGTTTTCTTCGTTTCCATCATATTCATCACCAAGTGCTGAGCCAAGGATGTCTCCTGCTCCAACATCAAGTGCAACGAATTTTACATCCGGATACATCTCTGATTTTTCAATTACTGCACTCGCAAATAAATATCCTGGTAAAAGAATTACATTTGCTCCATCTGCAACAGCTTGATCAACGCTTGCTTTTCTCGCCTCATCATTGTCACTTTCCGGTTTGTAATAAGTAAATTCTACATCGTTGTCCTCTGACCAGGCTTTCCCTGATTCATAAGTTGTCTGGTTAAAACTCTGGTCTGTGATATCTCCTGAGTCTGTAACCATTGCTACCTTCATTTCTTTCCCTGATTCTTTTTTCCCTTTATCACTGTCTCCACCACCACATGCGGTCAATGATAATGCCATCACGCCTGCAAGTAACATTGCAATAACTCTCTTTTTCATAAATACGTGTCCTCCTTTTTTTTGTTAGAATCGGTTGTTAATTGAACAATAACATATATTGCTTTTCCATTATAGGACTTATGTCCTTTTTTGTCAAAACAAAATATACTTTGTAAAATTTCTATAGTAATTTTTTATGTTTTTTGTGCATTTTTAACTCGTTTATAACCTCTTTTTATTTTAACCAACTTAAGAAATAATAAACAGATTTGAAAATAACGTTTTTTTGCTCTATAATTTATTTAGAAAAGTCAAAAGAAAATATTATTATTGAGAAAGAGGTTAAAAAATGACAAAAGACGTAAATTTAGACCAATTGCAAAAAGATGCTGTTGAGATTTTTAATCAGGGCTTTGCCTGTTCAGAATCTATCATCTATGCAATCAAGAAAAATTTTGAATTGGAAATGTCTGACGATGCTATTGCGATGAGTTCCGGTTTTCCATGGGGGCTTGGCGGTGGCGGCTGCATCTGCGGAGCTCTTGCCGGTGGTACGATGTGTATCGGATACTTTTTCGGAAGAAAAACTCCGGGAGATCCAAAAATCAACAAATGTTTTGAATTGACAAAAGAATTACATGATTTCTTCCGTGAAACCTGCGGTGGTACATGCTGTCGTATTCTCACAAAAGGAAAAGAAAAGAATTCTCCTGAAAGAAAAGAGCAGTGTACGAAATTTGTTGCCGCTACCGTGAAGAAAACAGCAGAAATTATCTTGAGAGAATTGTAAAACTTAAGGGGAGATCATAACTCATAGAGCTTTCATCTCCCCTGTTTAAACCAATTTGTGTTATTCTCTCACTATCTTCCCGCAAGCGATCATCGCCCCTGAATTTCCGGACGGCTGTGTCCGAAAATCATCTGCATTTTCATGTACGATAACCGTTCTCCCGATTACATCTTCCGGATAAAACCGGTCAGTATAAAATGCACCGAATGCGGTTCCATGATTCGCCAATAATGGCTGCAAGTCTCCCGCATGATTCGGATGTTGTGTGTTTTTGGGATTATAATGCGTTCCTGCATTTTGAAATGGTTCTGCTTCTGTTCCAGTACAATTTTCTCCTTCATGTATATGAAATCCATGAAATGTACTATTTTCCGGAAGTCCTGTCACTTCTGCTACAACAATCGTTCCCCCATGTACTCCATAAAAAGAAACCGTTCCCTTTAAATTCGGATATTTTTTATTTCCTTTTATCTTTGCATATGCCTCAGGCATTGTGTTCGTGATAGAAAGCATCCTCTCACCTCCTGTATCAGCATATGCAAATATTGTTGTTTTGGTTACTCTGTCTCTCTTACTTTTGCAATACTTGCAACTGTCGCATTGTCATTTAAGTTAATTAATTTCACTCCGGATGTGATACGTCCAAGCACAGAAATAGAATTACATTCCATACGGATTACGATTCCTTCTGTGTTAATGATCATAATCTCATTGTCTTCATTAACTGCTTTTACGCCGACTACATTACCGGTCTTTTCCGTAATCTTATAGCATTTCACACCTTTTCCACCACGATTCTGCGATGTGAATTCTTCCATTGCCGTACGTTTACCCATACCTTTTTCAGATACGATCAGCAAATGGGTTCCCTGTGTATGAAGCTGCATTCCGACTACTTCATCGCGATCCGCAAGATTCATTCCACGAACTCCCATAGAAGTTCTTCCGGTTGCACGGACATCTTTTTCGTTAAATCGGATACACTGTCCATATTTTGTGACAAGAATAATATCCTGATCCTGATCTGTGAATTTCACTTCGATCAACTCATCCTCTTCTCGAAGTGTGATTGCCGCAAGCCCTGTCTTTCTTACATTTGCATAGTCTGTAATCGGTGTTTTCTTCACGAGACCTTTCTTGGTAGCCATGAACAGATATTGTCCTTCTTTATATTCATCAATTGGAATCATGGCTGTAATCTTTTCATCCGGCATTAACTGAAGCAGATTGATAATTGCAGTTCCTCTTGCAGTTCTGCTCGCCTCAGGAATCTCATATCCTTTTAAGCGGTATACACGCCCTGTATTCGTAAAGAACATGATATAGTGATGCGTCGACGTCATAAACAACTCTTCCACATAGTCTTCATCAATCGTCTGCATTCCTTTGATTCCTTTTCCTCCACGGTTCTGGCTCTTAAATGTATCTACTGTCATACGTTTGATATATCCAAGTTTCGTCATTGTAATGACAACATCCTGTCTTGGAATTAAATCTTCCATGGAAATATCAAATTCATCAAATCCGATTGAAGTTCTTCTCTCATCACTATATTTACCGTCAATGATTAAAATCTCTTCCTTGATCACACCTAACAGCAGTTTTCTATCTGCCAAAATTGCTTTCAATTCGCCAATTCGTTTCATTAACTCTGCATATTCCGTCTCCAACTTTTCACGTTCCAAACCTGTCAGAGCACGAAGTCTCATGTCCACAATCGCCTGTGCCTGTACTTCAGTAAGTTCAAATGCTTCTATCAAGCCTTCTTTTGCAATCTGTGTATTTTTCGAACCACGGATAATGCGGATTACTTCGTCAATGTTATCAAGGGCAATCAGTAACCCCTGTAAAATATGGGCGCGCTCTTCTGCCTTATTTAACTCGTACTGAGTTCTTCTTGTCACAACTTCTTCCTGATGCTTTAAATAATAATTCAGCATATCCAGAATATTCATGACTTTCGGCTCATTGTTTACGAGTGCAAGCATGATAACACCAAATGTATCCTGAAGCTGTGTATGTTTATATAACTGATTTAAAATGACATTTGCATTCACGTCACGGCGCAGTTCGATACAGATTCTCATACCTTCTCTGTTTGACTGGTCGCTTAAATCTGTGATACCGTCAATTTTTTTATCTCTTACAAGCTCTGCAATCTTTTCAATCAGACGTGCTTTATTAACCATGTACGGAAGTTCTGTCACTACAATACGGTTCTTTCCGTTCTGCATTGGCTCAATATCTGTCACCGCACGCACTCTGATTTTTCCACGTCCGGTGCGGTATGCTTCCTCAATTCCGCGTGTTCCGAGAATCATTGCTCCGGTCGGAAAGTCAGGACCTTTGATAATCTGTAAAATATCTTCGATTGTCGTCTCACCATTTTCATCAATCTGATCATCAATGATTTTTACAACCGCACTGATTACTTCATGCAGATTGTGAGGTGGAATGTTTGTCGCCATACCTACAGCAATACCTGATGTTCCGTTCACAAGCAGATTCGGAAATCTTGCCGGAAGTACAGACGGTTCTTTTTCCGTCTCATCAAAGTTCGGTGTAAAATCAACTGTATTCTTGTTGATGTCAGCCGTCAGTTCCATCGAAATCTTACTCAGACGAGCCTCTGTATAACGCATCGCCGCAGCGCCGTCACCATCTACAGAACCAAAGTTTCCATGTCCATCGACAAGCGGATATCTTGTAGACCATTCCTGCGCCATATTTACGAGTGCACCATAGATTGAGCTGTCACCATGCGGGTGATATTTACCCATCGTATCACCGACGATACGGGCACATTTACGATGTGGCTTATCCGGACCGTTGTTCAATTCAATCATTGAGTATAAAATTCTTCTCTGTACCGGCTTCAAACCGTCCCGGACATCCGGGAGGGCACGGGAAGCGATAACACTCATCGCATAATCGATATAAGATTCTTCCATTGTCTTTTTCAGATCAATGTCATGCACTTTGTCAAAAATATTATCTTCCATTTTTCATTCTCCAATCTCTAAATGTCCAGGTTATTTACATATTTTGCGTTCTCTTCGATAAATTCTCGTCTCGGTTCTACCTTGTCTCCCATCAAAGTTGTAAATGTAAGGTCTAACTCCGATGTAGATTCCTCGTCCATTGTCACACGAAGTAAAATTCTGTGTTCCGGATCCATAGTTGTCTCCCAAAGCTGCTCTGCATCCATCTCTCCAAGACCTTTGTAACGCTGAATCTTGTTATTTCCATCTCTTCCAACTTCCAAAAGAATCTTATTCAACTCTTCATCACTATACGCATACCATACTTTTTTGTTCTTTTCGAGCTTATAAAGTGGAGGCTGTGCCAAATACACATAACCTTCTTTGATCAGCTCCGGCATAAAACGATACAGGAATGTCAATAATAACGTACTGATATGAGCTCCATCGACATCGGCATCTGTCATGATGATGATCTTATGATAACGAAGCTTTGAAATGTCAAAATCCTCATGTATTCCAGTTCCAAATGCAGTTATCATCGCCTTAATCTCTGCATTGGCATAAATCTTATCTAATCTGGCTTTCTCCACATTCAGGATTTTTCCACGAAGCGGCAGGATAGCCTGTGTTGCTCTGTCCCTGGCCGTCTTTGCAGAACCACCGGCAGAGTCACCCTCTACAATGTAAATTTCACAGTTTGCAGGATCCTTATCAGAACAGTCCGCAAGCTTTCCCGGAAGCGACATTCCTTCTAACGCAGATTTTCTTCTTGTCAGATCTCTCGCTTTTCTGGCTGCCTCTCTTGCCCTTTGAGCCATGACAGACTTCTCCACTGTCATCTTTGCTACATTTGGATTCTGCTCTAAGAAAATCTCTAACTGCGTACTAACAATATTGTCAACCGCACCGCGCGCCTCACTGTTTCCTAATTTTTGTTTTGTCTGTCCTTCAAACTGCGGATCTTCAATCTTTACACTGATGATCGCTGTCAGACCTTCTCGGATATCTTCTCCGGAAAGATTTGGCTCGTTATCTTTTAATAATTTATTTTTTCTCGCATATTCATTGAACGTCTTTGTCAAAGCATTTCGGAATCCAACGACATGTGTACCGCCTTCCGGTGTCGTAATGTTATTTACAAATCCATATGTGTTATCGCTGTAAGAGTCATTGTGCTGCATTGCAACCTCTACTGCGACACCGTCTTTTTCACCTTCACAGTAAATAATCTGCTCATAAAGAGGTGTCTTACTTTTATTCAGATACTGCACAAACTCTTTAATTCCGCCTTCGTAGTGGAAAGTCTTCTCAATCGGCTCTTCCGGTCTTTCATCTTTCAGGACAATCTTCAGATTTTTTGTCAAAAATGCCATCTCACGGAAACGCTGTTTCAACGTGTCATAATCAAACACTGTCTCCTCAAAAATCTCTTTGTCTGGAAGAAATGTAACCTTTGTTCCTGTCTTTTGTGCATCACATTCATCTATAACCTTTAATTTATAGACTACTTTGCCTCTCTCATATCTCTGCTTATAGACTTTTCCTTCGTTGTAAATCTCAACTTCAAGCCATTCAGAGAGTGCATTTACAACAGACGCACCAACCCCGTGAAGTCCTCCGGATACTTTATATCCGCCACCGCCGAATTTTCCTCCGGCATGCAGTACCGTAAATACAACCTCTACCGCCGGAAGTCCTGCTTTGTGATTGATTCCTACCGGAATACCACGCCCATTGTCAATAACTGTAATGGAATTATCTTCGTTAATCGATACGAAAATCGTATCACAATATCCCGCCAATGCTTCATCTACTGCGTTATCTACAATCTCATACACCAAATGATGAAGTCCTCTAATCGAGGTACTCCCAATATACATTCCCGGTCTTTTTCTTACTGCTTCTAATCCTTCTAGTATCTGGATTTGATCTGCACCATATTCTGCACTCATATAAATCCTCCTATATTTTCGATTCGTTCAGAACCTTTACTTCTCCTTGTTTTACATATAAAATTTTATTTATAGAAAAACGATGATTCACAAAATCGTCTAATCCTGTACACGTGATTAGAGTCTGTACATCGCGAATGCTATCTAATAAATAGTTTTGCCTGTGTTTGTCCAATTCAGACAAAACATCATCCAATAATAATATTGGCGTATCTTTTATAATCTCTTTTACAAGTTCAATCTCTGATAATTTCAATGATAACGCCGCCGTCCTTTGCTGCCCCTGAGAACCAAATTTACGTATATCCAAATCATTTGTCATGAAACAAATATCATCTCTGTGAGGTCCGACGGAAGTACTTTTCATTCGAATATCCCGCTCCCTGTTTTTCAAAAGTGCCTTTTCAAATTCTAAATTTCCAATTCCCGGTTCATAATAAAGCTTTAATTCTTCTCTTCCACCGGTCAGTTTCCTGTGTACTTCTGAGATAATCTCATTCACCTGCCCGATAAACTGTTTTCGTCTTTCAATAATCTTGTTTCCATACTGAATAAGCTGAAGATCCCATATTTCAAGGGTCTCAAGCAGATCATTCCTGTTATAGACATCTTTTAGCAATTTATTTCTCTGATTAATGATTCGATTATAGTTCGACAGGTCGCTGAGATATAATTTATCAAGCTGTGCAAGTTCCAAATCAATAAAACGTCTTCTCTCCGCCGGTCCATTTTTGATAATATTCAAATCCTCCGGCGAGAAAAACACGATATTGATAATTCCAAACAATTCACTTGCCTTGCGAATTGGTATTTTGTTAATTGCAATTCCCTTCGGACTGTTTTTCTTTAAATGCATGTCAATCTGAAACGGAATTCCATTTTTTTCTACTACAGTCTCGATATGAGCTTCATCATGTCCAAACTGTATCATATCACGGTCCTTCGTTCCGCGATGAGACTTTGTCGTCCCCGACAAATAGATGGATTCGAGAATGTTAGTCTTTCCCTGTGCATTATCTCCACAAAAAATATTGGTAGCTGCATCAAACTCTATGTTTAACAAATTATAATTTCTAAAATTTTTCAATTTTAAAGACTTTACTATCATCCTTACACCAACTATTCATGTTCTATTTTTCAATCTTTATATCTGTTCCATCAAAAGATACGATGTCGCCATCATAAAGTTTCTTTCCTCTTCTTGTGTCGACTTCTCCATTGACTTTAACAAGACCGTCCTGAATCACTTCTTTTGCTTCCACTCCGGATTCTACAAGTCCTGCCGCTTTCAAAGCCTGACCAAGTTTAATAAATTCTTCTCTTAATTTTATAATTTCCATTTCTTAAACTCCTGCATTAAAGTTAACCGGCAAAATCAAATACACATAGCTTTCCTTCTCATCTCTGATAAAGCATGGTGCTTTCGCATTCATAAGATAAATTGTAACTTCCTCATCCTCGATCACACGAAGTGCATCAATTAAGAATTTCGGATTAAATCCGATCAAGAGATCTTTTCCTTCTTTGGAAATCATAATCTCTTCGTTCATGGATCCTAGCTGGGATTTGATTCTCAATTCCATAACCTCGTCCATAATATTGATAATGATTGGTTTTTTATCTCCTTCTTTTACCAGAAGCGTTGCTCTGTCGATACAACTCAGAAGTTCTTTTTTATTGATTTTAACCTTTGTTTCATAGTCGCTGGATAACATCTGATCGATACGGAAATATTCTCCTTCAATCAAACGCGACACAACAACTGTGTTATCAAATTCGAATACAACGTGGTTGTCCGTGAATGACAGACATACTGTACTGTCTGCTTCACCTGACAAAATTTTACTAACTTCCATCAATGTCTTTCCAGGAATGACAACTTTTCTCAATTGATAATTTTTTGTCAATTCCGTCTTCCTGATCGAAATTCGGTGTCCGTCAAGCGATACTACTTTCAGAATATTCTCATCAATTTCAAACAATTCACCAGTCATTAATTTGTTGCTATCGTTATCTGCAATTGAGAAAATTGTCTGACGAATCAACTCTTTCAATGTAAATTGTGATAAAGTGATAGATTCTGCTTTTTCAATATATGGAAGATAGGAAAAATCTTCTCCGGATTTTGCAGAAATACTAAATTTTGCTTTTTCGCACGTAATCATTGTCTGAAGATTGCTGTCTGATTCGATTGTAATCTCATTATCAGGAAGTTTTCTGACAATTTCTGAAAAAATCTTTGCATCTATAGCAATAACTCCTTTTTGAATAATGTCTCCTTCAATAATAGTCTCGATTCCTAATTCCATATCATTAGCTGTTAACTTAATAATATCTGTTGTTGCATCTATAAGAATACATTCAAGGATAGGCATTGTTGTTTTAGAAGGAACTGCTTTTGATACAATGTTAACTCCTTTTGCAAGGTTTGATTTTGTACAAATGATTTTCATGTGTATAACTCCTTTCGGGTTGCTTTGTGTATATATTTATTAAAAGTTATCCGCCGTATCCGTCTTAGGGGCTGTGGATATGTGTATAACCCTAGAAAACCCCGATTTTAACGGAATTTAAGGACAGGAAAACTGTGTTGATAAATAAAAAAGTTTACGTTGACAAGAGATGGACAACTTTTTGCGAAAAATCGGCTATTTTTTTATCCACATCTTGTAAACAAGTTATCAACAGTTTATTCACGTTCTTTATACGACTTATAAACAAATCTTAAACTGGGTTAATTTTCTTTTTAATAATCTCAATTGTATTGTTTAATGCTTCATTGGTCTTAATATCTTCGGTAACTTTATCTACTCCATGGCTGACGGTAGAATGGTCACGCCCTCCGAGCATAATTCCAATTGATTTTAAAGGAGTATCTGTCATTGTACGACACAAATACATTGCAATCTGCCTTGAGTTTGCAATGTTCGCATTACGTTTTCCACTTTTTAAGTCCGCAATAGAGACAGAAAAATGCTCGGAAACAACTTCTAATATTAGTTCCGGAGTGATCTGTCTGTTTTTGTTCGGTGATACAATATCTTTTAACGCCTCGGCGGCGAGCATAATATTAATCTCTTCATTTTTTAATTTATGAAGTGCAATCAATTTATTCAGTGAACCCTCCAGCTCACGAATGTTCGATTTTACATTGGTAGCAATATACTGCATAACTTCATTCGAGATATGATATTTCTGAAGTCCGTCTAATTCTTCTTTTTTGCGAAGAATTGCCATCCTTGTCTCATAATCAGGTGAAGAAATATCGGCAATTAATCCCCACTCGAAACGCGTTCGAAGTCTTGCTTCTAAAGTCTCAATATCTTTCGGAGGCTTATCGCTTGAGATAATAATCTGTTTACCTGATACATGTAAATGATTAAAGGTATGGAAAAATTCTTCCTGTGTACTTTCTTTTCCGATAATAAATTGAACGTCATCGATCAGCAAAACGTCGATATTACGGTATTTTTCACGAAAAGCAGTCATCGCAAGCTCGTTGCCGCCGCTTGTTTTACCACTTTTTAATGCTTCGATCAATTCATTTGTAAAAGTTTCACTTGTGACATATAAAACTTTTTTCGTCGGATCTTTTTCTAATATAAAATGTGCAATAGAATGCATCAGATGGGTCTTCCCAAGTCCAACACCTCCATATAAAAAGAGAGGATTATAAATCTCTCCCGGAGATTCTGATACAGCTAAAGAAGCAGCGTGGGCAAAATTATTGTTTCCACCAACTACAAATGTATCAAAAGTATATTTTGGATTAAGGTTCGCCTGCTCAAAAATACTGTTTTGAGTTGCATTCTTTTTATAAGTGTCATCTTGATTCTTTACATTAATATTCTGAGAATCATCAACTGTAATAAATTTTACTTCAAATTCCTGTCCGGTTATCTCTGCAATACAGACTTGAAAAGGCAGAAGATATTTTTGATTAATATAATCCACACTTGACTTTAAAGGCACAAGAATATAAACCGTAGAATCTGATACATTGTAAACTTCCAAGGGTTCAATCCAGGTCCGGAAAGAAACGTTAGAAAGTCCATATTCGATCTTCAATTTGTGGATAATCTCATCCCATTTTTCCGCTACAATATTCATTCCGTTAACTCCTAATCTTTACATTTAAGGTATACCTACTCCAGAGTATATCTCTACACTATTCTACATCAAAATAAGTAGATAAGCAATGATTAATCCATGTGGAAAACTTTTTAAACAGCGAAAAATAAGGAAAAATCGTTGAAAAGCAGAAAAATAAATTTTAAATTAACAGCTTATCCACAGGAAATCCACAAGTTATCCACAAAATGTGGAAAACTTGTGGAAAACTTTGGGGATGAAAGAGTGAGAAAATTAAGATGTGTATTAAGTTCAAAAAAATATCCAGAATCCCTTGACGTAGAGGGATTTATTGACTATAATTAAGTGCGATGTCTAAAAAAATATGTACTTATATTAATTATATATAGGTTTGAGTCAAGGAGGTGGATATCAATGAAAATGACATTCCAACCAAAAAAGAGATCTAGATCAAAAGTTCATGGATTTAGAGCAAGAATGAGCACAGCTGGTGGAAGAAAAGTTTTAGCAGCTAGAAGAGCAAAAGGAAGAAAACAGTTATCAGCGTAGGCCGCATATATGTGGCCTTTTCTTCTATGTAAAAAGTGGAGAGAGAAGAATGCATTTTTCCGAATCATTGAAAAAAAATAAAGACTTTCAGATTGTTTATAGAAAAGGACAGTCTTATGCTAATAAGTATCTGGTGATGTATATTTATCAGAATCAGAGTGAAAGAAATCGCTTGGGCATTTCAGTGAGTAAAAAGGTTGGCAATAGTGTGGTAAGACACAGGCTGACAAGATTGATCAGAGAGAGTTATAGACTACAAGAAGATAAATTCCAGAATGGATTGGATATTGTTATTATTGCGAGAGCAGGTGCAAAAGGTAGAACATATAAAGAGATAGAGAGTGCACTGATTCATTTGGGAAAACTTCATAATATTATAGATTCACATTTGGAGATGTAAAAATTGAAAAGAATATTTATAGGACTCATTAAGTTTTATAGAAAATATTTATCCGGACTGAAAACAGCAAGTTGCTGCAAATATTTTCCGACTTGTTCCCAGTATGGACTGGAAGCAATTGAAAAATACGGCGCATTAAAGGGTGGACTGCTTACAGTGTGGAGAATTTTACGTTGTAATCCATTTTCAAAAGGCGGATATGATCCGGTGCCTTAAGAATAACATTTGGAGGAGAAAAATATGGGTATTGTATTGACGCAGTCTAATACTTTTATTATTGGAAGTATTGCAAAACTGCTCGGATTTATCATGAATGGAATTTTCAATGCGTTGAGTTATATTGGTATTGAGAATATTGGTCTTAGTATCATTATATTTACAGTCATTGTCTATACATTGATGATTCCGATGACGATTAAGCAGCAGAAATTTTCAAGAATGTCGGCTGTTATGAATCCGGAGATTCAGAAAATTCAGAAAAAATATAAAAATAAAAAAGATCAGGCATCTATGATGAAGATGCAGGAAGAGACAAAGCTGGTTTATGAAAAATATGGAACATCGCCGACTGGCGGGTGTCTTGGTTCACTGATTCAGTTCCCTATTTTGTTTGCATTATGGCCGGTTATTCAAAATATTCCAGCATATGTAACAAGTATTAAAGATGCATACATGCCTTTGGTTAACCAGATTATGGCGACAGACGGTTACCAGAAAATCATGGAAGGAATCGGAAAAGCAAGTCCGATCATGATCAATCCTGAAACATATGATTATAGCAAAGCAAATACACTCGTTGACGTATTATACAAATTCAGACCGGGAACCTGGGATACACTTGCAGATAAATTTCCGGACTTGACAAATTTAATTGATTCTACAAAAAACAGTTTAACACATTTGAATACATTTCTTGGAATCAATATTGCAGAGACACCGGGATCTATGTTCATGACAGCAACAAAGAACTTTTCTATCGGTCTGATCATCGTTGCGCTTGCAATTCCGGTATTATCCGGACTTTCACAGTGGATCAGTGCAAAACTGATGCAGCAGGCGACATCAACAGGAAATGATGATGATAACCCGATGGCAGCGCAGATGAAGACAATGATGAATGTTATGCCGTTGATTTCTGTGTTTATGTGTTTCTCAATGCCGGCAGGTCTTGGTATCTACTGGATTGCCAGTGCGGTAGTAAGAACGATTCAGCAGCTTGTAATCAATAAATTCTTAAGCAAGAAGTCAATGGATGAGCTGATTGAAGAGAATATTAAAAAAGCTGCGAAGAAGCGTGAGAAAAAAGATGCAGTTTCCGGAAAAGAGATCAATGCGATGGCACATAAAAATGTGAAGAACATTGATGATCAGAAGAGAAAAACAACAAGCAGCAATAATATTGATTCTTATAAGCAAAATGCAAAACCAGGAAGTTTGGCATCGAAAGCAAATATGGTAAGTGATTTTAATAAAAACAAAAAATAGGCTAAACCAAAATTCTTATTTTTAGAAAGATGAGAATGTCAAGGAGGGTTTAAGATGAATGAGATTAGAGTATCAGCAAAAAATGTAAGTGATGCAATTACAGAGGCAAGTATTCAGCTTGGAGTTACAAGCAGTGAACTAGAATATGAGGTAATCGAAAAGGGAAGTACCGGTTTTTTAGGAATCGGAAGTAAACAGGCTGTGATCAGAGCTTGGAAAAAAGTTGTTGAAGAGCCTGTTGAGGAAGTAAGAGAAGAAGTTGAAGAAGTAAAACCTTCGTTGGAACAACAAATTGAAAAGGCAAGAGAAACTGTGGAATCACACAGAGAAGTAAAAAAAGAAGTGCATGTTAAGAAAAAACATGTGAAAGAGCCTGTGAGAAGAGAAGAAAAACTTTCTGAAGTACAGGAAAGTACAAAAGAAGCTTGTGAAAAATTCTTGCATGATGTCTTAAAAACAATGGGAATGGAAGTTGAGATTACTTCAAGTATTGATCAGGATGGCGCTTTGTGTATCGAGATGCAGGGCGAGCATATGGGAATTCTCATCGGAAAACGTGGACAGACTTTAGATTCTCTTCAGTATTTGACAAACCGTGTAGCGAATAAAATGCAGGATGGTTATGTGCGTGTCAAACTAGATACAGAAAATTATCGTCAGAGAAGAAAAGAGACATTAGAAAATCTTGCAAAAAACATTGCTTACAAAGTAAAGAGAACAAAGAAACCTGTTTCATTAGAGCCTATGAATCCTTATGAAAGAAGAATTATTCATTCAGCACTTCAAGCGGATAAATATGTGTCTACACACAGTGAAGGTGAAGAACCTTATAGAAGAGTAGTAGTGACATTGGCAAGAAAATAAATGTGAATTGGGGACGGGGGTGATATCATATCATCCCCGTCCTTAGTTACACTTGGAGGAAAAAATATGAAAACAGATACAATTGCAGCAATTGCGACAGCCATGACGAATTCCGGAATCGGAATTGTCAGAATGAGTGGTGATGAAACATTTGAAATTATCCAGAAGATTTATAAAGGAAAAAAAGAAAAATATTTTCAGGAAGAAAAAGGTTACACAATACATTATGGATATATTGTAGATGGTGAAGAGACAATTGATGAGGTGCTTGTGATGATTATGCGGGGACCACATAGCTTTACAGGTGAAAATACGGTGGAGATCAATTGTCATGGCGGTGTTTATGTGATGAAACGCATTTTGGAAACTGTGATCAAATATGGAGCGAGACCTGCCGAGCCCGGTGAATTTACAAAGCGTGCATTTTTGAATGGGAGAATGGATTTGTCTCAGGCAGAGGCGGTCATCGATGTCATTCATTCCAAAAGTGAGTATGCACTGAAGAGTTCTGTGAGCCAGTTAAAAGGAACGGTTCATCAGAAGATAAAGAAAATAAGAGAGGAAATTTTGTATCACACTGCATTTATTGAGACTGCCTTAGATGATCCGGAGCATATCAGTGTGGATGGATATGGTGGAGAACTGAAGGTGGTTGTGGATAAACTACTGGAAGAACTGAAGGCATTGTTGATAAGTTCTGACAATGGACGTATTATCAAAGAAGGGATTAAGACGGTTATTGTCGGAAAACCAAATGCAGGAAAGTCCTCGCTTTTAAATGTATTGGTCGGTGAAGACCGTGCGATTGTGACAGATATTGAAGGGACAACGAGAGATGTTTTGGAGGAATCCATTCAGCTTCAGGGAATCAGTCTGAATATCATGGATACCGCAGGGATCCGCAATACAGAGGATATAGTGGAAAAAATCGGTGTGGACAAAGCAAAAGAGCATGCGAATGAGGCTGATTTAATTATTTATGTTGTAGATGCATCTAGAAATCTGGATGAGAATGATATGGAGATCATTCAGATGATTCAGGATAAAAAGGCAGTGATTTTATTAAATAAATCAGATCTTGCTACTGTTGTATCAAAAGATATGTTAAAATCATATATTGAAAAGCCGATGATTGAGATATCTGCAAAAGAAGAGAGTGGAATCAAAGAGTTGGAACAGACATTAAAGGATATGTTTTTCCATGGAGATATTTCTTTTAATGATGAGGTTTATATTACAAATATTCGTCATAAGGCGGCAATTCAGGATGCTTATGACAGTTTGGAAAAAGTAAATATGAGTATAGAAAATAATATGCCGGAGGATTTTTATTCCATTGATTTGTTGGATGCGTACGAATCTCTTGGAAGCATTACCGGCGAGACGATAGGAGAAGATTTGGTAAATGAAATATTCAGTAAATTCTGTATGGGAAAATAAAGATGAATATGATGTAGTTGTAGTCGGAGCAGGGCATGCAGGCTGTGAAGCGGCGCTTGCCTGTGCACGACTGGGGATAAAAACAATTATTTTTACAGTGAGTGTGGATAGTATTGCTTTGATGCCTTGTAATCCAAATATCGGAGGAAGCTCGAAAGGACATTTGGTAAAGGAAGTAGACGCACTCGGCGGTGAGATGGGGAAAGTGATCGATCAGACATTTATCCAGTCAAAAATGTTAAATAAGTCAAAGGGGCCGGCAGTACATTCGTTGAGAGCACAGGCAGATAAAGCAAATTACAGCAAGACGATGCGCATGGTTTTGGAAAATCAGGAAAATCTTGAAATCAAACAGGCGGAAGTGACAGACATTCTTGCAAAAGACGGAAAAATTGAGGGAGTGCAGACCTACTCCGGAGCAGTTTATAAATGTAAAGCTGTTATTTTGTGTACAGGAACGTATTTGAAAGCGAGATGTATTTATGGAGAAATCAGTCAGGAGACAGGACCAAACGGACTTCAGGCAGCGACTTATCTGACAGATTCCTTGAAAAAACTCGGAATCGAGATGTATCGCTTTAAAACAGGAACACCGGCAAGAATTGATAAAAATTCCATTGATTTTTCAAAGATGGAGGAACAATTCGGTGATGAGAGAGTCGTTCCGTTTTCATTTACGACAAATCCGGAAGATGTTCAGATTGAGCAGGCATCTTGTTGGCTGACTTACACAAACGAAAAGACACATGAGATCATTCGGGCAAATTTAGACCGTTCTCCATTATTTTCAGGTATGATAGAAGGAACCGGACCGAGATATTGTCCATCTATTGAAGATAAGGTAGTGAAATTTGCGGATAAAAATAAGCATCAGGTATTTATTGAGCCGGAAGGCTTGGATACAAATGAGATGTATGTGGGAGGAATGTCAAGTTCGCTGCCGGAGGATGTGCAGTATGCTATGTACCGCAGTGTACCGGGGCTTGAACATGCAAAAATCGTGAGAAACGCATATGCGATTGAGTACGACTGTATCGATGCCAGACAGCTTTATCCAACATTAGAGTTTAAGAATGTTGGAGGTTTGTACAGTGGGGGACAATTCAATGGAAGTTCCGGATATGAGGAAGCTGCCGCACAAGGGCTTGTAGCGGGGATAAATGCGGCTTTAAAGATCTTAGGCAGGGAACAGATCGTCTTGGATCGTTCGCAGGCTTATATCGGCGTTTTGATTGATGATTTGGTTACAAAAGAGAGCCATGAGCCTTACCGTATGATGACGTCCCGTGCGGAATATCGTCTGTTGCTCCGTCAGGATAATGCAGACCAGCGTTTGACAAAGATTGGACATGAGATCGGATTGATTTCAGATGAGCGTTACGAGTATCTTTTGGAAAAAGAAAGAATTATTGTATCTGAGGTAGAACGATTAGAACATACAAATATCGGTGCAGCACAGGAAGTACAGGATTTACTTGTGAAATATGGAAGTACACCTTTGAACTCAGGAACAACACTTGCAGAATTGATTCGCAGACCAGAACTTTCTTATGAAGTATTAGAGCCGATTGATAAGAGAAGAAATATCGTACAAAAATGTGCGGAAAAATATCCTGAAAATGTAGATAAATTGTGTCAGGAAGTTGTAGAGCAAGTAAATATCAATATTAAATATGATGGATATATTAAGAGACAGCAAAAGCAAGTAGAGCAGTTTAAAAAGTTGGAAAAGAAAAGAATTCCAGAAGATATTGACTATGATGTGATTAAGAGTCTTCGTATCGAGGCAGTGCAAAAATTGAAGCAGTATCGTCCTTTGTCCATCGGGCAGGCATCTAGAATTTCAGGAGTATCACCTGCAGATATTTCTGTATTGTTAGTATATTTGAGTGGAAAGAATGAAACGAGGTAGTTGTGAATGAGTCAGATATTTGAGAATAAGTTAAAAGAGCTTGGCATTGTATTAAATGATGAGCAGAAACGTCAATTTGATTCTTTTTATGAACTCTTGGTGGAATGGAATAAGGTCATGAATCTGACTGGTATTACCGAATATGAAGAGGTAAATGAAAAACATTTTGTGGATAGCTTGTCGATAACAAAGGCGATTGACATGAATTGTGTGGATAACTTAATTGATATTGGAACGGGAGCTGGTTTTCCGGGAATTCCGTTAAAGATTGCATTTCCTCATCTGAAAGTAGTATTATTGGACTCATTAAATAAAAGAATTAAATTTTTGAATACAGTAATTGAGGAACTTGAATTGATTGACATAGAAACAATTCACGGAAGAGCAGAAGATTTTGCAAAACAGGGAGAGTATCGGGAACAATTTGATCTTTGTGTATCAAGAGCAGTGGCAAACTTATCCACACTTTCTGAGTATTGCATGCCATATATCCACACTGGTGGAATGTTTATCCCCTACAAGTCTGGAGAAATTGAGGAAGAGGTGACTGGGGCAAAGAAAGCAGTGCATGTGCTTGGTGGAAAAATTGAGGATGTGGTGAAGTTTCAACTTCCGGGAACTGAAATTGGTCGTTCTTTTGTAAAGATAAAAAAATATCAAAACACACCAAAAAAATATCCGAGAAAAGCAGGATTACCTGCAAAGGAGCCAATAGCATAAAAAATCAGCATATCATCTTAGATGATATGCTGATTTTTTATGAATAATTATAATTCAAATAGAATTTTTATCTGTTCGAGGACTTTTTCTGGTACCTCTAATTGTGGCAAATATTTTGCTTTTTTAATCGTTTGCACTTCAATTGCGGGAGCATAAGACTGATATTGTTGCGCATATTCTTTGTAAGTAGGGTTTCCACTTCCAACTAAAATAAAAATACTATTATCAATATGAGTTAGACATTCTGTAATATTTGCAGTTGTATATTTTCCCTTAATACTTGCAAATAAATATTTAGATTGCGTTTTCGAAATCTGAGCTGATTCACAGTAAGTCTTAACTATTTCATCATCAACAAATTGAGGATTGTAGAAATATTCGGTCATAAAAGTTTGTTCAATACTATCTTTACTATGCAGAAGATTAAACAGAAGAGTTCCAATAAAAGGAATGTTAATAATAAATTTTAACATTTTTGTTCGTTTTGTAGGAACTTTTGATATAGAGGAAATACTAGGAGGATTAATCAATAGTATTCTATCTATTATTTCATCATTGTTATGGCAAGCCATTAATACAAAAGAACAAGAGTTTCCAGTAACAATGACATCTGCCTTTTCACCAATAACATTGTTAATAAAGTCCGTGACTAATTGCACATATAAAAAGTTTGTGTAGGTGAAATTGGGTTTATCAGATTTTCCACATCCTAACAGGTCTAATGTATACACAGTATTTTTCTTAGAAAGATCAGAAACAATTCGATTCCATTCGTATTCTGAACTGCACGCTGAAAGATCGTGAATTAATAAAATTGGTTTGCCAGTGCCCTCTTTTGTATAGAAAATTTTTCCAAATCTCCATTCATAATAAAGACCTTCTTTTCTGCCGAGCAAATTATCAATAGTGGACATAAAATAAATAAGTTTATTGATAATGTGGATGATAAAGGTTGCCAAAACAGTTAAAGAAGCATAAGTTGCGAGTTTCTTTTTCCAGTTCATAAAGCACCTGCCTTTCTTATAAATACTTTTCTTTTATTATACTACACAAAGGAAATCAATACAACAATGGAGTAAATGTTTCACGTGAAACATTTTTAGTCCAGTACAGTATAAAGTAACTACAATATTTTTTGTTTCACGTGAAACATTTTGTGTAGATTATAATTTAAAAAGGTGGTATAATTATCTGAGGACAGAAAGGGGTAGCTGAAAAAATGGGAAGAATAATAGCTGTAGCCAATCAAAAGGGTGGTGTAGGTAAGACAACAACTGCAATCAATTTATCCTCATGTTTGGCATCATTAGGGAAAAAAGTATTAGCTATAGATATGGATCCACAAGGAAATATGACGAGTGGTCTGGGAATTGATAAAAATGAGGTCGAATATACTGTTTATGAATTAATTCTTGGACAAGTTGGTATTGAGAAGGTTATTTGTAAAGATGCTTTGGAAAACCTTGATGTGTTGCCAACAAATATAAATTTATCAGCTGCAGAGATTGAATTAATAGGAGTAGAAGAAAAAGAATTTATTATTCGAAAAGAAGTGGATAAAGTCAAAAAAAATTATGATTTTATAGTAATTGATTGTCCACCTTCATTAAGTATGCTCACGATTAATGCAATGACTACTGCTGATAGTGTACTGGTGCCTATTCAATGTGAATATTATGCATTAGAAGGATTAAGTCAATTAATACATACAATTGATTTGGTAAAGGAACGTTTAAATCCAGAATTAAAAATAGAAGGTGTTGTATTTACAATGTATGATGCCAGAACTAATTTATCATTACAGGTAGTTGAAAACGTAAAAGATAATTTGCAACAGACAATTTATAAAACAATTATCCCTAGAAATATTCGTCTTGCTGAAGCACCGAGTCATGGATTACCAATTAATCTATATGATCCAAAATCCTCAGGTGCAGAAAGTTATATGTTGTTGGCAGAAGAGGTAATTAATAAAGGAGAAAAATAATGGCAGTAAAGCGTGGAGGATTGGGAAAAGGGCTGGATAGTCTGATTCCGGATCATAAGACTGTAAAAACAACTGAAAAGAAAAAGCCGGAAGTAGAAGAAAAAAAAGAAGGCGAACAGCTTGTTAATATTAATAAAGTAGAGCCAAACCATGAGCAGCCAAGAAGACATTTTGAAGAAGATTCATTATTGGAACTTGCTGATTCCATCAAACAATTTGGAGTCTTACAACCTCTAATTGTTCAAAAAAGAAATGACTATTATGAAATTATTGCAGGCGAAAGAAGATGGAGAGCCGCAAAAATGGCTGGAATAAAAGAAATTCCGGTAATTATTAAAGAATATACGAAAAGAGAAGCAGTTGAGATTGCTTTGATTGAAAATATACAGAGAGAAAATCTGAATCCAATTGAAGAGGCAATGGCATTTAAGCGACTTTTGACAGAGTTTTCACTCAAACAAGATGAAGTGGCAGAGCGTGTTTCAAAAAGCAGAACAACAGTTACCAATTCTATGCGGTTACTAAAATTGGATGAAAGAGTTCAACAGATGATTGTAGATGATATGATTTCCACAGGACATGCGAGAACCTTGCTTGCAATTGAAAATCATGAAGAACAATATAATCTTGCAAATAAAATTTTCGATGAAAAATTAAGCGTACGAGAGACAGAAAAACTCATTAAAGAACTAAAAAATCCAAAGAAAGAAAAAGAAAAAAAAGTCGTTGAAAATGATTTTATTTATAAAGATTTAGAAGAGAAAATGAAAACAGTCATGGGAACGAAGGTTCATGTAAATCCCAAAAAAAAGGGAAAAGGAAAAATTGAGATTGAATATTACTCAGACGAGGAACTCGAACGTATATTCGAGCTCATTATGACTGTTACAAATAATTCATAAGGGTAAAAGAGGAAACTTGTAATATGGAAAGTAAGTTGTTGGAAACAATAGGAATTGATCCAGGTATTATCTTGATTGCAATGTTTGTTTTAATAATTATATTGTTTTTTATTGCAATCCGCACCAATATGAAATACAATCGTTTAAAAGCCAGTTATACAACGTTTATGCGTGGAAAGAATGGTAAAACTTTAGAAGATAGTATTTTTGAAAAATTTAGTGAATTGGATAATATGGTGGATACGGTTCAAAAAAATCGTAAAGATATTCGAGAACTGAACAAAAACGTCAGAGCTAATTATCAAAAAGTTGGAATTGTAAAATATGATGCTTTTAATGAAATGGGTGGAAAATTAAGTTTTGCAATCGCATTACTTGATGGAAAAGACAGTGGATTTATTTTAAATTCTATGCATAGCAGAGATGGCTGTTACAATTATGTAAAAGAGATTGTAAATGGACAAAGTTATATCGAACTGTCAGAAGAAGAAGCAGAATCATTAGAAAAAGCGATGTATCAGGAAACATTTGGACTTGATTTAAAAAATATCAAAAAGTAGAGAGTAGAGGAGAAAGACCATGTTAGATATCAAATTTTTAAGAGCAAACCCGGAAATTGTAAAACAAAATATCAAGAATAAATTTCAGGACAGTAAATTACCACTTGTAGATGAAGTGATTGAACTGGATTTGAGAAACAGAGAAATTAAACAGGAAGTAGAAGCGCTGAGAGCAGAAAAAAACAAGGTGTCAAAACAAATTGGTGCGTTGATGGCTCAGGGGAAAAAAGAAGAAGCAGAAGAAGTCAAAAAGCGTATTGCTGAAGATGGACAAAAGATTGAACAGCTTTCTGTAGAAGAAAAAGAAGTGGAAGAAAAGATCAAAACAATTATGATGACAATTCCAAATATTATTGATCCGTCTGTTCCAATCGGAAAAGATGACAGCGAAAATGTGGAATTGCAGAAATATGGAGAACCGGTTGTTCCGGATTTTGAAATCCCATATCATACAGAAATTATGGAAAAATTTAATGGTATTGATCTTGAAGCAGCTGGAAAAGTAGCTGGAAACGGTTTCTACTATTTAATGGGAGATATCGCAAGATTGCATTCAGCAGTGATTTCTTACGCACGTGATTTCATGATTGACAGAGGATTTACGTACTGTATTCCTCCATATATGATCAGAAGTAACGTTGTTACAGGCGTTATGAGCTTTGCAGAAATGGATTCCATGATGTATAAAATTGAAGGAGAAGATTTGTATCTGATTGGAACAAGTGAACATTCTATGATTGGTAAATTTATTGATACAATGTTGGAAGAAGAGACTCTTCCTAAAACATTGACATCATATTCACCATGTTTCCGTAAAGAAAAAGGTGCTCATGGTATTGAAGAACGTGGTGTATATCGTATTCACCAGTTCGAAAAACAAGAAATGATCGTTGTGTGTAAACCAGAAGAGAGCATGGAATGGTATGATAAAATGTGGCAGAATACAGTTGATCTGTTTCGTTCATTAGATATTCCAGTTCGTACTTTAGAGTGCTGTTCAGGAGATTTGGCAGATTTAAAAGTGAAATCTGTCGATGTAGAAGCATGGTCACCAAGACAGCAAAAATATTTTGAAGTAGGAAGCTGCTCAAATCTTGGAGATGCACAGGCAAGAAGATTAAATATTCGTGTAAAAGGGAAAGATGGCAAGTATTTTGCTCATACACTTAATAATACAGTAGTTGCTCCACCGAGAATGTTGATTGCATTTTTGGAAAATAATTTACAGGAAGATGGTTCTGTAAAGATTCCAGCTGCATTACAGCCATACATGGGTGGAAAAACAGAGATTAGATAATAGAAAGGTAAAAACGTGCATAAGTATTTAAAAGCAATCGGTTTTACAGAATTAAAGAAAAAGCAGGAGATTCGAGAGATACTCAGGCAGACTGCAGACGAATTTGATTCGCAACAGGCAGTATCTTTGGATGAAACATCAGAATTTTATGAGTTAAAAAAACAATATGGTGACAGTGTAGGGATTTCTGTGTACGGAGAGATGGATCAGGATAAAATTTTCGAGAGGGAATATTATGTGCCATATTTTGAAGGCACAGGAATTACAACTTATGCGGATGTGCTTGTGGAGCGACGCATTGAAAAAGAGATGTATGTCGGAATCTGCGAGGATGTAAAAGTGGGAGCAAGTATTATTTTCCATATACAAAATGCAATTGAGTATATGAAAGAAAAGCAGCTTGGCGGACTTGCAAAGAGAACAACATCCGTGACGCTATCCGGACTTGGCTCTTCCGGAATGATTCTTTTCCCGATTTCAAAAGATGAACATTTGGAAAAGACAAGAAAAGAAGAGGAGCGCAATCGCATGATGCTTTTGAGCGCAGCTAGAAATGGCGATCAGGAGGCAATGGAAAGTCTCACTTTGGATGACATTGACACCTATTCTAAAGTATCAAAGCGATTGATTACAGAAGATATTTTTACGATTGTAGAGACATATTTCATGCCGTATGGTGTGGAATGCGACGAGTATTCGATTTTGGGAGAAATCATAGACTTGCGCAAAACACAGAACAAAGTAACGCAGGAAACGCTCTACATAATGACATTGGATGTGAATGAATTACAATTTGATGTGTGTATTCCTGAAAAAGAAGTTATGGGAGTTCCGGAAGTTGGAAGACGATTCAAAGGAAATATCTGGCTTCAAGGAAAAATCAATTTTTAAAAACACTTCACAACATCTCTCATTCGTGGTAGAATGAGAGATGTTGAAAATAAAAATGTTCCCTTAGTTAAATGGATATAACAAGTGCCTCCTAAGCGAAAGCCGAGGCATTCCCCAAAGGGAAAAAATGAAAAACAACTTTCAGTTCGAATCTATTCTGAAAAATGCCAAAGGTGACAACAAAGCATGCCCAAAGCAGGCTGCTATACCCTAGTGCATCTGCGGCATTGCCGGAGCAGGGTCGTTGCACACCTTGCGCGCAAAGTTCTCGATGGGACCCTGCAGAAGGAAGGTCACCACGTAGCAGGCAATCCACACCGGGATGATGTTCTGGAGGAAGCCAAAGAACGAGGCAACGAACGGCGCGCCGCCCAGGACGCAGGCGTCAAGCGTGCCCACCAGGTAGCAGAGAATGACAGAGTAGACGGTGTTGATGGGGACGTTCACAAGCGCACCGAACTTGGCTCCCTCGGAGGGGTTGGAGCGCTTCATGGCCCAATTGAAGCCCATGTCGACAACCCCAGGAATCATGCCGATGATGGTGGCGACGCACCACGCAAACACGAAGTTGATCCAGAACATAGGCCAAATCCAGCCCTCGCCCGGCGCCGGGGTGGCGGTATGGAACACGTAAAGAGCAAGCCACTCGCACAGCGTGCAGAGAACGAGCGCTGTGCAAACATCCAGAATTGCTGCCTTCACGAACCTCGTAGAAGTCTTCATCGGCATGAGTGATTCCTTCCCTAGACGCTGGGCGTGTGCCCAAAGGTACAAAATGCGGCGTACGGAGCAATCCCGCACGCCGCCCGATGACTTCATGCTAGGCGCAGACCTTCGACCATCCTATGGCCCATAGCACAAGGTTTTGCCAATATGTGTCGGCTTTATGTGCTATCGCACGAACATGGATACGCATTAGATAACGGCCATCGCTGCCTTATATCCATCGTGAACGGCATCACGTACAATCGTCGCCCTATTGGAATTGCCAATGTTAAAGACCTTGGCTCCCACCTCTTCGGCGGCTGCGGCGAGGGCACCGGCAAGCTCGGAATTGGGCTCCATGCCAAACGAGTACATGTACGTATCCGCCCGCACCACCAGGCGCTCACCGCCAGGCGTGCCCTTGTCGTCCGTGGCCTTCTCGCAGACAAGCCCATCGGCGGTAAACTCGATGGGCACCGTGGAGAGCATCTGCTTGATACCCCGCTTGTCCATCTCGTCGAGAAGCGCATTGCGATAGTAGCCAAACGTGCTCGGCGTGATGCGAGCCTTGCGCACGACCATCGTAACCTCATGGCCAAGGCTCGCCAGGTTAAGGGCGGTCTCGCAAGCGGTGAGTCCACCACCGGCAATCACGATGGAGTGCCCCAGCTCACTCAAGTGGTAGTAGCTGTCTGCTGCATCCATTGCCCGCTCGGACCCAGGCAGCCTGCAGCCACGGTTATGTGCGCCGACGGCAATGATCACGGCGTCAGGGGCCGTCCTCCTAATGTACTCCGCATCTACCGTGGTATTCAGCCGCACCTTGGCGCCGCTCTCGCTAAGCTCGCGTCGAAGGACCTCGATGAAGTCGTACCACTCACGCTTGTCATGGTCGTGCTCCGAGAAGAGCAGCACACCGCCGAGGCGGTCGGACTTCTCAGCAAGCACCACATCGTGACCGCGACGTGCTGCAGTGATTGCCGCCTGCATCCCGCCAACACCGCCGCCTACGACAAGCACGCGACGCTTGGCCTCGGGCTTGGGCAGCTGGTCGGGATAGAAGCCAAGGCCAGACTCGGGATTGATGGAGCAGTCTCCCATAACGGCTGGGCTGTAGATTTTCATGAACTCCTCGGGAGGGAGCTGGTACCAGAGAGGGATATCGGTCTTGTGCTCGCAGAAGCCGGGATAGCAGTGGAAGCAGCGCACGCAACGGTGCACCATATCCTCACGACCGTCGAGGGTCTTCTCGATGAACATGGGGTCGGCGAAGCACTGGCGGGCGTACTCGACGAAGTCGACCTTGCCAGAGGCGATGGCGTCCTCTGCCTGCGCTACACTGTTGAAGCCGCCAACAACCGAGACGAGGCTCTTGTGCAGGTGCCTCTTGATGGCTGCCGCGCGCTCGAGGTTCACGCCGTGGACATCGAAGATGTCACTGAACGTGTCGCTACCGTTGCCCAGCTTCTTGATGCCATTTGACACGTGGAAGATATCTACCAGGCCATCAATCTGCTCAGCAAATCTGCAGGTATCCTCAAGCGTCATTCCACCTGGCTCGCCGTCCTCGGCGCTCATGCGAAGCTCGATAACCTTGTCCTCACCCACGCCGGCCCTCAGCGCCTGGAGAAGCATCTTCGGGAAACGCGAGCGGTTCTCGATGGAGCCCCCAAACTCATCGGTCCGGTGGTTGGTTGCCGGTGAGACGAACTGCTGAATCAAAAAGCCGTGTCCACCATGGAGCAGGACCCCGTCAAAGCCTGCAGCAACCGCAAAGCGTCCGAGGTCGAAGAAGTCGCGACAGACCTTCTCCATCATCTGGCGATCCATGCCAAAGACGTGCCTGCCGTCCTCGCGCACCATGTCTTCCGGCCCCCATGGCTGATCGGCATCGTCAGCCTCAAGGCCCTCATGGGAGAACTCGAAGTAGGCAAGGGCGCCCCCCGCATGGATGCGATCTGCATACTCCTTGGCCTTGTCGAAGTCGCTTCCGTAGTAGTGGTGAATGTCGATGGCACGATCCATGAAGGCACCGCGGCTCTCCTCGAAGTTCGCCGGAATCTCGCCGGTGGAAACGCAACCAAAGCCGCCCTCCGCGCGAACCCCCACCATGCGGTAGATGTTCTCTGTTATCTGCGGGATGAAATAGACCGCGTGGAAGAACATCGTAGGAGCAGCGATGAGCCTGTTCTTGTAGACGTTGCCGCGAATCTCGATGGGGTCAAAGACGTGAGGGTACCTCGAAGCACCTGGCCGTCCCTCATAGATTGCCTGTGCCTCATCAAGGCTCCTGACGACCTTGCTCTGGGGTGCCACCTGCCCCTGCTTACCTCTCTCTGGCATGGTTTCTCACCTATTCCTTTCCTTAGCTGGGAATGAAGCTGCGGTGGAGTTAGCTGTTCTTCTTATCCTTCTTGTCATCCTGCGGAAGTGGCATGAGCGCTGCCATCGTGCGTTCCTTGCCAAAGATTGCGCTGCACACCGCCATACCAGAGAGAACCAGGGCGGCCGCCAGCACGAGCCCGTAGCAATAGAAGCCAATGAGGTGCAGCGTCGTCAGTGGCACATTGAGCATGAAGACAAAGAACGACGTGGAAAGGCCCAGAAAGATGCTGGGGATGTTGCCAAAGATGGTTCCCTCGAGCAGGTTCTCGTGGGTCGTCAGAATGAGGAAGATCACGATGATTGTGGGCAGGATGTTCGAGAGGAACGCGTTGTCCCCAAACCCAGCGAAGAGCTGCATGACCAGGGCGTTTACGATTGACCACAGGCAGCCGCAGCCATAGCCAATAATCATTGCTGGAATCTTCTTGAAGTCTGCGCCAAGGGCGAAGAACAGGAGAAGCGGCAGGAAGAGCATCCAAACGTAGTTGCCGTACCCAAGGACAGGCATGACCTGCATAAGCAGGGTCAGCACGATGGCACCCGTGAGCGACTGGACAAGCTTGATTTTTCTTCTGTCAGACATCGCAGCTCCCTAATACGTCAGTTATGCCTACGTTTCTTATCGTAAGCAGCAATCATCTGGGTTGATGTATCGTAGATATTGACGTTCAATAAGTAATTCTTATTGCAAAGAGGAGCATACGCTCATGCAGACAAGGCAGCTTGAGTACTTTGTAGCCGTTGCAGAGGATCTTTCATTTACGCGTGCAGCCAAGCGCTTCTTTGTCTCGCAGGCTGCGCTTAGCCAGCAAATCAAGCTCCTAGAGAAGGAGGCGGGCACCCGTCTATTCGAGCGGGACAGCCACCACGTTGAGCTCACACCGGCCGGAAGGTCACTGCTAGGCGATGCCAAGACCATCCTGCGCTACGAGCAGGAGTCGCTCATCCGTGCTAGGCGGAGAAGCAAGGGCATAGATGGCACGCTTGCCATCGGCTACATAAAAGGCTATGAGCACACGAATCTTTCGGATATGGTCCTCTCCTTTCTCACGGACAACCCGTACGTGACGGTCTCGTTCATGCGCGAGAATGTTTCCGAGCTCTACGATGCCCTCAAGGCCGAGACAATCGACGTCGCCTTTAACCTTCTCTATGACCCGTCCCAGATGGAGGGCATCGAGTACCAGGTCCTAAGGCACTGGCCGCTCCTTGCCGTAGTGCCGGCAGGACATCCGCTCTCCGGAAGGCAAACAATCGGGTTCTCCGAGCTCAAGGGCTATGAGCTCGTAGACATCGACCGGGGCAGCGAGAAGTACGGCGAAAACTCCAGGATTAGCAGCACGCTCGAGGGCGTGGGCCTTGCCCCCAAGATCGCCTACGTCTCCCAGGACATCGCGACAACGGTACTGGCCGTAGCTTCGGGGATGGGATATGCCCTCCTTCCCGGCTACTTCACGTCGTTCATCAACGCAAACGGCAAGGTGAACGCTATCCCAATCGAAGGCCGTGAGCAGGAAATGTGCACCGCCGCGGCATGGCTTCCGTCTCGCAGAAACGACGCACTTGATGTTTTTCTCGACAAGTACCTGCAGGTGGGGTGAGGTCCCGCGCCAGGTGACGCGCGGGACCCGCACTCCCGTCCCCTACTCAAAGCAGGCAAAGCCGGTAAAGACGGGCTTGCCCGAGTAGCGCTTGACCTCCTCCTCGCCGGAGAGCGCACGTATCGCACCCGCTGCCATGGCCTCCAACTCGAACTCGCCGGGGTATGCCGTGACGGGGGCAATCCAGCCGCAGGCGTCGCGGATGTAGGCAACGAGGCCCTGGTTGTGCACCATGCCGCCGCCAAGGAGAATGCCGTCCACGTTGCCGTGAAGCACCGTGGCCATGGATCCGATGTACTTCACGAGCTGGTACTCCATGGCACTCCAAGCACGCGACGCCGCCTCGTCTCCCTCCTCGGCGCGGCGGCACACCTCAAGCGCGTCAGACGTGCCGAGAAGGTCCGCAAAGCCACCGCTGCGCTGGCAGAGTCTGCGCGTCTCGGCCGAGTCGTGATTCTTGAGGTAGTCGAGCACCGCAACCACGGGTACCGCACCTGCGCGCGTGGGGGTCATGGGGCCCTCGCCGCCCACGATGTCGTAGCCGTCGATCATGCGGCCGTGCTGGTGTGCCGAGATGGAGATCCCCCCGCCGATGTGGCACACGATGAAGTCGCAGTCCTCATAGCGGCGCCCCATCGTCTTGGCGTGGCGGATGACAGTCTCCTTGAGGTTGAGCGCATGCAGGTGGACGTTGCGGTAGACGCCCCGGATGCCCGTCATGCGCGCGTCGTCGCAAAGCTCGTCGGTGTCCGGCGGGTTCACCACAAAGGCGGGCTTACCGCAGCTGGCCGCAAGCTCGTGGGCAAGCTGGCTTCCCAGCTGTGCCGGGTGCTGCACGCCGTTTGCCCCGCGGCGGGCGTCGTTGAGCAGCGTCTCGTCCACCGAGTACACGCCGCCTTCCAGCGAGAGGAGCCCGCCTCCGCGGCCCACAAAGGCGTCGATGGTCGAGAGGTCAACGCCGTTCTCGTCCAAGATCCCCATGATCATGTCGCGGCGGTAGGGCAGCTGGGAGGAGACATCGCCAATCTGGGCCAGGCGCTGGGCGTCATGGGAGACGTTCTTCGAGAAGACGCATGTCTCGCCCTCGAAGAGACCCACCTTGGTGGAGGTGGAGCCGGGGTTGATGACCAGGATGCGGTAGTTCTTCTCGGTCATGGCTACTCCCCCTTGAGGCACTGCGCGCGCACGCAGGACATCACGACGTTGCCCACGATCTCGGACACGGGGGCGCTTCTCGAGCAGTCGCAGACGATCTTCTTGAAGCCCTGGAGCATGGGACCGTACGCGTTGGCGTGGCCAAACATCTGCACGAGCTTCACACCCACGTTGCCCACGTTGAGGTCGGGCCAGATGATGACGTTGGCCTTGCCGGCAACGGCGCTCTCGCGGTGCACCTTGTGAGCCGCCACCTCCGGGCGCAGCGCGGCGTCAAGCTGGAACTCGCCGTCGATCTTGAGGTCCGGGCGACGCTCGTTGGCAATGTCGCGCGCGTCGCGCACCTTCTGGACCATCTCGCCCGCGCCGGAGCCGTCAGTCGAGAACGAGAGCAGCGCGCAGCGTGCCTCGCTGCCGGTAAGAGCGCTCCACGTGTCGCAGGCGGAGATGGCGATGGAAGCCTCCTGCTCGGGCGTTGGGTTCTGGCAGACAGCGGAGTCGCCAAAGCCCAGGAGCTGCCCCGCGGAGCCCTCGTAGCCGGGGATGTCGAAGATGCCCATGGACGAGATGGTGTCGATGCCGTCTGCCAGGCCGATGATCTCCTGACCGCCCAGGATGACGTCGCCCGTGGGGCAGTCGATGCCGCCAAAGGTGATATCCACGTCGCCGAGCGCCTGCATCATGAGGGCGCGCTCCATGGGGCGCGCCACGCGGCGGCGCACGCCCTTGGCCTTCCAGCGACAGCTGGGAAGGACCTCAAAGCGCTGGGCCAGGACCTCATTTGCCTCCTCGTCGGCAAGGTCCACAAGCTCCACGCCGTCAAGGCTCACGCCCTGCTCGGCGGCGTTCTTCTCGATCGCCTCAACATTGCCGACAACCACGCACGAGGCCAGGCCTTGGTCGGTAAGCTCGGCCACGGCCTTGATCATGGTAGGGTTCTCGCCCTCGAAGAAGGCGACGCGCTGGACGTTTGCCTTGGCGCGTTTGCGCATGTCATCCATAAGGTTCATGTATCTCTCCAAAGGTAAAAGAAGGGGGCGGCCCCAGAAGGAGCCGCCCCGGGGTTTGCTTGGCCGTACACGCGAGTAGGCGAGAAGGCCTACTCCTCGACCTCCTCGGCAACGCGGTCAACGAGCTCGCCGAAGGTCTTCATGTTCATGATCTCGGTGACGGTGACCTCGGCGTCAAGCTCGTTCTCGATCATCGAGGTGAGGGCGATCATCTTCATGGAACCCTTGCCCAGCTCGTCGAAGGTGGTATCGGGGGTAATGTCGACGTCGGTCTTGTAGGCCTCCTTGGCAAGGCCTGCGAGGGTCGAGAAGAGCTCGTTCTTGTCCATGGTTGGTTCCTTCCGTCTTGATTCAATGTTTGATGTTCAACAGTCCACGGCCGCAACGCTACTCCGCGACCTCGTCGAGCTCAAAGCAGGGCTCCCACCACTCGACCATCACGTCAGAGCCCTCCTTCTCGGGCACCACGCGCTTGATGGGCTTGAAGTGGACGCCAATGGTCTCGTGGTTCTTGTAGAGGCGCTCCTGCAGGCCCTTCACGACCTTCTTCTTGCCGCAGAAGATCACGAACGAGTACTCCGTGCCCTCGTCGAGACGCACCTTGCCGTAGCCGTAGGGCGCGACCTCCTTGAGGTAGGGTTTGTCGTTCTGGATGCCGGGCACCACAAAGGACTCGAGCGTGCCATGGCCAGAGAGCTCCACCCACTCGGTCTGGTGGTAGCCGCAGGCGTTGCAGCCCAGGTGCGGCGGAAACTCGATGGCACCGCACTCCGTGCACTTGCGGCCAAGGAGCTTGCCCTCGGCAACGCCGTCGTAGAACTTCTTAACGATTGGCTCCATGTCTTCAAGAAGCATCGTGTACCTCCTCTTGGTTGCTTGGATGCGCGCCGGGCGCTAGTCGTGGGTGCGCAGGATCTGGCAGCGGATGTTCTGGCCGCCACCAAAGCCGCGCAGGAACGTGGTCTGTGGAGCCTTGGGCATCTGCGTGGCACCGGCCTCGCCGCGCATCTGCTTGACGGCCTCGACCACGTCCGCCACGCCCGAGGCTCCGTGCGCATGACCAAAGTTGCAGCGGCCGCCGTGCGTGTTGATGGGCCTGTCACCGTCAAAGCCCATGCGGCCGTCGATGGCGTACTGCCAGGCCTCGCCGCGCGGGATGTAGCCAACCTCCTCGGCGGCCACAATGTCTCCTGCCAGGAAGAAGTCATTCACGAAGAGCAGGTCAAGCTCGTCGGGGCTCACGCCGGTGAGCTCGTAGACCTGCTGGGTGCCAACCTTGGTGCCGTTGTACTCGTTGTCCGGGGTCGCGCCCTCGAAGGCGGCAGCACCCGTGCCCAGGACGTCAATCACCTTGTGGTCGAGGCCGCGGGCGACGGCCATCTCGGTGGGCATGACCACCAGGGCGGCGGCGCCGTCGCACTTAATCTCGAAGCCGGTCACGCGCAGGTACTGCGTAACCTTGGGGTTGCCAAAGCCCTTGAGGTACGTATCGGCATCCGGAAGGTCGTTCTCCTTGGCAAGCTCCTCGAAGGTCTTCGTCGAGAAGGCCAGGGGGTTGAGAACGGCGTCGCGCCTCAGGGACTTGGAGACGCCGTTCAGGGCATCGTCGATCTGCTCTGCCGTGAGGTCGTACTCCCAGCGGTACTTGTTGATCCAGTTGTCGAACGAGATGCCAAACGCAGAGTCAAACGGGCGGCCATAGGCGCGGTCGTAGACCTTGGGGATGGAGGGCAGCATCTCGGAGAGCGGGAAGTCGCGGCGGAAGCAGCCGGGGGCGTCTACCACGGGAAGCGACGCCGCCAGGTCCACGGCACCAGAAAGCACAACGTCATAGGTGCCGGAGGCAACCGCCTGCACTGCCTCCTGCAGGGCAACGTAACCGGTGCAGCAGGCCTCGGAGTGGTGCACCGAGCCAATGCCGCGCACGCCGAACCAGTCCGCCACCTGCATGTTGGGCGTGAGGGAGTCGCCAATCATGAAGGGGTTCGCGGCACCGTGGTAGAAGTACTGGATGTCGCGCGGCTCGAGGCCCGCGTCCTGGATGGCCTCAAGCGCGGCGTAGCCAAAGGCGTCGCCCTCGCTCATGCCCTTGGTCTGGGGATGGTCCTCGAAGTTCTTGAAGGGAGTGCAGCCAACACCCACGATGGACACGCTGCGTGCCTGCTTGCCAAGCTTGACCAAGACAATCACTCCTTTGCTCGTGTGCTGCAGAACTCTCGCTGCGTACGAGCACAGGATATGGGGTGCCTCACGTGCAGAGCGGGACATATATACACAATGTGTCCCGCAATATGGGACACTCAATGGGCATGTGTTTCTTCTCGCAGGTAGACGCCGGTTGTTTGTGACGTCCAAAGAACGCGACGCCACGGGGAGGGTCTTTGGGCGCGCGCATGAATCCGCTGGTAGACCAGGGTGTCTATCCCGCAAGCGAAAGCTGGCGCCCTGGCGCGACCGGGCCCCGGCAAGTGGTCCCTACAGGCGGGCGAACGGGTCTTCGGGAAGCTCGAGCGCGGTCTTCTCGTCTATGAACAGCGGCGAGTAGTACATGCGGTTGAGTATGGCGGCGACCTCGGTGGGCGGAATCTCCGGGCGCTTCTCGAGCCAGTACTGGATGAGGTTGTTGTGGCCGGCGATCACGAACGAGAGGTACAGGTCGCGATGGAGCTCCGAGCCGCCCACGCCCTGCAGGCGGATGCGAAAGTACTCGTGCATGAGCATGGTCGCACGGTGCTGGAAGACGGGGTCGCCGTGGTCGCTGTTGAGGGCCACGATCTTGTCGCGGTTCTTGCGGAGCACCTCCATGCGAGCGACCATCGAATGCGTGGGTCTGAGCTCTGCCTTGTCGAACCGCACGCCCAGCGCGGTGTTGTTGATCGTCCGCATGGTGTCGAGAAGCCCCGCCTCGAACTGCTTCACCACGTCCTCGACGCTGTCGTAGTGCCGGTAGAAGGTCGAGCGGGACACGCCAGCGAAGCAGACGACGTCGCTCACCTTGATGTCGGGGATGTCGGTCGTCTCCATGAGGCCGAAGACCGCCTCCTCGACCCTCTCCTCGACGCCTCGCTTTGCCGCGCTTCCAGGGCCCCGCTTCATGCGAGCACCTCCCGCACGTCCGCCTCCAGTGACAACACGCTGAACTATAGCCCATGGGGCACACGCAGCCCGTGCGCGCGAGACCAACGGCCGGTGCGACATTCACGTATTATTTTGTGTGTTTGCACATACGACGAGAGGGACCAACCCATGGAACTCAAAGAGCTGCTCAAGCGCCTGCCCGAAGGGTCCGTTGCCCTGAGGAAGCTCCGCGACCCAGAGGTCAACATCGACAACATCTGCTTCCTCACGGCCACGACGAGGTGCATACACTCGAACGTCCTCTACTTCTCGGATGACGTCCACCTCCCCGAGGCGCCGGTCGAGGAGATCTTCAACCTTGTCCTCTTTGGGTGCCAGGAGGTTCCCAAGGGCCTCCTCGAGAGCGCCTCGTGCAACGTGATCCTCCTTCGCCTGGAGTTCAACCCCTTCTCCTGCTACAACGACCTCCAGGGGTTCCTTCTCGAGGACATCCAGGTGACGGACATCGTTCGCCGAATGCTCACCGCTCACTTTACCAACAACGGCCTCCAGTACCTCATCGAGGAGGCGTCGCGCGCGCTGGGCAACCCCATCGTAGTCGTGGACAGCGCCTACCACTACGTAGCCCGCCACGTGGAGGGCAGGCTCAACCCACAAAACCCCATTGACAGGGTGCTTGATCAGGAGTTTCACTACGAGTCGATCCTCGAGGACGGCGTCGCCTTCATCGAGCACGAGCGAATCAGCGAGCGATGCGCCCAGTCCTCGACCCCCATCGTGGTGTACAACGAGGTCCTCGGGGCAAACACCATGGTCACGCCCTCGGTGGTGCACGGGGTGACCATCGCGCACACCATGATGATCGAGCGCGACCATCCCTTCGGCGAGGTGGACGTGGAGTGCATGGCACGCCTGGGGCGCTTCGTTGCCCAGGAGATGCAAAAGACCAACCTCTACGTAGCAAGCCGCGGGCAGATGGACTCCTACTTCCTGACGAGCCTCCTCAACGACGAGCAGCCCAGCCACGCCGTGACCGCGCGTCGCTTGAGCGTGCTCGACTTCAGGCCCCTGCCCGAGCTCTACCTGGCGGTCTTCGACCCCAACCACGCAGACGTCGCCCCGCACGACCTGGACTCCATTGCCATGCAGCTCACGGGCTGCCTCACGAACAGCATCTACGCCACGTACGAGCGGGCCCTCGTGGTGCTCTTCTCCCGCGAGAAGGGCACCGGCCTCGGGGACTACACCGAGGAGCTCCTCCGCAAGGTCGCCGACGTGAACGACCTCTCGGTGGGCGTGAGCAACGCCTTCGAGGACCTCACGCACATCCAGAGCCACTACGAGCAGGCTCGCGCCGCCATCTCGGCCGGGCGCCTCGTCTCGGTCTTCCTCGAGGACGGGCAGGTCTACCACTACTGCGACTATGCCTACGTCCAGATGCTCGACCTCACCAACAAGCAGTACAACCTGCTGAACTTTGTGCACCCCTCGCTCATGCGCCTGGCCCGCTACGACCGCGAGCACGGCACCGAGCTCATGGACACCCTCTTCATCTACCTGCAGAACGCCTGCAACACCCAGCGCTCGGCAAGGATGCTGAGCCTGCACAAGAACACGCTGCTCTACCGGCTGGGTCGCATCCGCGAGATCCTGGGATGCGACCTCTCGTCCGGCGAGGACCAGTTCATGCTGCAGCTCTCGTACCGCGTCCTGTTCTACCTCGACCTCTTCAAGTCTCGTCTGAACATCTCGAGGAAGGACTTCAGGGCCGAGGAGGACTAGGGAGCGTGGCCGCTCGGCAGAGCGCCCACATCCAGGTCGTCCGTCTTGCGGGCAAAAAAACAATACCGCCCGACCGTGGGAATTACTCGCGGTCGGGCGGAATGGCTGAACGCTGATGGAGGGGCTACCTCTTGATCTCCAGGGTCGGGAACTTCATGTCACGGTACTTCTTCATCTGGTCCTTGATCTGGTCCTGCTGAGCAAAGAACTGATCGCGGGTCTTGTTGATCTCGTTCAGGTGCTCGGCGCGGGCCTTGTCGTTGTTGCGGTCGCGGATGAGGCCGTTCTCGGAATCGATCACGAGCATGGGACGACCGGTCTCGGGGTTGGTGCCCAGCGTTCCACCGGCACCGCACACGGCGCACTCCCAAGGGAACTCGATGCCGTCCCAGTGCTTGTCGCCAGGATAGACGAGGCTGGAGTGGCAGTTGGGGCACACGCCATCGTTGGGGTCGCCGAGCCAGCCGCGCTCCTCGACGGGGGTGTTGATGGCCTTCACGATGTTCTCGCCCATCTTGCGAGCGCGGGGCAGCTGGTCAGCGTAGACGAAGGTGTTGCCGGGGCGGCCGTCGCGTGTGGCCATGTAGCGGTCAACCACCTGGAGCGACTGGGTGAACATGGTCGCCTGCAGGCTCTCGAGCGCCAGCGACTGCCAGTCGTGCATGGAGCCGCCCACCGAGATGAGCCCCGCCACAGTGTGCGGGTTCTCCTTGACGGCACCGATGGCGAGCAGGAACGAGAGCTCGTAGGCAAGGAAGCGCTGGGCCAGGCGGGTGTAGAGCGAGCTTGGCGTGAGGTCGTAGGTGGGGACCACGAAGATGATGCCCTGGCACGTGTGCATCTCGGTGATGATCGCGTCAGTATCGTCCTTGTCCTTGAGGACGCAGCCGTGGTACTCATCCTGAAGACCGGCGGCCATCTTGCCCATCTGCATGGTGCAGCCCTCGCAGCCGGTGCACGGCAGGATGTTGTAGTCGAAGAGGTTGAGCAGCTCGACCTCGCCACCCGCCTCCTCGACGGCGCACAGCGCCTCCTTGGCGAGAGCCTCGCCGTTGCCGCCCTTTCTACCTGCGCAAACGGCCATAACCTTGAACTTTGCCATGAAGAACCCCTCTCCTGGGATGTGGGATGCTTGGCGCGTGGCACCGGCCTAGCCGGTCTCGCGCATGCCTCCCTGATGGTAGGCGGTCTTCCACGAACTGGTTATGGCGCATCTCACGGATTTTTTGCTCGGCGTCGGAAGCGACGAAGTAGCCGATCCCACGCTTGTTGTAAATAATATCGTTGGCTTGCAGGCGCTCGAAGGAACGCATGACCGTATTTGGATTTACCTCCATCTCTACCGCCAGTTCCCGTACGGACGGGATACGGCTATCGGCTTTGTAATTACCACTCAATACCCGGTCGCAAATCCGCTCGGCTATTTGGATAAATATGGATTGATTCGTATTGTAGTTCATCTTAGTTCCTTTTCTTTAAGTTTTAGATAAGCGACGTATAAGATCACGAGGGTAGCGATGAGAAATGCGGGTGTAAAGGCAAAGCTTAGCCAATACACGGCGGTATAAAACGGTGAAGATTCATAACAAAAACTATTCATACCCGGCTGGATATTCAAGATGTTTATGCATAGATAGACAATCCCTATGATAGAAGCGATTATCAATATATATCCACCACAAGCGATTCCTAAAGCATACTTCTTGAATGTGACGTAAGAGAGGAACATCAAGGAACCGACAAACGCCAGCATGGTGAAATCTTGCAAGGTCATGATAATGTCCTTGAATGCTACAGGCTGTATATGAATGAGCATTGAGGCTATTCCCGTCCCAGTCCAGAACGTGACTTGGTATGTTAAGAATACCACGATGCCTTCGATCAAGATAGCGGCAAATTTCTCTTGGTTGCTCGCGGGAAGCGTCAAGAATAATCCTCTAGGACGGTGTATCATTAAGTTTACGTAGCTACAGAAAGCGATAAAAGTTCCTAATGATCCCAATACATATAATGTAAAGGTACGGAATCTCGTATCCCATAAAATGGAGGATAATAGGAAAAAGAAGAGGACTCCGAGGATGACCAACACCCCATAAGCTAATTTCTTCTTATTCTCTATCCAATCTTTGCGAAGTAAAAGATTGATGCGTTGTATACTGAAATCTGTTTTCATATCTATGTGTATTTTAGGAGTTCATGATTCTTTGGATCTCTTTGGGATAAGTTATCGCCGCGTTAAAGAGCAACTCTAAGGATACGGCCGTCTCTTCCTTGCCATCCCTTGCGGTGACGCCTATTGTCCCTTGCGGGGTAGGCTCGGAATAAAGAGCTTTCTCTTCCGGCAGGAGTGGTCCGAAATAAAGTTTCTCGCCGATCTCGTTCAACGTCTTATTCAATAGGATTTGCCTTTGGTCTAAGATCAATACCGTGTCGATCAAGCTTTCCAGATCCCTGACCTGATGCGTGGAGATAATAACCGTCTGATTGTCATCTATCAAAGAGGCTACCAGTCTGCGGAATGTCGCTTTCGAGGGAATGTCCAGCCCATTTGTAGGCTCATCCATTAGAAGCAGAGGCGTATGAGCGGCCAGTGCCAAGGTTATCGCCACCTTTTTCCGTTGTCCTTGAGACATTTTCGACAGGCGATCGGATAGATTGATCTCAAACGATTCTACGCAAGCCTTGCAGATATCGTCCCTAAATGTCGGATAAAAAGGCGCGTACATCTTTATATATTCTATGGCGGTGACCTCAGGCATGGAGATTTCCTCCGGCAATAAGAAGATCTGTTGCAAGAAACGAGCGTTTCTCTCGGCAGGAATTTCCTCCAATACGAGGCAAGAGCCTTGATCCGGAAAGATCTGTCCGCTTAGAAGGTTTAGAAGCGTAGTCTTTCCTTCGCCGTTCTTTCCCAATAAGCCACAGATGTGTCCCGATCCAACCTCAAGATTGATACGATCAAGTACCTCTTTTTTGCGGCTATAGCTGAATGAGAGTTCTTTTAATGTAATCATATGTTTTGCTGCTTTAGTGTATTAGTTTAATAGTACACTGCAAATGTAGTGGAAGTTTTTGAATAAACAAGAGGGAAGGGTATTTTTTTCCTTTTATTTTTCAAGATGGCAGTACAAGGTGATTAAAGGGAATCTCTTAATGCTATTAGCCTCTTTTCCAAGAAGGATTAGCGGTTTGCTCTTGAAGCATTGCTAATTTTTCAGTTGGTGCATGATCATCTAGA
>OKSF01000157.1_pt1 | contig 63409 bp, 61 predicted proteins | sample 1606061 | NCBI WGS metagenome assembly OKSF01 (sample SAMEA3541567, study PRJEB24748) | human gut metagenome | biome: human gut; feature: human-associated habitat; material: faeces | place: China | collected 2012
TAAGAAAAAATCTATGGATAGAGAACGATAAGAAAGGTGGAAACGATTATGAAGAGAACAATATTTGAAGAACTAGGCGGCACTTATATCAGACAGGGGGATTATCTTATCCCCAGTCTTACCTTGCCGGAGGAAGAAGAACAGAGATTTATAGGCGTATGGGGACAAAGACATTTACGCTATCTGAAAGAATATCGTAGAGGTATATATTTGAATCTGCTTACAAGTGAAGAGCTAAATGATTATTTGGCTGATATAGAAGAACAGGCACAGGAACGCTTTGAAAGGATTGTAGAGCAGATGAAACAGGCACAGGGAATTACAGAACAGCTAAAGGCAGATGATACCTTAGAATGGATAGGGAGAATGAGTAATATACAAGCGTGTGCAAGGGAGATTGTAGATAAAGAAATGATTTATCAATAAGGAAAGTGATATGATGGAAAGCAAGTCTGAAAATGGCTTGCTTTTTGCTTTAAAATGATGTTAATTGAGGATAAAGAAAATTGAATTTCACAAAGAAATTAAAAATAATCGGATTTTATGTTTTACATAAATTTAACATAACTTTTACTATTTTCAGATTGACTATGTTAGGGCTTTTTGTTATACTCTGCAACAATATTAATTAAGGAGGAATATTTAACATGGACGAAAGTGATAATGATTCTGAAGCGAACCAATTCAATAGAATTTTTATTTATATATCGCAAGGCATGGACTATGTATTCGGAACATAGACCATGTCTTTTGTTGCTTTTAAGTAAGTGTGATATTTAGATAATTTTATTGTGGAAAGGTTTTATTTATGAGTACATCAATTTTTATTCTTTTAGTAGTGCAGATTATTTTAATTATATTAAACGCGATTTTTGCGAGTGCAGAGATTGCTGTTTTATCAATGAATGAAACAAAGCTAGAACGAATGGCAGAACAAGGTAATGGTCGGGCAAAGAGATTAGTACGATTAACACAAGAGCCGGCACGATTTCTTGCGACAATTCAGGTTGCAATCACGTTGTCGGGATTTTTAGGAAGTGCTTTTGCGGCAGATAATTTCTCAGAACCTTTAGTTGATTGGGTTATTGGAATGGGAGTGAATATTCCACGTTCTACTTTAGATACCATAGCTGTTATATTGATTACATTGATTTTATCATATTTCACGTTGGTTTTTGGCGAATTAGTTCCAAAGAGAATCGCAATGAAAAAATCTGAAGAACTGGCAATGGGGATTTCAGGATTGGTTACGGGAATCTCTATCTTATTTAAGCCAATCGTTTCATTTCTTTCACTATCAACAAATATTGTCTTGAAAATTTGTGGTATTGATCCAAATGAAGCGGAAGATCAAGTGGGTGAAGAAGAAATACGTATGCTTGTTGATTCGGGAAGTGAAAAAGGAACAATAGATCATCAAGAAAAAGAATTTATTCAAAATGTTTTTGAATTTAATGATATTATGGCTGGTACGATTGCTACACGTCGAACAGATGTGACAATATTATGGATGTCTGATGATGTGAAGGAGTGGGATGAAACAATCCACAATACACGACATACCCTTTATCCCGTCTGTGGAGATTCGATAGATCATGTTATTGGTATTTTAAATGCAAAAGACTATTTTAGATTAAAAGAAAAAAGTAAGGATATGGTTATAGATTCTGTAATTTCTGCACCATACTTTGTTATGGAAACTACAAAAGCAGATGTGCTTTTTAAAAATATGAAACAATCGAAGCAATCTATGGCGATTGTATTAGATGAGTATGGTGGAGTGGTTGGAATAGTGACTCTTTTTGATTTATTAGAAGAGATTGTTGGCGATTTAAACGATATTGAACCAATATCGTCGGAAGAAGAAACTGTTATTATAAGAATAAGTGATAACAAGTGGGAAGTGAAAGGCAATATACGATTAAGTGATATTGAAGACGCTATAGGTGTTACATTTACAGCAGAAGATTGTGACACATTTACTGGATTTGTATTTCAAAAATTTGGTATGGTACCAAAGGATGGGGATACAAAAATAGAATTAGAAATAGAAAATATGCATATAATCATTGACAAAATAAAAGAGCATCAAGTTGAACATGCAATTATAGAAATTTTAGAATAAAAATCTTGAAATCGCATTTGCAAATTATTTTAGAAACAAGTGGATATATCAGAAGAGTACATATACATTTTACGATCCTTATACTTTACAACATCGACATATGGCAGCAGATATCTCTCCAATAGAAGCGCTTGGTTATCGTCCGACCCATAAAACCGTAAAAGAAAGAAAAGCAGGAAAGGGGAAAGTAATAGCAAGACTTTCTACGGAGCAGTTTACAAAGGATAAGAAAAGAACTGCGGTGGTACTGTTGTCTTTGGCAGCCAGTCTGTCTGTGTACCTTTGTATTGTGACCATGCTGGACAGTCAGGCAGCAAGAACCATAGTGTCAAATTATATGGATACGGATATGGTCATTCAAAATGATACGGCATGCAAAGAAAAATCAGAAGACAGAAGAGACGTTCTGGATGAATCTCTCGTGAAGTCGATCAAAGAAAATGCTGGAGTCTCTGAAGTACATTCTATGATATTTGCCGAGATTACGGTTCCATGGGAACCGGATTTTGCTGAGATGTGGATGAAAGAATTTTATGCAAAGTGGATGAGCATTCCATATGGTAAGGAAAAGGACGAGTATCAGAATCATCCTGAGAATTTTGGATCCTCTCTGATTGGAATTGATGAACAGGAATTTGATTATTTAAATAACAGTCTTGAGCATCCGATCAATAAAGGGGACTTCCTTTCGGGAAAAGCATGTATTGTTTATCGAAATGGTTTAGATCTCGCAGATGCTGATATCATAGGAAAAAATGTGACATGTGCTTTGTATGAAGATCAACAAACGACAAAAACCTTTACCATAGAAGGAGTTACGGACGAGAATTATTATACGGCACTCCTTGGATACCCACCGACGATTATAGCCAGTGATCGGGTGGTGAAAACATTTGCCAATCATCCAATTACACTTAAGACCAGCATAAAATATCACAAAGAATATGATAGAGATACAGAACAAGAAATCCTGGCATTATTAGAAGAAAATGACAATGCAAAAGACTTTTCCTGGGAATCCAAAATTGAAGATGCAGATGAGATTGAAAAAGCACAGGGCAATATGCCGCAACTGGGAATCAGTTTGCTGGTTTGTACTATGGTTCCAGTGCTTACTTGGATTGTTTTGGAAAAGAATGGAACTGTTGTTGAGAGAATTAAGGGAGTTGAGTGATATTGAAGCAACGCACCATAATGGTGACACCATAATTTAGGGTGGTGCTTGATGTTGTTTTGGATTTAGGTGATACTATAATCACATCTGCAGATGATAAAATCAAAATGAAAGGAGCAGATTTGATATGGTCGAATTTGGCGAACAACTAAGAAGAGCAAGAGAAGGTAAGGGAATGACTCAACAATCTCTTGCAGAGCAATTATACGTAACAAGGCAGTCTGTTTCCAGATGGGAATGTGGTGACAGATATCCTGATTTGCTTACAACAAAGAAAATATCTCAGATTCTGGATGTAAGTCTTGACGATCTACTGGCTGGAAAAGATATGGTAAAATTGGTAGAAAGAAATCCTGTAATAGAAAAAAAGAGTGCAAATTATATAATGATTGCTCTCTATGCGTTTATTGTATTCTCATTCTTAATTACAATAATTGATATAATAATTAGGTTTCCGCTACAATCACAGGCAGTTGGTTACAGTGATATTCAGCTTATTGTGATTAATATATTGGGAATAATCATTCAGATTGTATTTTTTACTTATGGATTATATCAAGCTGTAAAGGGCACATTATCTCCAAAAAGGATGGGGGTTGTTATTGTAGCGTATTTTGGTGCAATGTGTATAACAGGATCTGAAAATATTATTAGATATGCAACATGGCAACTTGTTTGTGTTGGAATTACTTTAATAATTCCAAGCATCATAGGTGCTATTGCATCCTTTTGCTATTTTATACGTTGTAAGAATGATAAGATATGGTCGCGTTTGATTTCGGTGGCAGCAATCTGGGGAATTATCCGAATTGTAATCAATAATTATCAGATGATTAGGTATGCAGAACAGTATTTGTCAATGAACACCACAGTAAGATTAGTATTACAAATGGCCATCTATGGATTGATTCTATATCAAACATTTACGTTGACCAAGAAGCGAAAGAATGCTATAGAGATTAGCAATACAGAAAAGCAAAAAAATCTGATTGACTAAAAACCGTAGTCACAATATAATATGTGTAGGAGAGAAGCCTGCGTAAGCGAAGTAAAAGTAGACGGGACAGCCTACTTCCTGATTGGGGGCAAATAATAGTCATTGAAGATTGACCGGTGTATTCCGATCCGCTGTCCATATTAAGAGATTAGGCGTCTGTGAAATATCAGACGCTTTTCTTTTACATGAGAATAAGGAGGAGAGAGGTGTTACATAGCAACGATTTATTAACAATCGAAACTATGCCATCTTGGTCTGATATAAGCCTGGCTCTGTATAAAGAGTTTTCAGAATAATACTTGATTCCAACGATATTTCGATACTATCTAGAAAATGGAGAGAGTATAGATGTTCGTTTTGAGGAATGAGCAATCTATCATATTCTTGGAATACAGCATATTAATGGAAAGATTTCTAAAACGAAATTCTTTGAAGAAATCGAAAACGGACTTGATTTAGATTCATTCATGGAGAATAAAAAACTAAAAAAGCGTTTGAATGATTTTAAACATAGAATTCGGATGTTTGGATGTATATATCAGATCATGAAAGATGAGGAAGTGTTTTATATTAAAGACAAACAATTTAAGGATAGTTCCGTAAAAGCTGATTATATTAAATATGCTCTGATCGATAACAAGGGAGCCAATGTGGGAATCAGATATTTTGAGAATCAGTATATTGCATATACAATGTTGATTGACAGAAGTATCAATCCAACTGCAACAGTTGAAGGGTTAATCCCAATACGAATAGAAAAATTGGAAATAATTCGAGACGGTGAGATTGTTGAGACGATAGTACACAAATAAAAGCCAGATACCATTTCTGATACCTGGCTGTGAAGAGAAGTGCTCAGTTGTTTTAGGATGCTGTGGGTTTGTAGCAAGTATGCAGCACACATATCCGCAAAGCCTTATTTTATGAGCTTCCACAGTTTCGCAAACGTTAATTGTTTGGAACAACAGAATGGAATTATTTGTTTGTGCTGTCTGCATCAATTACAGACTGAATCTGTTTCATCAAAGTATCATAGTTATCTTGATTATCAATTCCGCCGAGCATCGGATCACCTACAATATTCCCATTTCTATCGACCAGTATTGTTGTAGGAAATGCCATAATATCGGAGGCGTATTTACCTGCATCTGAAGAAGAGTCAATGGAAAGATTGCGGTATTTAACCCCCTGGCTTTCGAGAATAGTCTTTGCTTCTTTTATAGCAGTTTTATTTCCGTCGAAGGTTTCTGTGTTGATGCCTACAACTTCGCCACCCATTGATTTGATTGCATCATTTAATTCGTTAAGTTTAGATAATTCGGCAACACAAGGTTTGCAGCCGGTGAACCAGAAATTGATGACAGTTACTGCATTTTTGGAAAACAGGCTTTCATCAACAGAATTCCCATCATAATCCTGACCAGAGAAATTCTTGAAAGGAGATGCGTCATTGGAACTGTTTTTCTGATCGTTGTCATCAGCCCCAGTACTTTTATTTTCAATCTCAGCGATCTGTTCCTCGATTTTTCGGATAGTTTCAATATCAGCGGTAAGTGTTTTCAGCTCGTCATCTGTAAAAGACTCCTTATTTGATTCAATAGTGTCAGCCAGATAATCCGCATAATTTCCATTTGGATCCGCAGCACTTTTACTCATCATGCCAAATACCTTGTTCCATACATCTTCATGATCTGCGAAGATCTGATTTTCCTGCTGATATAAATCATCCAGTTTAGAGTTGGAATCGTCTGCAGATTCTGATACGGATTCAGTCTTGGTATCCGTAGATTTTGTGCTTGCAGCTTCTTTCCCGCTACATGCCGTAAATAATAATGCTATGCAAAGTGTTAAAATAGAGAGAAATGTTCTTTTTGTTTTCATAAATAATTGCTCCTTTAAATAATAGTTACCAGATGGTTATGGTTGATTGCTGCTGTTCTTTTTTTGACATGTTTTTCCCAGAAACTGATATTGAATCGCATCTTTTGGACAAGCCTTGATGCAAGCCCCGCATCGTATACATTCTGGATGATTTGGAGTCTTGCACACATCAATATCCATTTTACATGCCTTTGAACACTGGCTGCATCCGACACATTTGTTGCCGTCAACCTTAATATTAAGAAAGCTGATTTTATTAAATAATGAATAGATTGCTCCAAGAGGACAGATCCACTTACAGAACGGCCTGTAAAACAAAATACTCAACACAACAACTGTAATTAAAATAAGGCATTTAAAAGAAAAAAGTGTTCCAAGTGCAGACCTTATAGCAGTATTTCCAAGTGACAGTGGTATGGCTCCTTCCAAAACACCTTGTGGGCAAATGTATTTACAGAAGAATGGATCCCCCATCCCTATAGAATTCGTTACAAACAATGGCAGAAGAATAACGAAAACAATGAGGATTATATATTTCAGGTATCTTAGCGGTTTTAGCCGGGCTGTGGAAAATTTTTTCCCGGGGATTTTATGAAGTAAATCCTGAAACCAGCCAAACGGGCATAAAAAACCACAGATAAATCTTCCGAGTGTCACACCGAGTAGAATGAAAAAACCGGTTATGTAGTATGAAAATTTAAATCTGGAGGATCCGATAACTGCCTGAAAGGCTCCAATGGGGCAGGCTCCTGTCGCAGCAGGACAGGAATAGCAGTTTAATCCCGGCACACATACAGTTTTGATTTTGCCTTGATATATGTTGCCCTTAAATAAATTAGGAATATGAATATTGGTAAGTAATGTGGCAACTGCCTGTATCCATCCTCGTATTTTGGCAATTTTTTTTGATAGTAATTTCGTTTTCTTATCCAATTCCGACACACTCCAAACATAATTTTATTGCTTTGCTAAGCACGGCGTCTGCTTCACCTCTGATCGCACCATAGCAAATCATAGAGATACCCGCGATGAGCATTACAAATTGAGATATTTTTCTGCACTTCAAGATGTTGTTACTCCTTTCGTTTGTTGTATTTGTTGACCAGCTGACTTCGGTATTATACAATAGTTGGTGTGAAATTTTTGTTAAGAAGCAGGTGGAATGATTTTGAGATTATTAATAGTTGAAGATGAAAAACAAATATGTGATGCAATTGCAAAAAGTCTGTATGATGCCGGGTATGAGGTGGATACTTGTTATGATGGGGAAGAGGCGCTGGAATGCATTCTGATAGAGAATTATGATTTGGTTGTTTTGGATCTGAATCTGCCCGGCATGGATGGGATGGAGATCCTAAAGGAACTTAGACAGAGCAATGAGGAGACAAAGGTTCTTATATTATCAGCAAGAGGACAAATCGCAGATAAGGTCGAAGGGCTGGATGCGGGTGCGAATGATTATATGGAAAAGCCGTTCCATCTACAGGAGCTTGAGGCTCGTATCAGAAGTCTGACAAGAAGGAAATTTGTACAAAAGGATGTATGTCTGGAAAGCGGCGATATTAAGTTTGACACAATAAAACGAGAGGCATATGCAAAGGAAATAAAGATTTCCCTGACAAGAAAAGAAAAAGGTATTTTGGAATATCTACTTCTTAATCAGGGCAGACCGGTAAGCCAGGAGGAATTGATGGAGCATGTCTGGGATGCCTCCGTGGATAGCTTTAGTGGAGCTATCCGAGTACATATGTCTTCACTAAGAAGAAAGCTTAAAGCAGTGCTTGGACATGATGTGATCATGAACAAGGTGGGAGAAGGGTATAAAATACGAGAGGAGTCCGATCGATGAAAAAGATGTCATTGCAGTGGAGACTTACCTGTATCACTACATTGTGTATTGCAATCATATGTGGGTGTCTGACGATGTTTGTCTATAAAAATGGTGTGTATTATATAGATTCTTTGCAGAAGGCTGTTAATGCGCAGGGCGATGATAGTACAGACAATAGTGGAAATGATTCAGAAGAAATATATATTAGCATACCAGAGGATAAGTGGGATGAGTTCGCAAATGATTTTTCTGTTCAAGTGTACAATAATAAAGAAGACTACAGAAAAAACAGTTTGATAATTTCAGCTTTATTGGCGATTCTTGGCGGGGTAGCTACATATTTTATAAGTGGACACGCACTCAAACCTCTTCGTGAGTTTTCTGATAAAATAGAAGAGGTGCAGGTACAAAATCTGGCAGACTCACGAATCGAAGAAAGCAAGATTAAAGAACTGAATCAGCTTAGTGTCTCATATAACAAGATGCTTGAACGCCTTCAAGATGCATTTGAGGTACAGAGACAATTTACTGCAAATGCAGCACATGAGCTTCGCACTCCATTATCTTTAATGCAGGTACAGCTTGATCTATATCATTCCACCCAGCATCCAGGCAGTGATGCAGACACCTTACAGATGATAAAGATGGTGACGGAACAAAATGACAGGCTAAGCAAGATGGTAAAGACACTTCTCGATATGAGTGAGCTTCAGACGGTAGGCCGGGATGAACAAATTATCATGGATGCCCTTGTTGATGAGGTGTTGGAGGATTTGGAACCTCTTGCACAGGAAAAGAATATAAAACTTATTGGGAAATGTAAAGATATAACGATGGTTGGAAGTGATATTCTTATTTACAGGCTGGTATATAATCTTGTTGAAAATGCTATAAAATATAATCATTCAGGTGGACAGGTTACAGTAACTGCATATAAGGAGCAAAAACACATTTACCTGTCAGTAGCGGATACAGGAAGTGGAATCCCGAAAGAGCTCAGGGAGCGTGTATTTGAACCATTCTTTCGCGTGGATAAGTCCAGAAGCCGAAAGCTTGGCGGTGTAGGACTGGGACTTGCACTGGTCCATGAGATCGTGAGAGTGCATGATGGCAGTATTACAGTTAAGTCCAATCCGTCGGGAGGTACAATCTTTGAGGTGATTTTTAATCAGTAATAAAATGAACAATTATTGAGGTGATTTTCAATCAGTAATAAAATGAACAATTATTGCAGATAAAGGAGAAAGTAAAAAATGAGTATTTTAAATGTTGAACATCTTACCCATGGCTTTGGTGACAGGGCAATTTTCTCAGATGTTTCATTCCGTCTTTTAAAAGGGGAACATATCGGACTTGTAGGAGCTAATGGTGAAGGAAAGTCCACATTTATGAATATTGTGACTGGAAAGCTGATGCCGGATGAAGGGAAAGTAGAATGGTCAAAGAATGTCCATGCAGGATATCTGGATCAGCATGCAGTACTGGAAAAGGGAATGACGATTGGCGGCGTATTAAAGTCAGCATTCGATCCACTTCTTCAAAAAGAGCAGCGCATGAATGAAATTTGTGACCAGCTTGGAGATGCAGATTCAGAGCAGATGGAGCAGTTGATGGAAGAACTGGGAACGATTCAGGATGAACTGACTTTACATGATTTCTACACCATCGATGCAAAAGTAGAAGAAGTAGCAAGAGCACTTGGACTTCTGGATCTCGGACTGGAACGCGATGTCACAGATTTAAGCGGAGGTCAGAGAACGAAAGTTTTGCTGGCAAAATTATTACTTGAAAAGCCGGATATTCTGCTTCTTGATGAGCCGACCAATTATCTGGACGAAGAGCACATTGCATGGCTGAAGCGTTATCTTTTGGATTATGAAAATGCATTTATCCTGATTTCACATGACATTCCATTCTTAAATGAAGTGGTTAACATCATTTACCATATGGAAAATCAGGAATTGAACCGTTATGTAGGAGATTATGAACATTTCCAGGAAGTCTATGCAGTAAAGAAAGCACAGCTTGAAGCTGCATATCGCCGTCAACAGCAGGAAATCAGTGAACTTAAAGACTTTGTTGCGCGCAACAAAGCACGCGTATCGACACGAAATATGGCCATGTCCCGTCAGAAGAAGCTGGACAAAATGGATGTCATCGAACTGGCAGCAGAAAAACCAAAGCCGGAATTTCATTTCCGCTATGGAAAGACACCAGGAAAATTTCTTTTTGAAACGCATGACCTTGTGACAGGATATGATGAGCCATTGTCAAAACCATTAAACCTGAGCATGGAGCGTGGACAGAAGATTGCTCTTGTAGGAACCAATGGTATCGGAAAGACAACGCTTTTAAAAAGTATTCTGGGACTCATTCCATCTCTGTCTGGAACATGCGAACTGGGAGAAAATCTGGAAATCGGATATTTTGAACAAGAAGTAAAAGGTGAGAACCGCACAACCTGTATCGAAGAAATCTGGCAGGAATTCCCTTCATTTAGCCAGTATGAAGTGCGTTCCGCTCTGGCAAAATGCGGACTTACAACAAAACATATCGAAAGTCAGGTGCGAGTATTAAGTGGAGGAGAACAAGCAAAAGTACGCCTCTGTAAACTCATTAACAGAGACACGAATATCCTGCTTCTGGACGAGCCGACTAACCATCTGGATGTAGATGCCAAAGACTCCCTGAAAAAAGCATTACAGGAATATCGCGGCAGTATACTCTTAATCTGTCATGAGCCGGAATTCTATCAAGACGTGGTGAATGAAGTGTGGGATATGAGTAAGTGGACAACGAAAGTGTTCTAAAAGGGACACCGATAATGAATGATGGGGACGTAGTACTTTCAAAGTTCAATGTCATTAAGTTAAGGATAAAATTGTAATTATTGAGGCTTTGACACTTCTTTTTATGGATTGTCAAGGCTTCTTGTTTTTCAAGGATACTACAAGTAAGCAGCGAAAAACCCCTGCTTTCTCATGGTTCCTATTTTCATTTTTACAATCTTATGCTATCCTACTGTTGAATGCTATTGCTGACTTTTTAACCGTATCTCGTGGAAAAGTCCGGTTATCCCTTATGGGGACAAGATAGTTCAGCAACATTTTTTCAACCTCTGGCGCTGCTAAAGTCTGGGAGCACCAGAATTCTCTACAAATACACATTGCCATTTTTATATTCAATTTATATTCATATTTCCAGTATTCCTGCTGTTTTACCGCAATTCCACCAACTATAGTTTTACAAAAAATGAACATAATTACGATTCCTAGAAAAGTCTTTTCCCGAACGCTTTACGTGTGATGAAAAATCTCTGCATAATATTTTTATAGCAGACTCCAGTTTTTGCTTTACAATAAAAGAAATATTTGCCATTTGAACCTCCTAAAAAAGAATATATTCAAATGGCTTCGCCGCACTTTTGTGAAGTTTTGTCAAGCTTTTAGGCAAAAAAAGTAGTGCAAAAAGTAAAAAACTACTTTTCACACTACTAAAATCCTTAACTTAATGACATTGAAATGAATTTTACTACGTCCCCAATTTTATCTGTAACATTTTTCGAAATCAAAAGTTCCACTATTCAGAAACGCCATAAATGCAGTTCCGGCATTGTTTAGGTGTGTTTTTTGATTATATACGACCATAATTGTACGATGTGGTGGTTCTGGAATATCATAAGTTAAAACTTCAGCTGATTTAATAGCACATTTTAAAGATATTTTTGATAAAAAAGCAAGACCTAACCCATCTATAACAGAATCCTTAGCTAACTGTTCTGAATTGAATTCTGCAATAATATTAAGATCATTTTTTCTGTATCCCAGCTTTTCGAGATAACAGGAGACTACATCATTTAAAGAGTTGTCCCAGATGAAAGTCTCTTTTAATAGAACTTCCTCCAAAGTAGGTTTTTTCATGAGAAGACACTGATATCTCGGTGTATTCGGCAATGCGAGTGAAATCGAATCATTAAATATAGGAAGAGATTTGAACTTGGAGTTAGAAATAGGCTGGGATACAATCCCAAGATCTATTTTCTTTTGATTCAGCAAATCAACAATATCCGCATTGCTGCCTTCACGTAATAGAAATTTTGTACTGTTATGTGCTTTGCGATAATAATTCATAACATCTGTTACCATATATCGCGCAGGAATATTGTGTGCACCGATTGAAACTGTATTTGAATCCTGGCGGTTCGCGGACATATCTTGCAATGTATAACAGCTGGAAAGAATTTCTTTTGCTTTTTCATAAAAAAGCAAGCCGTCTTCAGTTATTTCAATTTTCTTTTTATTTGTACGGTCTAATAACTCTGTATGAAGTATTTCTTCCAAAAGAGATATATTTGAGCTGACTGCAGGCTGAGAAAAAGCTAACAAATCTGCCGTTTTACTAAAGCTTTTTGTCTCAGCAACAGAAATAAATAATTCTAATTGTTTGAGAGTAATAGATAGCATCGAACAGACCTCCCAGTAATATGTTAAAAGTTTCTCTATCTATTGTAACATGTTTTTTTTTATAAAACATTGAAAAATATAATATAAAAACATGATTATAGAAAAGGTGAATAATATAAAAAGCTGTTATCTATTTATTTTATAATAGATAGATAAAAACAATAAATAAAATGTTTTTTGAAATTGCTTTTAATAAAATGTTGTATTAGGATAAAACATGTAATATTATGTCTATTTTGGGAGAGTGCTATGAAATTGATTATTGAGGCAACAAAAGAAATGTTGTTCTGTGCACAAAGAAGTTCAGAATGGTGCGTGATAGATGCCCGTAGTTCAGATATATATATGGGCTGGAAGCATGGGAATGAAAAAGCTGGACATATTCCATATGCAAAGTTTTTTTCGGCGCAGTGGTTAGACACAAGGTGGAGAGAAAGTGCAAAAGACTATGAAGTCAGATTAAAAATTCAAATGGAGTCACAAGGGATTCGTCCGGATAAGAATATTATTGTGTATGATGAAAATGCTCTGGATGCAGAGATAGTACTCAATTATTTTAGTGAGAATGGTTTTGACAGATTGTTTTATTTTAATTTAAATAACTGGGATGGAGATTTGTATAAATATCCAAATCGAAAATTAATGATGCCAATGTGGATGGTAAATGATATTGCGCAGGGAAGGGGAGAACAATATTTCCCGGGGTGTGATATTAAAATATTTGAAATATCATGGAAAGAACCGTCAGAACACTATCTGGAAACCCATGTTCCCGGAGCAATTCATGTAGACAGTAATGAATTTGAAGTACCGCCAATGTGGATTATGAAAGAAGACGATGAACTCATTGATTTTGCAATGCAATATGGCGTGACACCGGAGACGGTTGTGATTGTATATGGAAATACACGTCTTAACTTTGGCGCAGCTGCAAAATTGGCAGTGGTATTCCGGTACTTGGGGATTCAACAGGTATACTGTATGAATGGGATTATAAAGAACTGGCTGATGGAAGGTTATCCTACAGAAGCCGGAAATGTCAAAAGACAGCCGTGCAGAATTGACAAAAAAAGATATATTTTAGATAGAAGCCATGCTTTGCATATGAAAGATGTGAAAGAGATTTTAAATGATCCAGATAAAGGGAAGGTCATAGATATCCGGAACTGGAAAGAGTATATAGGAGAAGAAAGCGGTTATCCGTATCTGGACAAAGCAGGACGTATTCCGGGGACACAGTGGTGTTATTATCCTGACCATTATATGACACCGAATGTACAGATGGGAAATCTGGAAGTCATGTTGAAAAGCTGGGAAAAGGCAAAAATCAATCTGGAAAAAACGATGGCATTCTTTTGTGGTAGTGCTTCATGGGGAGCAGCGGCATGCAAGACATTTGCAAATGTAGCTGGGTTTCCGAATGCTACGATTTATGAGGGCGGCTGGTGTGAGTGGTGTGCGTATCCTGAGAATCCTGTGGAAACAGGAATTCCGGAAGAATATGCAGATTACAATTCAGAAGAATTTCATGTATCGGAGCTTATTACAGAAGAAAGCTGCCATGTAATGTGATAATAACTGGGAGAAAAAAGAAAATGAAAAGAAAAATTTACAGTACAATTCTTGTGATAGGATTAATTGGCTCGCTTCTTGCAGGATGTGGAAATAAAAAGGCAGAGGAAGCGAATAACGGAAAAGAAATTATAAATCCAGGTGATCCGATTATTGTGTCTACTATGAATGATACAGAAGGTGAAATATTGGGCAGAATGATGGTTCTGGCACTGGAAGATGCCGGATATGAAGTGACAGACAACACATTTGGATATCAAGGAACTGTAAATGGAAGGACTGCTCTATTGGAAGGTGAAACAGATATATATATGGATTATACTGGTCGTGGACTTCGTTTGATTGAAGGCGTTGACCCGGCACTTTACAGTAAGATGGATACAGCTTTTGAATCCATTTCAACCTGGGATAAAGAAAACAATAATCTGATTTGGATGACTTATGCCCCTTATAGCAATACAGATGGTCTGGCAGTGACAAAAGAATTTTCAAAAAAGAATAATGTAAAAACACTGGTAGATCTGGCAGATTATATCAATAACGGAGGAGAAGTTAAATTATTATGCTACAATTATTTTGTTACACTTGCTACAGGTCTTCCAGGGCTGGAGGCAGCGTATGGATTCAAAATTCCGGAAGATGATATTATTGTGGATATATCAAATCCGGAACAGATGCTTTCAGAAGAAACAAATGGTGCAAATGTTTGCCATATATATACATCTTCGGGATTGATAGATGCCTATGATCTTGTTGTTTTAGAAGATTCAAAAGGTATCTGTCCGGTATATAGTCCAGCCCCGATTATTCGAAAGGAAAGACTGGAAAAATATCCGGGAATCCAGGATGTGATGGAGAAAATATTTACGTCTATTACACTAGAAGATCAGGTAAAAATGAATGAAAAAGTTCAGGTTGAGGGAGAATCTGGTGTTGACGTTGCAAGAGAGTATTTACAGTCAAAGAATTTAATTAGTAAATAGTGAATAAAAACAGCTGTATTACAAAATGTGAGTGGTGCAGCTGTTTTTAATGAGGAAGATCAAATGAAAAGAAAAATAGACAGAGCATCTGTGATTATGGGAATATTGTTGATATTCTCATTAACAGGAGTGAAAAGCTTTGCAATTGTAATGAAAAATCGTATCTCACCAATGAAGCATAAAAGCTTATTTCAGGTTGAGGGAGTGAGGGCATGGATTCTTATAGCTCTTGCAGTTGTATTGCTTTTACTGATTATTATAAAAGAAAAAAATGAAATAAAAAATGCTGTTACAGGATTATTTGCCTCGGTGTACGCAGGGCTGATGATAGTTTCTTTCGGTGTAATAGTACAGAAACTTACAGAAGGCAGATCCTCTGGATATCGTGTCACATTTGGAATCAGCATTTATATAGTCATGTTATGCTGCTATGCGATTATTATAAAATGTAATGAAAATATTAAAAAGTCCTGGGTACGATATGTAAATATTTTTACCGGAATGTTCATCATCTGTGGGAGTTTTATATTTGGAGTTATGGATAAGACTTCGCTCATGATAGAGTTTCATACCAGACAGGAGCAGTTTTATGAGTTGTTGCGAGAACATTTTGGTATATCGGTTCTTGTACTTCTTGTAAGTGTTGTAATAGGAATACCGCTGGGGTATCTGTGCTACCGGTATAAAACTGTAGATACAATCGTGATGGGCATATTAAATGTTGCAAGGTCCATTCCAAGTATTGCATTAATTATGGTTATGGTCATTCCATTATCATTTTTAAAAAATGTCGCATTTTTTAGACAATTAGGAATTGGAGCATTTGGTTTTACCCCGGTGTTTTGTGCATTGTTTTTATATGCACTGTTTCAAATTATCAACAGTTTAAATGGTGCTTTAAAAACAATCGACCCAATGTATATTAAAACGGCAAAAGCAATGGGCATGACAGACCGGATGATTTTATTTAAGGTACAATTACCAATGGTTCTTCCGGTCATTATATCCGGAATCCGTGTAGCTCTGATTTCCACATTTACGGCGGCAAGTCTTGGCACGTTAGTAGGATTTGGCGGTCTTGGAACTTTTATTGCTATGGGAAGCAACGGGGCTGTAGCGTTGGATATGATATTACTTGGTGCAGTTCCAATTATGATTATGATTTTTATAACGGATTTTATTTTAACGAAAATTGGAGATGTTTTTGAGGTCAGAATATCAGGGAAAAAGAAGAACAGATATGAAGAAAGTGTGGAGAACTGGAATGATTGAAATAAAGAACGTGACGAAGATATATGATGGAATCAGGGCTGTCAATCAGTTGAATCTTACAGTTCGTGATGGAGAAATATTTGTACTATTGGGTTCATCTGGCTGTGGAAAATCAACGACTTTAAATATGATTAACCGGTTAATCGAACCGACAGAAGGTAATATTTACATAGATGGTAAAGATATAAAAGATTTTAAACCCGAAATCCTCAGGAGAAGTATTGGGTATGTGGTTCAGGGAACAGGATTGTTTCCGAATATGACAGTAGGACAGAATATCGGGATTGTGCCGAAAATGTTAAAGTGGAATTCTCAGGAGATTAAAAGAAGAGTGAAGGAACTTCTGGAAATGATAGGGCTAGATCCGGATAAATATGTAAAAAAATATCCGCATCAGTTATCTGGTGGAGAAGCGCAGAGAATTGGTGTTGCAAGAGCTCTTGCGGCAAATCCAGGAATTCTTCTTATGGATGAACCCTTTGGTGCGGTAGACCCGATTAATCGTGCAAATCTGCAAAATGAATTTATGAAGTTACAGAAAAAACTACATACAACAGTTGTGTTAGTAACGCATGACATTGGAGAAGCTATGAAAATGGGAGACAGAATTGCGCTCATGGATCAGGGAAAACTACAGGGCGTTGGAACTCCGAGAGAATTGTTATGTAATAAAGATAATCAATTTATCTGTGAATTTATGGGTAATGATTCATTTATTAATATTTTGAATTGTTACACTGTAAAAGAATATGTACAACCGGTGAATGTACAGGCAGGCATCAGCATTCATGAAACATGTAATTTAAAAGAAGCTATAGCAAAAATGATTGAAAATGCAGTCAATGTGTTGGATGTTACGAATGATCAGGGGATTGTATGCGGACAGATTGAGATTAATCGATTGGTTCATGTGTTAAAAGAAATGTAGGTGAAATTTGACGATGAAAAAAGAAAACGGATGGAGAAAATATAAAGAAGGTATTAGTATTATTATTCTTGTGATTTTATGTGTCTATCTGGTCTTTCATTTTAATGAACTTGAACCAGCTATTTATAAGATTTTTGATATTCATCTTGGAAATGTTGGGCAATATAATATTGTAAAATTGACAAGACAATTTTTGATAGTTGCATTATGGAGTAGTTTTTTCTCTATTATTTTTGGATTGATGATTGGTCTTTTTTGTTTTACTGGAACAGGGAAGGAATTTAGGGTTATCATAGATAAACTTGCAACGATAATGCGTGCATTCCCTGAGATTGCCATGATATATTTTGTGATTCCATTTCTGGGACTAGGAGTATGGCCAAGTGTGATAGCTCTAACGATGCATGGAATTTTGCCAATTATATTTGCAGTGACATCAGGCATTGATAATGTGGACCCGATACTTACAAAAGTTGCAAAAGGACTGGGAATGAAGGAATATCAGATATTGCTGAATATAAAGCTTCCAATGGTGATTCCGGTCATCGCGTCTGGAATGCGTGTGTCATTGATTTCCTGTATCGGAGGTGCGACACTTGCAAGTGCTTCCGGAGGAGAGGGACTGGGAGTCCTTTTAAAAGCAGGTCAGGATACATATAATGTAGTGCTGATTATGGAGTGCGCAATTATTATCTGCCTGATTTCGTTGATTGTTGATAAGACATTAAGAAAAATTGAAAGATGGTTACAAAGAAAAATGTGATTAAATAAGCTGTTATTTGATTTTCTGATATCAGATAAGAAAATCAATTAAATAACAAAGTTTTTGCCTTTGATTTTGATGAATTGATGTATTAAGATAAATTTGTTCAAAGCGCTGATATCATTATAGATCTATAAAAAATATGTTTATGGAGGAATTTATCTTGAAGAAGAGAATCGTGGCGGTATTACTCTGTGCGTCAATGGCAATGTCCATGACAGTCGGATGTGGAAATACTGCTAAGACAACAGATACAAAAGCAAAGACAGAAACGACATCAACAGCAGATGCCGAAAAAGAAAAAGCTGAACAAAATGCTGCATCAGCTAAGGCAAAGACAGAGGCAAATGTAGATACAGCTACAGCAGAAGAAGTTCAGGAATTTATGAACGATACAGATGAAAAAACTGTACTCGTAGATTCAAGAGCACAAGAGAGTTATGCAGGCTGGGCTCTTGAGGGCGCAAAAAATGGTGGACATCTGAAAAATTCAGTGTTATTCTCCGAGAGATGGCTTGATTGCGAATATACAGGAAGCGCACCGAGAACAGCATATCTTGAAAGAGCAATGGAAGCTCAGAATATTACAAAAGATTCAGACATTATTGTATACGATTATGATGGAGAACATGCAAAAGACGTTGCAAGTTATTTTGTAGAGCAGGGAATCAAAGATGTTTCTATCTATCAGGCAAATGATATGATTGATGCCGGAACAGATTTAGAGAGTTATACAAATTATGACAGATTTCTCCCATCTGAGACAGTTAAGAGTATTTCTGATGTAAAGACTGGAAAAGAGTCAGAACTCAGCGAAGATGCGAAAGCTGTTGTAGGAGATAATCTTGATAAAGTATTACTGGTTGATGTTGGATGGGGAAATGCGAAACAGTCTTCTTATTTTTCAGCAGGACATGTTCCAGGAGCAGTTCACATTAATACAGACTCGTACGAAAGACCACGTGTGTATGTTCCAGAAAAGAGATCCGATTATGCAAAAGAGTGGAGACTGATTTCACTGGAAGAGTTCAGAGACAGCCTTTGCCCTCAGTATGGAATTACAAAAGATTCTATTGTAATTCTGACAGGTACAGGTACAGCGCCACAAGGAAGACTTGCATTTATGTTAAGAAGTCTTGGTGTAAAAGTTTATGCAATGAGCGGAACATTAGTAGCTTGGAATTATAATGGTTATGAGCTGGATACAGATATAAATACACTGGTTATTCCAGAGTCTGTTGATAGTTTTGGAAGTGACACAATCGAAAATCCAGATGAAATTCTTTGGATGGATGATATCAAAGCAATTTTAAGTGGAGAAAAAGAAGGACAGGTTGCAGATAATCGTGGTGAAGATGAATGGAATGGAGAGTATTCGGGATACAGCTATCATGACTTGGCAGGACATTTGGATGGAGCTGTTTGGTGTTTGCAGGGAGATGAGGAGAATGGAACGTATTTCTATAATGTAGATAATACTCCAAGAACTCAAACAGAGTTGAAGGACTATATGGAAAGTAATGGAGTTGATACAAGTAAAACAGTTGCATTCTACTGTGGAGACAGCTGGGGAGCAGCTATGATTGCTTATTGGTGTCAGTCTGTGGACCTTAACAACATCAAAGAGTGGGGCAATGGATGGATTCCGTGGTCTAATGAAGGAAATGAATTTATTGACCATAATGGAAAGACGGTTCACTATGACAAATATCGTGATGCAGTTCTTGATGAGGACGGAAATGATGTAAGTGATGGTACAAATATCCTTGCAGACGAAAAAAAAGAATAGGATAGACAAAATATAAAAATGTGCCCCTGAGTTTTATAAAGGGGCACATTTGCCATTATTTTAGGAGCGTATAAAATGAGTGGAAAAAAGAAAATATTACTTGTAATTGTAATTCTGCTTATCGGAGTTGCATTTATCGGAATTGGTGTTGCAGTGACCAATAGTACAGTAAAAGATACACAGACCACAGAGGCTTCAGAAAACGAAGATAAGAAAAGTTCAACGACTGGGAATGTGGGAGATAAAGAAGCGGCAGAGAAAATGATTGATCAGACAGTTACACGTGAAGAGATTGAAGAAAAGGTTGGAGAATGGAATGATTTTGAATTAGATGGAAATGGATGTGAACGAGGTGTTTATGCAGGAAAATTCTACTATGATAATATCCGAATTAATTCTAGAACTTATGATAAAGGTGAAACTTTCCGTATTGTAGCTGTAAATGAGGAATAGGGGAAAATATGAACAGTGTATTAAACAAAATAGGAATCAAAGGTTCCTTACAGAGAAACTTTGGTGCAATTGTGATCCTTGCACTTACTGGTTCCGTTATATTCGGACTACCGTTTTTTCGTTTTGAATATTATGATGCATATTTAAATACATATCATCTCACAAATACACAGATGGGCGTATTTGGAACAGTGATTGGAGTGTTTGGGATTGTATCTTACCTCTTTGGAGGTGTGGTAGCAGATGGAATGTCTGTGAAGAAAATTATTGTCTTTTCACCAATTGTAACAGGTATCGGTGGACTTTTACATTTACTGCCACTTGGATTCAAAGGATTGCTTGCGATCTATGCGTTGTGGGGAGTATCTACTACATTTGCATTCTGGCCGGCATGTGTAAAAGCAGTTCGTGTGCTGTCAGATGAGGACAGTCAGGGGAAAGCATATGGTTTTTTTGAAGGAATGCAGAGTGTAGCTGGAGCATTTGCATCATTAGTAGCAGTTGCAATTTTTAACTGGGGTACATCAGGAGTTGGAAATGAAGTACTGGCAATGAAATATGTTATTTTGTTTTATTCATTTGTGAATATCGCAATGGGAGTATTTGCAATATTCGCAGTGAAAGATGATAAAATCGTACTTGAAGGAGATAAGGTTTCATTCAAGGGTATTACGAAAGTACTAAAGAATCCGGCCGTCTGGATTATTTGTCTTGTATCATTCTGCAACCATGTATTTTGCTTGTCAATCTACTATTATATCCCATATGTAACGGATATTCTGGGGGCAGCAGTTGCATTTGGAGCTATGATGGGAGTGTTTAGAAAATTTGGTTCTATCGGAGGTAATATTATTGGTGGATATCTGGCAGATAAATTTGGAACAGCAAAATTAATGTTGTTAGCATTTGTTGTAATGTTGGTCGGTCAGATTGCAATGTTCTTTATACCGGTTGGACCGTCCAGTGCAATTATTGTTGCTATACTATTTGTAACAATTCTGACATTTTTCCATATGAACTATGCTATGGCATGGACGATGATGAGTGAAGGCGCTGTGCCAGTAGAATATTGTGGAACAGCAGCAGGTCTGATCTGTACAGCAGGAGCTATTCCGGAGACATTTATTTCCGTATTTGCCGGGAATCTGATTGATAATCATCCAGGAATCACAGGATATAGGTATTTCTTTATATTTTTAAGTGTGGTAATAGGATTGGGATTAATATTAATTTTAATCTGGAGACAGTATTTAAAACATGCTAAGATTGATAAATCCAAAATAGATGAAAAGGCAATGGAGGATTTAAAACAATATGTCTAAGAATGTACAGGAATGTCTAATGACTTATTATAAAGGCAAAGGAATGAATTGTGCTGAGACAACACTTTTGGCAGCGAATGAAGCATGGAACCTTGAAATCCCTGAAGATTCAGTAAAACTTATGGGAGGTTTTGGCGGAGGAATGGGAAGCGGAAATGTATGTGGTGCAATTTCAGGAGGCATTGCAGCATTAAGTTATCGTTTTGTAAAAGAAACCGGTCATAAGTCCCCAGAGCTTATGAAATATGTAAAAGAATATGTATTGTCTGTACAAAAAGAAATGGGAAGCATAAATTGCAGAGACTTACATATTCAGTATGCTACAGCAGAAGAAAAGTGTTATCCAACTATTGAACAAATAGTAAAAATATTAGATCAAATATATAAAGCTGCATGTTATGAGTTGAATAATGATAATATTCTAAAAGATGCACCATAAAAGACAATTGTAGATAACCAAAAGCACATAGCCGATATGATTTCGACTATGTGCTTTTTAATTTGCATTCTCAGTTTCTTATCTGTTTGTGTATGTCAACTGTTTCACATCTGGAATTGCCATTAATACCGGGTACAGTACGAAGGAGATAAGCAGTCCACCGACTCCCTGAATAATATTGGCTGGAATACTTGCTGCTGCAGATGATCCATAAAGGAAAAATTCACAGATAAAATATCCACCGGCTACCAGTACGATATCGATTACGCCACCGAGAAGCACTGCTACATAACGGGATTTGGAATCTTTTGCAATTTTCTGGTAAACAAGTCCTGAAAACAGAGCAATCAGTCCTTTGATCACAAATGTAATCGGAACGTATACAAAATATCCACCGAGGAGGTCTGACATTGCGGAACCGATACCGGCTGCCAACAGTCCATAACTTGGTCCAAGAACAACTCCTGACAGGATTACGATTGCGTCACCGGGATGTATATATCCGCCTGTGCCAGGTGTTGGAATACGGATAGACATGGTGGCAACACATGCAAGTGCAGCAAAAAGTGCTGTCATCACAATTTTTTTCAAATTTGAATTCATAGTAAAACCTCTTTCCTTATATGATTACTTATCTTTCGATTGAACCTACTGTACAACAATCATGGCTTGATATAAAGGTCCAATTCTGATAAAAAACAACAGGCCAGTTTGCGGTTTTGTGGGAGAACTGTAAACTGGTCTGTTGTTTTTAGATAGCATTTATTTTAGAAACATATGTAACAACTTATTATTTATCTTCTTGTAAGGCTGATATCGCATTGGCAGATCCAGCCAGGTCTTCTTGTCCACAATACTTTTGTAATGTGTAAATGTATCAAATCCGGTCTTTCCGTGGTAACTGCCCATGCCGCTTTCGCCAAATCCGCCGAAAGGCATTTCGCTTGTGGCAAGGTGAATCAGTGTATCGTTAATGCAGCCTCCGCCGAACCCGATTCTTGCAATTACATTTTCCGCTACATGTGTATCTCCTGCGAAAATATAAAGTGCAAGCGGATGGGGCATGGCATGGATATTATTCACGGCTTCGTTGATAGAATCGTAAGTCAGGATTGGAAGAACCGGTCCGAAGATTTCTTCCTGCATGACAGCGTCCGAAAAGGTGACGTTGTCCATGATTGTTGGCTCGATCTGTAAAGTGTGATGGTCGAAAGTGCCGCCATAGACCACTTTGTCGTAATCAATCAGTCCAAGCAGCCGGTCAAAATGTTTTAAATTGATAATTTTGCCATATTCTTTATGTGCCAGAGGCTGTTTACTATATTGTTTTTGAATCTGTTTTTTTAATTCTTTTATAAGTTTATCTTTGACTGTGCGGTCGCAGTAAATGTAATCAGGAGCAACACATGTCTGCCCGCAATTTAAAAATTTACCAAAAACAATACGTTTAGCAGCAAGTCTGATATCGGCACTTTTATGAACGATGCAAGGGCTTTTACCACCGAGCTCAAGGGTGATTGGAGTCAGATGGTTGGAAGCATGCCGCATCACTTCCTTCCCTACTTCCTGGCTTCCGGTAAAGAAGATGTAGTCAAAATGTTCATTTAGCAAGAAATTATTTTCCTCGCGCCCACCTGTGACAACGGCCACATATTTTTCATCGAAGCATTCCTGAATCATACGGCTGATCAGAGCAGTAGTATGTGCAGAATAGGCACTTGGCTTCAGGATTGCGGTATTTCCTGCTGCCAGCGCATCGATCAACGGCTCTATGGTGAGCATGAACGGATAATTCCATGGACTCATAATCAGTGTGACACCATACGGTGACGGTTTTTGATAGCTCCTGGAGTGAAACTGTGCCAGTGGAGTCCTGACTGTGCGCTCTTTCGCAAATTTGCGCGTATGCCTTATCATATAAGTCAGTTCGCTTAGGACGAGACCAGTTTCGCACATGTAGCTTTCAAAAGCACATTTCCCCAAATCTGCACGGATTGCAATATTAATTTCATTTTCATATTTTAAGATGCATGCTTTTAATTTTTGAAGTGCATGTATACGATATTCTACATCAAGCGTAGCATCGGAATGAAAAAAAGTCCGCTGTTTCTGAATCAGTTGTTTGATTTCAGCCTGTGTCATAAGAAAAGCCCTCCTATATAATTGAATTCATTTTTGAATTTGTAATTGATTCCCCAAATGCAGCTCTGGTTTGCTGAGCTGCAAGTATGATATTTATATGATTATGATAGATGCATTTGTCTGATAATTCAAGAAACAAATTGATAGAAATGTTGATTGTATAGCGAAAAGATTACATTCAGATGGAACTAGTGTTACTGAACTGCATGATACAGGCATGGGTTAAAACTACAGAGAATATTAAGAATATTCCAAAGAAGTTGTTAAGAAATGTATTCTAATATATCAGGTGTGAAGATAAAGGCTGGAAAAAGGAGAGGAAATGTTATGGATTATGTGAGGATTTTATATATTTATATAGTTGAGGATTTTATGTACAGTGGTTATCTGCTTCTTACGCTGCTGCTGCCGTGTCTGATATATCAGGGACTAATGGAAATCAAAGCAAAGCAAAATTCCAGACGTGTGCCTGCAAAATATTATTTTGGAGTTTATGTAATGCTTGTTTATCTGTGGGCGGTATTTAAAGTGACAGGGATTGGTCTGTTGGCAGACATTGTAAGACTTAAAGATGCCATCAGTGGCGGATATAACTGGAATCCACTGGCAGGATTGGGCATGGGGTTTGTGTTAAATATAATCATGTTTCTGCCGCTTGGCCTATTGATACCATGTATATGGAAGAAATGCAGAAGCATAACAAATGTCACGGTTACAGGATTTTTATTGTCGTTAACAATTGAAATTTCTCAGATATTTAACGCGCGTGCAACAGATATTGATGATCTGCTTGCAAATACGATCGGCGCGTGCGCAGGATATCTGATCTGGAGAGGAATTTATGTGTTAGTTTGTGGAAAACAGAAAGAAAAAGGTGATGGACATGTGGAAAATCCAATAGAGGCTGATGGAAGAAAATGGGAACCAATGATATATCTGGCGCTGGCTTTTGCCGGAGCGTTCTTTCTGTATAATCCATATGTGCAATAATGAATTGCAGAAGTGCAGAAGACACTAAAAAAGGTCCACCGGACCTTTTTGTCGTATGCTTGGCAACAAAAAAGATGCAGTTTTAAAGCTGCATCATTCCTGACATAATACACCCGCCGCAGGCACCTTGTTTTTTCAGGCTGTTCCATTGCTGCGGGTCAAATTTTATTCCGCCGATTCCGTAGACAGGAATCGTGACTGCATCACAGACATTTTTCAAAAAATCAAGTCCACGTGGCGGCAGGCCTTTCTTACAATCTGTTGTGAAAATGTGTCCGGCTGTCACATAGGTCGCACCGAGCCGTTCTGCTTCCATGGCATCCTCGACAGAATGAACAGATGTGCCGATTTTATGGAAGTCCGTAACATGAAAACTCTGCGAGATTGTCGAATTCTGACTATGTAAATGCTTCTGCGACTCGGCAGACAACTCCCGTAACAGAGGCAGTGGCAAATGAATGGCATCATGTCCAAGTTCCAGCGCTGCTTTCCAGTAAGTATGTAAGATACATGGGACATCGTAAGCTTTACAGATATCCAGAATACTTTTTGCTAATACTTTGTATTCGTCTTCTGGCAAATCCTTTTCTCTAAGAATGAGAGCGTCCGGGTGCCATTCGCAGACCCGTTTAATCTGGTCTTCAAAAGGTTGATTGCAGAGATGTCGGTTTGAAATGGCAAGGATTTGGAAATTTCTGCCAGGATCATTCCTCTTCTTGAGAATAGAATTATTTATCATAGAATCATTACAGTTCATATTGGATTCCTACTTTCTGAAAACTTCTCACAGCCTATTACATAAGCTCTTCTTTGAAACTTACATTTCCCAGTATAAAAAGTCTGATATGGAATGTCAATGTATGCTTCAAAGAAACACGAAAATATTCATAATATATGTTATACTCTAGTTGCAATGTTCGACTTGAATTTGCGTGTGACAGAGAAATTGCAATCATTATTAGTGACAAAAGCTTGAAATGATAGAAAAGGATTACGGGAAATTACATGGAACAGTACTATTATAATAGGATGAATAAAATAGAACAGGCAGTTTATCATGCCTTGTATCAGGGATTTTTAAATATAGATGAAGAGATTCAGATCCCAAGACTGGAGGGTGAGGCACTCTATAATGTCTTTTTCAAGCTCCGGCTGGATCATCCGGAAATTTTCTGGGCAACAGGCTATAAGTATAAATATTACAACGATTCTCCTAATCTGATTTTTGTGCCGGAATATTTATTTGAAAAAGCAAAGATAAAAGAACATCAGAAAGCCATGACAGCCCGAGTAGAGAAAATCACAAGAGAAGCGAAGACATTTTCCCAGTGGGACAAGGAAAAATATATACACGACTTTTTATGTGAAAATGTACATTATGACAAGCTGAAAAAACCTTATTCCCATGAGATTATCGGACCTTTAGGGCATGGGGTAGGTGTATGTGAAGGAATTGCAAAATCCGTGAAGGTATTGTGTGATGCCCTTGGAATCTGGTGTATGATTGCAGTGTGTGGAAATAATCCGGAAAAAGGGATTAAGTACCGTCATACATGGAATATCGTAAAGATTGACGGACAGTATTATCACCTGGACGTAACATTTGACAATACGCTTGGTAATTATGAGAAAAAAGAAAATCAGAAACCGGAAAACAAAACTCCACGCAACACATCGGGAAAGAACAAAGCCGGAAAAGCAGAACAGATGGATTTCAGGTACGATTATTTTAACCTGGATGATAAAAACATTTTCCGGGATCACGAACCACTGTTGTATCCGGCTCCAGCATGTAACGAGGGCGGACACTTCTATTATAAAGAGAAGAAACTGTCATTTACAAAGATGGAAGATGTATACAAGCGGTCGCTTCAGGCAGCGAAAAAAGGACACGTGCTGATCTTTCACTGGCGAGGCGGCTATCTGACCAAAGAAGTGTTAAAAGAGCTTCTGGAAGAAATCGAAAAAGCCGGATGTGAGAAAAATAAACGGCCTCAGATCAGTCTGAACTGGGCACAGGCAGTCTTGCGGGTGGAGTATCAGGAACTGCCGGAAGGCATGATCAGAGAAACGAAAGTTGTGATGGAAGATGCCAATGAAGGAGAGCGAGAGATAATTGGAAACAGAGAAAAGCACAGAAAATGTGTGGAAAGCAGAGCAAAAGAATAAAGAAAATGTGGAAAATCAGGCGTACCAGATCAGTCAGGAGAGAGCTTTGGAGATGCTGGAAGAACTTTTGGAACAAGATCAGTTCGAATTACTTCTGCCAGAGTATAAACTGGTTTATATGATGAACGATGCAGTGGAAAGTTTTCTTGTATTTCACGGTGCGCGAATGACCGGAATTTATCAGGACGATTATGAAGGACCACTGGATGCATCAGTTACCTATGAAAATGGAGAATATGTGCTTGTGGTACATCAGGACGATTCCGTTGTAACGCTCTTTTACCAGTCGCTGTCAGTGGAAGTACATTTATACAATTATGGAGAAATCGGACATTTCTGGGTGGAAGGGTACGAATACTTAAGACAACTGGAATATCGCATTGCAATTTTACGGGACAAATTAGAATATCTGGGACCGGAATTCTGCACACCGACAGAACAGAAACTGGCAATGTTAGAACAGTTCCCGCCACTCAATTACTGCTGTTACCCGGCGGTGCCGGATCAATATATTGTACCAAAAGATAATCCGTGGCAGCCGTCAGAAGAGGCAATCACAGTCATGGAAGAATTCGCAGAAGAAGCAGACGATAAAAGCATGATAAAGTTATTAAAATATTACCGGAAACATCATGGTATGAGAATGAGTCGTTACATAGCCGTAAAATTACATCAGACAAAACATGTACGCTTCATAGAACTTCTGACAGAAAAACTCAAACAAGAAGCCGCAAACTATCCAAACCGGAGTTTCGGAAAAGAAGCTGATGAAAGACATCAGAAACTTATCAGTCAGGCAAAAAAAGAGCAGGCAGAACTTTATCAGCAGGGAATCAAATCCGAGGTACTAAGAGAAGAGCCATTCGTCACCGCACAAGACGAACTCGACTATAAGGTTTATCTCATGATTTATAAGTGGCAGGGAAAAAACAGGGGCGTCAATGTCAGAAGAATAAATTAAATTTCCAAAATAAAAAGAGCCCTCCCATCGGAAGACTCTCAAAGGAAAAAGTATGAAAAAGAAAATTGTTATTTATATCTCAGCATCTCTCTTGCTGATGTCTATATAATAATGAAAAAATGTTTTCGATTTGTGTTTAGATTGTTAAAAAAGTGTGAATCATGGAAAAGAAAAGTTTTGATGCAATTTTTATCTGTTATAGACAAGAAAAAAGGGAAAAAAGAGGCTAAAATGAATTTTACAATTTAAAATCTTGCAAATTCCATTGTTATTTTCTTAACTATTGTCAAAAAATGAAGTTGTCATATTTTTATCTTGCATTTCTCAGAAAAATCCTGTAAACTAAATCAAAAGTGCATGTAATCCGTGTGGGGCAGATGAACTATCATGCGACTTTTCGGTCAAGTTGTAATTGCCCGTGGGATTAGAGAGAAAAAGGCTAATTGCAAACCAATAAAAAAAGAGAGGAAGAAGACAATGAAACAGTTCAAGAAAGTTCTGGTGGCGAACCGTGGGGAAATCGCCATTCGAGTATTCCGCGCGCTCAATGAGCTCGGAATTGTGACAGTCAGCATTTATTCTAAGGAAGACAGATACGCTCTTTTCCGTTCCAAAGCAGACGAATCCTATCCCCTGAATCCTGATAAAGGACCAATCGATGCATATCTTGATATTGATACAATTATTAAGATCGCACTGAATGCAGGCGTAGATGCAATCCATCCTGGATATGGGTTCCTGTCAGAGAATCCGGAGTTTGTAGATGCATGTGAACAGAATGGCATTACATTTATTGGACCTTCCAGTGATATTATGAGAGCAATGGGAGATAAGATTTCTTCCAAACAGATTGCCATTGCAGCAGATGTACCAATCATTCCTGGAGTAGGTCACGCGATGAAGTCTTATGAAGAGGCAGCGAAGATCGCAGACATGGTCGGATATCCGATTATGCTGAAAGCTTCCAACGGTGGTGGCGGACGCGGTATGCGTATTGTCAATGATCCGGCTGATCTGGAAAAAGAATTCAATGAAGCGAGAAATGAATCTAAAAAAGCTTTCGGTGATGATATGATTTTCGTTGAGAAATATCTGAAAGGACCAAAGCATATTGAGGTTCAGGTGATCGGAGATAATTACGGCAATGTTGTGCATCTGTTCGACCGTGACTGCTCTGTGCAGAGACGTCACCAGAAGGTCGTAGAGTATGCGCCGGCATTTACCATTCCAGACGAGACAAGAGAGAAGATTTTTGATGCAGCAATCCGTCTTTGTAAAAATGTTGGATATGTCAATGCAGGAACGCTGGAGTTTCTGGTAGACAGAGATAACAATCCATACTTTATTGAAATGAATCCTCGTATTCAGGTAGAGCATACAGTCAGTGAGATGGTGACAGGAATTGACATCGTGCAGGCTCAGATCCTGGTTGCAGAAGGATATGCTCTTGATTCAGAGGAGATACATATTAAGTCACAGGAAGATGTTACATGTAACGGATATTCTATTCAGACTCGTGTTACTTCTGAAGATCCGGCAAATAACTTCCTGCCGGATACAGGTGAGATGACAGTATATCGTTCCGGTTCCGGTAATGGTATCCGTCTGGACGGTGGCTGTGCATATGTCGGGGCAATTGTATCACCACACTATGACAGTCTGCTTGTAAAGATTATTTCTCATGACCGTACCTTTGCAGGTGCAGTGAGAAAATCCGAGCGTGCCCTTCAGGAGATGCGTATCCGTGGAGTTAAGACAAATATTCCGTTTCTGATCAATGTGCTGAACCACCCGACATTCCAGTCCGGTCAGTGTTACACAACATTTATCGAGGAGACACCGGAGTTATTCCGCTTGACACACAGCCTGAACCGTGCGACTAAGATCATTGAGTTTATCGGTGATCGTATCATCAATTCTGACATGGGTAAGAAGAAACAGTTCGATAACCGTATTCTGCCGACATTTGACCAGGATAAACCGGTCTATGGTGCAAGAGATGAATTTTTAAAACTTGGTGCAGAAGGCTACATGCAGAAGATTTTAAAAGAAGAAAAACTTTATGTCACAGATACAAGTATGCGTGATGCACAGCAGTCACTTGTGGCAACACGTATGCGTAGCAAAGATCTGTGCGGTGCCGCTTATGCGACAAATGCATTTATGCAGAACGCATTTTCAGTAGAGGCATGGGGAGGTGCTACATTTGATACAGCGTACCGATTCCTGAAGGAGTCACCGTGGAAACGTCTGACAACTTTAAGAGAGCGTATGCCGAACACATTGATCCAGATGTTGCTTCGTGCGTCCAATGCCGTTGGATACAGCAACTATCCGGACAACCTTGTAAAAGAGTTCATTCAGATCTCAGCAGAGAATGGAATCGATGTATTCCGTATTTTTGACAGTCTGAACTGGATCGAGACTATGAAACTGCCAATCGAGGAGGCACTTAAGACTGGAAAGATCGTTGAAGGTGCAATCTGCTACACAGGAGATATTACAAGTCCGAACGAGACAAAGTATACATTAGATTATTATGTGAAGATGGCGAAAGAACTGGAGTCATTAGGATGCCATTCTGTTGCGATCAAGGATATGGCAGGACTTCTGAAGCCGCTGGCAGCAAAAGAACTGATCAGCACACTGAAGAGAGAACTTCATGTACCATTACATTTGCATACACACGATTCTACAGGAAATGGTGTAAGTACTGTTATGATGGCAGCAGAAGCCGGCGTAGATATTGTTGACCTGGCAATTGAGTCTATGTCATCACTGACCAGTCAGCCGTCTATGAACGCAGTAGCAGAGGCACTTCGTGGAACAAGACGTGACACAGGCCTGAAGCCGGAAGAACTGACAGAATTAAGTCACTACTACAGCCGTGTGCGTGAAGTATATGCACCATTTGAAAGTGATATGAAATCTCCAAACACAGAGATTTACAAATATGAGATTCCAGGAGGACAGTACTCCAACTTGCTTGCACAGGTAACAAGTATGGGATCACCGGATGATTTTGAAGCAATCAAGGGACTTTACAAAGACGCCAATGATCTGCTTGGAAACATCGTAAAAGTAACTCCGACTTCCAAGGCAGTCGGTGATCTGGCTATCTTTATGTACAAGAATGGCCTGACAAAAGATAATATTCTGACAGAAGGTGCTGGATTATCCTATCCGGATTCTGTTGTATCTTATTTCCAGGGTATGATGGGACAGCCGTATGGTGGATTCCCGAAGGAACTGCAGAAGATTGTCCTGAAGGATATTAAACCACTGACAGAACGTCCAGGTGCACTTCTCCCGGCAGTTGATCTGGAGCAGATTAAGAAGGATCTGTGTGAGAAATATCATTATGAGGATCGCTCAGATGCAGATATGTGCAAGAAAGCAGTCAGCTATGCGCTGTATCCGAAGGTATATGAAGACTACTGCGAACACTTTGAGATTTACAATGATGTTACAAGATTGGAAAGTCACGTATACTTCTATGGTCTTAGAAAGGGTGAGGAGACTTACTTGAAGATTGGCGAAGGAAAGGAACTTCTGATCAAATATCTGGAAGCAAGCGAGCCGGACGAGGACGGATACCGTACATTAATGTTCCAGGTAAATGGATCTATCCGTAACGTCAAGATTCTGGATAAGAAACTGGAGATCAAGACAGACCGTAAGCTCAAGGCAAGCAAGTCCAACCCGAAACAGCTTGGAGCAAATATCCCAGGTATCGTAGGAAATGTCCTTGTCAAAGAGGGAGATCAGGTCAAAGTCAATACACCGCTTCTTACTCTGGAAGCTATGAAGATGGAGACAATCGTTGTATCTACGATCGAAGGTGTTGTAGACAAGATTTATGTAAAACCAGGTGAGACAGTACATCAGGACGATCTGATGATGTCCTTCCAGTAAAAAGATTTTTGAAAAAAGCCTTGAAAAGGACTGTTCAGAGGATTATAATCAACTACAGATAAGAGAGATTCTTCGGGGCAGGGTGGGGGCAATAACCGGCGGTAAAGTCCGCGACCCGCTGTGTAAGTGTATGCAGTGGCTGATCTGGTGAGATTCCGGAACCGACAGTAAAGTCTGGATGAGAGAAGAATTATGGTGAATGTATATCAGTCCCCCGGAGCGTAAGCGTCGGGGGACTTTGCGTTGCCAAGCATACGGCAAAAAGGTTCGGTGGACCTTTTTTAGTTGCCATGCATCCGGAGGAAGCTGCCAGTGGCAGGTTCTGTAGGTGATACATTCTAAAGAAGCATAGTTCCAAAAGAAGTATTCTTTCTTAATTAAAATAAAAGAGGGCAGTGCCTGAGGTTTTCATTTGCACAGTTCAGACACACCGCAGATAAAAAGGAGAGAAAGAAATGAGTACAAATGTAGCAACGCAGAACAAGTCAAACACAGCAGGGATGTCAAAAGTAAGATTCATTACCCAGGTGGGAATGCTGGGGGCAATTGCAGTTATTTTAATGGCATTTGAAATACCGCTTCCATTTGCACCGGCATTTTACAAGATTGATTTCAGCGAAGTTCCGGCACTGATCGGCTGCTTTGCAATGGGACCGGCAGCAGGAGCAATGATCGAACTTATTAAAATCGTGTTACATCTTCTGATCAGTGGAACATCTACAGCAGGTGTCGGTGATATTGCCAACTTTGCAATTGGTTGTGCCTTTATTCTTCCGGCAGCATGGATCTATAAAGCAAAACACTCCAGAAAAAGTGCAATGATCGGAATGGCAGCAGGAACTGTATTTATGGCATTTATCGGTTGCTTTTTAAATGCATATGTATTACTTCCGGCTTATGCAAAAGCATTTAGCATGCCAATCGATGCGTTGGTAGGAATGGGAACAGCAGTAAATGGTCATATTACGAATTTACTTACATTTGTCGTATTTGCAGTAGCACCATTTAACCTTTTGAAAGGTGCAATGGTATCCGCTGTAGTACTTCTGATCTACAAGAAGATCAGTCCGATTCTGAAAATGAGATAATATCAGCTGGGGTTTTGTTCCAACATCATTGTATAGAAGGAAAATATTAAAAAATAGCAAGTGGATATATGGCACTCAATGTCAGAGTTTAAATATGACATTGAAAGCAATATGTTTACCTGTTATTTTTTATATAATAAGAAATTGTAATTTCTATTATGTAAAAAAGATTGTACTGATAAAAAAACAGAGTGAAATCTAAAATTTTCATTGACAGACGGAAAAGAAGGAGATATTATAAGGTCAATACAAAAACAGAGTTGGAGGATAGGAATTATGAAATTTAAAAAAGTTGTAAGTGCTGTATTAGTATCAGCACTGGCAGTCAGCATGATGGCAGGCTGTGGTTCTAAGAGCGGAAACTCAGATTCAAAATCAGATGTATTTAAAATTGGTGGAATCGGACCGATGACAGGAGATGCAGCAGCATATGGTGAAGCAGTAGACAATGGTGCAAAGCTTGCTGTAGAAGAGATTAATAAAAATGGCGGAATCAATGGTAAGCAGGTTGAGTTCAAGACAGAAGATGACCAGGCAGATGCAGAGAAAGCTGTGAATGCTTACAATACTCTGAAAGACTGGGGTATGCAGATTCTTATGGGAACTGTAACATCTGGTTCTTGTACAGCAGTAGCATCTGAGACAGACAGTGATCACATGTTCCAGATCACACCTTCCGGAACAGCAGTAGAGAGCGTTCAGGATCACGACAACGTATTCCGTCTTTGCTTCTCAGATCCTGAGCAGGGAACAAAATCCGCAGAGTATATTGCAAAGAACAAACTTGCAACAAAGATAGCAGTTATTTATAACAGCTCTGATGTATATTCTAATGGAATTTACACAAACTTCGCAGCAGAGGCTAAGAAGGAAGGCCTTGATGTTGTAGCAGCAGAAGCATTTACAGCAGATAATAAGACAGACTTTTCTGTACAGTTAAAAAAGGCACAGTCAGCAGGAGCTGATCTTGTATTCCTTCCAATCTACTATCAGGAAGCATCTGCTATCTTACAGCAGGCAGCTAAGTTAGAGTATCATCCGACATTCTTTGGATGTGATGGACTTGACGGAATCCTTGGTGTAGAGGGATTTGATAAATCTCTTGCAGAGGGAACGATGCTTCTGACACCTTATGCATCTGATGCACAGGATGAGAAGACTCAGGCATTCACAAAAGCATATGAAGATAAATACGGCGATACACCAATTCAGTTTGCAGCAGATGCATATGATGCAATTTACGCTATCAAAGCTGCAGCAGAGGAAGCTGATTTGACACCGGATATGGATTACTCAGAGATGTGCGACAAATTGATGGACGCTATGACAAAGATCAAGATTGACGGTCTGACAGGTGTAGACGGAATCACATGGGAGAAGAACGGTGAGCCGAACAAGGCACCTAAGGGTGTTAAGATTGAAAATGGTGCATATGTATCCATGGACTAATTCAGCCCGATAAGTTAAAATAGTGATAAGCGGCTGCTACAGAATTGCTGTGGCAGCCTTTCTCACATATTGCATCATAGTTGGGGCTTTTGCCCCCAACATCATTATAATTGAGAGGTAAAAATTTTAGTTAAAGGAAGGAGAAGAAAAATGAGTTTTATATCTTATCTCATTAATGGTATCAGCCTTGGAAGTGTATATGCGATCATCGCTCTTGGCTATACCATGGTATACGGTATTGCTAAGATGTTGAACTTCGCCCACGGTGACGTTATTATGGTCGGAGCATATATCGTATTGACTTGTGTGACAGGCGCAGGTCTGAATCCAATTGTTGCAATCATTATTGCGACGATCGCCTGCACAATTTTTGGAGTTGTAATTGAAGGAGTTGCTTATCGTCCGCTTCGTAATGCGGCATCTCCACTGGCAGTTCTGATTACAGCGATCGGTGTCAGCTACCTGCTTCAGAACCTGGCACTTCTGATTTTTGGTTCTAATACGAAATCATTTCCAGAAGTCATCAAACTGCCGAACTTAAAACTGGCAGGTGGAAAGCTTACAATTACAGGAACAACCATCCTGACAATTGTACTATGTATTGTTATTATGGCAGGTCTGATGCTGTTTATTAATAAGACAAAAGCAGGCCAGGCAATGTTAGCCGTATCTGAGGACAAAGGTGCAGCACAGCTTATGGGAATTAATGTAAATAAGACTATTTCCATGACATTTGCAATCGGATCCGCACTTGCTGCAATTGCAGGTGTACTGCTCTGCTCTGCATACCCAAGCCTGACACCTTATACAGGGTCTATGCCAGGTATCAAGGCGTTCGTAGCAGCTGTATTTGGTGGAATCGGTTCTGTACCGGGAGCGCTGATAGGAGGAATTATTCTTGGAATCATTGAGATTCTCGGAAAAGCATACATTTCTTCACAGCTTGCAGATGCAATCGTATTTGCAGTTCTGATCGTGGTACTTCTTGTAAAACCTACTGGAATTCTTGGTAAGAATATCCAGGAGAAAGTGTAGGTGGCAGGAATGTTAAAGAATATGAATAAAACAACAAAAAATAACATGATTACATATCTTATGGTAATCGTAGTTTACGCAGTAATCCAGGTACTTGTTACAAGTGGAAGCCTGTCTAGCTTATTTACAGGATTACTTGTACCAATCTGTACTTACATCATTTTGGCAATTTCTCTGAACCTGGTCGTAGGTTTTCTTGGAGAACTGAGCCTTGGACATGCCGGATTCATGTGTATCGGAGCATTTACAAGTGCATTTTTCTCTAAATGCATGAAAGGTGTCATTGAGCCGGATCTTTTAAGATTCATGATTGCTCTTCTGATCGGAGCAGTGTGCGCAGGAATTTTCGGAATCCTAATTGGAATTCCGGTACTTCGTCTGAACGGAGATTACCTGGCAATCGTAACACTGGCGTTTGGCGAGATTATTAAAAATGTAATTAATGTCTTTTATATTGGCAAAGATTCTAAAGGATTCCATTTTTCAATGAAGGATTCCGTGTCTTTGAACATGGAGCCGGATGGAAAGATTCTTCTGAACGGACCACAGGGAATCAGCGGAACACCGAAAGACAGTACATTTACTATCGGATTTATATTAATTCTGATCACACTTGTCATTGTTCTGAATCTGATCAGCTCCAGAACCGGACGCGCGATCATGGCGATTCGTGATGACCGTATTGCAGCAGAATCCGTAGGAATCAATATAACAAAATATAAACTGATTGCATTTTCTCTGTCTGCAGCAATTGCAGGAATGGCTGGAGTGCTTTACTCACATAATCTGTCATCACTGATGGCAACACCACAGAACTTTGGTTACAACATGTCCATCATGATTCTTGTATTTGTTGTTCTGGGAGGAATTGGAAGTGTGAGAGGTTCTATTATTGCAGCAGCAATCCTGACACTGCTTCCGGAACTTCTGCGTGGACTGTCCAATTACCGTATGCTGATCTACGCAATTGTACTGATTGTTATGATGCTCTTTAACTGGGCTCCGAAAGCAATTGAGTGGAGAGAGAAACATTTGGCAAAATTCAAACAGAAAAAAGCAGTAAAGGAGGAAGCATAAGATGGCATTATTAGATGTAAAAAATCTGTCCATTTCCTTCGGAGGACTGCGTGCAGTAGACGGGTTTGAAATGCAGATCGAAAAAGGGGAACTTTACGGACTGATCGGACCGAACGGAGCCGGTAAAACAACGGTATTCAACCTTCTGACAGGTGTGTATAAGCCAAATGAGGGAATTATCAAACTGGATGGCGAGGATATTACAGGTAAGAAGACGATTGACATCAACAAAGCAGGTATTGCAAGAACATTTCAGAATATCCGTCTGTTCAAGCAGTTATCAGTACTTGATAATGTAAAAGTAGGACTTCACAATCACTATAAATATTCTACACTGGAAGGAATCTTACGGCTTCCAAAATACAAAAAAGTAGAGAAAGCCATGGGCGAGAAGACTATGGAAATCTTGAAGGTTTTTGATCTTGACGGTGAAGCAGATGTGCTGGCAACGAACCTTCCATATGGTAAGCAGAGAAAGCTGGAGATTGCCCGTGCTATGGCAACAGAGCCGAAGCTTCTTCTTCTGGACGAGCCTGCCGCAGGTATGAACCCGAATGAGACGGGAGAACTGATGGAGACGATCCAGTTCGTGAGAAAACATTTTGGAATGACAATACTTCTGATCGAGCATGACATGAAATTGGTATCCGGAATTTGCGAAGAACTGACAGTTCTGAATTTCGGTCAGGTACTGGCACAGGGAAAAACAGCAGATGTGTTGAATAACCCTGAAGTTATTTCTGCATATCTTGGAGATGAATAAGAGAACCGGAAACAAACGTAAAGAAAAGCCAGACAGGAGGAAATAAGAATATGGCAATGCTTGAAGTAAAGGATTTGGAAGTATATTACGGAATGATCCAGGCAATCAAAGGCATTTCGTTTGAAGTAAACCAAGGAGAAGTTGTGGCTCTTATCGGAGCAAATGGAGCCGGAAAGACAACCACACTTCATACAATTACAGGTCTTCTTCCGTCAAAGAAAGGAACTGTAACATTTGAGGGACAGGATATTACAAAAGTGCCTGCTCACAAAATTGTATACATGGGAGTCGCACACGTACCGGAAGGACGTCGTGTATTTGCAGATCTGAGCGTATACCAGAATCTGAAAATGGGTGCATACACAAGAAAAGACAAAGAGGAGATTGAACAGACGCTTGCTATGGTCTATGAGAGATTCCCTCGTTTGAAAGAAAGAAAGGACCAGAGAGCCGGAACACTCTCCGGTGGCGAGCAGCAGATGCTGGCAATGGGACGGGCGCTTATGTCAAAACCGAAACTGATCGTCATGGACGAGCCTTCCATGGGACTTTCACCAATCTTTGTAAACGAGATCTTTGACATTATCAAAGAAGTAAGAAAAACGGGAACGACAGTACTTCTCGTAGAGCAGAATGCGAAGAAAGCATTGGAAATCGCAGACCGCGCCTATGTATTAGAGACAGGTAAAATCTTGCTCAGCGGAGATGCAAAAGAGCTGATGAACGACGATGCAGTTAAGAAGGCATATCTTGGTGAGTAGAGGATAAATGTGTAGAAGTTCAGGGAAGAGTAATGTTTTCTTCTATGAGTTTCAGATTGAGGCTTGTTAGAGCAAGACTTGCATAAATGAGATGTTACATTTAAAATATAAGTAACAGAAAAAGATTGGGGGAATTGCTATGAAAAGAGTAGTAATAACAATCAACAGACAGTATGGAAGCGGTGGAAAGACCATCGGGTACATGCTGGCAGAAAAACTCGGAATTCCATGCTACAGCAGAGAAATCCTGCAGCGTGCCTCCGAGGAAAGTGGTATTAATGAGAGTATGTTCAATGCACGAGATGAACGCCTGAAAAGGTTACCGAAATTCCTGCTATCCACCAACGTATATAGCGGAGAACTCCTTCCACCGGAAAGCAAAGAATTTACATCAGATCAGAATCTCTTTAACTACGAAGCTGAGATCATTAAAAAATACGCAGCAGAAGGTTCTTGTGTATTGATCGGACGATGCGCTGACTTTGTCTTAAAAGACGATCCGGATATGATCAGCGTATACGTTCATGCAGATCACGATTTCCAGATGAAATCCGCATTAGAGCGTGTCAGTATGAGCGAAAAAGAGATGGAGAAATACATCGAACGAACCAACAAATACCGTTCAGACTTCTATCATTATCACACAGGAAGAAGCTGGGATGATGCAGAAAATTATGACCTGTGCATCAACAGCGGAAAACTTGGATTCGAGAAGACAGTAGAGTTGATTGAATCTTATATCAAGATAAAATAGTAAGATGGGGACGTAGCACTTTGCAAAAGTGTTACGTCCCCATCAACGATTCAGGGTATCCCCAATTTAGTGTTTCAGACTTTTTCTATAGATCCACACAGAAGCTATTGCGCTGATAAGTTCTGTGATCCAGAATGCATTCCATACTCCGACAGCACCCCGGATACGGCTTAAAATAAAGGCCGCCGGCATAATGATAACTACATAACGCATCAGAGAAATGAGCAGTGACTGTACCCCTTTTCCGAGGCCTTCCAGTGCGCCGGAAGCAGTAACGGAGATACTGGAAACAATAAATCCGGAGCTGATAATGCGAAGTGCAAGACCGCCCGCCTGAATTGTTTCAGGATTCGTAGTGAACATTCCGATAAGACCATTTGCAAAAAACAGACACAGAAGTGTTCCGCCTGTCATGATTCCACCACACATAAGCAGCGCCAGACGGAAAATTTTTCTTACGCGCTCCATTTCTCCGGCACCATAGTTGTAACCAATGACTGGACGCATTCCCTGGACAATTCCACTTGCCGGAAGATAAAGGAACGTCTGCAATTTGTAGTAAATTCCAAGCACTACGACGTAAATGTCGGAGTAGGCGGAGAGAACACCATTAAGAAATGATACTAAAAATGAAGGCAGAGCCAGGTTTAAAATGGCTGGTACGCCAATTGTGTAGAGCCTAAAAACCAAGGATCGTTGAAGGGGCAGACAAGATTTTTTTAGCTTTACCGGAAGTGGCTTCTTCACATAATAGATTAGATAAACAATTACAGTAATAATCTGTCCGATGCCGGTTGCAAGCGCAGCACCTTTAATTCCGAGTTTTGGGAAGAATCCAATTCCGAAAATCAGCAGCGGATCCAGTATGATATTGGAAATACAGCCGCATAAAAGTGCAAACATCGTCTCATTCATTCGTCCTACAGCCTGAAATATTTTCTCAAAAGCCAGACTGATCATAATCACTGGCGCGAACAAAAACACAATTCTGGAATATTCTAATCCAAGTTTTATAACATTTTCATCATTCGTAAATGCTCCTAAAAATGTTGGCATAATTGCAATGCTGATGATCAGAGCAAGAAATCCATGTATCACTGAAAGAATCATTCCGTGAGTTGCGGAAGCATTTGCATTTTCTTTATTGCCAGCTCCGAGATGGAATGCGATCATAGCGTTGATTCCGACGCCAAATCCAATGGCAGTCGCATTCACAAAGTTCTGTACCGGAAAAACCAGTGACAGGGCAGCCATTGCCTGCTCATTGATCTGAGCTACGAAAAAACTATCTACAATATTATAAAGCGAGTTCACCAACATTGAAATGACCATAGGAAGCGCCATAGAAGTCAAAAGAGGCAGAATCGGCTTTTCTTTCATAAATGTATCATTCATAAATATTTCCTCCTTAAAAATATGTCAAACGAATTATTTCGGGCATACAAAAAGCCGTACAATTATAAAAAGTCTATAATTGTGCGGCGAAAAAAAGTTGAACTGAAAAAGTCCACACTGTAGTTTTTAGAATATGTATTTTGTAAATGTTACTTTGAATCCGAAACATTAATCAGATTTAGCGAGATAAGAATAGCATAAAGATTTTTATACGTCAACCTGTCATTTTTATAGGACATCTAAATCTGTAAACTATAGATATAAGAAAGCAAAGAGACAATGGAAACTATATAAATTACAGATTATGTCTAAGGAGGATGAAGAATATGAAAGGATATGCAACATCAGAAGGGTATATGGGATTAGTGCAAGGAAGATATATGTTATTCGCAAGTGAAGTAGATTATAGAGAATATATGGAGGATTAGATAAAATCCTTTTGAAATTGGGCGGAAGGTTACATGTGTGAAAGAACCGGATAATTATTATGATCAGGAGGCTTAATTAAATAATGATGATTGCCTGATGATTGTACGTGTAAATGGAAGACGGGATATTCTTATTATGATACAATAAGGATAAACTATAAGAATAACAAAAGAGGTATTTCCATGGACTTTAAGTATTGTAAATTAGAAATCTTTCTTCCGCCATCGCACCTGGAAGTCTTACAGAAAGCTCTCCAGGAGGTTGATGCGGGACACATCGGCAATTATGATTCCTGTATGTCGGTGAGTCCGGTAACTGGTTATTGGCGTCCGCTTGACGGCTGTAATCCATATATAGGGACGAACGGAGAAATCAGTTGTGAGCCGGAGTTAAAAGTGGAGGTTACAGTATATACAGAAAATGTTGATAAGACAATCGAAGCGGTGAAGACAGTTCATCCGTATGAAGAGCCTGTTATTAATGTGATTCCACTTTGGAGGACAAGCTTTTAATCATGGATATCATTGAACGGGACATTTATGCCCTGATTGCCTCTGACGATGGAATTAAAGCACGGGAGATTGCTAAGAAACTGAATAAAGACAGAAGCACAGTGAATCATTATCTTTATAATTCGCCTTATATGAAGGATTTGTGCTGCCGTAATGAGAATTATGAGTGGTACGGACTAATCAGGCAGAGCAGACCACACGTGGGGCTGGGTGATTATAGCGGATATTATGGAACAGTAGCTGAGTTTCTGGAACTTACTGAGAATGAATGGTTTCAGATGTTGACGGAAGGGCTGTGTCGGTATGGCAGCTAACATGATTGGTGTGCGTCCATGTACCAGATATCAGGAGATTGAACTCGAGTATCAGGACATGAACTGGAAAAAACAGCGTCAGAAATATACTGGTTGGATTGCACAGATTATTCAGCATGAGATAGATCCTTGTAACGGGATTGTAATTTAATTTACGCGTATTTTACACAATCATGAAATAAAATCAATATTCCCTTGTTATATTAGATGATGCAAGGTCGACAACTTGCAGAATAAGTTTGAAAATGCAGAGCAGGAGAGATGTTGATGATTAAATCGTATGTGATTGATACTAATATATTGATTCAGGCGCCGTATGCATGTCAGTGTTTTGAAGAAAACCGGGTTATTTTACCATTGGTCGTACTGGAAGAATTGGACGGACTCAAGAAAGCAGAAGGTGAAAAAGGGGCAAATGCCAGACGGGCCATACGTTTCTTAGAAAAGCTTCGAATGAAAGGTGACTTGTTAAAGGGAGTAGAGTTGGAAAATGGTGGTTTTTTAAGAGTCGAGGCTAATTGTGTCGGAGTGGAACTCCCTGAAAGTTTGCCGGAAGATAAAGCGGATAACAGGATTTTGAAAGTCTGCAAAGGGATTTCTGATGAGGAAAAACCAGTAGTACTTGTGACAAAGGATCTGGTGCTTCGAATAAAAGCTCAGATTATGGGGATTGAGGCGCAGGATTTTAGTACAGAGCAGGTAATTGCAGAGGAAGAACAGTATAGTGGCAGACAACAATGCTTTGTAGCGGAGGATAAGTTCAAAGATTTTAAGAAAAAAGGAGTTTCTGTCAAAGAATTATATTTGTCAGATGAAATGGGAAATAAAATTCAACCGGAACTTGTAGAAAATGAATTTGTTATTTTAAAAGCAGATCAGTCGTTGAAGAAAACACATCTTGGAAGAGTGGAAGGTAAGAAAGTTGTGCCTTTAAAATACAAAAAGAGTTTACCATATGGAGTGAAGCCAAGAAACTCAGGTCAGTATTTCCTTCAGGAAGCACTTATGAAACCGGCTGATGAGGCACCGCTTGTGATTGTAAAAGGTATGGCAGGCACGGCTAAGACATTTTATTCTCTCGCAGTTGGTCTGGAGAAGATCTTGAATAATCCGACGGGGGAATATCGCAGAATTCTGATTTGCAGACCGAATGCACAGTTTGATTCGGATATTGGATTTTTGCCGGGAGATGAGCAGGAGAAGATATCACCGCTAATGCGCCCAATCATGGATAATCTGGAGCAGTTAATTGATTCTGATGAGGAAGCCCGTTATCAAGATGAACAGGAACTTCAAGGAAAAATAGAAGAAATATTTGCCAGAGGAATCATACAGGCTGAAGCAATGAATTTTATAAGAGGACGTTCATTTGTAAATACATATTTAATCATCGATGAAGCTCAGAATATGACACCAAATCAGGTGAAAGGAATTATTACAAGAGCCGGAAAAGGAACGAAAATTGTGCTGCTTGGAGACCCGAATCAGATTGACCGCCCATTTCTTGATGAGAGAACGAATGGTCTCAGTTATGCATCGGAGTATATGAAAGGAAGTCCGCTTTGCTATCAGATTACGATGTCAACAGAAGAATGTGAGCGATCGGAACTGGCGATGGATGCAATACAAAGATTATAAAAAAAGAAAGGAAAGAAATTTACTTGGATAAAATAACTTATAAATCAATCAAAAAGATGCCGGAGGTGAATGCGTATATTGAACAGGGAAATAGAGTTTTAGGAATCTTAGGATATACAGAACATTCCAGAGGACATGCAGTAAAAGTTGCCGAGACAGCAGGAGAAATTTTGGAAAAATTAGGATATAACGAACATACAGTAGAACTTGCCCAAATTGCAGGATATATGCATGATATGGGAAATTGTGTCAACCGTGTAGATCATGCACATAGTTCTGCCCTGATGGCATTTCAGCTGCTTCGGGAATGGAAGTTTCCAGATGAAGATATCGCGGCAATTGTCAGTGCAATCGGTCAGCATGATGAACAAACTGGGACTGCAGTAGATGCTGTTTCTGCGACATTGATCCTGGCAGATAAGACAGATGTCAGAAGAAACCGTGTAAGGAATCCGATCAAAGAGAATTTTGATATGCACGATCGTGTTAATTATGCGGCAGTTGCCTCCAGTCTTCAGGTTAATGTTGAGAAAAAAGTAATCTTATTGGAAATTGAACTTGATGAAGAAATATGCTCCATTTTAGATTATTTTGAAATATTTCTGCAGCGCATGCTGATGTGTAAAAGAGCAGCAGAAATACTGGGGTTAAAATTTAAGATGAAAGCCAATGGAAATAAAATCTGTTGATCATAAAGAATAAAAAGTGCAAATAAAATGCAAATAAAAAGAAGTGCCACTGTGGGATGTGACACTTCTTTTCGTTGCCGAAGCATCTGGAAGAACCTGCCAGTGACAGGTTCTTCCGGTAAGAGGGGAAATTACATTTATGAGAAAATTCTATCTCACAGGAAAACACTCCGAGTGGGAGAGAAAATTATCCTTCAATGGAGATGAATTTTTTCTCTGGTTCAGCTGGTTTTGCTTCTTTCTTTGGAATGAAGAGTTTCAAGATACCGTGTTTGAACTCAGCTTTGATATCCTCTTCTGTAACATCTTCTCCAACATAGAAAGTTCTCTGGCAGGCACCGGCGTAACGCTCACGACGAAGATAACGTCCGGTATCTTTCTCCTGTTCGTCCTGATCCAAACCTTTTGCTGCACTGATGGTCATGTAACCGTCTTTCAATTCAGCGGTGATTTCATCTTTCTTAAAGCCCGGAAGATCCATCTCTAACTCATAACCGTCTTTTTTCTCTTTGATGTCAGTTTTCATAAGGTTGTGAGCATGATGTCCGTAAAGTTTTTTCTCTGCACGACGCTCTGCTTTGTCATTGTAAAATGGAAAGTTAAAGAAATCATCAAATAAATTATCATTAAAAATGCTAGGTAACATAAGTCATTCCTCCTAAAAATATATACTAAAATCGTTATAATCAAATTACTCATCTATGTGATCCGCAGGCGGTTCTTTTGAACCGCCACGGTTACAAAGAAGGTGTAACAAATCTAAAACTTGTATACAGTTTTGCTGTGAAATTATCCTTCAATGGAAATGAATTTCTTCTCCGGTACAGCCTTTGCTTCCTTCTTAGGAATTGTCATCTTCAAAGTACCATTCTCGAAGCTGGCCTTAATATCTTCCTCTGTAACAGCATCTCCAACATAGAAGCTACGGTTGCAGGAACCACTGTAACGCTCACGGCGGATATATTTGCCATCTTCATCTTTCTCATCTTTGTTCTGATTAGATGTAGCATGGATTGTTAAGTAACCATCTTTCAGCTCTGCTGTGACATCTTCTTTTTTAACACCTGGAAGATTCATCGTCAGTTCATAATCATTATCATTCTCTTTAATGTCTGTGTTCATGAGGCTTGTATTGCTGTAATCCCATGAATTCCAACCATCATCAAACCAATTGTCCAATAAGTTTTCTCCAAAAATACTAGGTAACATCATAAGTCATATCTCCTTTCAAAAGACATTCATAAAATATATTTAAGCACTGTCGGAGAAATCCGATGTGTTGTGTGCCAGAACCTTTCGGATCAGGAATCTTATCTTTCTTTTGTTCCCCTTCCTTTGTTCTAACTGTAATATAGCACCTATTATTAGCACTGTCAAGAGGTGAGTGCTAATAATTTTGTGAAAAATCTGTGAACTGTTTTTTTGTATAAAAATAAGAGGTTGTGGCACTGAATTTTCAATGCTGTAACCTCTTATTTTCAATGTTAATATTTTTTTGCTGCTTTTCCAACATATTCTTTTGTGTCCATGTTTTCAAATCCCTTTCGTTTTCAGATGAATTTCATTATACAGTATTTTACTCGACAGAACAATATGATTATACTGAATACATCGCAGAAATACACTGCTTTCTACACTAGATAAAAGGTGTGATTTATGATAAAATGAATCAATACGGCAAAAGATAAATCAAGAATAGCCGGGATTAATTTAAAGCCAGGGCATAGAGGCTTTGGGCGTGAGAAAGGGAAAGCCTGATCTGCAATAAGAGCAGATCAGAGGTAAAAGAGAGATGGAAACACAAAAGAACAAAAGAAGCACCTTTTCGGGGAAGATAGGTTTCGTACTGTCTGCGGCGGGTGCATCAGTAGGATTGGGAAATATTTGGAGATTCCCGTATCTTGCAGCAAAGTATGGTGGAGGAATTTTTCTTCTTATTTATATTTTGCTCGCATTGACATTCGGTTACACAATGATTGTTGCCGAATCAGCTTTGGGACGTATGACAAGAAAAAGTCCTGTAGGAGCATTTAAAGCATTTGGAAAGAAAGCGGGGTGGCTCTCCTTTGGAGGCTGGATCAATGCAATCATTCCAGTGCTGATCGTACCATATTATTCCGTGATCGGAGGCTGGGTCATTAAGTATCTGATTGAGTATGTGAAGGGAAATGGTACAAAACTGGCGGCAGATGGATATTTTTCTGAATTCATTTCAAATGGAGCATCGACAGAAATCTGTTTTGTAATTTTCTGTATGTTCACATTGTCGATCATCTATGCAGGTGTGAGAAATGGAATCGAAAGAGTTTCAAAGTTCATGATGCCGATTTTGGTCGTTCTGTCTGTCATTATTGCGATTTATTCGGTGACAAGACCAGGAGCTATGGCAGGAGTGAAATATTTCCTCGTGCCGAATCTGAAGAACTTTTCATGGATGACGGTTGTGGCAGCTATGGGACAGATGTTCTATTCCCTGTCTATTGCTATGGGTATTCTGATTACATTTGGCTCTTATATGAAAAAAGACGGTTCCATTGAAGATTCTACAAGAAATGTAGAAGTATTCGATACAGCAATTGCAATTATGGCAGGACTTATGATTATCCCGGCAGTTTTTGCATTTTCCGGAGGAGATCCGGATACACTGCAGGCAGGTCCGGCATTGATGTTCATTACAATCCCGAAAGTATTTGCAAATATGGGATTTGGAACAGTTGTAGGAATTTTATTCTTCCTGTTGGTATTATTTGCAGCAGTGACAAGTTCTATTGCACTGACAGAAAGTGCAGTTTCAACCTTTGAAGATGAGATTGGCTGGAGCCGAAGAAAATCTACAGCCGTAATCGGAATTATAATGATTGCCCTTGGAACATTATCCTGTCTTGGATATGGACCGCTGGCATTTGTAGAAATCATTGGAATGCAGTTCCTGGATTTCTTTGATTTCCTGACAAATTCAGTGATGATGCCAATCGCAGCTATGATGACAAGTATATTTGTATCAAAAGTAGTTGGCATAGACCGCATAGAAGAGGAAATCAGACATGGGGAAGCTGCGTTCCGCAGAAAGAAGATATTTGTAGTCATGATTAAATATCTCTGCCCGATTTTTGCTATGATTATTCTGGCAAGTTCCGTGGCAAACGCATTTGGCTGGATTTCCATGTAAATATGTAATTTATATACCATAAAATAATCCCTGGCAGGTACACGCGTGATAGTACCTGCTATGGGATTATTTTATTTTGAGGAGAATTCTATTTTCACATAAAAGAAATGCTTGGCAGGTTAAATCCACATAGATTACAGACCAGTATTATGGTATGATAAAATAAGCTTAACAAATCAAGAAAGTACGTAAGAAAAGGAGAACTTTACTATGGGAATTGACTGGGAAGAAATATTAGATGTAGAAGGCGCAGATATGGTAGAGGTTTACAATGAGAATATACCGGAAGAGGATTCTAAGTATTATGGACTAGTAGTAGAAAATCATTATTCAGGATCAGGGGATACTGTTGGGGCATATATTTATAGCATAATGTGGCACTTTAACCAAGCTGTAGCTTCCTGGTGTTATCGCGGTCTAACACATGTGTTAGAGAGAGATACCGAGGGCCAGTACCAGTAATCCTACTAAGTAAAAGCCCCCACGGTAAATGTAATTCTTTTGCATTAAGCTAATTTTTCTCCAGTTAACATCTCATAGCTCTGTAAGTATTTGTCGATTGTTTTCTCGACGATTTCATCCGGAAGGGTCCAGTCATTATCCGGATTTGCTTTCAGCCAGTCACGGGCGAACTGCTTGTCGAAGGACGGCTGTCCATGACCCGGCTCATAACCATCTGCTGGCCAGAAACGGGAGCTGTCTGGTGTGAGCATCTCGTCACCAAGTACCATGTTACCGTTCTCATCAAGACCGAATTCAAATTTTGTATCAGCAATGATGATACCACGTGTCAGTGCGTAGTCCGCACATTTCTTATAAAGAGCGATGGTGTAATCGCGAAGCTTCTTGGCATACTCTTCGCCTTTTCCAGGGAAGTATTTTTCAAGATGAGCAATGCTCTGCTCATAGGAAATATTCTCGTCGTGGTCACCAATCTCAGCTTTTGTAGATGGTGTGTAGATTGGTTCTGGAAGTTTGTCGGACTCTTTTAATCCTTCCGGAAGAGTGATTCCGCAGACTGTTCCATTTTCTTTATAGCTTGCCCAGCCGCTTCCTGTAATGTATCCGCGGACAATGCACTCGATTGGAAGCATTTCAAGCTTGCGGCACATCATACTGTTGCCGTCGAACTCTGGTTTCTGGAAGAACTCAGGCATATCTTTTACATCAGTAGAGATCATATGGTTCGGAATAATGTCTTTTGTCAGATTGAACCAGAACTTGGACATCTGAGTCAGAACAGTTCCTTTTTTTGTAACGACGTTATTAAGAATCACATCAAAACAGCTGATGCGGTCCGTAGCAACCATAATCAGGCTGTCACCGTTATCATAGATTTCACGTACTTTTCCTTCTTTGATTGGTTTCATCTTAATACCTCACTATTATCAATAATTTTATTCGGGTTATCCTGGCGTGGTTTATATCGCCTACTTATAAGTTAAGCAGATTTTATTACAAAAAACAATAGCTAATTGCTTCAAAACATGAAAATTCATGCTGTTTTATAAGGATTATAAAACAATATTGTAAGCATTTATAAACGCAGCTTATCTAATGAGACATATTTCTCAACAATCGATAGTTGATATTCCGCTTGTTAGAAAAACAGCAGGTCAGAGCATGTCATCGGAGTGGGAACCAAAGTGTAACTTCAAAGACTCCGGATACATTTTCAGAGGCGAAGGCTGAACTTGTTTTCTGAGAAATGTTATGGTTTCCCGGGCTGTCTGATGATGTTTTCTTTGTCAGAAGCATTTCGCCGTCCATCATCTGCATCATCCGCTGGACATTACGAAGTCCGATATTGCTGCTTCCGACATCAGAATGTTCTTGCTTGATTGCATTGGAAACAGTCACAGTAAAGCGCTGTTTACGGACGGAACTGCGGATGATGACCGGAGTTCCTTTGTCTCCATATTTTAAAATATTAGAGAACAGATTGGTAAAAATGCGATTGATCATTGTTTTGTCGCTGAGCAGAATACCAGTCACTTCTGGAATTTTAACATTTGTCGTAAATCCGGCCAGACTAATGAAATCGCAATTTTCCTGAATACATTGAAAAATGTAATCGGTAGACAGCCAGGACATGTCAGGAGTTTCCTGCTCTTCGGAAACAAGGGCGTAACTGAACATTTGATCCGTCAGTTCTTTAATATCGGAAGCTTTTTTCAGACACCGGTCCAGATAATCCTCCTGCTTTTCAGGAGTTCTTCCAAGCTTTAATACTTCCAGATATCCGGTCAGAATTGTAAGTGGCGTCCGTAAATCATGGGAGAGTGCTGTGATCAGATCCTGATTTGCTTTTCGGCTTTCTTGCTCACGGACAATATTCTCATTTAAAGAGATACGAAGATGATTCAACTCATTTGCCAAAATGCCAATTTCATCTTTACTATATTGCGGAACCGGGTGGGTCAGATCCCCTGTGGACATCAGCAAAATTTCCTGCTCCAGAGCCAGTACTTCGCGCATCTTCCGGTTCATGAAGAACAGGACGATTCCAAGAAAGACCAGGACACTTAAAAGTAGCGAAAGAAACATATAAGGGTAAATGAAAAGGGCACGCTGGTAATTGGCAACAACGACTTGAGCTTTTCCGTTTTGAAATTGGAGATACCCTTGACGAAAATCTTCCCCTTCCCCATCAGTTAACCTGTATCCAAGATCGAAAAAAGTCCGGAAACCGGAATGCTTTTCGTCCATAATTTTTGCATATTGTCCTGTAATATAAAGGCCATCCTCCTGTTCGTAAAGATAAATGCTTGTGTATTTATCTGCCAGATCTAGAAGGGGTTTTATTGCTTTTGCGGCAGATTTATCGTCTGAGGATTCTGGAAGTGATAAATTTTGTGCAGTTTCGTCCAATTTCGTCCAGAAATCTTCGTCATCAATCTGGGACTGTAAAATTTCAAAATTGCCTGTCCAGTTTACCAGAGTCCATTTATTTAGCCAAAGCAGTTCGAATAATGTTGCAGAAATCGTCAGAGCCAGAAGCAAGATCAAAAGAAAACGGTTCTGTAATTTCATGGTACTGAATTTTTTTTTCATGCTGTTACCTCATTGTTACTTAATGAAAATTATTAGTCGCAACGATACCCTTTTCCCCAGACTGTTTTAATTAGTTCAGGATTACCGGGATTATCTTCCACTTTGGAGCGTAAGTTTCGAATATGTACGGTGACAGTATTATTTGCACCGTAGTAATAAGGCTCCTGCCAGACAGACTCAAAAAGACGCTGGGCAGAAAATGTCTGGTGGCGGTTCGCGACCAGCAGTTCCAACATGGAGTATTCCGTTTCTGTAAGGTCTAAAAGCTGCCCATTTTTATGAACCTCCCGGACAGTCTGGTTTATTTCCAGATCATGAAAGAGCAGGATACGATGCCTGGAGTCAGAAGCATTCGATGTACTAGATATTGGATCAGCAGTCGGATTAACAGAAGCACTATTGACACTTTGATTGCCGCTTTCATTTTTCCCTTTGTATACCTGGTAACGCCGAATCAATGCCTTGCTCCGGCTGATCAGTTCGTTGTAGGAAAATGGTTTTGCCAGATAATCATCACCACCACTGGAAAAGCCAAGTGTCTTATCGCTTTCCTTTGTGCGGGCACTTAAAAACAGAATTGGCGCATTGCTCAGTTCCCGGATTTTCCGGCATGTCTGATAGCCATTTGGCCCCGGCATCATAATATCCAGAATAATCAGGTCGAAATCCCGTTGCTCAATGAGTGTAAGTGCCTGCGCCCCATTTGCCGCTTCAGATACTTCGAAACCTTCCCCACCAAGCAGCACATTTATAATTTCCCGGATTTCCGGGTTGTCATCTACGATTAAAATACAAGTCTTATCCATAGAAATAACTCCTTTCGATAGATCTATTATACAGGAGTTTAGAAAAAATAAAAAATCTTCTTAAGAAACTTTAAGATTTAATTAGGCATTTTCTTAAGGGATGAGTGTTAAACTTTGGGCATACTGAATGATAAAGCAGAGATGATGAGTAGTGTCTTCTGCAGGAACTGAATTTATGGAGGTATGCAAAATGGACAGAATCAGTATTGTGGTTCCGTGTTTTAACGAAGAGGAAGCGTTGCCGGTGTATTATCGGGAGATGAAGCGCGTCATGGGCGAGCTGTCAGAGGTTTCCTTTGAGATCCTTTTCGTGGACGATGGTTCCAGCGACAAGACTTTAGAAATATTGAAACAATTAAATGCAAAAGATGGAAGATGTGAATATTTATCTTTCTCCAGAAACTTTGGAAAAGAAGCAGCTATATACGCGGGGCTTAAACATGCAAGTGGAGACTATGTGGCAACGATGGACGTAGATCTCCAGGATCCACCTGGACTTCTTCCGGAAATGTATCGTATTTTGAAGGAAGAACCTTATGACAGTGTTGCAACAAGACGTGCCACCAGAACCGGAGAGCCAAAAATCCGCTCCTTCTTATCTGAGACATTTTATAAGTTTATTAACAGCATTTCCAAGACAGAAATTGTCAATGGTGCAAGAGATTATCGGCTGATGAAACGGATTATGGTGGACGCCGTATTGGAAATGAGTGAATATAATCGTTTTTCGAAGGGAATTTTCGGCTGGGTCGGATTCCGTACAAAATGGCTGGAATTCCAAAACGTGGAGCGTTCGGCAGGAGAAACAAAATGGTCTCTTCGGAAACTATTTTCTTATTCGCTGGAAGGAATTACCGGATTTTCAGTAGCACCTTTGTCCCTGGCATCTGTTATGGGAGTAGGGTTCTGCGTGTTGGCATTTATTATGATTGCAGTAATCATAGTACGGACATTAATTTGGGGCGATCCGGTTGCAGGCTGGCCGTCAATGGTATGTATTATCTTTTTGGTGAGCGGGGTTCAACTGTTCTGTCTTGGAATCGTGGGAGAGTATCTGGCTAAGACATATCTGGAGACGAAGCACCGTCCGATATTTATATTGAAAGAAAGTAAAGTTCAGACGGCAGGAAAAGCAGCAGGAGACAGCTTTGTGGGAAGCGGTGTGAATGCTGTAATGCGAGAAAAGAAATCCGTGGAGGAATCTCATGAAGACAAGACAGTCAAAGCGTCTGCATAATCAAAATGTTGGAACAACAAAGCCGGTGCATCTGCATAATAATGAAGAAACAACGATGTCAAAATATCTGTATTATGCAGGGTATGTAATACTTGCAGCACTGACATTATTTTTCTGCTGGATGTTTTGCCTCAGATGGGGAGTATTTGGATCGAAGGTGGACTGGATCAGCCAGCACAGTGTTATTCCGGATTATTTCAGAAAACAGTTTTATGAGACGGGAAATCTATTCCCGGAATTCGCTATGAACCTGGGCGGAGGACAGAACATATACAATTATTCATATTATGGACTTTACAGTCCGTTATTTTTGTTGTCCTACGCATTGCCTTTTGTGAAAATGTCTACGTATGTTATTGTTATGGAAATGCTATGCTTGATGGCTTCGGTGCTTTTATTGTATCTGTGGCTGAATCGAAAAGGATTTGGCAGAGCTGTCAGCTTCGCTGTGGCTGTTATTTTTTTGCTGACGGGGCCTATGATCTGCCAGTCCTACAGCCAGATTATGTTTGTTAATTACATGCCATTTTTAATCCTGGCTATGATGGGCGTGGACAGATACTTTGAAAAAAGGCGTTCAGGGCTTTTGGCAGGCAGTACATTTCTTATGATCATGACCAGCTTTTACTTCAGTATCGGAGGAATGCTGGCGTTGGTAATCTATGGAATTCATTGTTACGGACGAAAACTGGAAGGAAAAAATGAGCGTGCCACAGTAAAAGGGTTTCTGTGCGAGGGCGTGAGATTTCTTCTGCCTATGATTTTTGCAGTACTGGCAAGCGGAGTCCTTCTTGTGCCGACAGCCCTTGCATTGATTGGAAGAAGTTCCGGTGAATCTTCCGGAGGCAGCGCGAATGCAGAAAGTCTGTCGGTATTGCTTGGAAGTGGAAATGCAACAAAAATCTTGAAAGGACTTTTCTTTCCACAACTTAGATTGTCAGGAGTTTTTTATTCACCGTATGGTCTGGGATTCGGAACGTTGATGCTGACGGTGCTTGTTGCGACCATGTTCAGGCGAAGATGGAGTGACAGCGTAATGGCGTGGATCATTGCCATTGTCGCAGGCGTGCCGGTTTTTGTATACATTTTAAATGGGGGACTTTATCTGAGGGACAAGGCACTGATCCCGTTAATTCCGCTTTTTTGCTATATGCTTGCCATGTATTTAAAGAAGGTGAGCTGTGAAGAGTTTTCGTGGGGCGGCTGTATTCCATATGTTGTCACGATGGAACTTATCTATATAGGAAGAAACCAGGAAGGAATGGGAAATCTGTGGCCATTTTTGATGACAGAATCTCAGATTATGTTTGGTTGTTATCTGGCAATAGGTGTGATAAAAGAGGTGTGGAGAAAACGAAGGAAGACAATCTGGAGAATTAGAGGAACAGTTTTAATTTTAGCAGGTTCTATGGCGGTATTTCTGGCAGTATTTGATAATCAGTATGCCAAAGAAAAACAGGAGATGCTGGATACAACATTTTATAAACAGGTAACAGATTCTAAAATCACAGATGCAATTCAGACAGCAACCGATGAGGCAAAAAAAGATGGAGGATTTTACCGGACAGTCCAGCTTGGCAATGACGATGAAAATGCAGCAAATTTAAATCGTGTGTGGAACACAGATCAGTACATTTCTTCCATCTATTCTTCTTCCTATAATAAGACCTACCAGAATTTTAGAAAGGATACATTTGGGCTGGAACAGCCTTACCGGAATTTCCTGATGCAGTCTGAGGAGTCAAATCCGATTTATGCGAGATTCATGGGCGAAAAATACATTGTTACAAAGTCTAAGATGAAAGGTGTCAGGCTTCTTGGAAAGTCGGGGGAGTGGAAGATTTATGAAAATGAAAGTGCAGCTTCGATCATCTATGGAACAAGCCAGGTTATGAGTGAGAAAAATTATGATAAGTTGGACTATCCATATAATCAGACAACGCTTCTTCAGAAGGCAGTTGTGCCGGAGAGTGCCACGAAGCAGACGGACAGTATAGAGGCGGTGGACAATTTGCACAACGCAGTACTGCAATTTGGGGAAAACTCCTGTATTTCCGAGACAGACGGTGGATATCATATTTTTGCCAAAAAGAATACAAAAGTAAAAGCAGAGATTGTGAGCCAGATAGACATAAATTCAGTGAATACAGTGAATACAGAGAATGCCGGTGAAAACACAAACGTTGCGAATGAAACAAAAACAGATTCTGGTAACAGAGTTTTATTGCTTCGGTTCAAGGTCAAGAATCTGAAACCCTCAAAAGATCTGACAATCTGGGTGGATGGCAATCGTAATAAACTGAGCGCTAAGCAGCGGGTCTATTATAATGATAACACAACGTTTACTTATGCAGTGGCACTTGAGAGTGATGAAAATCAGGTAGAGGTTACATTTAGCAAAGGAAAATATAATCTGTCTGATGTGGAAGCATATATAGCACCGTTGCCGGGAACAGAGCTTTACGAATCAGAGTTTTTACAAAATAGCACAAAGACAAAGGGAAACGTAATTGCCGGAAATCTGACAATGCAAAAGTCAGGATATCTGATTACTTCGATTCCATACGATTCCGGATTCAAAATTCAGGTTGATGGAAAAAATGTAAAAAGTGAGAAAGTAAATACAGCGTTCCTTGGCTGTAAGATGAAGGCAGGGGAGCATAACATTGTCATCACATACCATGCACCGGGGATGGCAGCAGGAAAAGTGATGTCCTTTGTCGGAATGATGGGATTTCTTATTTTATCTGTGTTAGAACATAGAGAATTACAAAAGAAAACAAAGCAGAATATGTGAGAAAATCTAAGGGAAAAAAGGAAAAAAATGAAAATTGAGGGTTCCTGACTGGTTGACACAAAAAAATGAAAGTGGTAAATTGAAAAGAGAAGTTAGCGAGTGCTAAATACGTCAGATGAGCCTGAAATCATTTGACCGACACCGCCAGTGAGTCTCGAATCATATAGGAAAGAGGGAATCTAACATGGGAAGATATTATCGTTTATCTAAGAAAATCACAGATGATATGGCAACCGCAATTTTGAACGAGATTAATGAACTGGAAAATGTTCAGACAGCAAGAATCACAGAAGATAATAAGTATCTGTTCGTGGACACGAAGGATCAGCAGTATCCAGAGGTTATGACACGTGCATTGAATATCTGTAGCCGTCTGGGTGGCAAATGCGAACTTTCATTTGCAGGTTTTGAAGGTGGATTCCAACCATAAGGTGTAAGAAAAAATATAAAAATCCGGATTTGCGTAATATCACATGGTTAGTGAGGACTGCGAAAAATCCGGATTTTTTGATTTTGTTGTTTTTTATTAACGGTTATTTCGTTCATGCAGCTTATACAGAACAATTAGTTGTTCTCATTATCTGCGAGGTACTTTTTTAAAGCGGAAAAACTCTCTGAGCTGATGACATGCTCAATCTTACATGCATCTTCAGCGGCAGTTTCCGGATCCACCCCAATTGAAGTCAGAAAACTTGTCAGGAATGTGTGACGTTCGTAAATTTTCCCGGCAATTGCCATACCACTGTCTGTCAGGTTGATATAACCATTTTCATCAACAGTAATATAATTATTTAATCGAAGATTCTTCATTGCAACACTGACACTCGGCTTAGAAAAAGAGAGCTCATGTGCAATATCAATTGACCTGACATTTCCAAGTCTGTTTTTCAGAACCAGTATTGTTTCCAGATAATCTTCTGCAGATTCACGTATTACCATAATAAACACCTCGCTTTGCGGTAAAATAATCCCCTGTCCGTTGGAATTATATTAGAAATTATATCATAAAATGGGAAGTTGTTCAATTTTTATTGGAGGAATTGAACTGATAATAAATTTCAAAAAATTTCTCACTGACGGAAACCATGAGAATTTTTCTTCCGGGAAACGACCGGGGATTTTACAATTTGTTTTATGAGGCATTCGAGTATGGTCAGGCACATTTTTTAAAAGCAGTATTTTGAGGTAAAAAAAGAAACAGAAGTAATCTGATCATAAAGCCGATGCAGGATTTTTGAATCCTGTATCGGCTTCGGAGATTCCATAGAGATTTAAAGAAATTTATTTGTTATAATTCATCAGCGTTTTGATGTCTTCTTCCGGCGTGGTGATAGGTGCTATACCGTAATTTTCTACCAGAAAATTCAAAATATTAGGAGACAAAAATGCCGGAAGAGAAGGACCAAGACGAATGTTCTTGATACCCAGGTGTAAAAGTGTTAACAGGATGCAGACGGCCTTCTGTTCGTACCAGGAGAGAACGAAGGAAAGCGGAAGTTCATTTACGGAGCATCCAAATGCATCTGCAAGTGCTACAGCAACCTGAATCGCACCATAAGCATCATTACACTGCCCCATATCCATTAGTCGTGGCAGACCACCGATTTCTCCAAGATCGAGATCGTTGAAACGGAATTTTCCGCATGCCAGAGTAAGGACAATACTGTCAGAAGGGGTCTGTTTTACAAATTCTGTGTAATAGTTTCGTCCAGGTTTAGCACCATCACAGCCGGCAACCAGAAAGAAATGACGGATTGCACCTGATTTTACTGCTTCAATTACAGTGTTTGCATGGGACAGGATGGCTGCATGACCAAAACCGGTTGTTACTTTTGTACCGCCATTGATGCCGGTGAGTACCTGATCTTCCTTGTAACCACCAAGTTCCAGCGCTTTTTCAATAACCGGCGTAAAATCTTTCTTCTCATCAATATGAACAGCACCGGGGAAGGCAACCATTTCTGTTGTAAATACTCTGTCAGCATAACTGCTTTTTGGCGGCATCAGACAGTTGGTGGTGTAGAGAATCGGAGCTGGAAGATGATCAAACTCTTTTTGCTGATTCTGCCATGCGGTTCCAAAATTCCCTTTTAAGTGTGAGAATTTTTTTAAGAGTGGATAGGCATGGGCAGGGAGCATTTCACCATGAGTATAGATGTTGATTCCTTTTCCCTTTGTCTGTTCAAGTAAAAGCTGCAGGTCTTTCAAATCATGTCCGGTTACAACAATAAATGGTCCCTTTTCTATTGTAAGTGTAACATTGGTTGGTTCTGGTGTCCCATAGGTTTCTGTATTTGCCTTATCAAGAAGTGCCATACACTTCAGGTTGATTTCTCCTACTTTTAGTACTGTAGGAAGCAGTGCATCTGCACTTTCTTCATAACCAATCTTAAATAATGCTTCACAGAAGAAGCGATTCACTTCACTATCTTCATAATTCAGAACATTTGCATGATAGGCATAGGCAGCCATTCCACGAATTCCGAAAAGAATCAGAGATTTCAAAGAGCGTATATCTTCGTTGGCATTCCACAGCTGTTGCATATCGTATTCGTCTGTTTTACCGCAAGATGATTGACATTTGCTGCAGTCAGGAACCAGTCTTTCTTTTTCAGCTCGGACTTTTTGTATCATGTTTTCAATTGAGACATCGTCAAAATTTACATTTGTAACTGTGGTAAACAGCCCTTCAATTATGATCTGTCCGGTTCTTTTGGAAATAGCTGTTGTACTATCGACAGCTCTTGCAAGACCAATCAAGGCACCCGTCAGTTCATCCTGTAATCTGGCTGTATCTGCCTTTTTCCCACAGACACCGGCATTTCCTGTACATCCGGCGCATCCGACGGTCTGCTCACACTGAAAGCAAAACATTTTCTTATCCATTATTGTATCCTCCTTTTTTATTCTATAGTTTTCCCATCAATACTTATCGTTATAACCTGCCATGGTAAGAATTTTCCACTATCCTGAAGCGCCTTTTTTGCTGCCATCTCCAGACCACCACAGCAAGGAACTTCCATCCTTACGATGGTTACACTTTGAATATTGTTATTTTGAATAATCGCAGTCAATTTCTCGCTATAATCTACCTGATCTAATTTAGGACAGCCGATTAATGTTACCTTATTCCGAATAAAATCCTGATGAAAGCTTGCATATGCATAAGCAGTACAATCGGCTGCGATTAATAGTTTTGCGCCGTCAAAATATGGTGCACTTACAGGTGCCAGTTTAATCTGTACTGGCCAGTTCTGAAGTTTTGATAGCTGCTCTACGCTTGGAGTTGATTTTATGGTTTCAGGTGTTTCGGATCGCTGAATTTGCATACTTCTAGAACCAGGACAGCCGGTGTGTGTAGACATTGTCTGATTTTTGGCAAATACTTTTTTCTGCGCTTCTTTTACGGCTTCTTCATCATATGCAGGAGCCTCTCTTTCTTCAAAAGAAATGGCACCTGTAGGACATTCCGGGAGACAATCACCAAGCCCGTCACAGAAATGTTCTCTTACCAATTCTGCTTTTCCGTTAATGATGTCAATGGCGCCTTCATGACAGGCATCTGCACAGGCACCGCATCCATTACATTTTTCTTTATCAATTCGAATAATCTTTCTTATCATTTTTACCCTCCGTCTATAGCATAAAATTTTTATTTCTGTTAGAATCATAGTATAATAAATGCAACTTGTATGTTTGATTTCCAACAGGAGGAACAATTTTGAAAAAATTTTTACCCATTTTAAGGAACAGTCCTTTCTTTAAAGGTCTTACGGATGACGAGATATTATCCATATTGCACTGTGTAGAGGCAACAACAGTTTCAAAAGAGAGAGATTCTTATATTTTCAGAGCAGCAGATTCTACAGAAGTAATGGGACTTGTGGTGTCAGGCTGTGTTCTTGTTATCCAGGAAGACCTTTGGGGGCATCGAAATATTTTATCAAAATGTCATGCCGGTGATTTTTTCGGAGAACCATATGCGGCAAGTCCGGGTGCTGTTTTGAATATCAGTGTGGTAGCAGATGAGGACTGTGAAATTATTTTCCTAAATGTCCAGAAGCTTCTGGTTACTTGTCCAACTGCATGCGAGCATCATCAGAAGTTGATTCGTAACCTGGTCAGTGTCCTGGCAAATAAGATACTGATCTTGAACGATAAGATCACACATGTTGGCAAGCGAACGACAAGAGATAAACTATTGTCATATCTGTCAGCCGAATCCATCAGACATTCATCTTTATCCTTTGATATTCCTTTTGACCGGCAGCAGTTAGCAGATTATCTTTGTATTGACCGTGCAGCAATGTCTACGGAGATATCAAAGTTACAAAAAGAAGGTTTTATAAAAACAAATCGAAAGCATTTTGAATTAATGGTTTCTAATGATATGGATTCAACAAGGAAAATGTGATGTATATCAAGGGAAATATAGGATTAATTTGAGAATTATTATAATGTGCAAGAGGAGAAAATTTTAGATGATAAATAAATTACATTTAGCAATGATTGAGTTATATAGAGGAGATTCAAAGAGAATTCAACATTTTTGTAAAGTGCATAGTTATGCAAAATTGATAGCAGAAACGGAAAATGTAGATAAGAAATGTTTGTTTACCATTGAAGCAGCAGCTTTGACACATGATATTGGAATTCATTTCTGTGAAGAAAAATATGGTGATTGCAATGGAAAACTACAAGAAAAAGAAGGTCCTGCAATAGCAGAAAAGCTGCTTAGAAAATTAGGATTTGAACAAGAGGTATCGGAACGGGTGCAGTATTTGATCGCACATCATCATACGTATAATAATATTGATGGTATAGATTATCAGATATTGGTAGAGGCTGATTTCCTGGTGAATATTATGGAAGATGGTTTATCGAAAGAAGCGGCTTTAAAAGCCTATCATAATATTTTCAAAACATCATGTGGAAAAATGATTTGCAGGGAAATGTTTGATATAACAAGATAGAGCGTGATAAACGAACAGTAGATAAATGTTTTACAGAAGAATGAGAATGGATGGAGGTAAAAATGATTATCAGAAAAGCGAAAGAAAAAGATATTCCGAGAATTTTAGAGTTATTAGAGCAAGTGTTACAAATTCATGCAGATATAAGGCCTGATATTTTTATTCCGGGCACGACCAAATATACGATAGACGAATTGAGAGAGCTTTTGAAACATAAAGAAAAGCCAATATATGTTGCGGTGGATGAGGATGATGTTTGTGTAGGGTATGCATTTTGTCAATTACAAGAGCAGCCTTTTTCAAACAACATGGTTCCGTTTAAGACGTTTTTTATTGATGATCTTTGTGTCAGTCAAGAGGTTCGAGGTCAGCATGTTGGCGAAAGTCTGTTTGAATATGTAAAAAATGAAGCGAAACAGATAGGGTGCTATGAAGTGACATTGAATGTATGGGAAGGAAATACTTCAGCAGAGAAATTTTATGAAAAAATGGGAATGCGAACGAAAGAAAGACAAATGGAATATATATTGGTAGAAAAATAATATGCAGAAATAGAAAACATGGAAATAAGACTATTACGATATTTTTTCGAATGATCATATACAAACGCTGCAGATTCTTGCTGACGCAGCAAAATATGATGTGGCATGTACATCAAGCGGGCTGCTTTTACTCCGGAAGAAATCTGTGACTTAACAGTAGAGTTTTATAAGTGTAATTATATCGAGGGTCTGTTTTTGAGTTCCGGAATCTTAAAGAATCCGACTTATACGATTGAGAAGATGTGCGAGACGTTATTGCTGCTTCGGACGAGCTGATTGCATCAGCAGGATATCTTGCAGATCGTATCAGTGTTAATCTTGAACCGGTAAGTGATGAAGAATATAGAAAACTAAAATAGGACCAGAAATGGCAAAGTGCTTCTGCCATGAATTAGAATATTTAGACGGAGAAATATTTTTAGACAAAGCTGTTGAATAAATAACGCTTTGATAGTATCAATAGAAGGCTGCATTGATTAGTAAAACAAGGAGATTTTTATGATTAAAGTTATTATGATGTGTGGAATATGCGGTTCCGGGAAAACAACTTATGCAAAGAAGAAAGAAAAAGAAGGCTATGTTCGCTTGTCCATTGATGAGGAAATGTGGAAAACTTACGGGAGAAAGGGGATTGATTATCCAAACGAACAGTATGAGAAACTTTCAGAAATAGTGGAAATGGCACTCCAGAAGGAACTCCTGTCTCTCATTCAACAAGGAAAACATGTAGTCCTTGATTTCAGCTTTTGGAATAAGGCAAACAGAGCGTATTATAAAAGGCTTATAGAAAAAGCTGGCGGTACACCAGAACTTGTTTATATGAAGGCTAGTAAAGGAACCTTACAAAAAAGATTGTATAAAAGGAATCAGTCTTTGAATGCTAATTCTCCATTTATAATAACAAATGAGATACTAGAGCATCATTATAACGATTTTCAAGAACCATGTGGCGAAGGAGAAAAAGTAATTTTACAGGAATAAGATTGTGCTGGGGCAGCCATTGATAGCCCCGACCACCTTTGGTGGTAGGCAATACGAGGGGGAATTTTCGTTACCGAAGATGAAGACTACAAATGTATATCCAGTACAATTAAAGTAATGGCTTGTATCAAATCTTACTGGCGATGAAGTACCTGCGTTCATCTGATGAGGAATGGACAGTATTTGTAAATGCTTTCGATAAGCTGATTCAAAATAATAATGGTGTGGTCAGTCTCGCAGCAATGAATCTTCCTGCGGATTGGAAAGAACATTTAAGTGTATAAATGCAATGGAATTGCATAAAATAATAAAGCAGACCTAACCAAGCATCTAGCTCAAACCGGTTAGGCTTTCGGCGGAGTGTTACGATAAGCACTTCGCCATTTTTATTTTGATAAGGAACATTCACCTTTTACTTACATATGATTGCACAATTTGAACGAAAAAAGTCTCATGATCATGTGCGAAAATGAAAGTGAAACTTATTAGATGATATAATTGTTATATCGGCTAAAAAATAGCGCGGTGGGCAAAAGAAATGGCGTTTTTGCCGATAGTGTGATATACTAATTAGTAGATTGATACGTTTTGGATATGGGTTATGATTTGTGATGGAGGATTGTAGATGAGATACCTTTTAGTTGCTGATATAGCAAAAAAATGGAATATGTCAGAGCGCAGTGTTAGAAATTACTGTGCCCAAGGGCGTGTGAACGGTGCATTTCTTACTGGTAAGACATGGAACATTCCAGAAAACGCAGAAAAACCGGAGCGCACCAACAAAAGAAAAGAAGAGCCGATTACTCTGTTGGATATTCTGAAAGAGCAGAAGGCAAGTAAATATTCCGGTGGGATTTATCATAAGACACAGATTGATTTGACCTATAACTCTAACCATATGGAGGGAAGCCGCCTGACACACGATCAAACTAGATATATTTTTGAAACCAATACTATTGGCGTAGAAAAAGAAGTGCTGAATGTGGATGATGTGATCGAAACGGCAAATCACTTCCGGTGCATTGACATAATTATTGATCATGCAAAAGCAGCTCCGACGGAGAAGTTCATCAAAGAACTTCACTTGGTTTTGAAGAACGGCACCAGTGATTCCAGAAAAGAATGGTTTGCTGTTGGAGATTATAAGAAACTTCCGAATGAAGTCGGCGGTAGGGATACAGCCCTTCCAGAAGAAGTTGCCGATAAAATGAAGGCTTTGCTGACGGAATACAACGCCAAAGAAGAAAAGACCTTTGCGGATATTCTTGACTTCCATGTGAAGTTTGAGCGGATCCATCCATTCCAGGACGGCAACGGTCGTGTGGGCAGATTAATTATGTTTAAGGAATGTCTGAAATATGACGATATGATGCAGTTAAACCGCGAGATCCATCAGACGGAACTGGATATGGAACATGCGCTGCAGGAGGGAGATATCGAGAAAGCCCGCACATGGAAAGAGACACGGGAGAACCTGCAGGCATCCAGGGAAAAACTCGAAAAAAAGAACCGCCGCGTATCCAAAAACAAAGTTCCGGTGGTGGGCGAAAATGAGATTGCCGATGTGGTGGCTGGATGGACAAAGATTCCGGTCAGCCGTTTGACAGAAAGCGAGGCATCCCGTCTGCAGAAACTGGAAGAAACGCTGCACAAGCGTGTGATTGGACAGGAAGAAGCGGTATCCGCAGTTTCCAAGGCTGTCCGTCGCGGACGCGTGGGACTCAAAGATCCGAAGCGTCCGATCGGTTCGTTCCTGTTTTTGGGACCTACCGGTGTC
>OKSF01000158.1_pt1 | contig 62727 bp, 57 predicted proteins | sample 1606061 | NCBI WGS metagenome assembly OKSF01 (sample SAMEA3541567, study PRJEB24748) | human gut metagenome | biome: human gut; feature: human-associated habitat; material: faeces | place: China | collected 2012
AGCTTTATTCCGGTTCGGGTATCCACAGCCTTCCTGAATTAAATCCCAATTTAATACAAATAAAGATACTTCGGAATCCCGTTCTCATACACCGTATTCATTTCCCCCTGAATCAACGGCGTCAGATAATCCACCATCTTTTCCGTCACATCATTTCCCGCATCATTAATATAATCCGCAGGCACACTCTTGATCGCATTGGCAATATCGCATACTGGAAGTGCCTTGAATTCTGTAGCATAAGGCTTATCAGAAGTACGGATCACAGCAGCCATCATACCGGTTGCCCCCCCGAGCGCATACTGGCAGGCGGTCTTTCCGAGCATTCTGGATTCCTGAATGTCGGTAGCACTTGCAAGATGTGCGGCGCAGCGCTGCATCAGGTTCAGTTCGATCGAACGTACCTTGCATCCGATCTCATTTCTGACAGCATCTTCCAGAACCTTTGCGGCACCGGCGATATAGCTGTGACCAAAGGAATCTACAGCAGAGCTCTGCACTTCTTCGGAAATGTAACGGCCGTCTTTGTTCTTCACGCCTTCGCTGACAGCGATGATCACGGCATCTTGTTCTTCCAGTTTTGCTTTTACATCTTTTAAGAATGTATCAATGCTGAATGGTACTTCGCAGAGATAGATGAAGTCAGGTCCTTTCGCACCATTTGCACGGGCAAGGCAGGAAGCGGCAGTCAGCCATCCGGCGTCACGGCCCATGACTTCTACGATAGTTACTGCTTTAGTTGCGTATACGTAGCAGTCGCGTTCCAGCTCGGCAAATGTAGTTCCGATATATTTTGCGGCAGAACCAAAACCAGGACAGTGATCCGTTCCGCAGAGATCATTGTCGATGGTCTTAGGAGCACCGACAACCGTAATATCTGTGATTCCCTTGGTGTTCAGATATTTGGAAAGCTTGTCCACTGTATCCATGGAATCATTTCCACCGATATAGATAAAGCAGTCAATATTGTATTTTCTAAGAACAGAGATAATGGTCTCATATTCATCTGCACACACAGCAGGATCTTTTAATTTCACACGGCAGGAGCCGAGTGCAGAAGCAGGGGTCTGACAAAGAAGATCCAGTTCGGATACATTTGTAATTTTAGTTTTCAGATCTATCAGGTTCTCAGTCAGCACTCCCTGGATTCCGTTGATCGATCCGTAAATCCTATCTACGGACGGGCTGGAAAGTGCGTTCTCAACTACTCCGGCAAGGGTTGCGTTGATTGCAGAAGTTGGTCCGCCGGACTGTGCAACTAGTAAGTTCTTCATATGATAATCTCCTAACTTTTTAAATTCAGTAAATATAGTATAACATAAACCAGGGGGATATGGTATAATAGAAATATATGTGAGTTTTTAAAAAAGGAGAAACATTGGTATGGAATTGACAACAATCAGAGAATTGTATAAAAACAGAGATTCATACATGGATCAGAAAGTAACAATCGGAGGATGGGTAAGAAGTATCCGTGGATCCAAAGCATTCGGATTTATCGTGGTAAATGACGGAACCTTCTTTGAGCCTTTACAGGTTGTATACCATGACAAGATGGATAACTTTGCAGAGATTTCCAAGTTAAATGTCGGGGCAGCAGTGATCGTTACAGGTACGCTGGTAGCAACACCGCAGGCAAAGCAACCATTTGAGATCCAGGCGGATACCGTAGAAGTTGAAGGAGCATCGGCACCGGATTATCCGCTTCAGAAGAAGCGCCACAGTTTTGAATATCTGAGAACGATCGCACATTTAAGACCTAGAACGAATACGTTCCAGGCAGTATTCCGTGTACGTTCTCTGACGGCATATGCGATTCACAAGTTCTTCCAGGAGAGAGGATTCGTATATGTGCATACACCACTGATCACAGGAAGTGATTGTGAGGGTGCGGGAGAGATGTTCCAGGTAACGACTATGGATCTGAATAATGTACCGAAGAATGAAGACGGAAGCGTAGATTATTCCAAAGATTTCTTCGGAAAAGAGACAAGCCTTACCGTAAGCGGACAGCTGAATGGAGAGACTTATGCACAGGCATTCCGTAACATTTACACATTCGGACCGACATTCCGTGCAGAAAACTCTAATACAACACGTCATGCGGCAGAGTTCTGGATGATCGAGCCTGAGATGGCATTTGCAGATCTGGACGACAATATGTTTGTTGCAGAAGCAATGTTAAAATATGTCATCAATTATGTACTGGAGAATGCACCGGAAGAGATGAATTTCTTCAATTCATTTGTGGATAAGGGACTTCTGGAGAGACTGCACAATGTAGTATCTTCTGATTTCGCAAGAGTGACATATACAGAGGCCGTTGAACTTCTTGAAAAACACAACGATAAATTTGAGTACAAAGTAACATGGGGAACAGATCTTCAGACAGAGCACGAAAGATATCTGACAGAAGAAGTCTTCAAACGTCCGGTGTTTGTGACGGACTATCCGAAGGAGATTAAAGCATTCTATATGAAGCTGAATGATGACGGCAAGACGGTTGCGGCAGTAGACTGTCTGGTGCCGGGAATCGGTGAGATTATCGGAGGAAGCCAGAGAGAGGATGACTACGATAAGCTGAAATCAAGAATGGACGAACTGGGACTGAAGGAAGAAGACTACAAGTTCTACATGGATCTTCGTAAATACGGTTCTACAAGACATGCAGGTTTCGGACTTGGATTTGAGAGATGCGTAATGTACCTGACAGGAATGGGTAATATCCGTGACGTGATTCCGTTCCCAAGAACTGTCAATAACTGCGAACTGTAATGGTGGATAACGACACTTGAAAAACTTATATAAAAATATATATGGGGACGGGGGATTTTTGGAAATCTCCCGTCCCTGTATAGAATCGAGGGCAGTATGAATATATTAGTAGTAGACGATGAAAAGGAAATCGCTGATGTAGTAGAGCTTTATCTTCAGAATGATCAGTACAAAGTATTCAAATTTTATAACGGCCAGGATGCACTGGATTGTATCAATAATATGAAGATCGACCTCGCGATCCTGGATATCATGCTTCCGGATATTGACGGTTTCCAGATACTGAAGCAGATTAGGCAGAAGTATACATTCCCGGTGATCATGCTGACGGCGAAGACGGAGTACATGGACAAGATCACAGGACTTACGCTGGGAGCGGATGATTACATTCCGAAGCCGTTCAATCCACTGGAATTAGTTGCGAGAGTGAAAGCGCAGCTTCGCAGATATACACAATACAACGAAGGAACCAAGGAAGAAGGCGATGTGCTGGACTTCGGAGGATTACTTTTGAACCGTACGTCTCATGAATGTGTATACAATGAAGTGCCGCTGACACTGACTCCGATAGAATTTGACATCCTTTGGCTTCTATGTGAGAACCGGGGAAAGGTCATAAGCTCGGAAGAGTTATTTGAGAAAGTATGGCATGAGAAATATTATAAGAACAGTAACAACACGGTGATGGTGCATATCCGTCATCTCCGCGAGAAGATGAGTGCACCGACAGGCAAGTCTGATTTTATCAAGACTGTGTGGGGAGTGGGCTATAAGGTTGAAGAATAATTATCGGAAATTGAAATTCAGTATCCTCCTGCAGACAGTGCTGGTTACAGCACTTACCGTTTTGGTAGGAGGGGTACTGCTCAAATTTGTGATCGATGGAATTTATAATGACAGTTTTGCCAGGTTTTTTGTAGATGCTCTGGTGTTTCTGAATGTAAATGAAAAGACGGCGATCCACCTCTATTGGAAACTGGTCGGAGATAACAAGACATTCTATATGATCGTTGGTTATCTGATTCTTTTTGCGCTTTTCTTTTATGTGGCACTTTCCCAGATGACTAAATATCTGGATCAGATCGATCACGGAATTGAAAATATCATCTCGGAATCGACAGATCCCATCCACCTGATCACAGAATTAAAGCCTATCGAGATCCGGTTAAATGAGATCAAAGCGACATTGAAACGGCAGGAGCTGGAAGCAACGGAAGGTGAAAAGAAGAAAAATGACCTGGTACTTTTTCTGGCACATGATCTGAAGACACCTCTGACTTCCATTGTGGCATATCTTACGATGCTGGAAGATCATCCGGACATGCCGGAAGAAGAACGAGAAGCATATACACATATTGCCCTGGAAAAATCCATCCGGCTGGGTGAACTGATCAACGAATTCTTTGACATCACCAGATATAATCTTCAGAACATTGAATTGGAACCGGTAGAGATTGATCTCACGATGATGCTGGAACAGCTGGCAGACGAGCTGTACGGAGTTCTGCAGGAGAAGAAACTGACCTGTGAAGTGGATGTAGAAGAAGATCTGATGATCTATGGAGATCCGGACAAGCTCGCAAGAGTATTTGATAATATCTTAAGAAACGCAATTGCTTACTGCTATGCAAATACGGAGATCCGGATTGAAGCAAAGATAAAGGACGGGGATATCGAGATCACATTTACCAATGCAGGAGATAAGATTCCGGGTGATATGCTTCAGACAATATTCGAAAAATTCTACCGTGTGGATGGTTCCAGATCAACGGGAACCGGCGGCGCAGGTCTCGGACTTGCAATCGCCAAACAGATTGTGGAGCTGCACGGGGGCAGAATTCTGGCAAAAAGTGATGACAATCAGACGCAGTTTGTCGTGACATTGCCATCGAAGGAAAAGACAGAACAGAAAGAAGGAAGCAAGGATGAAGTTCATACACATCGCAGACTTGCATTTAGGGGCAAAACCGGACGCGGGAAACGCCTACAGTCAAAATAGAGAACAGGAACTCTGGGACAGCTTTCGGGATATCATAACAATCTGTAACCAGAAGAAGACAGATCTGTTGCTGATTGCCGGAGATCTGTTTCACAGACAACCCCTGTTAAGAGAATTAAAAGAAATGAATTCCATACTGGAGATGCTGGAACATACGGAGGTGGTCATGATTGCCGGCAATCATGACTATATTAAGAAAAATTCTTATTACAGGACATTTTCCTGGGCACCGCATGTGCATATGATCTGTTCGCAGGAGATCGATTGTGTGGAACTTGACCGGATCCAGACGGCAGTCTATGGATGCAGTTATCATTCCAGAGAAATCCATGATCCGGTCTATGATCATGCAGTCCCGGAAAGACGGCAGAAATATGAGATATTGCTTGCACACGGCGGTGATGAGAAACACATTCCGATCAAGAGCAATCAGATTATAACACTTGGCTATGATTATGTGGCATTCGGTCATATTCATAAACCACAGCTGTTGGTGGAAAACAGGATGGCGTATGCCGGTTCGCTGGAACCGACGGATACAGGAGATATCGGGAGGCATGGCTATATAGAGGGAAGAATTACCGGAAAAGGCTGTCAGATCCGGTTTGTACCACATGCGTTGCGGGAATACAGAAACTGCGAGGTAAAGGTGGATAAATTTGTAACCGGTCATGTACTGAGGCAGAAAATTACAGATATGATAGCAGAGCAGGGAATGCAGCATATGTATAAGATCACATTAACCGGATATCGTGATCCGGATATCTGGTATGAGTTGGATTATATGGATCCTTATGGTAATGTAGTGGAGATTACGGATCATACAAAGCCGGCGTATGATTTTACAAAATTAAAAAATGAAAATAAAGGAAATATTCTTGGGCAATACATTGAAAGCCTGGAGGGGTATCCGGCAGACAGCCTGGAGTATCAGGCGCTCTGTGAGGGAGTACGGGCGTTGATGGAGACAAGAAGAGGCTAGAACCGAAAAATGCAGATTAATGAATTATTGTTAAAAAACTTTGGAAAATTTCATGACCGGCAGATCAATCTGGAAGAAGGGATCAATCTGATCCATGGGGAAAATGAATCGGGAAAATCTACGATCCATACCTTTATCAAAGGGATGCTCTTCGGAATCGAACGGGGAAGAGGCAGAGCGGCGCAGAATGATACATTCAGCATCTATGAACCGTGGGACAATCCTAATTATTATTCCGGAACACTGAAATTTGCAAGCGGAGGGAAACATTTCCGTATTGAAAGAAATTTTGATAAATATTCCAAAAAGGCAGAGCTTGTCTGTATAGAGGATGGAGAGGTCCTTTCTGTAGAGGACGGGGATCTGCGGATGCTGCTTGGAGAGATGAATGTTGACCGTTATGAGAATACGGTTTCCATGAGCCAGAGAAATGCACAGATGGGCGAAAGTATGGCGATGGAATTGAAAAATTACGCGACAAATTATTATACTTCAGGCAATGGAGAGATCGATCTGAATGGGGCGTTGGAACAGCTGAAAGGCAGGAAGAAGGTTCTGGAAAATGAGATTCGCATGGAGATGTCCAGAAAGCAGCAGAAGCGTGAAAAACTGGAACAGGAAGTCTCGTTTATCTGGCGTGATGTTCATCATCTGGAGGAGGAACTCGACCGGGTGGAGGAAGAACTGGAGTACAGAGCCGGAAAAGAGGAAGAAAAACGGAAGGAACGGCAGCTGGAAGGAGAACATGGAAAAGGTGTCATGGATGAGATACGTCCGGAAAAATGGAGGATCCATCCGATGGAGATACTGATATTCGCACTGGTTATCGTGACTGCAGTGCTCATACTTTCGAGACCATGGAATTATCTGGTGGCGATTGTACTGTTCCTTGCATTTGGCCTGTATGTATGGAACCGGATGAAAGTCGGAAAGAAACAGGTAAAGACGGAACCGGAGATCATTTTGGAAGAGATCACGCAGGAAGAAGAAAAGGTTCCGATCGAGAAGTTACGGTGGGAAAAGGCCCATATTACAGAAGAACTGAAAGAAAAAACAATTCAGTATGATAATCTTGGAGAGCAGCTGGCAGAATTGGATGAGATCAATGAACAATCCCGAGAATACGAAATGAAACGCCAGGCAGTTCAGATGGCAGCAGAGCATCTGGAGCAGCTGTCAGGAGCAATGCGCGGATATTTGAAAAGAGATCTGAATGAGAAGGCTTCTGCGATCATCCGTGAGATCACCGGGGGAAAATATACAAAGCTCGTCACAGATGAAAAACTTCATGTATCGCTTGTGACAGACGAAAAACTGGTGGAGATTGAACAGGTAAGCCGGGGAACAGTAGAACAGATCTATCTGGCATTGCGTATGGCGGTCGGAGAACTGTTGTGCGAAGAAGAGATGCCAGTGATTCTGGATGATGTGTTCGCATATTACGATGAAGAGAGAATGCTGCAGACACTTAAGTGGCTGAAAGCACATAAGAAACAGGTATTGTTGTTTACCTGTCAGAAGAGAGAAGAACAGGTGATGAAGGAAGCGGGAATTGCTTATCATAAAATAGAACTATAACGTGTTGAATTGAAGTAAGATAGAAAATAAAAATGCTGCCGGGAATTTCCAGGCAGCATTTTTAGTTTCTTAAACTTCTTCGCCGTTTTTATATTTAGTAACAACATTCTGAATTCTTTCAATCGGATTCAGGATGCTGCTGATAGAACCGTCATGGTTCAGTGTATCAATAACAAGTGCGATATATTTGCTCATGTCACAGTTGATATAATATGGACGTTCCAGAAGTTCCGGTGTCTGATAGATTAAGTTGGTAGTCAGAACAGCATCCAGGATACCTTCTTCATATGCCTGGTCAAATTTCTCCAGTCCGTTTGTGAACAGACCGAATGTAGCGGCACAGAAGATACGTTTTGCCTTGCGCTGTTTTAACTGGCGGGCAACATCTAACATACTGTCACCGGAAGAAATCATATCATCCAGAATGATTACATCTTTTCCTTCTACGGACGATCCGAGGAACTCATGGGCAACGATTGGGTTACGTCCGTCTACCACACGCGAGAAGTCACGACGTTTGTAGAACATACCCATATCAAGATTAAGTACGTTGGCAAGATAGATTGCACGTCCTGTAGCACCTTCATCCGGGCTGATCGCCATCATGTGTTCGCTGTCGATCTGAAGGTCTTTGAATGTACGGAGAAGACCTTTGATGAACTGGTAAGTCGGACGGATTGTCTCGAATCCATTTAATGGAATCGCATTCTGTACACGAGGGTCGTGTGCATCAAAAGTAATAATGTTGTCAACACCCATGCGGACAAGCTCCTGAAGAGCAAGTGCACAGTCCAGAGATTCACGGCTGCCTCTCTTGTGCTGACGGCTTTCATATAAGAATGGCATAATGACGTTGATACGACGTCCTTTTCCACCTACTGCAGCAATAATACGTTTCAAGTTCTGAAAATGATCGTCAGGGGACATATGATTTACATTTCCTGTCAGTGAATATGTCAGGCTATAGTTACATACATCGACCATAAGATAAAGGTCTTTACCACGAACAGATTCGTTGATGATACCCTTGGCTTCACCAGAACCAAAACGTGGAACTTTTGCATCAATTAAGTATGTGTCTTTCTCATAGCCTGTGAAAGCAACATCGTTCTTATGAACATGTCCATCTTCTTTTCTCCATTTTACGAGATAGTCATTAACCTTTGCTCCCATCTCTGTACAACCGTCAAGAGCGATCAGTCCAAGTGCTCCTACCGGTATATTCTCAAGATTACGATCGTTACGGCGTAACATCATTAGTACCTCCCAGGTTTAATAATTTTTTTTGGATACGGATATCATCACCGGTAATACGCAGAATGGTGTAATTACTGCTGATGCGTGAAAATGTCCGTTCCGAGTAAATAGTTTTTATATCATCCAATGCAAGGTTGGTAGATATTATGGTTGATTTCTGTCTCAATATACGTTCATTCAGACAAATGAACAGCTGGGATACAGTGAATGAATTCGGCAGTTCTGTTCCCAGATCATCAATGATCAGTAAGTCACAGTCGTAGATATGTTCGAATACATCAGAATCCTTGTTCTGCCGTTTCCCAAATGTGTTCTCTGCAAGGATATCAAAAAGTCCGGCTGCTGTAAAGTAGATAACGGAATAAGCTGAATCCATTAACTCCTTTGCAATGCAGTGGGAAAGAAAAGTCTTTCCCACACCGGTGTCTCCATACAATAGTATGTTATGAAATTCTTCAGAGAATGTATCTACGAAGTTGTGACAGACATTTAATGCGGTTTCCATGGATTCCAGAGAAGACCGTCCGGTAAGAGGATCGATATGATTTCTGGAATAATAGGTCAGAGAACAGGTTGAAAAGTTCTCTTTGTCAAGGATATCTTTGAGATTGGATTGTGTGTATAAATAGTCTACAATCGCTTTTTTGAAACAGTGACATTTGTGTGTGCCAATATAACCGGTATCCTTACAGTCGGGACACTGGTAATGCATTTCCAGATAATTGGCGGGCAGACCGTGTGATTTTAACAGTGCAGGTTTTTGGGCAGAGAGTTCTTCAATCTCTGACTTTAATGAAGATAAAGCAGTCTGGTCTCCGTCCAAAAGCAGCCTTGCCTTTTTTACACTTAAAGAAGAGATGGAATGATCCATTTCCTCCAATTCAGGAATGAGAGCGTATGCCTTCTCATAGCGTTTTCTGAGCTGAAATTCATTATCCAGTTGTTTTTGTTCATAAGTACGCATTAAGTGATCGTACTGAGAATTGGAAAGTGCCATGTAATGGAAACTCCTTCATACCTAAGTATGCAAGAAAAACTGTCAGTGACAGGCTCTCTTGCATTCATATAATAAAATCTGATATGTATAATTTATTGCTGAACCAGGCGGCGTTCCAGATCGTTCATATCATAGGAACGGCCATCGAAGTTATTGAACTTATTATTCTGGCTGCTTACAGGCTTCTGAGCCTGCTGTTGTCTCTTGCGTTCTTTTGCCAGTTCTTTTGCACGTTCTTTCTCTTTGCGGTAGTCAGCATCAACCGCATCGATATCTTTCAACTGACGGACGTTCTTGTCCTTCCAGCGCTTCAGAATGGAATCGGTGTAATCAAAGCTTGGCTGATGAATGGAATTCATCGTGCGGTCGCAGGCTTCAAGGATGACCTCCAAAGCGAATCCATATTCTTCTGACCACTTGCGGATATAAGCAATCTCAGAAGCAGCAGGACCGCGTCCTTTGATACCATATGCATTCAGGACACAATAACAATTTTTATTATAGAGAAATGAACTTGTCTTGGCAAGGTTCACAGTTGTTATGTTTTCTTCATGCCATGATAAGGCCACCTTATTAATATAATGCATACTCTTATGACCATTCTCGACACAATATTCAATCAGATATTCAATAAGTTCAGCTGACATATTCAGTGTATCATAAAAATAAGTAATCTGGTCAATATCAGTAGCAGAAAGTGTCTTTCCGAGGTACTGCTCTGCTACGAACAGTAATTCTTTGAACTCTGCACGTTCTTTGCGGCTGCGGTACTGTTGGATGTTCGTTGTAGACGCCAAAGCTGCAGAGTCAGAGACAGAGTCTGCAGGTATGGAAGATGTCATATAGCCGGACTGCACATCGTGTAATCCAGAAGAGGCTGCCGGTGAAGGAGCCGTGCTCTTTGGTGAGGGATCATCCGGAGTGTCATCCAGATAATCGAGCAGTCCTTCGCTTTTCCAGTATCTCAATGCACGAAGGATATCTTTCTCGGTGCATTCAAGAAGATCAGCCAGTTCGGAAACAGAAAGATATCCGGAGGAATGATTCATATGACGGAGAAGCAGGAGATATACTTTGACATACTCTCCATTCGCTCTGACCATATAATGGTCAATAAATTCATTATCCAGTACAGTTGCATTCGTCTGTACATATTTTGTGAGTTTTAATTCCTTCATAATAATTCCCCGTCCTCCCCGGAACCTTTGTATCGTTCGTTTCATTGTAGACACATTATAGCACCGGGAAGCCGGGGAAAAAAGGAATTTTTGAGCCGAAATCCGACTTTTTTGTGGATAAAATTGTGTGGATAATGTGGATAACTAGCGGTTAAGCAGGTTTTCCCCAATGTTTACAACGTTTCCAGCTCCCATAGTTATCAACACATCCCCTTTCTGGCATCTGTCCAGACAGAAAGATTCAATCTCTTCGAAGCTTGGGAAATAGTAAGCATCGCATCCTTTTTTCTTTAATTCTTCTGCGATCATCTCAGAGGACATGCCCAGAGTATCTGTCTCACGGGCTGCATAGATGTCTGCGAGGATCACATGGTCGGCATGTGTCAGGGCATCTACGAACTCAGGGAATAACGCTTTGGTACGTGTATAAGTATGCGGCTGGAAGATACACCAGACTTCTTTGTGCGGATATTCCTTTGCCGCTGTTAACGTAGCGTTGATCTCTGTCGGATGGTGTGCATAATCATCGATGATCGTAAATCCGTTGACTTCACCTTTGTATTCAAAACGACGGTCAGTGCCGTGGAAGGACTTCAGACCTTCTTTGATCTTGCTGAAAGGAACTCCGAGAAGATCAGCGACTGCGATTGCAGACAATGCATTGGATACATTGTGGTCTCCGTTGACAGATAAGGAGATTCGGTCGATAAATTCCCCGGATTTTATCAGGTCAAAGGAAGCTTCACCCTTCTTGTCGTGGAGAATGTTGGTTGCACTGTAGTCAAGGGAGCTGTCGTTGCCGTAACGGATCACACGGCAGTCAAGGTCTGCAGTGATCTCTTCCAGATCAGGAATGTTATCATTGATGACCAGGGTTCCGTCCTTCGGAAGTAATTTAGCGAAACGATGGAAGGAATTACGGATATCAGCCAGATCCTTGAAGAAATCCAGATGATCTTCGTCAATATTCAGGATCACACCGATCTTCGGGAAGAAATGCAGGAAACTGTTCGTGTATTCGCATGCTTCGGTAACAAAGTATTCAGAGTCGCCCACACGGATATTTCCGCCGATGGCTTTCAGGATTCCGCCTACGGAGATCGTAGGGTCCAATTCTCCGGCGAGGAGAATGTGTGAAAGCATCGAAGTTGTGGTTGTCTTTCCGTGAGTACCTGAGATTGCGATCGGCATATCATAGTTTGTCATCAACTGTCCGAGTAATTCCGCACGGGTCAGCATAGGAAGCTTCTGTCTTACTGCTTCGGCATATTCTTCGTTATCCGGATGGATAGCTGCTGTGTATACAACTACATCAATACCGGGAATGATATTAGAAGCTTTCTGTCCGTAGAATACCTTTGCACCCATCTGCTCAAGGTGATCTGTAAGGGCAGATTCTTTATTATCGGATCCGGAAATAGTAAAGTCTTCTTTTAAAAGAATCTCTGCAAGACCGCTCATGCTGATTCCGCCGATTCCGATAAAGTGTACGTGTATAGGGGTTTCAAAATTAATTTTATACATAATATACCATCCTTTATGTTCATTTTGGTAAAAATATCATCATAAAAACTACATGTTCTTCATATTATTATAAACATATATCAAAAAAAATCCAACCCGTAAGTTTTTGTAATAATTTAACAAAAAGATTGCGGAAATGTTTGAAAAATTGTAAAAATTGTTAGCAACATGGGAGGAAGTATGATATAATAAAAAAAGCAAGACTACTGAGAAGGGGTGATGACATGAGGAAAAAGGAAATGATAGCAATGTTGCTGGCAGGAGGACAAGGCAGCAGACTTGGAGTTCTCACAGCAAAAGTTGCAAAGCCTGCCGTTGCATTTGGTGGTAAGTACCGCATTATTGACTTTCCACTCAGCAACTGCATTAATTCGGGAATCGATACGGTAGGTGTATTGACACAGTACCAGCCATTAAGGTTGAATGCACATATAGGGATTGGTATTCCATGGGATCTTGACAGGAATTACGGAGGCGTAACAGTGCTTCCGCCATATGAGAGAAGTGGAAGCAGTGAATGGTACTCCGGAACTGCGAATGCGATCTATCAGAACCTGGATTATATGGAGCAGTTTGATCCGGATTATGTTCTGATCTTATCGGGAGATCATATTTATAAGATGGATTATGAGGTGATGCTGGATTATCATAAGGCACATAATGCCGATGTAACGATTGCGACAATGCCTGTACCGATGGAAGAGGCGAGCCGTTTTGGAATCGTTATCGCAGACGAGGATGGAAGAATTCAGGAGTTCCAGGAAAAGCCGGCAGAGCCGAAGAGTAACCTGGCATCCATGGGAATTTACATTTTCTCATGGAAAGCGTTGAAAGAAGCGCTTGAGACATTGAAGGACGAGCCGGGATGTGATTTTGGAAAACATATCATTCCGTATTGTCACAATAAAGGCGAGAGATTATTTGCATATGAATATAACGGATATTGGAAAGATGTAGGAACATTGGGATCATATTGGGAGGCCAATATGGAACTGATCGATATTATTCCGGAATTTAATTTGTATGAAGAATTCTGGAAGATATATACCAACAGTGAGATCCTGCCGCCACAGTATATTTCCGCACAGTCTGTGATAGAAAGAAGCATTATCTGTAACGGGGCAGAAGTGTATGGAGAGGTACATAACAGTATTATAGGATCCGGCGTTATTATAGGAGAAGGTTCTGTTATCAAGGATTCTATTATTATGAAAGACGCCAGAATTGGAAAGAATTGCGTGGTAGATAAGGCGATCATTGCTGAAAATTGTGTTGTCGGAGATAATGTTACATTTGGTATCGGAAGCGATGTGCCGAACAAATTAAAACCGGCGATCTATTCCTTTGGACTGGTTGCTGTGGGTGAAAAATCCGTGATACCGGATGGCGTACAGATTGGAAAGAATACTGCTGTCAGTGGCGTAACATCCAAAGAAGATTACCCGGATGGAGTACTGGAAAGTGGCGAAACATTGATAAAGGCAGGTGGACAGGCATGAGAGCAGTTGGAATTATTTTAGCAGGTGGTAACAGCAACAAGATGCGTGAACTGACACATAAGAGAGCAGTAGCGGCGATGCCGATCGCAGGAAGCTACAGAGCAATTGACTTTGCGCTCAGCAATATGTCAAACTCTCACATTCAGAAGGTGGCAGTTCTGACGCAGTACAATGCACGTTCACTGAATGAACATCTGAATTCCTCAAAATGGTGGGATTTCGGAAGAAAACAAGGGGGGCTTTATGTATTTACCCCGACGATCACAGCGGAGAACGGATACTGGTATCGCGGAACGGCAGATGCGATATACCAGAATCTGGATTTCTTAAAACGTTGTCATGAACCTTATGTTATTATTACATCAGGTGATGCAGTATATAAGATGGATTATAACAAAGTGCTGGAATATCATATTGCAAAGAAAGCAGATATTACAGTTGTTTGTAAAGAACTTGGTCCGAACGAAGATGCGAGCCGTTTCGGAACAATCAAAATGAATGATTCTATGCGCATTGAAGAATTCGAAGAGAAGCCGATGGTGGCACAGTCACAGATTGTATCAACGGGTATCTATGTAATCAGAAGACGCCAGCTGATCGATCTGATCGAACGTTGCGCAGAAGATGACAGACATGATTTTGTGACCGATATTCTCATCAGGTATAAGAATCTGAAGAAAATCTACGGTTATAAAATAAAAGATTACTGGAGCAACATTTCAACAGTGGATGCATATTATCAGACAAATATGGATTTCCTGAAGCCAGAAGTACGGGAGTATTTCTTCCGGACACAGCCGAGCATCTATTCCAAGGTCAGTGATCTGCCGCCGGCAAAGTATAATCCGGGAGCTATGGTTAAGAACAGTCTTGTGGCAAGCGGAAGCATTATTAATGGAACAGTCGAGAATTCGATTCTTTTCAAGAAGACATTCGTGGGGAACAACTGTGTCATTAAGAATTCCATTATTTTGAATGATGTCTATCTCGGAGATAATGTATATATTGAGAATTGCATTGTGGAAAGCAGAGATACGATTCGGGCAAATACACGTTATGTTGGTGAAAATGGTGTGAGAGTAGTCGTAGAAAAAAATGAGAGGTATGCACTTTAAGAGAAAATGGTGCAAAGGCTAGAAGAAAGGGGCTAGAAAAATGCAGATTACAGATGTACGCGTGCGTAAAGTAGCAAAGGAGGGCAAGCTGAAAGCTGTCGTTTCCATTACCATGGATGAGGAATTTGTGGTACATGACATTAAGGTGATTGAAGGAGAGAAGGGACTCTTTATTGCAATGCCTAGCAAGAAAGCTGTGGATGGGGAATATAGAGATATTGCACATCCGATCAATTCAAGAACAAGAGAGCGCATTCAGAATTTTATCCTTGAGAAATATGAAGAAGCACTGGCAGAGGATGCAGCAGAAGCATAGATGGTATATGTATCGGCGAAAAAAAGGAGCAGGAATTTCCTGTTCCTTTTTCAATAGTCATTATTCTGGATCATCTTCCAGTTGAAAATGCATCGCTTTGTGTGTGACCGGATGCTGGAAATCCAGCTTATAAGCACACAGCCGGATCGTCTGCCAGCCTTTTGTACCAGCAAGAGTCGGGTTATATTTTGTATCTCCAACAATCGGACAACCGACAGATGCGAGTTGTACACGGATCTGATGATGGCGGCCGGTATCCAGATGGATTTCCAGCTCAGTTCCGTGGAAAGCAGCAGGTGCGGTAAACAGCCAGTCCGTAACAGGAACTGTATCATAATGCAGCCGTGCAATTTTTGATCCGTTTTCCTTCGCAGAACAGATACGGGAAGTGTTTGTTCTGGCATCTTTGACCATATAATTCTCAAGTGTTCCTTCTTTTGTTGAAGGTGTATTGGCAACGAGTGCCCGGTAATATTTCCCGAATCCCTGATTCTGTAATTGTTTATTCAGATCTTTTGCAGCAGCCGGAGTCTTAGCAAAGACAAGGATTCCGGCGACCGGCTGGTCCAGTCTGTGGATGACGGCAAGGTAAGGCTCAGCTGAGCCGGGGTTCCTGGAACCACTGGATTTCGCCAGATGGTTTTTAATCAGGCTGACCATGTCCGGGTAACGGATGCTTTTGCTCTGGGTTGCGATGCCGTGTGGCTTGACACAGACTAAAATGTGCGGGTCTTCATATAATATATTTAAAGTAGTCATATACTTCTCCTTTGTTAAAACAAATGTTATACTTATTAAATCATGGAGGGGAAAAAACTGCAAGAAGCAGAGAAGAAAAAGAGGCGTCATATGACAGGGAAACAATCGGAAAGTAGAATGAAAAATATAATATAAGACGGATGCCGTAACCGACATCCGTCTTAAGAGATTTATGAAAATGATATGGGCACTTGTCTATTCTTCAATGGACTTAGGATTCTTTTTGATGATCACGTTCAGCAGAACTACCATTACGATACAAAGTACAGCAGCAACAGCAGCGTAGATCCATGTCATGTTGAATCCTGTTCTTCCATAGCTGTCCATCCAGCTTCCAACTAATGTGTACATGAATACATCTGGAAGATATCCGATTGCAGATGTGATACCTGATACACGTCCGCTTAATTCAATTGGAATACCTGCATCATCCTGAATTGCGAAGTACTGACTTCTTACGGCATAGATAAATACCAGTCCGATGAAGAAGTTTGCAATAACAACAGCGAGTGCGGATGTATTTCCTGGGATGAAGACATAAGCTACGAAAGAAACAGCAAGTCCGACACATCCTATGGCAATAACTTTCCCGCGTGAGAATTTATCAGCAAGGAATCCACCAATGATTCCGCCTGCGCCCTGAAGCAGGTAACGTACACCACCAAGAGTAGCAGCTGTAGCAGCAGTCATTCCGAAGAAACGCTGTGCAAATGTTGTAACATAACCAATTAATCCATATACACTGTAAGCGGTAAAGATGATACCGATCAGAACCCATACTCTAGGGATCAGTAAGCATTTGAACATACCTTTTGTTACAGTTGCGATAGACTCTGTCTTTTCTGATTTGGTATCTTCGATTACGATGTAGTGAAGAATACCAAGAACGATCAGTGTACCGGCACAGGTACGGATTGCAGCTGCGGCACCGGCAACTTCGTTTGTATAATGAGCAAATGCAGCAGACATTACAAATACAACCAATGCGTTGATAACTCCACGTAAGCCTTCCTGCAGACCAAACAGACGTCCCTGTTCACTGCTGTCACCAAGCAAACGTGTTGCTTTGATACAAGCTGACCAGTATGTAATAACAGTAGATACACCCATTAATACGAAGATCAGGCGGCTGATGTTATATCCCGGGAAGGTTGAGAACCATAATCCAAGGATACCAGTTGCAATGAATGAAAATGCAAGCAGCTTACGTGCAGAGAATTTATCTGCAACAATACCACCGACAAAGTAAGAGAAAGTTGCCATTGTTGCATATCCGGATGATAACATACCCATCTGAGCGTCTGTCAGATTCATTGCATTCTGAATAGGTACATAAAATGTCTCACGAATATAAGGAAGCTGGAAGATAATTCCGGCTCCGGCCGCCAGAAGTAACAGCGTGCCGTATTTTTTAATAAAAGATTTGTTCATGTTTTTCCTCCATATAAATAGCATTATGACATATGTTATAACGTGCGTATCTTCTGTTATAATCTTTCTGTTTATACATCTTATATAACGATCAGACATAACACAATATGATGCTGCAGTCATCATATGATATAGAATGTCATATAACAAAAAAAGAGAAAAGTAATGCCCGGAGGCGTTACTTCTCTCATACTCTTGTAACTGATTCGACTATACCGTTTTTTGTATAAAAAGTCAATTAAAAATAAGAAAAAAATAATAAAACGTACAATATGCACGAAAATGACGTGCCAAAAACATAAATACTGCACAATTGACAATCCGATACTCAAGGCATTATACTAAAACCAGTTACCGAAGAGATTTTAAGAGAAAAGTAACCTGAGAGACAGAGTATGTCTTCTGACAGGTTTCTTTTCTCTTTTTTTATTCCCAATTTTAATTTTAAAGATAGCGGAATAACTTCTATAAGATCAGAACAGGTGCGCACAAATCTGGTTTTATAGAGGCTCATCGGTCAGAAGGAAGAAAAACATCTATATAAAGGGAAGTTTGAAAGGAGTTTTATAAAATGGCAATTATTTCAAGAGAACAGATCGTAGAAGGATTAGTAAAGATTCTTGGTGAGGAACAGGTAATCACAGATGAACAGGTATTAAAAGACAGCAGTATTGACAGATATAGAAAATATGAACAGGTATGTGAAGTATACACACAGCCAATTCCAGCAGCAGTTGTATATGTAAAGACACCGGAGCAGGTATCAGAAGTTCTTACATTTGCAAATGACAATGAGATCAACGTTGTACCAAGAACAGGACACTCTGCAATTGAAGGCGGACTTGAGACAGCATTAAAAGATTCTGTAGTTATCGACGGATCTATGATGAACAAAGTATTAAAAGTAGATGAATATAACATGCAGGTAACATGCCAGTGTGGTGTACCGCTTCAGGATCTTGACGATATGTTAAGAGAAAGAGGACTGACAACAGGACACTCTCCGCAGTCAAAACCACTTGCACAGATCGGTGGACTGGTAGCTACAAGAAGTATCGGACAGTTTTCTACATTATATGGTGGAATCGAAGACATGATCGTTGGTATGGAAGCAGTATTCCCGAACGGAAAGATCTGCAGAATCAAAAATGTACCAAGACGTGCAGCAGGACCGGACATCAGACACATTATCTGTGGAAATGAAGGAGCTCTCTGCTTCATCACAGAAGTTACATTAAAACTCTTCAAATGGCAGCCGGAAAACAACCGTTACATTGGATTCAAACTGGACAATGACCAGATGAAACTTGGATTTGACTGTTTACGTGAAGTTATGGTTGCAGGATACAGACCATCATTCGCAAGACTTTATGATGCACCGGATGCTCAGCAGCACTTCAGCTCATGGCTGGAAGAAGACAAAGCAATCCTGATCTGGATGGCAGAAGGACCGGCTAACATCACAAAAGCAATCGAAGAAGGAATCAAGGAAATGATGTACAAACATCCTGAACTTGAAGAAGTTGATCCAAAACTCATCGAGAAATGGTATAGTGGACTGAACTGGGGACCAGAACAGATTGCACAGGAAAGAGAAGAAATCAAAGCTACACACAATATAGGTATCACAACAGAGGTATCCGGAAGCTGGGATAACATTTATGAGATCTACAAGACAGCTTGCGACAGAATCCTTGCAGAAGTACCTGATATGACATTGATGGGCGGACATTCTTCACACAGCTACATCAACGGAACAAATATGTATTTTGTGTATTACTACAATGTAGTCGACTGTGCGCCTGAAGAAGAGATTAATAAATACCATGACAGAATCAATCAGATTATTTGCGAACAGGTTATTAAATACGGCGGATCCATCGTACATCATCACGGACTTGGAAAAGCAAGAGCAAAATATGCTCCACAGGAGTACGGCTCATCATACTACATGCTGAAAACATTAAAACAGGCATTTGATCCAAATGGTATTATGAACATGGGAACACTGATTCCGTTGAGAAAATAATGGCTTATGAGAATATTAGGGTGTTTTAAAGTTGTATCAGATTATGATCTGGTGGCAGATGAAGACTGGATACCAGATGAACAGTTACATATAGATACTGGGTATGTAAAATTATTGTGGAATTGTTATGACGAAGGTGCCCTGGAGATGATGCTGAAGCTTTCTGATTTATCAGAAGGCTTCGGTGTCGTATATGAATTGAATGCATTGACGGTCGGAAAGAAAAAGCATGAAAATTTTCTGAAGATATTGTATGCACTTGGATTCGAACATGCAGCCAGGGCTGAATCGGAAGAAGACAAGGTGTTTGTGCCGGAAGAAATCGCGGGAATGATTGCATCATATGTACAGAAGGAACAGAATCAGGATGTGATCGTCATGGGAACTGGAAGCTCGGATGGAAATAATCGGAAGACACCGTATCTGACGGCAGAAAAACTAGGGTGGCCGTGTATTACGCAGGTAGTCGGAATGGAGCCGGTAGATGAAGCGCATCTGAAAGTCATCAGTGAGACGACAGACGGAAAGCGTATCTGGACGGTCAAGACACCGTGTGTACTTGCAGTAGGAAATGCACCATGTGTATACTTAAGAGTGCCGACGTTAAAAGACAAGATGAGTCGTGGAAAACGACCGATTGAATATGTGACAGAATTTCCAGAGGAAAAAGAAGATTCTGGAGTGGAACTCGTGGATCTGCATGTGGTAAAACACAACCGGGATGCGAAAGTAATAGAGGGAGAGACTCCGGAAGAAAAAGCGGCTACATTTTATGAAAATTATCTGAAAGGCAGGCTGGAAGAATTATGAGATATCACTTTGTATTGAATGGATACTTGCAGAACTGTCAGAAGTTAATGCAGGAGATGAAAGCGTTTAAGGAAATGTATCTTTCCGATGCGGAAGAAGGTATTACATATCTGTATTGCCAAAGTGAGGAGATTGCAAAGCAATTAAATGGACAGCTGACAAAGAATGTCAGTGTATTGGCGGCAGAAGAATATGTGCCGGAGACGGTATTGAAGGGGCTGGAAGAACTTGCAAAGCCGAAAGATATATATATATTTGGAAGTGATTATGCAGGAGAAGAACTTGCAGTCCGGCTGGGAGCGAGAATGGGAGGAAGCTCGCTTACGGCGGTCAGCAGCGTCGGTATAGAGAATGGAACAGAAGATAAAATAAAAGCCGGAAAGATGGTCTACTCCAATCATATGGAAGCAGTCTTTCAGATGAAAAAAGGACCATATTGCATCAGTCTGGCAAAAGGGTTTGCAAAGATGGAACTGCATCCAGGGCAGATGCAGATTACAGAAGTTCATAACTTTAATGACAAGGATGCAACTTCTTATATTATAGAAAGAAGTTTTGTACCGGAAGATCAGGAAGAAGGTCTGGAAGAAGCAAAAGTTCTAATCGCGGCGGGCCGAGGAATCGGTAAAAAAGAACATATCGCGCTTTTGCAGGAGCTGGCAGAAAGAATCGGTGGACAGGTAGGTGTGAGCCGTCCGGCAGCAATGAATGCATGGCTTCCGATGAATCATTTGATTGGTGTGTCGGGAGCAATGACCAATCCGGAAGTGTGTATCGCAGTTGGTGCATCGGGTGCAGCTGCATTTTATGCAGGAATTGAAAAGAGTAAGTTTATAGTGGCAGTTAATACAGATGAAAAGGCGCCAATTATGAAAAATGCCGATGTGGTGGTCGTAGAAGATTTTAAGCCATTCATCGAGGCATTAAATAAAATATTAGAAAAACATAAGATCAGAGAAGTATAAATTTAAGGATACAAGAAAACGTAAGGAGGCGGAAAATATGGCAGCAACAATTTATCAGATGGAAGAAAAATATGAAGAATATCTGATAGACGAGTCGAAATATAAAGGCCATGCGGACAGCATTTCGTTCCCGGAATCAGAAGATGAGATACTTGCTATATTAGAAGAGATGAAAGAAGAACAGATACCAGTGACGATTCAGGGGGCGAAGACAGGAATTACGGGAGCAGGTGTTCCGATGGGAGGCCATATTTTAAATCTGTCTCATATGAATCAGGTAATAGAACATTCGATAGAAGCGGATGGAACCGGACGGATCACAGTAGAACCGGGGATTAATCTTATAGAGCTTCGGAAAGAAATTACGGCAAGATTCCGAAAAGAGCAGTTGTTCTGGCCGCCGGATCCGACAGAAACGTCGGCTTCTATCGGAGGAATTGTGGCATCGGGGGCACAGGGAATCAGTCATATGTTATATGGAGAGACGGAGAATTATATAGAAAGTATTCGCCTGGTTGATGGATCAGGTAATGTAAGAGACATTTCCAGAGGCCAGAAAGAAGAAATCCTGCCGGGTGAGACAATGGATGCGCTGAATATGGTTCTCGGAAAAGAAGGAATTACGGGAATCATTACCAGAATCACATTGAAAGTAATTCCAAAACCGGAAGCTATCTGGGGAATCGTCTTCTTCTTTGAAGAAAAAGAAGGAGCCGCCGGATTTGTAGATATGCTTCGCAGTGAATTGCCGGAAGCGGAAGATGCAAAGATTGCGGCAGTAGAATATATGGATCGCAGAAGTATGGATCTGATCGAAGCCAGAAAAGAGACGATGACAAAAATCAAGGAACTGCCGGATATTGAAGAGAATATTCAGGCACTGGTTTACACGGAACTTCAGGGAAGTGAAGAAGGAATTGAGATAATTGCCGAAAGCCTGATGGAAGCTGCCATGGAGTGTGGAAGCGATCCGGATCAGGCATGGGCACTGTCCGGAGAGACAGAGGTGGAGAAGCTTCATGCATTCCGCCATGCGGCAGCCGAGACAGCGAACCTTTATATCGAAGAACAGAGAAGAAACGATGACCGGATCACGAAGCTGGGAACAGATATGGTGATCGGTGAGCAGACATTTAAAGATCTGCTGGAACAGTATGAAGAAGACATGAACCAGGCTGGCCTGGAAGGCTGTATCTTCGGACATGCACTGGAGAATCATCTGCATGTGAATATCCTGCCTGAGGATTATGAAGCATATGAAAAGGGCATCGAACTCATCAGAAACTGGGCGGAACGTACCAGAGCCTTACATGGAGTCCTGTCGGGAGAACATGGCGTTGGCAAGTTAAAACGTCAGATATTAGGTGCCTGCGTTCCGGAAGATTATCAGGAATTGTGCAGAAAGTTAAAGGCGCATCTGGATATAGAAGGCAGATTGAATCAGGGAAATATACTGGGATAGGAAGTGGAATACGTATGAAAATTGCGGTATGTATGAAACAGGTTCCGGCAACTTCGCAGGGAGATATGGATAAAAAGACCGGTGTAATGATCCGTTCGGGTCTGCAGGCAATTGTAAATGTATATGATCTTGCGGCATTGGAAGCAGCACTCCGTATCAGAGAACAATGTGGCGGGGAAGTGCATGTATTTACAATGGGACCAGATAAAGCAGAGATGGTTCTGCGGGAAGCTTTTGCAATGGGAGCAGATGAGGGATATCTGATCTGCGACAAAGCATTTGCCGGAGCGGATGTGCTTGCAACGTCTTATACACTGAAGCAGGCGATACAGTCGTCAGATGATTATGATATGATCTTATGCGGAAGACAGACAACGGATGGAGATACCGCTCAGGTAAGCGGTGCGATTGCGGAATGGATGCAGATACCGAGACTGAACTGGGTGACCGGGATAGATGTTCTGGATGAGCATACGTTAGGGGTTGAATATTGTATGGAACACAGAACAGTAATGGCGAAAGTAACACTTCCGTGTCTTATGTCCGTAGAACGTGACGGATTCCCACCGAGAATGCCATCTCTTAAGTTGAAGATCTGCGGAAGAAAAAAAGAGATCCATCGGATCTCTATGGCGGATCTGGAAGATCAGAATCCGGAACATTATGGACTGAAGGGATCTGCCACAAGAGTGAAGAAGATATATCCTCCGGAGCAGACAAGCAAACAGGAACTCTTGTGTATGGAAAAGGATGAGGCTGCGCTGTATATTGCGGAAGTCCTGAATGAATTACTGAAGGAGGATGGACAATGATAGAAGCAGATAAAAAAGAATGGTCCGGAATCCTTGTGTATCTGGAATGTTATAAAGGAGAACTTCATACAGCAAGTGAAGAACTAATCGGGGAAGCAGTCAGGTTGTCCGAAGTGTCAAAAGATCCGGTCTATGTGGCAGGAATCGGAAAGGATATGGATAGAATCCGGGAAGCACTGGATGGTTATCCGGTTGCAAAAGCATATCTGTATGAATCAGAAGACGAATATGAATCACCGTTATATACGAAGATCATGGCGGAATGCATAGAAGAGCTGAAGCCTGCGATTGTACTGGTGGGAGGTACATACGAAGGAAGATCGCTTGCACCGGGACTGGCAGTTAGATTCCAGACCGGTCTTACGGCAGACTGCACAGGACTTGCAATCAATGAGGAAGGAAATCTTGTTCAGTCGAGACCGGCATTTGGTGGAAATATTATGGCAGATATTGTGACACAGTTTAGCAGGCCGCAGTTTGCAACGGTAAGGCCAGGCGTCATGCAGAAGGTGGCTAAGAACGAGCAGAATGTCACAGAATATGTAAACAAAAAAGTAAAGAAAGAAAGTAAAGAAATAGAGATCATATCGTTGAAGGCAGAAAAGTCAGAAAAAGGAATTACCGAAGCGAAGATAGTGATAGTTGCCGGACGCGGTGTGAAGAAAAAAGAAGATCTGGAGATGTTAAAAGAACTGGCCGGACTTGTAGGAGGAAAGCTCGCATCCAGCCGTGCACTTGTCGAAAAAGGTTGGATGTTGCCGAAAGAGCAAATCGGCTTATCGGGGAATACCGTGAGTCCGGACTATATGATTACTTGTGGAGTATCGGGAACGGTACAGTTCATGGCAGGTATGAAGAATACAAAAAATATCATAGCGATCAATGAAGATCCGAAGGCGAGGATATTCGAGATCGCACATTATCCGATGGTCGGAGATCTGTACGAAATCGTACCGGAACTGATTCGGATTATAAAAGAGAGGAGAGGAGATCGCTGAGATTTCAATATCAACTTACCAGGGCTGAGATAGAGGAGGCACTTTTGTGTCTGGATTACAAAAAAGAAGGGAATTTCAGAGATATAAATGTAGGCGTGATTAGTCTGATCGGTGTGGGAGCATTGATCGCATATATACGCAATACACAGCAATTCTTCTGGATCGTGTTATTGGGTGGTGTGGTTCTGTTGCTTTTGTATATCATTTATGTGCCTGTGTTTAGCAGAAAGTGGAGAGCAAAAAAGATTGCAGGGGAAAAGGGAAGCTATAATGTCAGGTTACAAAATGACAAGATTAAGTATGGAGATAAGAATGAATCCATTGAAATGACTGGTAAAAATACGGAAGTATATATTTCCGAGAAGCTTTATGTATTACGGGTGAACCGGGAAATATTTACAATTCCGAAAAGAATCATGAAAGAAAAGGAGGAACAGGAACTGGAACGGATATTGAGAGAAACTGGTTCCAAGATAGTGCACATAATGATAGAGAGAGGAGAAAAGTTATGACAGCGGCAGTAAAAGAAAAGAATGTAGAGTTAAAGTTAAGAAAAGCAGTATTTTTTCCGCCGTGGTTATTATTGATCGCGATGGTAGTAGTTAGTCTGGTAAATGGAGATGCATTCCTGGCGGGGTTGAATGCAGTTACAAGCTGGATTTTAAGAAATTTTTCATGGGCATTTAATGTTGTTACGGTTATGTGTGTAGTTACCGTGATTGTTGTATATTTTTCACCGCTTGGAAAAGTCAGGATTGGGGGAAGTAAGGCGCATCCAAAGATGAAATTTCTGGATTTGGTATGGATTACACTTTGTACAACGATTGCAGCAGGAATTTTATTTTGGGCATGTGCCGAACCATTGTATCATTTATATGGACCACCGGCCTCCGAAGGTGTAAAGGCCGCTTCGCCGGGAGCAGCAATATTTGCAATGAAGACAATGTTTCTGGAATGGACATGGTCACCATATGCAATCTATACAGTAGCAACACTGGTATTTGCGTTTGTATTCTATAACATGAAAGAACCATATTCGATGGGTTCTGCACTTATACCTGCATTGGGTAACAGAATCAAAAAGTATAATGGAGTAGTCGATGTGATTTGTCTGGTGACACTGGTGGCAGGTATGTCTGCGTCACTTGGAACTGGAACACTCACAATTGCAGGAGGAATCCAGAATCTTACCGGGATAAAGAGTGGTGCGGTTATGTGGGGAATTGTTATTGTTGTAATCGTTACAACATTCATTATTTCCAGTGTATCCGGCGTTATGAAAGGAATCAAACTTCTTTCGTCGATCAATGCAAAAGTATACATGGTATTATTTGCGTTTCTTTTGGTGTTTGGACCGACAGCTTATATGTTAAATATGTCAGTAGAATCATGGGGAGCATATGTCAGGGATTTCCTTCCGATGAGTTTGATGTCCGGTGATGTATTTGGAGATACATGGGCAAGAAGCTGGCCGATTTTCTATTGGTGTAACTGGCTTTCATGGACACCGGTAACGGCAGTATTCCTTGGAAAGATTTTAAAAGGCTATACGATTAAAGATGCAATCAAATGTAACTTCATTATTCCAGCTATTTTCAGTACAATCTGGATGGGACTGTTCTCTACCGCAACAATTTATTATGAGTTGAACGGAGCCGGAATGTATGATACTCTATTGAGCAAAGGGACAGAAGCGGTTGTATATAAAGTGTTTGAACAGCTTCCATTAGCGGTAATTGTTATTCCGTTTTATTTGTTTATTGTATTTATTTCATTTGTTACAGCTTCGGATTCAAACACGAATGCGATGGCAGGACTTTGCACATATGGTATTACACAGGAAGAACAGGAAGCAGCACCATGGCTGAAGATCGTATGGGGAGTCACAGTTGGCGTTGTAACATGGATCCTGATCAGCTTTGCGGGAATTGATGGTATTAAAGCAGCATCGAACCTGGGAGGATTCCCGAATATGTTCATTATGATTTTGATGATCATAGGACTGTTGAAGATTGCGAAGAATCCGCAGAAGTATGATGTGCATAAAGAAGACTATGACAGCAATGGAAGGCCTATAGAGAGTCCGCGTCTGCCTGTGAAGGAGGAATAGAAGATGGAATCTTTGACAAAGGACTTTTTTATGGAAGCAACAGAGAACTGTCCGGTAATTCCGGAGATTATCAATGATGAATGGCTGGGGGCGCTTCCGGAATCAGACTGCGAGATTGTATATATTGTTTATGGAGATATCTGCACCATTCCGGAGATTGTAGAGAAAGTAAAAGCAGCAGGAAAGATGGCGATCGTACATATGGATTTAATCGTCGGACTTTCCTCAAAGGAAATCAGTGTAGATTTTCTTAAGAAATATACAAAAGTCGATGGAATCATCAGTATGAAGCCGGCAATGATCAAACGGGCAAACGATGTAGGACTGTTTACAATCCAGAGATTTTATTTGATGGACCGTTTTACGTATGCAAATATTGAAAAACATATCAAGAACTGCAATCCGGACATTGTAGAGTTTCTTCCAGCAGGCCTTTCAAAGGTTATGAGTTTTCTGATAGAAAAGATTGACAGGCCGGTAGTGGCAAGTGGCCTAACGCAGGATAAAGACGATGTAATGGGTGCGTTAAAAGCAGGTGCAATTGCAGTTGCAACGTCGAACCGCAGAGTGTGGGACTGTTAGAAAGCAGGTGAAAAAATGAATGCAGATACGGTATGTCTGGCATGTTGCAGGAACAAAGCAGAAGGACTTCTTGAGCAGTACGGGGTGTCGGAAGAGACCCGGGAGATACTCCTGAAGCGTATCGATAAATTCCTGAAGAAAGACAAAAGAACCGGAGATATGCCAGCACCGGTGATGATGGCGGAGATATTGTCCATAGTCGATGAAAAAGTAGGAATTATGGATGCATATGAAAAGCCGAAAAAGAAGTATAACCGAAAGCTTCTTGAGATGGAAGAAGCAGTGATTGCCGATATAGAGAAGGCAGAAGATGAATTCCTTGCAGCCATCCAGTATGCGGTAACAGGAAATTATATAGATTTCGGAGCAATGGATGATGTGAGTGAAGATATGCTTGGAAAATTGTTGGAGAACCGGGCTGATGTGGAACTGAACACAGATGAGCTGGCAAGACTTAAGAGAGAACTGGAAGAAGCAGGAACACTGGTATATATTACTGATAATGCCGGTGAAATTGTGTTGGATAAAGTGTTTATCAGAATCCTGAAGAAATTATATCCTCAGCTGGATATAACAGTAGTTGTAAGGGGATTTCCTACGTTGAACGATGCAACATATGAAGATGCAGAAGATATAGGACTGACGGATCTTGTGAATGTAATGCCAAATGGAACCGATGTGCCGGGAACACCGATTGATGAGATTAATCCAGAGGTGAGGCATCTGATCGATGAAGTGGATCTGTGTATTGCAAAAGGTCAGGGGAATTTTGAGACACTGCATGGAAGCGGAAGGAATATCTTTTATCTCTTCCTGTGTAAATGTGAATTATTTACAAGTAAATTTCAGACGGAACGTTTTACTCCTGTATTGAATAATGAACTTAGAATTGTGCAAAGTGCATAAAAAATAAAAACATTCTTTTGGTATTATCACGATATTGACATATTTAGGCGTTGGATTTACAATATAGACAGTTACTAAAAGAGCGGAAGAGAGAGTAACTTTTACCTACAGAAAGTGGGTAGAAGGAATTCTCTCTTTTTTTTGTTTCTTCATTGTGCGCAGATGGAGAAATACGTTTTAGAAAAACAAATGTTGGGACAAAATGGAGGTAAAAAATAATGTTAAATATTAATGATTTTTCAATGGATTTCTTTTCTTTAAAGGGTAAAAATGCAATTGTTACAGGTGGAAACAGTGGACTTGGACAGGCATTTGCACTGGCACTTGCAAAAGCAGGAGCAAACATCTTCACATTTGCTTATGTAGATGATGACGGAACAACAAAGAAATTAATCGAGGACTGCGGAGTGAAATATACATTCATGCAGGGAGATCTGACAGAAGATGGTATGTGTGACAAAGTTGCTGAGAAATGTGTAGAGACATACGGAAGCATCGATATTCTTGTAAACTGTGCAGGTATATGCAAGATCGCTGATGTTCTTGATTTCGGCAGAGCAGAATGGGATCCAATGATCGCAATCAACCTGACAGGTGCATTTGACTTAAGCCATGCAGTTGCTAAATATATGATTCCTCAGAAGAGCGGAAGAATCATTAACATCTGCTCACTCTTCTCATTCCTCGGAGGACTTGGATCTCCTGCATACGCAGCTATGAAAGCTGGTCTTATGGGACTTACAAAAGCATACGCAGATGAACTTGGAAAATATGGTATCACAGTAAATGGTATCGCTCCTGGATACTTCCAGACAGCTATGACAGCCGGAACAGGAAGCGGAAATGAAGACGATCCGAAATACGTTAAGATCAAAGAGCACATTCCTGCAGACCGTTGGGGAGAAAGACAGGATCTTATGGGAGCAATGGTGTTCCTTGCAAGTAAAGCAGCAGATTATGTAAATGGGACATTGCTGGTAGTAGACGGAGGATATCTGGTAAGATAATCAGACAGTAACTTCAGAGTAAGACAGGAGTAGATAACAATGAGTAAAAAATATTTGATGGGTATTGATGAAGGATCACAGAGCGCAAAGATTACGATCTTTGATATAGTCGGAAATATTGTATGTGAGGCAAGAGAGCCGCTCCGCCCATACGACCTTCCAAAACCGGGATATGTAGAACATCCGGATGATGACTGGTGGGATGCAATCTGTAAAGCGTCCAAAAAGTGTATGGATAAATTTGAAGGAGATCCAAAAGACATCCTTGGAATCGGACTTTGTACGATCCGTTGCTGCAGAGCATATCTGAAAGAAGATGGAACACTTGCACAGCCGGCGTTGAGTTGGATGGATATCCGTGTATCACAGCCATATGAGCATGTGAATCCAGATGTAAAATATATCGTAGCTTCTTCTGGATATATCACACACAGATTAACCGGAGAGCGTAAAGATACAGTTGCCAACTATGAATATGGATGGCCTGTAGATGTAGATAAATGGCAGTGGTCAGATGATCCGGAAGCATACAAGGCAACAGGAATGCCAAGAGAGATGCTCTTCGATCTGGTAATGCCAGGAGATGTTTTGGGATATGTAACAGAAGAGGCTGCCGAAGCAACAGGTCTTCCACGGGGAGTTCCGGTTGTTGCAACATCGAATGATAAAGCTGTTGAAGGTCTCGGAACCGGATGCATGGGTGATAAAACAGCATGCATTTCACTTGGAACTTACACAACTGCTATGATGGAAGGGAAAGAGAATTTAAAAGGCACATCTTATGCATGGCCGAAATTCTCTTGTGTACCGAATAAATATTTCTACGACAGCAACGGAATCCGCAGAGGTATGTGGACAGTAAGCTGGTTCAGAGATGTACTTGGTGACAGCTACATTCAGATGGCAAAAGAAAAAGGAATGTCTGCAGAAGAACTCCTGAGCGAGGAAGCTGAAAAAGTTCCTGCAGGAAGTGATGGACTGATGACAGTTCTTGACTGGCTGGCGCCTGTAGATGCCCGCTATAAGAAAGGTATTATGATCGGATTCGATGGAAGACATACCAGAGGACATATTTATCGTTCTATCCTGGAAGCTGTTGCGATGACGATCAAGGGACATACAGAAGACATGGTTAATGAAGTCGGCGTGACTCTGGATAAGATTATTATCACAGGCGGTGGATCTAACAGTGATCTGTTTATGCAGATTTTTGCTGATGTATTCAATCTTCCGGCAGTAAGAAATGTGGTTAACGGAGCAGCCGGACTTGGCTCTGCGATCTGTGCGGCAGTTGCTACAGATGTGTACGGAAGTTTCGAAGAAGCAGTAGAAGGAATGGTTAAGATTCAGGATACATTTGTTCCAAATCCGGAAAATGTAGAACTGTATAAGAAGATGATTCCTATTTATAAAGATATTACTGTACATACAGATGAAGTATTGAAGAAGACATACGAATTATTTGAATAGTATAGAATTCAGAAAGATATAGGTGATTATGAAGAACAGACCACTCATTTTGGTTACAAATGATGATGGGATTCATAGTCCGGGCTTGTATGCGGCAGCGCAGGCTGCTGCGAAGATAGGAGATGTGTTAATTGCAGCGCCTCATACCCAGCAGACTGGGATGGGGCGCTCTTTTCCTAGATGTCCGGATGACGGAATCATAGAGGAAATTGATGTACAGGAAAGAATGCGAGAGGAATTCTGGTATGAGGAAATGTATGATGGAGAAATTCGGGCGTATGCAGTGCATGGAAGTCCAGCACGTGCGGTGGCGCATGGTGTATTAGAACTTGCGGACAGGAAACCGGATCTCTGTGTCAGCGGGATTAATTATGGAGAGAATCTTGGGACTTGCCTGACTTGTAGTGGGACGATGGGAGCACTTTTTGAGGCGTCAAGTTATGGAATCCCAGGGATAGCAGTGTCTGTTGAAGCTGACCTTTCCAGACAGCATTCCGAAGACTTTGGAAAGAGAGACTGGAGTGCAGCACAGAGTATTTTGGAGAGGTACATTCGTCAGGTTCTGGAGAAAGGAATGTCAGGAAAAAGTAATTCGGATGAAACAACGATAGTGACAGCAGATGCATGGAATATTAATGTGCCGAATGGACTGCAGTTTCCGTATCCAGAACGAAGAACGGTATTAAGTCGACAGAATTATTTCTATTTTGTAAAGCCTGAGAAGAGGAATCGTAGTCAGCCATACCGGCTGAAGAGTGAGAAAATCGTGAATATAGAAAGCCTGGAAAGAGACAGCGATATCTATGCGGTCTATGTAGAACGGGTGGCATCAGTGACGTTGTTGAACTTTGATATAACGGCCAGACCGCGGAAGATGTATTGATAATAAATATGTGTAATTTTCGCAAAAAATTGTGAAAACACTTTCTTGACAAAACATACCTCATGGATTAAAATAATTGACAATTCAACATTTTTTATGGCGATGAAGGGAATTAGTACATGGGAATCCAGCTGCAGAGAGGATATCATATGGTGTGAGATATCTGCTGTTCATCACATGGAACCGGTCCTGGAGCCACTGTATGAAAGTGCAGCGTGTCAGCCGGCGTTAACGGCCAATGAAGAGAGCTGCGAAAGGGTCGCAGTTAACTAGGGTGGTACCGCCGAGCTTTTCGGTCCCTTTTTCGGGGAGTCGAAAGGCCCGGCGTTTTTTGTGCCAGGTTGCGGAACTCCCGGCAAAAAAATAACGTGGAATAAGGATTCCACCAAAATTGAAAAGGAGAAGAGAAACATGGCAAAGGAAAAATTAGTCAAAAACATTACATCTCGTGACGAAGATTTCGCACAGTGGTACACAGACGTTGTACGTGAAGCAAATCTTTGTGATTATTCAAGCGTAAAAGGATGCATGAACTACTTACCGAATGGTTATGCGATCTGGGAACTGATCCAGTCAGATCTGGACAGACGTTTTAAAGAAACAGGAGTTGAGAATGTATACCTGCCAGTACTGATTCCGGAATCACTTCTGGAAAAAGAAGCTGATCACGTAGAAGGATTCGCACCGGAAGTTGCATGGGTAACACATGGTGGAATGGAAAGACTGCAGGAAAGATTATGCGTACGCCCTACATCAGAGACATTGTTCTGTGACCTCTGGGCAAAGACTGTAAAATCATACAGAGATCTTCCAAAGGTATGGAACCAGTGGAACTCCGTTCTCCGTTGGGAGAAGACAACAAGACCATTCCTCCGTTCAAGAGAATTCTTATGGCAGGAAGGTCACACACTTCATGCAACATATGAAGAAGCTGAAGAAAGAACAATCCAGATGTGGGAAGTTTATAAGGATTGCTATAAAGAGACAATGGCTATCCCATTCGTAGCAGGAAGAAAGGCAGAACACGAGAAATTCGCCGGAGCAGAAGACACATACACGATCGAAGCACTGATGCATGACGGAAAAGCACTTCAGTCTGCGACAAGCCATTTCTTCGGAAACGGATTCCCGGATGCATTCGGAATCAAATATGTAGATAAGAACAATGAACTGCACAGTGCGTATGAGACATCATGGGGATGGTCAACAAGAAGTATCGGAGCCCTGATCATGGTTCACGGCGACGATGACGGACTGGTACTGCCACCACACGTAGCACCGGTTGAATGTAGAATCATTCCAATCGCCCAGCACAAAGAAGGTGTACTTGACAGATCTTATGCACTGCTTGACGAACTGAAAAAAGCAGGATACAGAGTGAAGATCGATGATTCTGATAAGAGTACAGGATGGAAATTCTCTGAGCAGGAGATCCTTGGTATCCCAACACGTATCGAGATCGGACCAAAGGATATCGAGAAGAACCAGGTTGTTGTGGTACGTCGTGACAACCGTGAGAAGATCGTTGTATCTCTCGATGAGATTGCAGTAAAACTGCGCGAGATCTTAGAGCAGGAACAGCAGGATATGTACAACAGAGCAGAAGAATTCCTGAACAGTCATATCGATACAGCTACAACAATGGATGAGATGGTTGAGAAGTTCAAAGCCAATCGCGGATTCGTAAAAGCATGCTGGTGTGGAGATCCGGAATGTGAAGGAGAAGTAAAATACAGCACAGGCGGAGCTGCTACAAGATGTCTGATCGAAGATGAAGAATTCATTTCCGATAAATGTATTTATTGCGGAAAACCTGCGAAACACATGGCTTACTGGGGTAAATCATATTAAGAATAAACGGATTATAAAGATGGACGGTGGATTAAAAAATCCACCGTCTATTTTCATCCACAGACACAGGCAAAAATATGGTATGATATAGAATGTTGATAACGTGGATAAACGGAGGAAATATTTGTGAATAACTTTAATATAAAATTACCGGATGATGTACAGTTTATCATTCATACCTTACAGTTGCATGGATTTGAAGCATATGCAGTCGGAGGATGTGTCAGAGATTCCATCCTTGGCAGAGAACCGGGCGACTGGGATATTACAACATCGGCGATGCCGGAAGAGACAAAGGCATTATTCGACAAAACATTTGATACCGGAATTGAACATGGGACGATAACTGTACTTCTGAATCATGAGGGTTACGAAGTTACGACGTACAGAATCGATGGAAAATATGAGGACAGCAGACATCCGAAAGAAGTGACATTTACAAGGAATCTGAAGGAAGACCTGCTCAGACGAGACTTTACGATCAATGCTATGGCATACAATGACAAGGATGGGATCGTAGATATCTTTGGAGGAATGCAGGATCTGGAAAAGCATATGATCCGCTGTGTGGGAAATGCCAGGGAACGTTTCTCGGAAGATGCACTCCGGATTTTAAGAGGCGTCAGATTTGCGGCACAGCTTGGATTTGAGATTGATGAGGAGACGAAAGAAGGAATGAAGCTTCTTGCGCCGACACTGGAAAATATCAGTGCGGAGAGGATACAGGTAGAGCTGGTGAAGATGCTGACATCTGACCGGCCGGAACTGATAAGAACTGCCTATGAACTTGGAATTACGAAGATATTTTTGCCGGAATTTGACCGGATGATGGAGACAGAGCAGGAGACACCGCATCATATGTATACCGTCGGGGAACATACCATTCATGCGATGATGAATGTCCGCAATGATAAGATCTTAAGATTGACAATGTTACTGCATGATACAGGAAAACCGGAATACAAAACTATGGATGAAGACGGCGTTGCGCATTTTAAAATGCATGCATTGGGAAGTGAGCGCATTGCGAAAGAAGTACTCCGGAGATTAAAATTCGATAATGATACGCTGCATAAGGTTACAAGACTTGTGCTGAATCATGATTACCGCATGCCGGCCGTGCCGAAGAATGTCAGAAGAGCAATGAATAAGATCGGCGAAGATATTTTCCCATATTATATGGAAGTCAGAAGAGCAGATGTTCTGGCGCAAAGTGAGTACCGGAGGGCAGAAAAATTAAAAAATCTGGATGAAGTAGAACAGACATATGCAGAGATTATAGAAAAAGGGCAGTGTGTATCGTTAAAAGAATTAGCTGTGACCGGCAGAGATCTGATCCGGGCAGGAATGAAGCCGGGAAAAGAGATCGGGGAAAAGTTAAACGAATTATTGAACCTTGTGATCGAGAATCCGGAAATGAATACGAGAGAGACGCTGTTGAATTATATTTCCACGGATAAAGAAGTATAACAGCAGTGAATATTTTTTATATTTCCCACATACATTTAAAAAGAATATCAAGTGTAAAGCGCGGGGAATATAAATGCAGGAATTTGAACAAAAAATACTGGAACAATATGATATAGAAGTAAACAGCACCCGTAAAGTCAGAGGTGCTGTTTTATGCGAAACGAACAAAGGGGTATTCCTTTTGAAGGAAGTTACAACATCCGAAAAAAGAATCCCTGCGTTATGCGAACTTTATACCTGGCTTTATGAACAAGGAGAGCATCAGATCGATTATATGATAGCGAACCGGAACGGTGAATATATCTCTTCGTTGGATAATGGTGACCGGTATATGCTGAAAAAATGGTATGCAGGCCGTGAATGCGACATAAAAAAGACCAGGGAAATATTAGAAGCGGCCGGGAATCTGGCGAAATTACATACTGTTATGAGGCATGAACTGGAGTATGGGATTACAGAAGGGATTAAGACCGGTGAAAAATACAGACGGCATAACCGGGAGTTAAAAAAAGTACGGCAGTTTGTCAGAAAAGCTGTCCCGAAAGGGGAATTTGAATTTGCATTTTTGCAGCAGTTTGAACTGATGTATCAGTGGGCAGAAGCAGCGGTATGCGAACTGGAACAGTCGGATTATGAACAATTGTATCAGGAAGAGATGAACCGTTCCGGTATGACGCACGGAGAGTATAATTACCATAATATCATCATGACAAGAGAAGGAATCGCGACAATGAATTTTGAAAAATTCCATCGGGATATCCAGGTAGAGGATCTGTACTATTTTCTCAGAAAAGTAATGGAGAAAAGCGGGTGGAAGCTCCGGCTCGGAGATGGCATGCTGAATGCGTATTCTGCAATCCACCCACTTACCAGAAGCGAAACAGAATATTTGAAAATCCGTCTGATTTATCCGGAAAAGTTCTGGAAAATTGCAAATTCATACTATTGCATGAATAAAGCGTGGATATCGGTAAAAAATACAGAGAAACTAAAGACTGCAATAAAGCAGACAGAAGAGAAAAAAATGTTTTTAAAAGAGCTGTTTGGATTTGAACTCTGAGGGCACCTGAAAATGCCGGAAAACCTTGAAAATACAGGGAAAACAGGGGATTTACCTTGACATTCCGTATGAAAACAGGTATAACAGTACATAAAGGCATGTCATATGACGGGGTATGGACAGTGACTTTGTATAAAAAGAATCGAAATTGTGAATTCTAAATGTAAATAAGAGGAGGATATATCCATGAACAAAACAGAACTGATCGCAGCAATCGCTGACCAGGCAGAATTATCAAAGAAAGATTCCGAGAAAGCTTTAAAAGCATTCGTTGATGTTGTAACAGATGAATTAAAGAAAGAGCATAAAGTACAGGTTGTTGGATTTGGTACTTTTGAAGTAAGCATGAGAGCTGAGAGAGAAGGAAGAAATCCTCAGACAGGCGAGACTATGAAGATTGCAGCTTGCAAAGCACCAAAGTTCAAAGCTGGTAAAGCATTAAAAGATGCTATCAACGAGTAGTCTGAATTTGTAATATTTATCCGAAAGGATTTATGCCGGAGAGTGTCCTGATACTCTTCGGTTTTTTAGCATTATGCGTTCGAAAGAACCGGCTGACAGTAAAGTATACAGGAGAACAGATAGATGAGATTAGACAAATTTTTAAAAGTATCCAGATTGATCAAACGCCGGACGGTTGCGAATGAAGCCTGCGATGCCGGCCGTGTACTGGTAAATGATAAACCGGCCAAGGCGTCTGTAAAAGTAAAACCAGGAGATATCATAGAGATCCAGTTCGGAACAAGAACCGTAAAAGTAGAAGTTCTTGATATTAAAGATACAACGAAAAAAGAAGAGGCAGGAGACCTTTTCAAATATTTATAAACCTTATTAATGGCCGGTGAAAAAGCGGCGGGGATCATCACAACCTTTCTTGCATAATTATGTGAAAAGTCATAATTTCGATTTCCTTTTCATATGATTAGTAAGAAAGGTTGTGATAGTTTTGGAGACGGTAGCAGCACAGAAAAACCATAAACTGATATTGAATAACCGGAAGGCAGGACTGGTGACAGGTGTTCTGGATGTGCTGTCTTTTAATCTGAATGAGATATTGCTGGAGACAGAGCAGGGAATGCTGATGGTGAGAGGAACGGATCTGCATGTGAACCGTGTGAATCTTGAAAAGGGAGAGATCGATCTGTCGGGAAACATTGACAGTATCTCATATTCGGATATCCATTCGACAGCAAAGCAGGCAGGAAGTCTTTTTGAAAAGTTATTCCGGTGATCTGCCGGAGAACCGGGAATGTCATGAGGAATAAGGAAAATAAGGTGAAATGTAAGATGGGGATAGGAAAAGAACTGTTCATATTTCTGCTGGCGATCCTGGCCGGAGCAATCGTACGTCTTGCATACCGTTGTATCAGCTGCCTGCGGGAAGTGGTACACCATGCTCATTGGGTTATTGAACTGGAGGATCTGATCTATTGGATCGGAACCGCGATTTTTTTGTTTGTGCAGATTTACTACACAAGCAGTGGTAGTGTGCGGTGGTATTTCATACTAGGTGTTGGAATCGGCGGGATCATTATGTCAGTTTTTCTTGCGATTACGGGGAAAATTTGTCGGAAAATTGTACGGCGGCATAGCAGATTTTTTACCGAAACACTTGAAAAACCCGGGGAAAAAAGATAGAATAAAAATAATTAACAGGTGAGTGAAACGGCAGGGCTGCCGGCAAGGGTGAGTAAATTAATATGAATGATGTAAAGCAGAGAAACCGCAGAAGACGGCAGCGCAAGCGCTCTCAGAATCATAAGAGAAGTGTGTTGGCGATCAGCGCAGTTGTTCTTATGTTGACAGTTATGGTGTCTGCAAACAGTATGACATTAAAGGCAAAGAACAGGGAGTATCAGGCGCAGGAGACGGAATTAAAAGAGCAGATCCAGGCGGAACACGATCGGGAAAAAGAGATTAAAGAACTGGAAAAATACGTTGGAACGGATAAATATGTAGAAGATGTAGCGAAAGAAAAGCTGGGTCTGGTACATGACAACGAGATTGTTTTTAAATCGAAATAAGACTATAAAAGACGAATGATAAGCTTCAGGAAGAGATTCCTGAAGCTTTTTTCCGTCATGTATTCAGAAGAAAGGGGAACGACAAAATTGGCAAAGATAAAGGAACAGGAAATATTTGTAAATCCATATGTGATACAGATGGACAAATTTGCCGATTCATTGCAGCATTTATCCAAAACATTTCTGAATATGGAGGCATACAAAGGAACCTTGTCCAGAGAAGAAATTGATGAAATGTTTGAAAAGGTGACAGGGAATGTCTGTGCAGGCTGTGAACGGCGGGGAGAATGTCTGGGAGAAAAGCACTCGGTGACTTATCAGATGATGTATGAGATCCTGTGTGCGGCAGAAGAATATGGTGCAGAACTGAATATGGAATTAAAACGCAGGCTGAAGAGACAGTGTCTGTTTGCACCACGTTTCTTAAGAGAAAGTCTGGAAGAATTCGAGAATGCCAAGCAGATCCTGATGTGGAATCACAGACTGGTGCAGGCAAGAGAGGGGTATGCAAGACAACTTACGAGCTTCGCTAAAATGATACAGTATACAACCAGGGAACTGGATGCCGGGATCTTCCAGGATGACCATTTGGAGAAGCGTATAAAGGCAGCGCTGAAAAAAGAAAATGTGAAGCTGCTTTCGGTTGTGTTTTACATGACACAGCAGGGAAAATACGAAGTCCATCTGACGGTAAAAGCCATGAAAGGACGGGTCGTCCTTGCAAAAGATGTTGCGTTTCTGGTGGGAAAATGTATAGGAAGAACGATGATTCCGAGACAGGGGGAAAGGCTTGTGATCGGAGAAGAATATGGCACCATTGCCTGTATGGAGGGAGCAAAGTTTCAGACACTGCAGGGTGTTGCGAGGATCGGAAAAGGACTGGAAGAGATATCGGGAGATACGTTTCTGATGAAGGATCTTCCGGGCGGACGCAAAGGAGTTGCGCTTTCGGATGGCATGGGTTCCGGAGAGGAAGCATTCCGGGACAGTACAATGGTGGTGGAGATGCTGGAAGAGTTGCTGGAAGCGGGATTTCCGGTAGAGACAGCGGTGCAGATGATGAATACGGCGCTGGTGACAGGACGGGAAGAAGTGAAGTTCTGTACATTGGATGTCTGCCTGTTTGATCTGTATCAGGGAAGTTGTGAATTTGTAAAGGCCGGAGCCTCGGCGACTTTTATTAAGAGGAAGAAAGAAGTTGAAAAAATCGAGTCGACGACACTTCCGATCGGTGTTGTACAGAATATAGAACTGGACAGGGAAGAGCGGAATCTGGAATCGGGAGAATATGTGATCATGGTGACAGATGGCGTGATGGATGCCCTGCCTGAAGGTGCACAGGAAGAAAAATTAGTGGAATTCATCCGGGAGACGGATATTGTCAATCCGACGGAATTTGCCCGCGGAATCTTAAGTCAGGTGTTGAAAAGTTCCGGCGGGATGCCGATGGATGATATGACGGTGCTGGTGATTGGAATATGGGGCTTAAGTTGACTTTCTATAAGAAATTTTATATATTTAATTTATATATAGCTTATATATTTGCCATACCGGTGAGTGGAAGATCAAGGACCGGGCAGGAAGAATTTATACAGACAGAATAAAGGAAAAGGAAGGCCGGAATGTATCAACGGGTGAAAGCATATGTGGAAAAATACCATATGTTACAGGAGAATGATCATGTAATCACAGGCGTATCTGGAGGCGCAGACTCCGTATGCCTTCTTTTCATGTTAAAAGAATTTAAAAATGAGATGCCATTGGAACTGACGGTGGTGCATATCCATCATGGGATCCGCGGTGACAGTGCAGATGCCGATGAGAGATATGTAAAGGCACTATGCAGACAACTCGGGGTCAGGTATCTGGCATTTCATGAGAATGTGGAGCAGTATGCAAAAGAACAGGGCCTGACGCTGGAAGAGGCGGGCAGGAATGTCAGGCGGCAGATATTTGAAAAGGTGTGCAAAGAGAAAAACGGTACAAAGATTGCGCTGGCGCATCACCAAAATGATAATGCGGAGACGCTTTTGTGGAACTTAAGCCGCGGATGCGGCCTGCGTGGACTTGGCGGTATCAGCCCGGCAGAAGGAGATACCGTCCGGTATATCCGTCCGCTTCTCTGTGTGCAGAGATGTGAGATTGAAGCATTTTTACAGGAAAAGGGAATCAGTTATTGTACGGATGAGACGAATCTGGAAGATCACTATACGAGAAACCGGATCCGGAATCATGTGATTCCCTATCTCGAACAAGAGGTCAATCCGCAGGCGGTCATGCATATGTCCGAGACGATGGAACAGATGCGTGCAGTGTGGGCGTTTATGGAACAGGAAGTGCAAAAATGCAGGGAGCGATATGTGGAAAAGCGGCTGTGTGGGAGTGCAGAAGATCTGCATGAAGAACGTGAAAACGTTCCGGAACTGCTGATCAAAGAGGAATTATTCCGGGATGTCGATAAGACTGTACGTTCGTTCCTGATTCATGCGCTGCTATGTGAACTGGCGGGGCGCAGAAAAGATATCGAGCAGGTGCATGTAAGACTGATCGAAGATCTGGCACTGCTTCAGACCGGAAGAAAGATCAGCCTTCCTTATAAAATGACTGCGGAAAAATGTTATGATGGAATCCTGCTTGACAGATCGGATCTCAAAACAGGAGAAAAAGAGGACGCCGGCAATGAACCGGGAGTGCATATGCGGATGTTTGAACAAACGGCGGAAACAGGCGCATTTCCTAAAAAAACCTACACGAAATGGTTTGACTATGATATAATTAAGAGCACTGTAAAAATAAGACATAAAGAGCCCGGTGACTATATCACAATCGACAGAAATGGCGGAACGCAGAGTCTGAAGAAGTATTTTATCAATGCGAAGATTCCGCGGGAAGACAGAGATAAGATCTGGCTGGCAGCAGATGGCAGTCACATTCTGTGGATTATCGGATACAGACAGAACCAGGCGTATCAGATTACAGATAAGACCAAAAGGATTTTGGAAATAGAATTTAACGGAGGAGAAGAAGATGGCAGAGACAGTTAAAGTATTAGTTCCTGAAGAGGATGTTGCAAAGAGGATCAAAGAACTTGGAGAACAGATCAGCAAAGATTATGCGGGAAAGCAGGTGCATCTGATCTGCGTGTTAAAGGGCGGAGTGTTCTTTATGTGTGAACTGGCAAAGAGAATCACCGTTCCGGTATCTATGGATTTTATGAGTGTCAGCAGCTACGGTGACGGAACAAAGTCAAGCGGTGTCGTTAAGATCGCCAAAGACTTAGATGAGACACTGGAAGGAAAAGATGTGCTGATCGTAGAGGATATCATTGATTCAGGAAGAACATTATATTATCTGATGGATATCCTGGCTAAGAGAAAACCAAAGAGTATGAAGCTTTGTACGCTTCTGGACAAACCGGAAAGAAGAGTAAAAGATGTAAAAGTAGATTATGTCGGATTCAATATCCCGGACGAATTTGTTGTGGGATATGGTCTGGATTACGCTCAGAGATATAGAAACCTTCCGTTTATCGGAGTAGTAGAGGGCGTAGAATAGGCGCGTCACAAGAAAGGAGCCTGAAAATTGGATAATAAGAAAGCGAGAGGACTGAACGGTGCTGTATTTCTGGTGTTTGTCATATTTTTGTTCGCAGCACTATGGTTTACCAATCAGTTCGATCAACGAGAAAAAGAGATTACCTGGAAGAATTTCCAACAGTTGGTTCAGAATGACAAGATCGAGTCGGTAGAAGTGAATCAGAATAAGAGTGTTCCGACAGGACGTGTAGAGATTACGTTGAAGGGAGACGACGATTCCGATAAGATCAGATATCTGTATGTTTCTGATGTTAACGAGATCCAGGATTATCTGAAAGAACAGAATGTGGAGTATACGATGCCGGATATCCCGCAGGACAGCTGGGCAGCAACCACATTTCTGCCGGTTATTCTTACACTGGGCGGAGTTTTCCTGCTCTTCGGTCTGATGAACCGGCAGGGCGGCGGTGCGAATTCGAAAGCAATGAATTTTGGAAAGAGCCGTGCAAGACTGAGTACAGACCGTGACAAGAAAGTGACATTTGCCCAGGTGGCAGGTCTGGAAGAAGAGAAAGAGGAACTGGAGGAGATTGTTGATTTCCTGAAATCTCCGAAGAAATATATCCAGGTGGGAGCAAGAATCCCGAAAGGCGTGTTGCTGGTAGGCCCTCCGGGAACCGGTAAGACACTGCTTGCGAAGGCAGTTGCCGGAGAAGCGGGAGTTCCGTTCTTTACGATCTCCGGTTCGGATTTTGTGGAAATGTTTGTCGGTGTCGGTGCATCCCGTGTCAGAGACCTGTTCGAGGAGGCTAAGAAGAATGCACCTTGTATCATCTTTATCGATGAGATCGATGCAGTTGCAAGACGCCGTGGAACCGGAATGGGCGGCGGACATGACGAGCGTGAGCAGACACTGAACCAGTTACTTGTAGAGATGGATGGTTTTGGTGTCAATGAAGGTATCATCGTGATGGCTGCAACCAACCGAGTAGACATCCTTGATCCGGCAATCCTTCGTCCGGGACGATTCGACCGCAAGGTTATGGTTGGAAGACCTGATATCAAAGGGCGTGAGGAGATCCTTAAGGTTCATGCGAAAGGCAAACCACTGAGTGAGGAGATCAATCTGCAGCAGATCGCACAGACAACAGCAGGATTTACAGGTGCAGATCTGGAAAATCTTCTGAACGAGGCAGCAATTCTTGCAGCGAAGGATAACAGAGTATTCTTAAAACAGGATGATATTAAGAAAGCATTTGTAAAAGTCGGAATCGGTGCAGAGAAGAAGAGCCGTGTCATTTCCGAAAAAGAGAAGAGAATCACAGCATTTCATGAAGCAGGGCATGCAATCCTGTTCCATGTACTCCCGGATGTGGGACCTGTATACAGTGTTTCGATCATCCCGACAGGAAGTGCGGGAGGATATACGATGCCGCTTCCGGAAAAGGATGAGATGTTTAATACAAAAGGAAAGATGCTTCAGGATATTACGGTATCACTCGGTGGACGTGTAGCCGAAGAAGAAGTATTTGATGATATCACAACCGGTGCATCCCAGGATATCAAACAGGCAACCGGTCTGGCAAAATCCATGGTTACAAAGTTCGGTATGTCGGAAGCAGTCGGGCTGATCAACTATGATGATGACAACAATGAGGTGTTCATCGGACGTGATCTGGCGCATACAGCAAGAGGCTACGGAGAGGGTGTGGCTACTGTAATCGACCAGGAAGTAAAGAGAATTATTGATGAATGTTATGACAGAGCAAGACATATCATTAGAAAATATGACGATGTTCTGCATACATGCGCAGACCTTCTGCTGGAAAAAGAAAAGATTTCCCGGGAAGAATTTGAAGCGCTGTTTCCGGAAGATGTATCGGAGGACTAGGAGGAAGAGCTTTCCTTTCCGGAAACAAAAAATGAGAGAGGTGTTAGTTATATGAATAAGGCGGCTTTATTTTGCGATGGAACAGAAGGGTATGTATATCCCCCTGAACCGAAGGAGAATGAACTGGTAACGTTCCGGTTCCGTACGGCGAAGGATGATGCAGACAGAGTAGGGCTTGTGACATCGGCTGACACATATGTAATGGAAAAAGAATGCACACAGGGAGAATTTGATTATTATACGTTTGAAGTGCGTCTAGGGGCAGAGCCTTTCAGATATTGTTTCGAAGTGCAGTCTGGAACAGAAAAATATTATTATGGACGATGTGGAATCTCTCGCGAGATCCTGGAGTATTATAACTTTGTTGTAGTACCCGGATTTTCCACACCGGACTGGGCAAAGGGAGCGGTTATGTATCAGATATTTACAGACCGCTTTTATAACGGAGATAAGTCAAATGATGTAGAGACGAACGAGTATTACTATATCGGAGATTATTCCCGGAGAGTAACGAACTGGGATAAATATCCGGCGAACATGGGTGTAAGAGAATTCTACGGCGGGGATCTGCAGGGAGTCATGGATAAACTTGATTATCTGCAGGAGCTGGGTGTAGAAGTTGTATATTTTAATCCATTATTTGTGTCACCGTCGAACCATAAATACGATATCCAGGATTATGATTATATTGATCCGCATTATGGGAAGATCGTAGATGACGGAGGTGAGGTGCTTCCGGATGGTGTGACGGACAACAGTCAGGCAACGAAGTATAAAAAACGCACGACAGGTCTTAAGAACCTGGAAGCAAGTAATGAGTTATTCATTAAGCTGGTAGAAGAATTACACCGTCGTGGTATGAAAGTGATTCTGGACGGCGTATTCAACCATTGCGGTTCTTTCAATAAGTGGATGGACCGTGAGAGAATATACGAAGGCGAAAAAGATTATGAACCGGGTGCTTATATATCGGCAGACAGTCCGTACAGAAGCTACTTCCGTTTCTTCAAAGAAGAACCAGAGAACTGGCCGTATAATGGTAATTATGATGGCTGGTGGGGACATGATACTTTGCCGAAACTGAATTATGAAGATTCTGTAAAGCTGGAAAATTATATCTTATATATCGGGCGGAAATGGGTATCACCGCCGTATAATGTAGATGGATGGCGTCTGGATGTGGCAGCAGATCTGGGACGCAGCAATGAATATAACCATGATTTCTGGAAGAAATTCAGAACAGCCGTGAAAGATGCGAATCCGAGTGCACTGATCCTTGCGGAACATTACGGGGATCCGAGCGACTGGCTTAAAGGTGACGAGTGGGATACCGTCATGAACTATGATGCATTCATGGAGCCGATCACATGGTTTCTGACAGGAATGGAAAAGCACAGTGATGAGGCCAGAGAAGAACTTCTCGGTAACATCGATAACTTTATCGGGTCGATGGCACATCATATGTCGAATATGCTGACCCCTTCACTGCAGGTAGCGATGAACGAACTTTCGAACCATGATCATTCGAGATTCCTTACGAGAACGAACCACATGGTTGGCCGTGTAGAACATCTGGGACCGGAAGCCGCAAATGAATATGTAAATAAAGCGGTTATGCGTGAAGCGGTTGTCATGCAGATGACATGGGTCGGAGCACCGACCATATATTATGGTGATGAGGCGGGTGTCTGTGGATTTACGGATCCGGATAACAGAAGGACCTATCCGTGGGGACGTGAAGACTATGAACTGATTGCGTTTCACAAAGAAGCGATCCGCATCCACAAAGAGCATCCGGCACTTAGAACCGGTTCTCTGAAGATTCTTGGCGGAGAAGAGAATGTCCTGTCTTATGCAAGGTTCAAAGGCAATGATCGGATCGTCATCGTGATCAATAACCGCAGCGAACGTACGGAAGTGAAAGTTCCTGTATGGGAGGCTGAGATTCCGGCGAAATGTCGTATGAAACGTCTGCTGTATTCTTACAAAGACGGATATACAACAGAGTATGAGGAATATCTGGTGGAAGATGGCGAAGTGGTTGCAAATATGGGACCGCATTCGGCATTGGTGCTGGGAATGCGGAATGAAGAGGAGCATGACTGGCTGTATATTCTGTAAAGTGGAGATAAAAAAGATTACCGGAAAAGGAACTGTCCTTTCCGATAATCTTTTTTTATACCTGAGTATGCAAAAAATGGAGTTGCCTGCGGCAGGTTCTCTGTGTTATTTTGTAAGAACTTCTACTCCGTCTTCTTTGATAAGAACCATATATTCAATCTGGGCAGAAAGACCGTCGTCATCTGTATAAACGGTCCAGCCGTTGTCTTCGTCTACATAGAATTCCGGAGATCCCTGATTGATCATTGGTTCAATCGTGAACATCATACCTGGGACCAGAACCATCTCGCTGCCCTTTGGAGTAACATAACTTACAAATGGTTCCTCATGGAATTCCAGACCGATTCCATGACCGCCGATCTCTTCTACGACAGAATATCCGTTTTCCTGTGCGTGGGAATTGATCGCATAAGCAATGTCTCCGAGATGTCCCCATGGTTTTGCAGCTTTGAGGCCGAGTTCCACGCACTCTTTTGTGACACGGACGATACGTTCTGCTTCCGGAGATACCTCACCGATCGTGAACATACGGGATGCATCGGAAAAATAGCCGTTTAAGATAGTAGATACATCAACATTGATGATATCGCCATCGATCAGGATCTCGTGTTCACTTGGGATGCCGTGGCAGATAACGTTGTTGATAGAAGTGCACACGCTTTTTGGGAATCCTTCATAATTCAGAGGCGCAGGAATCCCGCCATGCTCTGTTGTAAAATCATACACCAGTTTATCGATCTCGGCAGTGCTCATTCCTGCGTGAATATGAGCAGCTACATGATCGAGAACTGCGGTGTTCAACGCTGCACTTTTTTTAATCATTTCAATCTGTTCCGGTGTTTTTAGTAATGAACGGTCAGGAACGATCTGCCCTTTGGACGCAAGTGTCCATAATTTTATATCTAATTTATCCACAATACTACCTGCTTTCTACACAAATTTTCCACATGTATTATAACACGTTTTTGAAAAAGAGACAGGGGAATTTTTGTCAACAGGAGTGAGCCGGATGAAAAAACATCTGTCTCGTATTGTCTCGGCCATAAAAATAAGTTATAATTTTACTGGTATTGTATACAGAAAGTGGGTAAGCTCATAGGTAGGACTTTTCTAAACCGGAAATTCTATATGGTGCAGAATAAACGAATACACAGGCAATATAGAAAGGAGCAGATATATGTTAAGAATTGGAATGCTTACAAGTGGCGGCGACTGCCAGGCACTGAATGCAGCAATGAGAGGCGTCGTAAAGGGGCTTGTTTCAAAAAGGGATGATGTAGAGATTTATGGATTTCAGGATGGATATAAGGGTTTGATCTATTCGAATTTTAAGATGCTTACGTCAAAAGATTTTTCAGGAATCCTGACACTTGGCGGAACGATCCTGGGAACATCCAGACAGCCGTTTAAGTTGATGAGAGTACCGGATAAGGACGGAATTGACAAAGTAGAGGCGATGAAACACACATATCACAAGTTGAATCTGGACTGCCTGGTAATTCTGGGAGGGAATGGAACACACAAATCAGCCAATATGCTGAGAGAAGAAGGACTTAATGTGGTAACACTCCCGAAGACGATCGATAATGATCTCTGGGGAACAGATATGACGTTCGGATTCCAGAGTGCAGTAGATATTGCAACAGATACGATTGATAAGATCCATACAACAGCGACATCTCACAGCCGTGTATTTATCGTGGAAGTAATGGGACATAAAGTAGGATGGGTCACACTTCATGCAGGAATTGCCGGTGGTGCCGATATTATTCTTCTTCCGGAGATGCCATACGATATCAATTCAGTGGTTGACGCAATTGAAAAACGCGGCAAAGCAGGGAAGAGATTTACAATTATTGCTGTTGCCGAAGGTGCAATTTCAAAAGAAGATGCAGCACTTTCAAAGAAAGAATTAAAAGAGAAAAAAGCAAAGAAGAAATATCCTTCTGTTGCATATGAACTTGCTGAGAAGATTCAGGAAAAGACAGATAAAGAAGTAAGGATCACAGTTCCCGGACATACACAAAGAGGCGGCTCTCCGTGTGCATATGACCGTGTACTTGCAACAAGACTTGGTGCAGAAGCTTCGAGAGCAATTTTGGAAGGTGATTTCGGATGTATGGTAGGGACTAGAAATCAGGAGATTATCCGCGTGCCATTGTCAGAAGTTGCCGGAAAACTAAAATATGTAGATCCAAAAGCATCGATCATTGACGAGGCAAAGACCATTGGTATCAGCTTCGGTGATGAATAGATGCGGAGACTGAGCAGGATCTCCATTTAGACAAGGAGTGTAAAGAATGTCATATACGGCATTATACCGTAAGTTTCGTCCGGATGAATTCGAAGATGTAAAAGGACAGGATGCGATCGTCCGGACATTGAAGAACCAGATCAATGCAGATCGTATCGGACATGCATATTTGTTCTGCGGGACCAGAGGAACCGGAAAGACAACCGTTGCGAAGATATTTGCGAAAGCAGTCAACTGCGAACATCCGGTAGATGGAAGCCCGTGCGGGGAGTGCGCAATGTGCCGGTCGATCGCAGCTGGTACATCGATGAATGTGATCGAGATTGATGCGGCATCTAATAATGGTGTGGACAACATCCGTGAGATCCGTGAAGAGGTCACATATCGCCCGACAGAAGGGAAATATAAAGTATATATTATTGATGAGGTGCATATGCTGTCGATCGGCGCATTCAATGCATTGTTAAAAACATTGGAAGAACCTCCGGAATATGTTATATTTATTCTTGCGACAACGGAGGCACACAAGATTCCGATTACGATCTTGAGCCGATGCCAGCGATATGATTTTAAAAGAATTTCCATTGAGACGATCGCAGCGAGATTGCGTGAACTGATCGATAAAGAAGGATGGGATGTGGAAGATAAGGCGGTCCGCTATATCGCAAAGATGGCGGATGGCTCTATGAGGGATTCACTGAGCCTTCTGGATCAGTGTGCGGCATTCTATATGAATGAGACACTGACATATGATCATGTATTGGAAGTGCTGGGAGCGGTGGATACGGAAGTATTCAGCCGGCTGTTAAGACAGCTGCTTGCGATGGATGTACATCAGGTGATCGAGACGGTAGATGAGCTGGTAATGCAGGGAAGAGAATTGTCTCAGCTGGCGGCAGATTTCACATGGTATCTGAGGAATCTGCTTCTGGTGAAGAGCTCGGATGATATGGAAGATGTACTGGATGTATCATCGGAGAATCTGGCACTGTTAAAAGAAGAAGCACAGATGATTGACAGTGATACACTGATCCGCTACATCCGCATTTTTTCGGATCTGACGAATCAATTGAAATATGCGACACAGAAGAGGGTTCTGCTGGAAGTAACCCTGATCAAATTATGCCGTCCGGCAATGGATCAGAATAAGGACGCCCTGCTGGACCGCATCCGTGCGATTGAAAAACAGCTGGAGGACGGAGCGTGGGAAGCACCGGTCAGGGAGCGTGTTGTGTATGCATCCGATGCAAAAGAAGCAGCGGCACCGAAGCCGAAACCGGAACTTCCGCAGGCATTAAATGAAGACGTGAAAGCGGTGGCAAAAGATTTCCGGATGATCATCAATGAGGCTTCCCCGATGCTCCGCACATATCTGAAAAAAGCGAGATTAAGTGCCGGAGAAGGCAACCGGCTTCTGATCGTGCTGCCGGATGAACTGAGTGCCAGTGCAGTTGCGACGCCGGATCACAAAGAAGAGATCCAGTCGTTGATCGAGCAGAAGATCGGTAAAAAAGTAGAGATAGACGTCCGCCAGATGGAGGCAGGACGCAGATTCGAGGATCACTTTGTGGATCTGGAGAATCTGATCAATATGGAAATTACTGTAGAAGACGAATAGGAGGATATTATCATGGCAAAAAGAGGAGGATTCCCAGGAGGCGGGATGCCGGGAAATATGGCAAATCTGATGAAACAGGCACAGAAGATGCAGCGTCAGATGGAAGAACAGGCAAAGGAAATGGAGACGAAAGAATTCAGTGCAACTGCAGGCGGCGGTGCTGTTGAAGTAACTGTATCCGGAAGCAAGAAGATATTAAAAGTAAAACTGGATGAAGAAGTAGTAGATCCGGATGATGTAGAGATGCTGGAAGATCTGCTTGTGGCAGCAGTCAATGAAGCACTGGAGAAAGTAGACGCAGAGACAACTTCTGCAATGTCTAAGTTTACCGGCGGCATGGGCGGCGGAATGCCGGGATTATTCTAAGAGAAGATCCGGAAAGAATGATTCTTACAGGGAGTTAAAAATTATGGATTATTACAGTAATCAGATGAGCAAATTGATTGAGGAACTGTCATGCCTTCCGGGAATCGGAGCAAAATCTGCGGCAAGACTTGCGTTCCATCTGATTCATATGCCGGTTGATGATGTAAAAAGACTGGCTTCTACGATGGTGGAAGCCAGAGAGAATATAAAATATTGCAAAGAATGTTATACACTTACCGATCAGGAACTGTGCCCGATCTGCAGTAACAGTAACCGTGATCATCAGACGATCATGGTGGTTGAGAATACAAGAGATCTTGCGGCATATGAAAAGACAGGGAAATATAATGGTGTGTATCATGTGCTTCATGGTGCAATCTCTCCGATGCTTGGGATAGGTCCGGAAGATATCAAATTAAAGGAACTGATCGGGCGTCTGCAGGGAGATGTAAAAGAAGTGATCATTGCAACGAATTCGAGTCTGGAAGGTGAGACTACAGCGATGTATATCAGTAAGCTGATCAAACCGACGGGAATTAAAGTAAGCAGAATTGCAAGCGGTGTTCCGGTCGGAGGAGATCTGGAGTATATCGATGAAGTGACGCTTCTCCGGGCACTTGAAGGAAGGACAGAACTGTAGAGCGTTTGTCCCCGCCAGAGGTGAGAGAATGAAGAAAAAGGTTACGTCAACAGATATTGCCCATGCTGCCGGAGTATCACAATCTACGGTTTCTATGATCCTGAACAAAAAATATGATGTGTCATTTGCCAAAGAGACTGTGGAAAAAGTAGAAAATGCTGCCAAAGAGCTGGGATACGTCCCGCCGAAAAGGAAAACGAGAAAGGGGACAAAAAGAGAGAAACTTCTGGTTGTGTTCTGCCCCAATCTGACGAATCCGTATTATGTTATGCTGCTGCAGGGAATCGAGGCGCATGCAAAAGAAAAAGGATTTGGTCTTTTTGTATGTAATACACAGAGAGATCTCCGGATGGAAGAACGTTATCTGAAAATGATGTGGCAGTTACGGCCGCTGGGGATTATCTACACCTGCAATCCGAGCCATTGCTTTATGGATCTGGTGGGAGAGATTGCAGAACAGATACCGGTTGCGATCGTAAATAACCAGAATGAAAAGATGAATGTAGATGCAGTGGAACTTGATAATTCAAAACTTGGAAGAGTGATGGCGAAGCATCTGCTGGAATTAGGTCACAGAAAGGTTGCATATATAGCACCGCCATTGACAGCAAGACAGAAACAACGTTCAAAACGGGTGGAAGGTTTTCTGAAAGAGTATGAAAAAGCCGGTCTGCGAGACCAGGTGATCATCAAGGCGGCAAAAGAAGAGATTGATCTTGATGTGGCACATATTGATTCCGAATATAAGATCGGATATGAACTGACGAAAGAGTTGTTGAATGAAACGACAGATGTGACAGCAATTGTCGGATTAAATGACATGATTGCATTTGGAGTCATGGATGCACTTCATGAGGCAAAGATAAAAGTGCCGGCCGATGTGTCCGTGATGGGATGTGATAACACACTGTTTGCCAGAATGCATAACATGAATCTGACGACGATCGAGCATTTTGTGACTTTTAAAGGAAGGGATGCATGTGATATTATAATGAAGAAGATAGCATCACATCATTCAGCGAATATGGAAACAGCACCGATCAGTACCTATCATGTGGAATATGAACCGCAGCTGATCGTCCGTGGAACAACAACGTATGCAAAAAATTCACGAAAAAAGAAAAATTAATTCTTTTGCGAAAATTATTATTAATAATTACTTAATTTTACAAACTGAAAATACATGTTAGATGTTAATGCCCCTTATAAATGCGTGAAAATCGATAATAAAAAGAAAAAATCAAAAATAATGTTAACATTTCCATCAAAAATTTAAAAAAGTTTGATTAATAATTTAAAAATATTAATAAAGAAAATTATTAATAAAAAGTCATGGCTATTGACCGGAGTTCCATGAATAGAGTATAATTTATATCAAACGATAACAAGGGAATGGTGAACAGATTTCACCGCTTTTAAGGAGGAAAACAACATGAAATTTTTCATTGACACAGCGAACGTAGAGGATATTAAGAAAGCAAATGATATGGGAGTTATCTGCGGGGTAACAACAAACCCATCTCTGATCGCAAAAGAAGGTAAAGTATTTGAAGAAGTTATCGCTGAGATCGCATCTATCGTAGACGGACCTATCAGTGGAGAAGTAAAAGCTACAACAACAGATGCAGAAGGCATGATCGCAGAAGGAAGAGAGATCGCTAAGATCCATCCGAATATGGTAGTTAAGATTCCTATGACTGTAGAAGGATTAAAGGCAGTTAAAGTACTTGCAGCAGAAGGTATCAAGACAAACGTAACTCTGATCTTCAATGCAAACCAGGCACTTCTTGCAGCAAGAGCAGGCGCTTCATTCGTATCACCATTCCTGGGACGTCTGGATGATATTTCTACAAGAGGAGTAGATCTGATCTCAGAGATCGCACAGATCTTCGAAGTTGCAGGAATCGATACAGAGATCATTGCGGCAAGCGTACGTAACCCGATCCATGTAACAGACTGTGCATTGGCAGGTGCCGATATCGCGACTGTACCTTACAAAGTAATCGAGCAGATGACACATCATCCATTAACAGATGCAGGAATCGAGAAATTCCAGGCTGATTACAAAGCAGTATTCGGAGAATAAGAATAAGTAAAGCTATCATATATAATGATTCAGGAGGAACAACATGAACAAATTAGAGCTTATGAAGACAGCCAACGAAGTCCGCAAGGGCATCGTTACTGCAGTTCACAGTGCAAAATCCGGACATCCGGGTGGATCACTGTCAGCAGCAGACATTTATACATATCTGTATTTTGAAGAGATGAATATCGATCCTAAGGATCCTAAGAAAGCAGACCGTGACCGTTTTGTATTATCAAAAGGACACACAGCACCGGGATATTATTCAACACTGGCACACAGAGGATTCTTCCCGGTTGAAGATCTGACAACTCTTCGTAAAGTTGGATCATACCTTCAGGGACATCCGGATATGAAACACATCCCAGGTGTTGATATGTCAAGTGGATCTCTTGGACAGGGCATCTCAGCTGCAGTAGGAATGGCTATTTCAGCTAAGCTTTCAGATGATGATTACAGAGTATACACACTTCTCGGAGATGGTGAGATCCAGGAGGGACAGGTCTGGGAAGCTTCTATGTTAGCGGGACACAGAAAGCTGGACAACCTGGTAGTGATCGTTGATAATAACAACCTTCAGATCGATGGAAAGATTACAGACGTTAACTCTCCATATCCGATCGACAAGAAATTCGAGGCATTTAACTTCCATGTGATCAATATTGATGGAAATGATTTTGACCAGATCGAGGCAGCTTTCAAAGAGGCTCGCAAGACAAAGGGAATGCCGACTGCAATTATTGCAAAGACAATCAAAGGAAAAGGAGTTTCCTTCATGGAAGACCAGGCCGGATGGCATGGAAAAGCTCCTAATGATGAGCAGTATGCACAGGCAATGGAAGAATTAGAGAAAGCAGGTGAAGCATTATGTCAGAAGTAAAGAAAATCGCAACAAGAGAAAGCTACGGTAATGCTTTGGTAGAATTAGGAAAAGAACATGAAGATCTGGTAGTGTTAGACGCTGACCTTGCAGAAGCTACCAAGACGGGAATGTTCAAAAAAGCTTTCCCGGAACGTCACATTGACTGTGGAATCGCTGAGTGTAACATGATCGGAGTTGCAGCAGGTATCGCTGCCACAGGAAAAGTTCCGTTTGCAAGTTCATTTGCTATGTTTGCAGCAGGACGTGCATTTGAGCAGGTTCGCAACTCAGTCGGATATCCAAAATTAAACGTTAAGATCGGTGCTACACATGCCGGAATCTCTGTTGGAGAAGACGGTGCTACACATCAGTGTAACGAAGATATTGCTCTTATGAGAACAATTCCTGGAATGATCGTGATCAATCCTTCTGATGATGTAGAAGCAAAAGCAGCTGTAAAAGCAGCTTATGAGCACGTAGGTCCTGTATATCTCCGCTTCGGAAGACTTGCAGTTCCGGTTATCAATGATAATGCAGAATACAAATTCGAGATTGGTAAAGCCATCACACTTCGTGAAGGTACTGATGTAACAATCATCGCAACAGGTCTTGAGGTATCTGAATCCCTCGCAGCAGCAGAGAAGCTCGCAGCAGACGGAATCAGTGCAGAAGTGATTAATATGCACACGATCAAACCGTTGGATGAAGCAGCGGTTGTTGCAGCAGCAGCTAAGACAGGAAAGATCGTAACAGTTGAAGAACACTCTGTTATCGGCGGACTTGGAAGTGCTGTATGTGATGTAGTTGCAGAGAAAGCACCGGCTAAAGTAATGAAGATTGGTGTAAATGATACATTTGGTGAGTCTGGTCCGGCTGTAGAACTGATTAAGAAATACGGTCTTGACGCAGATAGCATTTATGCAAAAGTAAAAGCATTCGTAAAATAATAATATAGAACGGATAGTCAGAGGCTGTCGCTTTAACGAAAGAGATTTCGTTGGGCGGCAGCTTTTTTGCGGTAAGCGATTAAAAACGGTCAGATTCACTCTTTGTTTGTGCAAAATCAACCAAAAACAGTCAAAATATTTGTGAACTAATGTGATTGAAAATGACTGGATTTGACGATATAATGAACTCAACAAGTTGAAAGGAGTAAGAAATATGATTTATACAGTTACGTTTAATCCATCGTTGGATTACATCGTTTCAGTGGACGATTTTAAACTCGGACTTACAAACCGTACAAGCTCAGAACTCATGCTTCCGGGTGGAAAAGGGATTAATGTTTCTATCGTGCTTAAGAATCTTGGAATCCAAAGTACGGCACTTGGATTTATGGCCGGATTTACGGGAAAAGAAATTGCAAGACGATTGGAAGAAGAAGGTGTAGCATCTGATTTCATTCAGATTGAAGAAGGAATATCAAGAATTAATTTGAAACTGAAATCCATCGACGGAACAGAAATTAATGGAAGCGGTCCAAAGATTCCGAAAGAGAAAGTAGAAGAATTGATGAAGCGTCTGAATACGATGAAAGAAGGCGATGTCTTATTCCTTGCAGGAAGTATCCCGGCATCTATGCCAGACGATATCTATAGCAGAATCATGAAAGAGTTGAAAGATAAAGGCATCATGATCGTTGTGGATGCAACAAGAGATCTTCTTATGAATGTACTGGAGTATCGTCCGTTTCTGATAAAACCAAATAATCATGAGCTTGGTGAGATCTTCGAAGTGACACTTAAGACGAGAGAGGACGTCATTCCTTATGGAAGAAAGCTTCAGGAAAAAGGAGCCAGAAATGTACTGATCTCGATGGCGGGAGAAGGCGCGGTGCTGATTGCGGAAAATGGAGAAGTATATAGTTCGCCGGCGCCGAAAGGAACATTGGTTAATGGTGTAGGAGCCGGAGATTCCATGGTGGCAGGTTTCATGACAGGCTGGATGGAAAAGCAGGATTATGAGCATGCTTTCCGTATGGGAGTCGCAACGGGAAGCGCAAGTGCATTTTCCGAATATCTGGCAACCAGACCGGAAGTAGAAGAAGTATATAAACAGCTGGTGTAAGACATAAAAGAGAAAAGTGTTGCAAAGAAAACGATTTATCAACAGGAGGGAAAATTATATGAGAATCACAGATTTGCTGGATGCAAGAAGTATTCTTTTGAATGCATCGCCAAAGAGCAAAAACGAAGCACTCGACCAGATCGTTGATCTCATGGTAAAGAGCGAAAAGATCAATGATAAAGAAGCATATAGAAAGCAGGTATATGCAAGAGAAGAAGAAAGTACGACAGGAATCGGAGAAGGAATCGCCATTCCGCATGGAAAATGCGATGCGGTAACAAAACCGGGACTGGCAGCAATGGTAGTTAAGGATGGCGTGGATTTTGATTCGCTGGATGGGGAGCCTGTTACACTGATGTTCCTGATCGCAGCGCCGAATACGGAAGACAATATCCATCTGGATGTATTGAGTAAGTTATCTGTTCTTCTGATGAATGAAGAATTTACAGAGGCTTTGAGAAATGCGGAGACAGTAGAAGAATTTATGGGGATCATCAATGATGCCGATGAAAAAGAAGCAGGAATTGATGAAAGACTTGCGGGAGAAGGAATGGCAGCAGAAGAAGAGACCAGAGGAAAGGTTAAGATTCTTGCAGTCACATCCTGCCCGACCGGAATTGCACATACGTATATGGCGGCTGAAGGAATTGAAAAAGCTGCAAAAGCAAAAGACTGTGCAGTAAAAGTGGAGACAAGAGGTTCCGGCGGAGCGAAAAATGTACTGACTTCAAAAGAAATCGAAGAAGCAGACGGAATTATCGTAGCTGCAGATGCACAGGTTCCGATGGATCGTTTTGACGGAAAGAAAGTCATTGTCTGCCAGGTGTCTGATGGTATCAGTAAAGCAGGTGAACTGGTTGACCGTGTGATCAGCGGGGATGTTCCGGTATATCATGCGGCAAATGGAACAGAAGTACAGGAAAGTAAAGGTGGAAGATCATCCGGCAGCGTCGGACATCAGATTTACACACAGTTGATGAATGGTGTATCCCATATGCTTCCGTTCGTAGTCGGCGGTGGTATTCTGATCGCACTGGCATTTTTGATCGACGGACTTTGCGTAGATATGAATGCATTGGCAAAAGCAGATAGAGCTAACTTTGGTACTATTACACCGGTAGCGGCGCAGCTTAAGACGATCGGCGGACTTGCATTTGGATTGATGCTTCCGGTACTTGCGGGATATATAGGTGAAGCAATCGGCGACAGACCGGCACTTGCGGTTGGATTTGTAGGCGGAGTTATCGCAGCAAACGGAAAATCCGGATTCCTCGGAGCGCTGGTAGCTGGTTTTGTGTCCGGATATCTGATTCTTCTTCTTAGAAAACTGTGTGACAAGCTTCCGGATGCACTGGAAAAGATTGCACCGGTTCTGATCTATCCGGTAGCCGGAATTCTTGGAATCGGCCTTCTTATGAACTTTGCGATTGAGCCGGTCATGGGAGCGATCAATACTGCACTGAACAACGGACTGACCGGAATGGGTGGCTCAAGCAAGCTTGTGCTTGGTCTGATCCTTGGCGGAATGATGGCGATTGATATGGGAGGCCCGTTCAATAAGGCGGCATATGTGTTCGGTACAGCCGCAATCGCAGCAGGAAATTATGATATCATGGCAGCTGTTATGATCGGAGGAATGACCCCTCCATGTGCAATTGCACTTGCAACATTATTATTTAAAGACAAATTTACAAAATCAGAAAGAGAAGCAGGACCGACAAACTTCATTATGGGACTCGCATTTATTACCGAAGGAGCGATTCCATATGCGGCAGCAGATCCGCTTCACGTACTGCCGGCCTGCATTGTCGGTTCTGCGGCAGCCGGAGCACTGTCTATGGCATTTGGATGTACACTGATGGCACCGCACGGTGGAATCTTCGTATTCCCTGTAGTGGGAAATGCAATCATGTATCTGGTGGCACTGGTAGCAGGAACTGTAATTTCAGCGGTATTACTCGGAGTACTCAAAAAGAAAATTATATAAAAATAATAGTAAAATACAGGTTTGTCCGCAGAGATGTTGACAGACCTGTAAAAAATGAATAGAATGAAAATCACCAAATGTAATATTCTATGGAGGTATGAAGAATGAAAGAATTTAAGTATGTAATCACAGATAACGAAGGAATCCACGCTCGTCCGGCAGGAGAACTGGTGAAACTTGCAAAATCTTTCGAATCATCAGTGATGATCGAAAAAGAAGGAAAGAAAGCTGACTGCAAGAAGATCTTCGGCCTTATGGGACTTGGTGCTAAGAAAGACCATGAAGTAACATTTACATTTGAAGGTGCTGATGAAGAAGCGGCTTGCGAAGCAGTAAGCAAATTCATGCAGGAGAACCTGTAGGAGGACATATGCTTACAGAACAGCGTTATGAACAGATATTGAAGCTTCTTGAAAAAGAAGGCAGTATTACCGTGACAGAAGTTAAAGAACTTTTGGATACATCGGAATCGACCGTGCGCAGAGATATCACAGCACTTCATAATGCGGGAAAACTGGTGAAAGTGTTCGGAGGTGCGGTCGCATTAGATCACGTGGTAACACCGCAGGAGCCGACAGTGGCTCAGAAAATAACTGTTCATGTATCGGAAAAACGGCAGATTGCAGAATATGCCGCAAGATTGATCGGACAAGGTGAATATATATATCTTGATGCAGGAACCACAACCGGATATATGCTGGAATTTCTGCGGGATAAAGATGTAACTGTTGTGACGAATGCGGTAGTGCATGCTCAGCAATTGGCAAAGTCCGGAGTGAAAGTACGACTGGTTGGAGGAGAACTGAAAAGTTCCACGGAAGCGGTTGTCGGAAGTGAGGCAATGGAGACGATTAGAAAGTATCATTTTACCAAGGGATTCTTTGGTACCAATGGTGTGACTAAGAAAACAGGGTTCACGACACCGGATGCGAGTGAAGCAATGGTCAAAAAGATTGCGATGGAACAGTGCCAGGAAAAATATGTATTATGTGACGAGTCTAAGTTCGGTGAGGTGAGTTCTGTAACGTTTGCTCCGTTTGCAGGCGCAAAAATCGTTACAGATCAGATGCCGGAAGGATACCGGGACTGTGGAAATATTATAGTCATATCATAAGAACAGAATATAATAAGATAGGGATTCCTGAATGATTTATTCGGGAATCTCTTTTTATGTACCAAAATCTGAAAGAAAAGCTGCCTGAAATCCCGGAAGTGTGTCGGGAAATAAAAAATTGTATCGGAAAATTCCATGGACAGGTCCCATTAACTGATAAAATACGTATATTTTGTATGATATCATAGGCAAAAATATATAAGACGAGGTGATTGTGTCATGGAAAGACAACTTCCAAAAAACGTAAGACAGATAGGAAATGTAAGTGACAATCCAAAGATATATGTAGAAGATTATGTAGATACATATCTGAACCAATTAAGAGAAAAAGCGAAAGAACAGCCGGTTGGAGTGATTTTGGTGGGAGAAGTGCTGGAACTGGAAGACGAAAAGGCTGTATTTGTGTCAGGAGCCGTACAGATGCAAGAATTATCGGAAAAGGATGGTAAACTTGAAATCGGACAAGATGGAATGAAACATATGATGGAAGAAGCAGCGCAGTATTTTCCGGAAAGTCATATTGTCGGATGGGGAATTGTTGAAGAAGGCAATCCGATGAGCCGCAACCGGGAAGTGAAGAAAATACAGGAAAGAGAATTTGGGCAGGAAGGAAGTCTGTTCCTGTGGAAAAACGCAAGAGAGCAGGACGAGATATTTTATGCGTACAAATTTGGTGAACTGATGCAGATCGGAGGGCATTACATTTATTATGAAAAGAATCCTGAGATGCAGAACTATATGATCAATACACGCAAGGAGAATGGAGTAACCCCCAGTGAAGTGGTTGAGGATCGAGCTGCAAAGAATTTTCGTAGTGCAGTGAGAGAAAAGATGGAATATAAAGAGCAGCATCAGAGTTCGGCATTTGCCTATATTACGAGTGCAGTGCTTGTGCTGATCGTATTGGTGATTGGGATCACAACGGTTAATAATTTTGATAAAATGAAAGCGGTACAGAATTCTCTGGAAACACTTTCGGAAACAGTCGGTGTCGGACAGGCTGATGCAAAGACAAGGACCGAAACCGCTGAAACGGCGAAAAACAATGCAAAAGAAGCGTCTGGAACGGTAAAGAAAGCAGAAGGGACAACGACATCAGAAACATCGGACGGACAACTCTCCGATCAGGATTTTTATGTAGTACAGAAAGGCGAAACGCTTGCGGGAATCAGTCAGAAATTATATGGAGATACGTCTCATGTGAAGGCAATCTGCAAAATGAATGGGCTGTCTGACGGCAACCTGATCTATATAGGACAAAAATTATTACTCCCATAAATGTGAAATGTGGTATACTAGGGTACACAGTATCAGAAGAAACGTTGAAAGGATGACCGACGGATGGAACGCAGGAAGAACCGCAATCTCCATGTTGTGAGAGAGCCGGAAGATCCCACGGATAAGATCATAGATGAGATTATGGATGAACTGAACAGTGAAGATGGGATGCCGGAGAAAGAAGTCCGGGAAGAGTTGATGAAAAGGAAAAAAAAGAAACAGAAAAAGATGATGGTTGGTATTGCGATAGTGGCTGCAGTGGGTGTGTTGATATATCTGCTGATCAATCTACAGACATATACCAAGGTCCGGATCAGTGATACCTATGTTGGTGAGAGTGCATCGGACAATAATTATGTACAGTTTTCGGACGGTGTATTGAAATATAGTAAAGATGGTATTTCGTATCTGAGTCAGACCGGAAAAGAGAAGTGGAATCAATCCTATCAGATAAAGAATCCAATGATAGATATTACAGAAAAGTCGGCAGCGGTTGCGGACAAAGAAGGCAATGATATTCTGGTTTTTCAGGAAGATGGACTGAAAGGTGAAGTGCATACGACGATGCCGATTGAAAAAGTCAGTGTATCGGAACAGGGAATTGTAAGTGCAATATTAAAAAGTGATACAGCAATGAAAGTAATCTGTTATGATACGGCAGGAAACATATTGGTAGAGCATAAGACCTCACTTGCAGGAAACGGATATCCGGTGGATGTGGCTCTGTCTGTAAATGGTCAGATGATGCAGGTGCTGTATCTTTATACGCAGGATGGCCGGATCGAGGGCAGATTACATTACTATAACTTTGGGGATGAAGGAAAAGATAAGACAGATCATCAGGTTACTAAAAAGAACTACAAGAACACAATTATGGCATCCGGATTTTTTATGGATGAGAATACATCGGCGGCAATCGGTGACAATGCTATGGTGATCTATACCGGAAAAGACATTCCGAAACAAGCTGTAAAGATAACCATGGATAAGGAGATAAAAAGTGTATTTCATAATGAGAAATATATCGGTCTGATCCTAAAGAATCACGGAAAGAGTGGTTATGAGCTCAGGTTATACAATAAGACCGGAAAAGTCGTGCTGTCGAAAGAATTCACCGGTGATTATAATCATGTGAAATTATGTGATGATCAGGTGATCATGTATGATGGAAAAACATGCAGTATATTTATGAAAAATGGTGTACAGAAGTTCAAAGGCAGGATGGATAATAACATACAGGAAATATTCCCGGTTGGAGGGGTGAACCAGTATATTGTGTTGAGTGCGAATGGAATGGAAAAAATCCGTCTTGTAAAATAAGGAGAAAGTATGCAGATGAATTGGCTGGAAATATCCATAGGGATCGTGTTTCTGATCTGTATCATAACGGGACTGGTCAGAGGTGCAATCCGGATTATGGTATCGTTGATCGCAACAATTGTCACGTTTGTGATTGTTTTCTTTGCAACGCCGTATGTGTCTCAGGCAGTAGAGAAATATACGCCGCTGGATGATATGATAAAGCAGAAAGTAGTCAGTACGATGGCAGATGCGGCGACTTCGGCAATTACCGGAGGAGGCACTGTATCCGGACAAGGACTGAATGAAGCAGCGGTAAAGAAGGCTTTGAAGGCAGCAGGTGTCAGTGAAGAGATGTTGAACCGGTATGGAATCTCGGTTTCAGATATTGTAAATGGAAAGATCGACAGTTCTGATCTTGCAAAGTATGGAATCTCTGCAAATGTGCTGGATGGTCTTACCGGTGGAAGTGGCAGCAGCGTAGAAAATGTTATAGAAAATGCAGACATACCAGAAAGTCTGCAGGAGACAATGATTAAGTCTGCAGATATACCGGAGGTATTCAAGAATCTGTTGCTTAAAAACAATAATAAAGAAATGTATGATGAATTGGGCGTTACAACATTTCCGCAATATATAGGGGCCTATGTTGCCAGACTGGTGATCAATATTATAGCATTCATACTTACGTTTATTGTGGTGACGGTAATTATAAGAGCCGTTGTGTTTGCCCTGGATATTGTATCAGAACTACCGGTAATCGGTTTCTTTAATCATCTGGCAGGTGGTGCACTTGGAATCGGAATTGCACTTATCATTGTGTGGATCCTGTTTATGATTGTGACATTAATGTATACGACGGCTGTCGGAAAAGAAATCTATGAAATGGTACAGAACAATTCCATTCTGAAATTGATATATGATTGCAATCCGATCATGCGGCTGGCAGTGAAATTGATTTAATATGGATATAGCTTTTTGTCTGTATGGGAAATGAGATCAGGGAGAATATTCCTGGTCTTATTTTTTTTGAATTGTCATGTCTGCAGAGATAATCTTCTTGTAAATATGTCTATAGAAGGATGGAGAATAGAAGTTAAATTGTCTGAATTGTCTAAATTGAAGAAAATATAAAAACAATGTTGACAATTCAAACGCCCTTGTGGTATATTAATCTGGCTGTCGCGTTAGACAAGGCCGTGAGGTAACAGAGTCGAAGCAGAAGACGGCGGGAACTGATTACGGAAAAGCAGAGAATGCCGGATCATAATCAGAAATCTTCGGGAATTGTTCCTGAAAAAAAGAATAAAATAACAGTTGACAAACACAACTGCTTGTGATATTCTTAATAAGCTGTCGCTTGAGACAAACGAATGTTTGAAAAAGAGATGGCAGACGGACAGCTGAAAAGCTGGTCGAAAAAAGATTAAAAAAGTTCTTGACAAACGTCAATGAATATGATAATCTAAATAAGCTGTTTCAAACAGCAAAGACAAAGAACCTTGATAATTAAACAATAGACAACAACCCTGAAAATTCTAAAGAGAATTATTCAGAACAGACATTTAATGTCGAACCTTAAAACAGTAAAGGGGATAAGAAAGCTAGTAGTTTTCTTGAACTGGAACGAACTTAATGAAGTTCCATCGGCGGAGCCGAGGAACAATTAATTTGCTAAGCATCGAAGATGCAAAGCAAATTATATTTAACGAGAGTTTGATCCTGGCTCAGGATGAACGCTGGCGGCGTGCTTAACACA
>OKSF01000159.1_pt1 | contig 62474 bp, 46 predicted proteins | sample 1606061 | NCBI WGS metagenome assembly OKSF01 (sample SAMEA3541567, study PRJEB24748) | human gut metagenome | biome: human gut; feature: human-associated habitat; material: faeces | place: China | collected 2012
TGCTTTCGGATTTGAAAGGGATGGGTTTTAAGGTAGTAGTATCTCAAGATCCGGTAATTGCACAAGCCAACAAAAAGCAATGGGAAGAAGCAGATCGTTTGGGTTATTTTGTAAAGGACAGTACGAACGGTAAAAGCTACGATATGCCCTGGCCTTGGGGTGGTAACTGTGGAGTGGTGGATTTCACTTTGCCTGCCGTAGCTGACTGGTGGGGAACCTATCAGCAGAAACCGATTGACGACGGTATCTCCGGCTTCTGGACGGACATGGGCGAACCTGCCTGGAGTAACGAAGAGCAGACGGAACGTCTCGTCATGAAACACTATCTGGGTATGCACGATGAAATCCATAATGTCTATGGATTGACTTGGGATAAAGTGGTGAAAGAACAATTTGAAAAGAGGAATCCGGACCGTCGTGTGTTCCAAATGACTCGTGCTGCTTATGCCGGATTGCAACGTTATACGTTCGGTTGGACAGGTGATAGCGGGAACGGAGATGATGTGTTGCAAGGCTGGGGACAGTTAGCCAATCAGATTCCCGTAATGCTTTCCGCCGGTTTAGGACTGATACCGTTTTCTTCCTGTGACATTACCGGTTACTGTGGAGACATTGAAGATTATCCGGCTATGGCCGAACTCTATACCCGTTGGATACAGTTCGGAGCATTTAATCCTTTGAGCCGTATTCATCATGAGGGAGATAATCCGGTAGAACCGTGGCTCTTCGGGCCGGAAGCGGAAAAGAACGCGAAGGAGGCCATCGAACTGAAATATCGTTTATTGCCTTATATCTATACGTATGCCCGCGAAGCTCATGATACGGGATTGCCCATCATGCGTCCTCTCTTTTTGGAATATCCGGCGGATATGGAAACGTTCTCTACCGATGGGCAGTTCTTGTTCGGACAAGAGCTGCTGGTAGCTCCGGTGGTGAAGAAGGGGGCACGTACGAAGAATGTCTATCTGCCCGAAGGCACTTGGATTGACTACAACAATAAACAAACAGTCTATACCGGAGAACAGTGGACTACCGTGGAAGCTCCCTTGTCGTGCATCCCGATGTTTGTAAAGCAGGGTTCCATCATCCCCACCATGCCGGTGATGAACTACACGCATGAGAAATCGGTCTATCCGCTGATCTTTGAAGTATTTCCGGCAAGGAACGGAGAGGAGGCCTCGTTCACTTTGTACGAAGATGAGGGAGAAGACCTCGGCTATCAACGGGATGAGTTTGCCAAAACTCCCGTTCGCTTCCGGACGGAGGAGGGTGGTTATCTTCTTTCGGTTGGTGCCCGTGAAGGAAAAGGGTATGCAGTGCCCGCTCCCCGAAACTTTATTTTCCGTATGTATCTGAAGACGGCTCCCAAAGGAGTTACCGTGCAAGGCAAGAAAGTAAAGAAGGTGAAGCCGGAACGTCTGGAAGAGAATCCGGACGATGACACTGAAAGTATGGTGTGGAGTTGGGATAAGGCGACCGGTATTTGCAGCCTTCGTATGCCGGACCGAGGGGAAGAAAGTCGGATTTCCCTGCGTTTATGACTTGAACTCAACGCCTACATAAAGATATAAATTTGAAGAATTGCTGTCATCTGTCACTAAACCTGTGACAATAGTCTGATAATTAAATCATAAGACCGTGACAGCAACCTGTGACAGCAGCGTGACGGAAAGATTTGCCGTCACGCTGTCATTCATTTCAGCTATTAATAAGCCGAGTTTGTTTTAAGGTATGAAACTACAGTTCCCATTGCTTGAAACTTTGGTTCCCATTACTTGAAACTATAGTTTCATACGCTTGGAACTTTTGGTTTCAAGCCTTTGGAACTACAGTTTCTCACTGATGAAACTCTAGTTTCAAGCAGTGAAACTAATTAAGAAATCAATTGATGAACTCGTAATCTGTCAGTTGATATCTTTTCTGCTTGTATTCTTTTGTTCTTTTAAGTTTTACCTTTCCTTTTGCAGCTTCCAGCGTTACTTCGTTGAATTGTCCTTTTTGGAAATCGTAACTTATACCGTCATCTTCGAGAAGGAGGAACGTTGCCGAAGGAGCGCCGTATACTTTGCAATGCAGATCGAATACGGTTTGAGCATCTACATAGGGGACAGGTGCGGCCAATGGCAATAACGTTCCCTGGCGGACGTAGAGTGGCAACTGATCTAATTCCGTCGTAATCTCATATTCACGGTTGCCTTCATATTTCTCATTGGTATTGAAGTTGTACCATGTTCCTTCGGGGAAGTAGACCGTTCTCGTTTTCTTGTTCTGGTATAAAGGGGCAGCCATCAATCCGTCTCCCATCATATACTGGTCACTGATAGTGCGCAAACGTTCATCTTTGGGATAATCCATCAATAACGGACGGAAAGGAGGTACACCTTCTTTATAATATGTATAAAAAGCACTGTACAGATAAGGAATCAGCTGCATACGCAGATTAATCAGTGTACGGGCATATTCTTCATACCTCTTTGCTTCCGGCAGGAACTCGCCACGTTCGTTCTTTCCACGGTCGAATTGCAGCCACGGAGCGTATTGCAGATACCATGCATTGACCATAGCCTGCGGAGAAAGAATCACCGTTTGCAGACGATGGAAGAAATCTTCGGCAGAATGTGCCTCACGCACTTCAGGACACCACAACAGTCCTCCGAATGCCGAGTTGCAAAGTGCCTGAATGTACTCTTTGGGATCGTATGTATCACTATAAAGTACGGCGTTGCGTGAAGACATGAACATACCGGACGACCGGTAATCCTGATAGGTGCGGGTATTTTTTTCACGATAGATACTGTCCATCGCATTCACATAAAGGGAACCGAATACCTGGTGCATCTTTTCTCCGTCGATGCCCGAAGGGAACTGTGCCATATCCGGGAAGCACCATGTGGCGGAAGCAAAAGATATGTTCGAGTTGTCACATTCGTCCAGTTTGAAGCCGGAGATGCCTTCTTCTATCAGTGTGCGGTGGTAATCGGTAAATATTTTGTGTGCTTCCGGCTGGATGAAGTCCGGTACCAGTCCGTTCCATACAAGGAAATCGCCTGAGTAGGGCTCCAGCGCCTTCCGGATGGGGGAAGAAGGATGAACATACGCGTGTTCCCACAGGTTTACTTTGTATCCTTTCTGCTGCAACTGGTCCAGCATTTCTTTGTGCCTTGGGAAACGGTCGTCGCTCCAGCGATAAGAACAGGAGTAAGTGGCCGTCTGCCATCCCGGTTCGAGTCCCAGTACGTCGCACGGAATCTGTTTCTCGCGGAAATAGTTGGCAAAACGCATGACGGAGTCCTGCGTCGCATCTCCTTTGACACGGTATTTGAATCCGAGTCCCCACATCGGAGGAAGACATCCGCCGCCGGAGAGGAGGTTGTATCTCTTGACTACATCCAGCACTTCCGGTCCGGTGATGATAAATACCTCAATGCCTTTGGCGCCGGGTACGTCGATATGGACTTTATTTCCGTTGCTTCTGTTCTTATACAAGTCTTCCGTGGTGGTAGCAATGTGTTTTCTTTCTTCCGTTTGTAGTTGACGACTATGCTCGGTTTTCTGATTGGAGCCGCATAGGAAAGTGGTATACCGTGCCGTGTTGACCAGAATACCGTACCCTTTGGTAGAGACGTAGAATGTCTGCGGAGCATGTGTATATCCGAGTCCGTTCAGCGGATTGTCGTTTACTATCGGGCGCTTGCGCAGGCCACGCTGACCGAAAGTTTCGAATTGAAGTCCGAAACCGTATATTTGTTCGTTGTCCTCCAGAGGGACTTCGATCAGACAGCCACGGTCGGTTATCTTTATTTGTACTTCGTCGGGGCTGAAGGGCGGCTTTGCAGCCGGAAGTTGTTTCATTGCTTCTACGGCAGGTTTCCCGCCGAATAAGGAATAAGGGGTAAAAGTGTCAATTTCTCCCGCTTGCAGCTTGATGATTCCCGGAGCAATTTCTTCTTGAGCGGATGCTTGCCCGGCAAACAGGAGACCTACTGTGGATAGAAAAAGGTTGAGTAATAGTTTTCTCATTATAGTTTATTTTATCATGGTTATATTAAAATAGACTTCTGAAATGCGATTTTCCACTAAAATGCAATAAAAGAATATTGCAAATATAGGAATAAAACAGATGCGGTATCAAGTATTAATACCTGAGAAGTCAGATAAAGTGACCTGTCACGACATATATTAATGTTTGTGACGGGAGATATTAATATCTTCTTTTTTTGACCGTGATTCTAAAAATAAGGTTTTATATTTGTCCTTGTTTAAGAATGAAAAAGAATAAAACCATGAAAAAGAATTGTTTTCTCCTTCTCTTTTTGCTTTGTGCCTGCCTCGTTCAGGCACAGGATACGTATCGTACCGACAAGGATGTACCTTACATTTCCGGCTCCGAAACAGATGCTTATCGTCTGGAACGTTGTAAACTGGATGTTTATTATCCCGAGAATAAAAAAGATTTTTCCACCATTGTATGGTTTCATGGCGGTGGTATGGAAGGAGGAAGTAAATTTGTTCCCAGGGAACTGACGGATCAAGGCTTTGCAGTAGTGGCGGTTAATTATCGTCTGAGTCCGAAAGCAAAGAATCCGGCTTATATAGAAGATGCCGCCGAAGCCGTGGCATGGACATTCCGGAATATCGAAAAGTATGGCGGTCGCAAGGATCGTATCTTTGTTTCCGGTCATTCGGCGGGAGGTTACCTTACGTTGATTCTGGCAATGGATAAGAAATACATGGCTGCATACGGAGCCGATGCGGATAGTGTAGCTGCCTATCTTCCGGTCAGCGGACAGACTGTCACTCATTTTACCATCCGCAAAGAACGTGGCCTGCCCAACGGAATCCCCATCATTGACGAATTTGCTCCGGTAAACAAGGCCCGCAAGGATACCGCCCCTGTTGTGCTGATTACGGGGGATAAGAATCTGGAAATGGCTGACCGGTACGAAGAGAATGCACTGCTGGCATCGGTATTGAAGAATATCGGCAATCGGAAAGTCTCTTTATATGAACTGCAAGGATTTGACCACGGACAGGTACTCGGTCCTGCCTGCTATCTGATCGTTAATTATGTGAAGAGGTTCAAGTAATAGACCTGTGATATCCTTTCATTTGATATGGATAATGTGTATATTTGCACGAAACTCATATCAAAAATGTGTAAGTTCTCACATTTCAGATATCAAAAATGTGACTCGGTATGTTTGAAAGAGGAATTATTCAGCTGTTAGCGGCTTGGAAAACGGATGTAAACAGGAAGCCTTTGGTTATTCATGGGGCGAGACAAGTGGGTAAGACGTGGGCTTTGAAGTATTTCGGTCAGAAATACTTTGAAGATGTTGCCTATTTTAGTCTGGATAAAGATGAAAGCGGACTTTGCGATATCTTTAAAACGACTAAAGACCCCGAACGCATTATACAGCAATTGTCCTTTTTGCATGGACGAAAAATTAATCCTCAGACTACTTTGCTGATATTGGATGAGATTCAGGAGTGCAATGAAGCGCTGAACTCTTTGAAATATTTCTGCGAAGAAGCACCCGAATATGCAGTGGCTTGCGCTGGTTCTTTACTTGGAATTTACCTGAATCACATAGGCAATTCCTTTCCGGTTGGAAAAGTAAATCATCTGTCTATGTATCCGCTGACTTTTACGGAGTTTCTGAATACGAAAGATCCGGCGATGTATCAATATATGTGCTCTGTCAAAGAAATAGCGCCTCTTCCCCAAATCTTCTTCGACAAACTGCGGGAAGCCTTCATTGCCTATTCTATTTGTGGCGGTATGCCCGAACCTGCTTCTTTGATGGTTGACTTTAATGATATGCAAAAAGTGGATTCATCGCTTCGGGATATATTGAATGACTATGCTCTGGATTTTGTGAAACATACTACACCTACGTTGGCGCCCCGTATCAATTATGTATGGAACTCTCTGCCCTCTCAATTGGCGAAAGAAAATCGTAAGTTTGTTTATCAACTGGTTCGTCCCGGAGCACGTGCGCGTGAATACGAAGATGCTATTTTATGGTTGGAACAAGCTGGTCTTGTCAACAAAGTAGTTCTGAGCAAGTCGCCTAGGCTGCCACTGAAAGCCTACGATGATTTGAGCACTTTTAAACTCTATGCATTAGACATAGGGTTGTTGAGGCAATTGTCCGAACTGGATGCAAGTGTTTTGTTATTGTCCACTCCCGGATATACGGAATATAAAGGGGCATTGGCAGAGAATTATGTATTGCAAAGTCTTACAGCACAACTTCAGGCTTCGTTCCGTTACTGGACTTCCGGTAATAAAGCAGAAGTGGATTTTTTACTTCAGCATGGTAATCATATTTATCCGGTAGAAGTGAAAGCAGACCAGAATATAACAGGTAAAAGTCTGATTCAGTACGAGAAACTTTATCAACCTGCTTGCCGGATTCGATATTCGATGCTGAATTTGAAACAAGACGGCAATCTGATTAATATTCCTTTATTTCTTGCGGATAAGACGAAAGAGCTGCTGAATAATAACGTGGGATAAAGAATAGAGAGAAATGGCCAAGTGATGAAAAATACAGGTCATTTAAGGAAAATATCTGTGAAATGTAACGTTTCTCATAGTCTGTGAATCATTTATTATATCAGAAATCGGTCGTATTGGCTACATTTACTCCGATTTTACAAACTAATAAATAAAATAGCTATGAAGACATTAAGCAGAACTGTACTTACTCTTTTTGTTTTATCCTTCTCCTGTTTGGCAGCGATAGCCGGAGAAGTATCTTTTAAAATAACCAGGCAATATCTGAACTTCCCCATCTCCCATAAAGAGAACAGAGGAAGGATGACTTTTGAAGTAAACGGCAAGCCGGATTTATCCGTCGTTATCCGTCTGGCGCCGGATGAAGCGGAATACTGGGTGTTTAAAGATGTGTCGGCTTTCAAAGGAAAGACGATCAAGATAACCTACGACGGCAATGAGAAGGGATTGAGTAAAATATACCAGTCCGACGAAATCGAAGGACAAGCTGAACTGTATAAGGAAAAGAACCGTCCGCAATTCCACTTCACTACCCGGAGAGGCTGGATCAATGACCCTAACGGATTAATCTATTATGAGGGCGAATACCACCTGTTCTACCAGCACAATCCTTTTGAAAGAGACTGGGAGAATATGCACTGGGGCCATGCGGTCAGCAAGGACCTGATACACTGGACAGAATTACCGGACGCTCTGTATCCCGACCATTTAGGAACGATGTTCTCCGGTTCGGCAGTCATCGACTATGATAATACCGCCGGATTCAATAAAGGCAAGACTCCAGCCATGGTTGCCGCCTTCACTGCCGCCAGCAGTGACAGACAAGTGCAGGGGATAGCCTACAGCCTTGACAAAGGACGTACCTTCACGAAGTACGACAAGAATCCGGTGATTAACTCCAAGGAGAAATGGAACTCTCAGGACACACGCGACCCGAAAGTGTTCTGGTATGCGCCCTCCAAACATTGGGTACTGGTACTGAACGAGCGCGACGGACACTCCATTTATACCTCTTCCAATCTCAAAGACTGGAAATACGAGAGCCATGTTACAGGCTTTTGGGAATGTCCCGAATTGTTTGAACTGCCGGTTGACGGTGACAAGAACCATACGAAGTGGGTGATGTACGGTGCCACCGGTACGTATATGCTAGGCTCTTTCGACGGCAAGGTATTTACTCCCGAAGCCGGAAAATACTGCTATACCACCGGAAGTATCTATGCGGCCCAGCAAAAGCGTCCAGGATATGGAAGTGAAGTCTTTGAAGAAAAAATTCAAGGATAAACACTTTGCCGCCGGGTGCAGCCGGGACGTGATCCAGCAGGGAGCGGATATGCTGGGCTGGGATCTGAATAAACTGTTCGAACAGAGCATCTTGGCCATGCGGTCCTGTGAGGAAACTGTACGGGAAACCATGGAAAAAGAAGAAGGAAAGGCCTGATGGGCTGAAAACGGGGGGAGCGGGACCTTGAACAGGGGTCCTGCTCTTTCGTATAATAAAGGGAAAGAGAACTGCAACCAAGGAAGTGATACCATGGATCATCATTATGCGGAACCTCATGAAGTCATGTATCATACTCAGCTGTCCAGGGCTTTGCTCATGGGAGCGGATACAGCCCTGCTGCCCGGGGATCCGGGACGGGTCCGGTCCTTGGCGGAAGCCATGGGACCTACGGTGGATCTGACCAGTCACCGGGAGTATACCAGCTGTCTCACCCAGGTCCAGAATCAACCTGTCCTGGTGTGCTCCACCGGCATGGGCGGTCCTTCCACTGCCATTTGCCTGGAGGAATTGGCCCGGCTGGGAATCAGACGGGTGATCCGAGTGGGAACCACTGGCTCCATCCAGGAAGGCCTGGAATTGGGAGATGTGGTGATCATCAAGGCCGCCGTCCGGCTGGAAGGCACCAGCTCCCACTATGCGCCCCTGGAATTCCCGGCGGTGGCAGATTTTGAATTGACCCAGCTGCTGGCCTATGCAGCCCTGGTGGAAAACGTGCCCCATCAGGTGGGCATCTGCTGCAGTTCGGATACTTTCTGGCCCGGCCAAGAACGGTACGACAGCTTTACCGGCTATGTACTCCGCCGGTTCCAGGGCAGCCTGAAGGAATGGCAGCAGCTGGGAGTCACCAATTATGAAATGGAAACGGCTGCGGTCTTTGTCACCTCCCAGGCCTTGGGGCTGAAAGCGGCCAGCCTGTGCGGGGTGGTGGCTAAACGGACGGAAAGCGAGAGCATTGCTTCACCGGAAATCTACCGGCTGGCGGAGAACCGGTTCCAGACCATTGTCCGCCGGGCATTGAATGAATTACTGGCAAGGGAGGGAAAGAAATGAAACGGTGCATCATCCTGATGATGGATTCTTTTGGCATCGGGGGAGCCCCTGATGCAGCAAAATTCGGAGATGCTGGGGCGGATACCCTGGGACACATTGCCGGCTGGTTTGCCCGGAAGAAGGAACAAGAACCGGGAGCGTCCTTCCTGATCCTGCCCAATCTGGCACGGTACGGGTTGGAACGGGCCCACAAGATGAGTACAGGGGAGAAGCTGCCCCATTCCATCGGCAGTCCGGAACCTCTGGCCGGGGCCTATACCTATGCAAAGGAAATCAGCAGCGGCAAGGATACCCTCAGCGGCCACTGGGAGCTGACGGGAGTGCCGGTGATGTTCAATTGGGGATATTTCCCCGATACGCCTCACTGTTTCCCCCAGGATATCATCGACGGGCTGATCCAGGAAGGAAATCTTCCCGGAGTGCTGGGGGAAAAACATGCTTCTGGAACGGTGATCATCCAAGAACTGGGAGAAGAGCATATGCGCACTGGGAAGCCCATTGTCTATACTTCTGCGGATTCGGTGCTCCAAATCGCTGCCCATGAACGGACTTTTGGCCTGGAGAACCTGTACAAGCTCTGTGAGATTGCCTACAAGCTGGTCCAGCCCTACCACATTGCCCGGGTCATCGCCCGGCCCTTTGTAGGGGAGAAGGCTGGAGAATTCACCCGCACCGGAAACCGTCATGACTATGCAGTACCTGCACCGGAAAAGACTCTGTTGGATGAAGTGTATGAAAAGGCTGGCGGAGTCTATGCAGTAGGAAAGATTGCGGATATCTTCGCCCACAGGGGCATCACCCAGGCTTGGCATGCCACCGGATTGGAAGCTCTTTTTGACGCTACCCTGGAGGCAATGGATGCTGCTGGAGATAGGAGCTTGGTGTTCACCAACTTCGTAGATTTCGATTCCACCTATGGCCACCGGAGAGATGTCCGGGGCTATGGAGAAGGGCTCATGACCATCGACCGGCGCCTGCCAGAGCTGGCCGCACGGCTCCAGCCGGGAGATCTGGTGCTGGTGACGGCGGACCACGGGTGCGACCCTACCTGGAAAGGCTCGGACCATACTCGGGAACACGTTCCTATGCTGTTCTTCGGGCCGGAAGTGAAACCCGGTCCCCTGGAACCCATGGATACCTACAGTGATGCGGGGCAGATCCTGGCCCATCATCTGGGACTGGAACTGAAACGGGGAAAGATGCAGGAGGTGCTGAAATGAGACGTATCAGAAAAATGTTGTTGACCCTTTGTTTCGTCCTGACAGGACTGTTCCTGATGGTGCCGGCAGAAGCAGCGGAACAGAACCCTGCTGCAGATCCCTTGGCGCGGAAAACCATTGCTTTTGTGGTCTATGACCATACGGGAGAGGCCACGCCTTCCATGAAGGAAGTGTGGAAACGCCAGGTGCGCCAAGCCTATCCCCGGGCCAAGTTCGCTTTCCTGCCGGATGCCCAAGCGGCAGAAGGGGCCAATGAGGTACTGACCCAGTTCGGGGGAGATGGGTACCCTATTGAAAAGGAAGTCATGGATAAAATCGCCGATAAAACAGGGGCCACGGTGGTGTCCCTTCTGGTGGTCCGGGATATGGAGGAATACTATATCCAGCCCATGTTCTTGGGAGGCTGGGACGACGATGGACCGGACATGCTCCTGCGAGTGATTTCCGGAGCGGATATGTACATCTACCGGAAAGATACAGGGAAATACATGAAGAAAAAGCTTCGGAAAATTGAAACCACGGATGTGGCTCTGGCGGTCCATCCGGAAAAAGAAATCCAGTACGCCCTCAGCAACCTGGCCATGACCATGGAGGGGAAGGATCTGATTTGAAGGAGGTGGACGATTGATCAGTGAAGAAGTCTGGAAAGGGATCCTGATCCCTTTTGCCGGAACCAGTCTAGGTGCCGGCTGCGTGTATTTCATGAAGGAACAGCTCCACCGGAACGTCCAGCGGGGGCTCACCGGCTTTGCCGCCGGTGTCATGGTGGCAGCGTCCATCTGGAGCCTTTTGATCCCGGCCCTGGAGGAAAGTGCCGGGCTGGGACATTTCGCCTTTGTGCCGGCTGTTGTGGGGTTCTGGGCAGGAATCCTGTTCCTGTTGCTGTTGGATGTGGTGATCCCCCATCTCCACATGAACACCGATGAGCCGGAAGGGCCCCGAAGCCATCTGGCCCGGACCACCATGATGCTCCTGGCGGTGACCCTCCACAACATCCCGGAAGGGATGGCGGTGGGGATGATTTACGCTGGGTTCCTCACTGATCCCGGGTCCATTTCCCTGGGCAGTGCCATTGCCCTGTCCCTGGGAATCGCCATCCAGAATTTTCCGGAAGGGGCCATCATTTCCCTGCCGCTCAAGGCGGCGGGGATGGATCGGCACCGGGCGTTTCTGGGCGGGGTGCTGTCCGGCATCGTGGAACCCATTGCAGCGGTGGGGACCATCCTGGCCTCCAGTGTCATCGGGCACCTGCTGCCCTATTTCCTCAGTTTCGCTGCCGGTGCCATGCTCTATGTGGTGGTGGAGGAGATGATCCCGGAAATGTCCGAAGGAGAACATTCCAACATCGGCGTCCTCACCTTCGCCCTGGGGTTCACGGTGATGATGACCCTGGATGTGGCGTTGGGGTAGTGAACCCCATAAAATTTCCTGTTCGTTGTTCAAACAACGGATTCTTTTCCTGCTCCGGACTATAATAAAGCCATCGAGTGAAGAAAACAACCTGCGAGAGTTTTTATAAGAAAAAGGGAGTATACCAATGGAAAACAAGATGTTCTGTTATCAGTGTCAGGAAACTGCCGGCTGCAAAGGCTGCACCGTTGTGGGGGTCTGCGGCAAGAAGCCGGAAGTGGCTGCCATGCAGGATCTGCTGATCTACGCCACCAAGGGCCTGTCCGCTGTGACCACCGCCCTGCGTGCCGCCGGCAAATCCGTCAGCCGGAATGTGAACCATCTGGTGACCGTGAACCTGTTCACCACCATCACCAACGCCAACTTCGACCGGGAAGCCATCATTGCCCGGATCAAAGAAACCCTGGCTGTGAAAGCTGATCTGCTGACCCAGCTGGATGACACCTCCAGCCTGCCTGCTGCCGCTCTGTGGAACGGCGACGAAAGCGAATTCGATGCCAAAGCCAAAACCGTGGGCGTCCTGGCCACCGAAAACGAAGACATCCGGTCCCTGCGGGAACTGATCACCTACGGCCTGAAAGGCCTGTCCGCCTACAGCAAGCATGCCAACGTGCTGGCTCAGGACGACGAAGAAGTGGATGCTTTCATCCAGCGGGCCCTGGCTGCCACTCTGGACGACAGCAAGAGCGTGGATGACCTGGTGGCTCTGACTCTGGAAACCGGGAAATACGGCGTACAGGGCATGGCTCTCCTGGACAAAGCCAATACCACCGCTTACGGCAACCCTGAAATCACCACTGTGGACATCGGCGTCCGGAAGAACCCGGGCATCCTGATCTCCGGCCATGACCTGAAAGACCTGGAAATGCTGCTGGATCAGACCGAAGGCACCGGCGTGGATGTATACACCCATTCTGAAATGCTCCCGGCCCACTACTATCCGTTCTTCAAGAAGTACAAGAACTTTGCCGGCAACTACGGCAACGCTTGGTGGAAACAGAAGGAAGAATTCGAAAGCTTCAACGGGCCCATCCTGATGACCACCAACTGCATCGTTCCTCCCAAAGACAGCTACAAGGGCCGTCTGTGGACCACCGGTGCTACCGGCTTCCCCGGCTGCCGTCACATTGACGCTGACGAAAACGGCCATAAGGACTTCAGCGAACTGATCGCTCAGGCCAAGACCTGCCCGGCTCCCACCGAAATCGAAACCGGCAGCATCGTAGGCGGCTTCGCCCATGAACAGGTCTTTGCTCTGGCTGACAAAGTAGTGGATGCTGTGAAATCCGGCGCCATCAAGAAGTTCGTGGTCATGGCTGGCTGCGACGGCCGGATGAAGAGCCGTGAATACTATGCGGAATTCGCTAAGGCTCTGCCGAAAGATACGGTGATCCTCACCGCCGGCTGCGCCAAATACAAATACAACAAACTGAATCTGGGTGACATCGGCGGGATTCCCCGGGTACTGGATGCCGGTCAGTGCAACGACTCCTACTCCCTGGCTCTGATCGCCCTGAAACTGAAGGAAGTCTTCGGTCTGAAAGATGTCAACGAACTGCCCCTGATCTTCAACATTGCCTGGTACGAACAGAAAGCTGTCATCGTCCTGCTGGCCCTGCTGTACCTGGGTGTGAAGAACATCCATCTGGGACCCACTCTGCCTGCCTTCCTGTCCCCCAACGTGGCCAGCGTGCTGGTGAAGAACTTCGGTATTGCCGGGATCACCAACGTGGAAGACGACATGAAACTGTTTTTCGGAGCCTGAAATATGATCAAACTGTACGATCCGGATACCTGCCCCTGCAGCCATACCCGCTGCCCTCGTTATAAGGACTGTGAGCCCTGCATCGAATTCCACCACCATTCGGAGGAATATCCCCTGACCGCCTGTGAACAGGTGGCCCAACGGGAAAAACGGCAGGCCCGCTGAGAAGAAAGAAGGCTTTTCCATGGGAAAGCTGCAAGTAAAACGGATTTACGAAGCCCCCGCTGAAACGGACGGCAGCCGGTTCCTGGTGGACCGGCTGTGGCCCCGGGGCATCAAAAAGGAAAATGCAGCCCTCACTGGCTGGGACAAGGAAATCGCTCCCACCAACGGACTGCGCCGGTCCTTTGCCCATGAACCGGAACGGTTCCCGGAATTTGCCGCCGGCTACGAACAAGAGCTGGAAGCCAATCCGGAAGCGGGACCCTTCGTGGAAAAAATAAAAAAAGCCCTGGCCCAGGGCAACGTAACGTTATTGTACGGAGCCAAAGACCAGGAGCATAACAATGCGATTGTGCTGAAAAAGTGGATAGAAAAAGAGGCTGTGAAGAAATGAATTTCATTTCTTCACAGCCTCTTTTGGTCGCGGTCCGCGGCCGGAGGGGTGAATCTTCACCCCTCCTTTACCATTTCCTCGATCCACTTCCCAATCACCCGTGCCAGCTCCAGCCGGGCAGTGTCCAGGGCATGGTTGCTGGGAAGGATCACTTTTTTGTGGTGTCCGGTACCGGGCAGGGCTTCCAGTTCCTTCCACAAAGGTTCCACCATCCATTCCGGAGGGGCCACTGTATCCCGGCTGCCTCCGATCAGCAGCAGGTTCCGGTCCTGGAACCGATGGGCGTTCTGTACGAAGCTCCACTGCCGGGCATGTTGGATGCTGTCTTGCCACAGGTCTTCGAACCGTCCCACATGGAGCACGGAAGCCGCCTGGGCGAACAGGTCCTTTAGCTGAGAGTGGGGAATATGTTCCAGGCCCCCCTGATGGTCGTAGGGACAGAAGGCCACGGTACCCCGGAGAAAGGGCAGGGTCCGGGAGGCGTTCAGCACCGTGTTCCCTCCGTTGGAATGGCCCACCAGGAAGATGTTGGCAGGATCGATGGCATAGGCTTTGGCTACTTCTTCCCGGGACCACCGGGCCAGGGCCACTGCGTCTTCGATGCAGTGAGAGAAGGAATAGGTCCCTTCGCTGCCCCAGGCTCCCCGGTGGTAGGGACGGATCACTACACAGCCCATCCGGCGCAGGCATTGGGCCAGGTCGTCATTGTTGTTGGTGCCTGGGATCCCATGGCAGAGGATCACCGCCGGATGGGGCGCTTCATAGATTCCCGAAGGCAGGTAGATTTCTCCCAGTACCCGGTCTCCCTCGATGGGCAGATCCAGCTCCAGGGAATCCGGCAGGGGAGCATCTTGGTAATCCGGTTCTTCCAATACATAGCGGGCATCAATTTCCATAAGGCAGAGCTTCCTTTCCAGCAGCATCTCCGTTGAGGTTTTTCTTGTACCAGTCTTTTCCGTGGAAGATCCGGGTGATCAGCATGGACACCACCGTATCCCCGCAGGAATTCAGCAGGGTGCATCCAGGGTCGAACAGTTCGATGACCATGAGCAGGATGGGGAAAGCGCTTTCCGGCAGGTGGAACACAGACACAATCATGGTTTCCCCGGCAGCTCCGCCTCCAGGGACAGAAGAAGTAGCCACGGAAGCGGCCACGCCCAGGAACAGAGCCAGGATGAAGTCAAACCCCGCCAGAGGATGGCCAAACAACGTGGTGGCCAGTACTTCCGAATAGACCACAGCGATGCAGGCCCCGTCCATATGGCAGGTAGCTCCCATGGAAACCACCACGGAAGAAATGTCCCGGGGAACGCCCAATTTATCGCAGGCTTCCATTTGGAGCGGGATGGTGGCGGCGGAGGAACGGGTACCCAAAGCCGTCAGGGCGGGAGCCAGGATCACCCGGAAGTAGTTCTTCACGCCCCAGGTGCCCGCAGCCAGCCAGGCATAGAAGCCCAGGAATACAAAGAAGTACACGAAGACCACGGTGTAGAACACCACCATGGCGCTGCCATAGGTCTTCAGCAGGTCGATCCCATAAGTTCCAGTGAGATCTGCAAAATAGGCACCCAGGCCGATGGGAGCCGCTTTCATCAGGATGGCAACCATCTTATAGCAAACCAGGCTCATGGCATTCATCCAATCCACCACCGGTTTGGCCGGCTCTCCGATCAGGGATACGCAGATGCCGAAAAAAATGGTTAGGATGATGAGAGGCAGCACGTGGAACCGGGAAATCAGGAGAGGCAGGTCCCCTACCGTAAGGGTATTGACGATTTGGTCTGCAATGGTCACCGGTTTGGCTGCTGACTGGGCTGCTGCCGCCGCCGGCGCTGTAAAGGAGGTGGGCACCCCGGTGAAATGGGTCACCAGGAGAATCAGTCCCCCGGAAATGGTGGCTGTCAGGATGAAGATGATCAGGGTATACCCGATCATTTTCCCCACTTTTCCAGTATCCTTGGTGCTGGCAATGGAGCCGGCAATGGAGAAAAAGATCAGCGGAACGATGAGACAGAACAGCAGGTTTAGGAAAATCTGCCCGATGGGCTTCAGGAACGAGGCTTTGTCGCCAAGCACCAGGCCCAGGATGGCCCCTAGGATGCAGAAGGTAATCAGGATAATGGGATCCCGATAGTTGGCCAGTGTGGAGCGCCCCGGCCGGGTTGCGGTTGTCATAAAAACTCCCCCTAACTAAGTATGAAATAAAGACATGAACAAATTATAGAACTTCCTCTGCCAAAATACAAGAAAGAGTCAGTTTCTTAGATAGGTGTCTCTGTAGGACGTATGGATTTCTATTTTTGAAAGTTTACGTTAACCATATTATAAAAATGGTTGAACAATCAGCCGAAATTCGCTACACTAAAATTATTATGACAGAATACACTGAAGGATACATCAGAGCCCTGAGCCAATTCCAAGGCAGCCGCTATGACAACAGCTTCATCGTCCGGATCCATTATGGACGGATCCGGAAAGCCGGGCCGGACTGCCGGTTCCAATGTGTGTGCCTGTGGGACCGGACCAGGAGCCAGCTGCTCCAGGCAGAAGCCTGGGCGGGAAACTGCCGGGTGGGGACACTTCAGGTGGAACTGCTTTTTACCGGGCCGAAGGTGAACTATATAGAAAAAGCAGGTTTACTGAACCGGGAGCCCGGACCTCCGGAAGGGTACCGGCCCTGGCGGGCTTTCACTTCGGAAGAAGTGAGGGGATTTTCCCGGCGCACCGGAGATACCAACCCCATCCATCTGGACAGCCGCCCGGTGGTCCAGGGACTGCTCCTGTGGCAGAGCCTGTTTGTCTGGCTGGGAGAACCGGAAACCATCCATATGTTGTTCAAATCCCCTGTCCACGGGGGAGAAATGATTTACTGCAGGGAGGAAAAAATCAATGAGCGAAACGAGAGAGAATTTGCATCCGTCTGTGGCCGTAACCGGCAGCCGGGAACAGATCCGGTTCATGACCGGCAACGCTGTCTGTGTCGCGCTGCTGGCGGTGTCGGCGTACATTTCTTTTCCGCTGCCTTTTACCCCGGCCATGGTGACGGCGCTGACCATTATGGTGAACCTGGTGGCCTTCATCATGAAGCCGAAACAGGCGGGAATCATCCTGGGGATCTACCTGCTGCTGGGAGCAGTGGGAGTACCGGTGTTCGTAGGGGGGACCTCCGGGCTGGGCAAGCTGATCGGGCCCACCGGGGGCTTCAACCTGGGTTTCCTGGCGGCAGCTGTGGCCATGAGCGCCGTCCGGGGGAACAGCCGGTCCTTTAAGAAACTGGTAATCATCGGCATCTGTGTGGGCATGCCCATCATCTATGTGGGAGGCTGCATCAGCATGTATCTGGTGGCCAAAGTGGGCATCTGGAAGACCTTGGTGATGGCAGTATTCCCCTTTCTAGTGGGGGACACCCTGAAAGTGGTCCTGGCTGCTTTCCTGGCCAACCGGCTCCAGCGCTATGGGTTTTGAGCGCCTGGTCCAGGAGGTATTCCTGGTGGGAGGCCTGCGCAGCCATCTGGGCCTCCAGAACGGAATCTTCAAAAACGTACCGCCGGAGAAACTGGGCGCTGCCCTTCTCCGGCAGCTTTGTATCCGGTACCCGGCAGCCCGGGAAGCTCAGCTGATCTTGGGCGGCAATGCGGTGGGCAGCGGAGGGAACCTGACCCGGCTCATGGCACTCATCGCCGGGTTCCCGGTGGAAACTCCGGCCATCACCCTGGACATGCAGTGTGCCTCAGCCCTGGAGGCCCTGTCTCTGGCTTGGGGAAAGATTGCCAGCGGCCAGTTGGATGTGGTCCTGTGCGGGGGTGTGGAATCTTCTTCTATGCAGCCTCGGCGGGTGTATCAGCCCTGGGACAGCCGGTACACTCCGGAAGGGACCATGACCGCCCAGTTTTCTCCCGACACCAACAGTCCTCGGGCCATGCTGGAAGGAGCAGAACGGACGGCTCAGGTCTATGGGGTTTCCCGGGAGGAATTGGACAGCTGGGCGGTGCGCAGCCACCGGAAGGCAGCCCAGGCGGCGGAAGAAGGCCGGCTGGCCGCCTGGGTGGTATCCTTATTCGGCAGTAGCCGAGATGAGAGCATCCGGCCCCGGATGAACGGAAAATTGGCTCGGCGGATGCCCACCCTGTTCAGTCAGGATGAGACGGAAGCTTTGCTGACACCGGAAGAACGGAACCTGGCTGGGGAATGTACTCCTGTCTTAACGGCGGCCAACGCTTGTCTCACCCAGGATGGAGCGGCTTTCCTGGTGCTGGCTTCTGGACGGCAGCTGGCCGCTTGGCGCCGGAGGGGAAGATCAGTACGGCCCTTGGCCAGGATCCTCCACTGTACAGAATCAGGCGTAGATCCCCGGTTCAGTCCCCTGGGAGCCCTGGCCGTGGGAGAAAAGATCTTGGAAGAAAGCGGGCTGCCGGTGGAAGCCATCGATGACTTTGAATACAATGAAGCTTTTGCCGTGATTTCTGCTCTATTCGCCCGGCAGTATCCCACCTGTACCGACCGATATCTTCCTTTGGGGGGCGCCCTGGCTTACGGTCATCCCTACGGATGCAGCGGAGCAGTATTGGTGCTCCATGCCCTGGCAGCTCTGGAAGGGCAGGAGGGAGGAAAGGCCCTGTGCGCCATTGCCGGTGCCGGAGGGACGGGGTCCGGAGTACTCTTGGAAATTTTATGACAGAAAGAAGTTTGCCGTGATGGATTATGCAGGGATATTGGAACAATGGAGCCGGATACAGCCTGAGAAAGCCTGCCTGATCGAAGAGGGACAGGTCATTTCCTATGGGGAAATGGAAAGGCGGGCGCATCAGTATGCAGAGAGTCTTCGCAGCCAGGGCATGTCCCGGCAGACGGTACTGATCATCCGACAAAAGCCGGCAGATCAGCTGACTGCCTTTTTAGGGGCGGAACAGGCCGACTGGGTGCCGGTGCTGGGCCATCCGGATCTGTCAGCAGAAGCGGCGGACCAGTTGGCCCGGGTGCGCCAAATCGGGTGGATCGATGACGGGCGGCTGCGGCAGGGATGGGAGGAAGCTCCGGTACCGGCTGCGGACCTGTGCATGGGAGTCCTGAGCAGCGGTTCCACCGGCCTCCCCAAGCTGATGTTCCGGACCTATGCCAGCTGGGGAGGTTTCTTTCCGGAACAGGACCGGAAATTCCAGGTAGAACGGGATACGGTGGGCTTCTGTGAAGGGAGCATGAGCTTTACCGGAAATCTGAACCTATGGGCCCAGCTGCTCCATGCCGGTGCCACCCTGGTGCTGGCCTCTACCCTCCGGAGCACCCGGTGGAAAGCCCTGCTGGACCGGTATCCAGTGACTCTGCTGTACCTGGTACCGGTGAAATTGAAGCTGCTGCTCCAAGTGCTGGACCGGGCCTATCTGGAGATGAAAACGGTGCTGGCCGGATCCCAGCTGCTGGATGGAGAAACAGCCGGAGCCCTGAAGGAATATTTCCCGGGCAGCCGGATCCTGCTGTATTACGGAGCCAGCGAATTGGACTATATTACCTGGCTCACCTATGAAGAATTGCTGGCCCATCCCCAGAGTGTGGGGAAGCCCTGTCCTGGGGTGAAGGTGGAAATCCGGGAAGGGCTGATCTATATCGATACCCCTTACAGCGTGGCCGGCATGTCCAGGCCCTGTACCCTGGAAGACATGGGATATTTCGACGAGGATGGGTACCTGATCTTCCTGGGACGCCGGGGACAGGTGGTCAACAAAGGGGGCCTGACCATCAGCTGCAGCCGGGTGGAACAGGTTCTGCTCCAGGTGCCCGGGGTCCGGGATGCCAGCGTGGTCCCGGTACAGGATTCCCAAAGAGGGGAAGAACTGGGGGCAGCCGTGGTGCTGGAACAGGGGATGACACTGGGGAAGCTGCGCCGGGCCCTCCATCGGGAATTGCTCCCGGGAGAGATCCCCGGCCGCTGGATCAGGGTGGAACAGCTGCCTTTGAATGGAGTAGGGAAGGTGGATGGACGGAAAATCCGTACCTGGCTGGAACGGAGAGAAAGATCCAGCCGGAAAATAGACTGATAGATAGAACTGGGAACAGACAAGTGCAGCGATGAAAAAAGGATGCAGATATCTTTTGGAAGGTGTCAGCATCCTTTTTTTGTGTGGAAAAAGCCAAAAGGAAAATATAGCAGGAAAAATCCGGCAAGGAAAAAACACAGCCGCCCCGCTGTAAAAATGTGAACTCTTTCACAAAATTTTTTCTTATGGAATTGTAAAAAATAATTGAAGTATGGACAGACTCCTGAAAAAAGACCGGAAAAGACAGGACTTTTTTGAAAAATGGAATCAAATCCCTCCAAACAGTAAAAATATGTGATTATACTGAATGTAAACATGTTTACAAATATTTAGATTGTAATGATAGAAGCCATGTACTATAATACTGGCGACTTCAAAGAGAAAATGAAAAAATGGCCGGAAAGAAGCGGGAAGAAAAGGAATCAAGGGTTTTTGTTTGCTTTTTACTGCAATTACATAAAAATATACAGTAGTATGGAGAAAGGAGCTTGTTGTGAATAAGATCTATAAGGTGATTTGGAGCCGCGCAAAGAACTGTTATGTGGTGGTGTCGGAACTGGCCGGGAGCCATGTGAAAAATAATTCTGGCAATCGGACGAAAGTGTTAGCTTCTGCTGTTTTAACGGTGAGTCTGCTGGCATCGTTTCCAGCAGATTCTTTAGCAGCAGACACCGCGACCGGTGCGGGGGCTGGCGTAGCATATGGTACAGGGAGCAATGCGCCGAAAGCAGAGAATGTGGCCATCGGCAAAGGGGCAACGATCAGCTATCAGGGAGGTGTGGGCCAGCCGTCTACCGGTGACATCGCCATCGGCGGAGGGGCCCGTACCCTGAATTATATCGATCAGGGCGGCGGCATCGCCATCGGGATGAATGCCTTTGTGGAAAATATGGTAGGCGGTCTGGAGCGTTCTTTTGATTTCAATCAGGCTGGATACAACAGTATCTTTGGAATACCCTATGGGCTTCCGAAGGATCCTACGAAAATGGTCACTGGGCTGGCCATCGGGCAGAATACTTATGCCCGATCTGGTAGTGTAATGCTGGGGACCCATAATTATAAAGGGGCTTTGGGGGATATAACCGTCGATACGGCCAGTACCAAATCGTATAATATGAGCCTATTTTCGACTACCTTGGGTACCAATAGTTTTTCAAACGGATTGTTCTCTTCTATTACAGGGGCGTATTCGATTGCTTCTTCTGATTACAATACGAATACGCTTGCTGCAGGAAAAAATTTCGGTGCTACCATAACCGGTGCCCTGAACAGTATTGAATCAGCGACGGCTTCTTCTTCCTATGCGGGTGTAGCCAACAGTATCGTAGGTACGGCCAACCGGGAATTCAATTCCAATGGCGCCTTGATTTTCGGGGCCGGCAATGAAATCACCAATTCTATTACTGATATTTCAGCACCGACAAGCAGTGGTGATTCTGCCCAGGCATTGCAGAAAACCTTGATGGCCAGTGTGAAAGAATCCGAAAGCGGCGGGGCTACCTTGGCCATTGGGGGAGGCAATAAAGCCGACTATACCCAGAAAACCTCCATCATCGGGGTCAATAACACAGTGACCGGGACCAGCGGTTCTGTCAGCAGCTACAATATGGTGAACGGGTACAAGAATACGGCTTCCAATGTGCAGCATGTGTCCGTCATCGGATCCGGCAACACCGTCAAGGATACGGATACGGCCCTGCTGCTGGGGGACAACCGGACCCTTTCCGGAGCTACCAACAGCCTGGTGATCGGCTCCGCAGACAACGTGACCACCACGGATCAGCAGAATGTGGTGGTCCTGGGACACAATGCCAATGCCACAGTGGCCGGAGGTGTGGCCCTGGGCAGCGAGTCCCTGGCTGCGGTGGAAGCTGGATTTGCTGGGTATGATCCTTCCACCCGGCAGGCTTCCACAGATACCTCTTCCGCTTGGGTGGCAACGGGAGCGGCTGTGTCAGTGGGCAAGGGAACGGAACTGACCCGGCAAATCACCAGTGTAGCTGCAGGGACCCAGGATACGGACGCAGTGAACGTGGCCCAGCTGAAACAGGCTCTTCAGGCAGCGGAAGCCAATGATTCAGATATCCATGTCAAAGCCGGAGAATATGCGGTGGGTACGGTCCAAAACCAGGCCGGCAGCAATGTACAGGGAGTGGCTCTGGATTTGGTGGACAAAGCCGGCAATGCGGCTGGAAAAGTCATCATCACCGATGTGGCTAAAGCCAGTGATGTGGGCGATTTGAATTACGTGGCCGGCGGCACGGGGACCCAGGGCAAAGTGGTCACCAACGGAGATACGGTGACCGTAGCCATCGGGAAGCTGGATTCAGCCTTGAATCAGGCAACGGCAGAGGCTGGGAAACATTCCATTGTCTCTGCCGGAGACAACATTTCCGTCCAGAATACGGCCGGAGCCGGGGAAGCGGCCAACTATCAGGTTTCCCTGAAAAAGGACATCACGGTGGATTCGGTGACGGCCCAGACTGCTTCCGTAGGAGGCATCCAGCTGAATCAGGGAAACAGCGGGACCATCGGCGGACTCCAGAATACCACCTGGGATCCGGCCCAGATCGTTTCCGGTCAGGCGGCGACGGAGGACCAGCTGAAAGCCGTGACGGCCAATGTGGTTTCTTACGATGACGCTTCCCACAGCTCCATCACCCTGAACCAGGGTGGCAGCAGTACCGTCATCAAAAATGTGGGAGACGGGTCCGTGGCAGAAGGTTCCAAGGAAGCCGTCAACGGAGGACAGCTGTATCGGACCAATCAGGCCGTGGAAAAGAATGCCGGGGATATCCGGAACCTGGGAAGCTCCGTGAATAAGCTGGGCAGCCGGCTGAATCGGGTAGGCGCAGGCGCAGCTGCCCTGGCGGCCCTCCACCCTCAGGATTTCGATCCCGATGATAAATGGGATTTTGCTGCTGGATACGGCAATTACAAGGACGCTCATGCAGCTGCCATCGGTGCCTTCTATCGGCCTTCCGAAGACACTTTGATCAGTGTGGGCGGCAGCTTTGGCGGAGGGGAAAACATGGTCAATGCCGGGGTCACCTTCAAACTGGGCCAGCACAACCATGTAACCCGATCCAAAGTAGCCATGGCCAAAGAAATCATCGATCTGCGGGCCACTGTGGAAATGCTGAAGAACCAGAATGCCCAGATCCTCCAGACCCTGAAACTCCAGGGGACACCGGCTGTCAAGCCGTTGGAGGGGAACTTCAGCGATGTGCCGGAAACCCACTGGGCGTACCAGTATGTGGAAGGCCTCCGGGAACGGGGCTATCTGCAAGGGTACCCAGATGGAGAATTCAAAGGAGACCGGACCATGACCCGGTACGAATATGCGGCCATCATCTATCGGGCACTGCAGAACGGAGCTCCGGTGGATGCAGGCATGGCCAGATCCGTGGAAGAATTCAAGCCAGAACTGACCCAAGTCCAAGAAGCCGAACGGTTCCGGGTGGACCGGATTTCCGGGAAGGACAATGACCGGCACAAAGTGGAACGGGTCCGGGTCAACAGCAAAGAGAACAAAGAGAAAAAAGAATATCGGGATGTCTATGGATCCCGGATCCAGCGGGACGAAAAGTAAAAGACAGCGGGAGTGGAAAATACCGTCCACTCCCGCTGTCTTTTAGGTTTCTTGAAATATAGGATCGGCTTATGGAAAATGATCGTCAACTTCTTGCAGAAAGTGCTTCCCTGGCTTTTTTCTGCCGGACAGAATCCGTGAACAGATGGATCAGCCTTTTGGTGTAGATTGGCAGATATTTGTCTTTCCGAGTGACGATGGAATAAGGGATGCTCCGGCAATTTCCGATCCGGAAGTACCGTACTTCTTTTGTATAGGAAAAATGGCGGATGTACTGTTCAAAATTGAAGGCAATCCCCATGCCTTCAGCAGCCATCTGGGAAGCTGTTTCCAGATTGGAAAGGATGATGCTCCGGCGGGGCGTGATCCCTGCTTGGTGCAAAAATGTATCTGTGTAAATCCGGGATGACTGTTCCGGCAGCTGCAGGATAAAACATTCGTCCTGCAGCAAAGCCAGATCCAGCCAGAAAATACCGGGAGAAAGTTCTTTGGCCTTTTGGCAGGCTGGATGTCCGGCTGGCAGTACGACGTCCAGATAATCTTCATAGAGCGGCTCATAGTGCAGTATGGGCTGCTCCTTTTTTGTGTTGGCAATGATAAAATCCAGCTGTCCATGGAACAGTCCTTGAAAGGCCGGTTCAGAAGGCAGTTCATGGGCCAGGACTTCCACTTGGGGATATTCTTTCATAAATTGATGGAGGACTGGCGGAAGGAGCCAAGAAGTCCGCCGTAGATGGATGCCAAATTCAATCTTTCCGGTTATGCCTTTGACCAGGTCTCCCAAGCGTGCCTGGTATTCTTCCTCCAATTGGACCATCTTTTCGGCTGTTTCCAGGTAGAGGGCTCCCGCGGCCGTGGGAACAAAGGATTTTCCCAGCCGGTCGAATAGTTTTGTGCCCAGTTGATGTTCCAGGGTACTTAAAAAAACGCTGAGAGTGGGAGGAGTTACATGCAGTGCTTCTGCTGCTTTTTTTATGCTGTGGTGTTTTCCGAGGGCCAGTACGTAATGCTGTTCGCGAAGTTCCATATACATCTCCTAAATTAGATAAAAACTAATTTTATATTTAAAATATTTGTCTTGAACTAATTATAGAATAATCTATAATAAAAAACAAGAAAAAACAGATTATTTACATAAGGAGGCACGTTTATGATGACAGAAAGAATTTCTGCAGAGAATTTGATGCAGCATGTAAGGTATCTCAGCGGATTTGAAAAATTATCGGGCAGCCGGGGAGCCCATCAGGCTGTGGAGTATATAACTGATGTCCTGCATAAGAATGACGTCCCAGTTGAAATCTACCGGTTCCAAGAGTACCTGTCAAATCCAATCAGCAGTATGCTCCAACTCCAGGATGGGCAGGTCATCCGGTCAAGGCCCCGTTCTTTTTCCCTGAATCTGCCGAGAGGCTTGAAAGGAGAACTGGTCTATGATGATTCTCACTGGAAAAAAAAGCTGACCCCTTTGGAGGTATCCAAAAGGCTTGCAGGGATGAAGGGGAAAATCGTCCTCAGCCATGGCTTTGATGAACGCTATGCCAAACAGTTGGAAAAAGCGGGAGCCCTGGCATGGATCCAGATATGGGATTCTCCGGAGACAGAAATCCATGAAGATACCGTAAGCTCCGTATGGGGTACACCGGATCTTGATTCGTCCCTTCTGCTGCTGCAAATCCCTGTCCTTTGTGTGAACCTTCCAGATGGGAACCGTCTGATTCAATATGCGAAAGAGGCAGCGCATGAGGTCTTTCTTTCCACTTGTGTTGAAACAGCCGTTCAAGAAGTGGAAGTACCCGTTGCCTTGATCCAGGGGGAGTCTGAAGAGTTTGTACTGGTTTCCGGCCATTATGATACTTGGTATGCCGGAGCTATGGATAATGTGACAGCTAACGCTGCATGCTTGGAAATAGCCCGTGTCCTTCAGAAAGGGGATAAGCCTCGGAGAACGGTACGGATTGCCTGGTGGGCTGGCCATTCCAACGGCAGATATGCTGGTTCCGCCTGGTATTATGATCATTTCTTCCAGGATTTGAGAAAACATTGTCTGGCCCATATCAATTCGGATCTGATTGGTTCTCAGCTGGGCGAAGTTGCAACGGTCATTACTACAGGCCTGGAAGGCAGGAATTTTGAAAAAGAGTTGATCCGCACGGTTGATCCCCAAGCGCCTGTGGCATTCAAACGGTTTGGCCGAGGGGCCGATCAAAGTTTCTGGGGAGCCGGCATCCCTTACAATCTCATGACCCGGTATGAGGTCCTTCCAGAAAAGCGCACAACCACGGCGCCGGGAGGAAGTCCCTGGTGGCATACAAAGGAAGATACCTTTGAAAAGGTCAGTCCGGAGGTCTTATTGAAAGAGACCAAGATTTTCTTGGAAAATGTGGCGTTATTTGCCGGACAGGAAATCCTTCCAGTGGATTTCTCTGGATATTTTGGGCAGATGATCGAACGGCTCCAGTCCGTCCAGGAACAGAGCGATGACTGCTTTGATTTTTCTCCCTGCATAGAAGCTGTGAAAAAAATCCAGGAAAAAACCACTGCCTTATATAGGCAGCTGTCAGGGGAAGCCAGGAACCGGCTGGTCAAGCTGGTAGGCGGAACGATGAACTGGCTGATGCAGACCTATGGGTCTCCTTATGGACAGGATTTGGCCTATGCGTATGGGATGTTTCCCCATTTGACAGCCGTGGCAGGCTCTTATCGGAAAAATACGGATCCAGCTGGATTCCTCTTTTTACAGACTGAATTCCAGAGACAGAAGAATAGGCTGCTCACGGAATTGGAACTCTTGGAAGAAAAAATAGGCTGGTTTGGACAAGCATGATGTGAAGCAGAAAGGAAGAAAAAATGGGACCATTGAAACAGGCTATCGAAAAAAATATTACAGGACGGGCGGCCGGACTGATTGCCATGGCTGACCAAATCCATGGATATAAAGAAATTTCCTATCAGGAGTACCGGTCTGCGAAACTGATCGAAACCTATCTGGAACAGAATGGCTTTCAAGTAGAAACTGGAGTGGGGGGACTTCCCACTGCATTCCGGGCAGTTTATGAACAGGGAGAAAAGGGACCATCCATCGGCCTCCTGTGTGAATATGATGCGCTGGCTGGGCTGGGCCATGGCTGTGCCCATCATTTGCAGGCACCAGCCATCCTGGGAGCAGCCTGTGCTGTCAAAGAGTGTCTGAAAGATTTCCCTTATCGATTGGTGGTTTATGGGACTCCGGGAGAAGAAACCTCGGGCGGTAAGATTACCATGGTCAAGAATGGCTGTTTCCAGGATATCGATGTGGCACTGATGGTCCATGGCGGGGATCATACCCAGGTGGATGTGAAAAGCATGGCACTGGTGACGGCTCACGTGGCTTTCCACGGTGTTGCTGCCCATGCTGCCATTGCTCCTGACAAAGGCCGCAGCGCCCTGGATGCCATGATCCTGATGTTCAATGGCATCGAGTTCCTTCGGGAGCATATCAAGGAGGATTCCCGGATCCATTATACGGTGGATGAAGTCCCAGGCCATCAAAATTCTGTACCTTCTCTGGCAAAGGCATCCATGGATATCCGATCCTATAATTCTTTGTATCTGGATGGATTGGTGGATTGGGTGAAAGATATTGTCAAAGGAGCAGCTCTGATGACCGGGACGACCTATGATATTTCCTGGGATGACCGTTTTGAAAGCAAGGTGCCTGCCCGGTATCTGAATCAGCTGGTGATGGCCAATGCCGAATGGCTGAAGGCACCGGCCATGGCTCCTGCCCGGGAGAAAACTGGTTCCACTGACTTTGGCAATGTAACGTTCAGTGTTCCAGGGACTTGCCTGAGGCTGGCCTTTGTGGATCCGGGAACCCCTTCCCACACAGTGGAATGGGTAGAACAGGGGGTGGGGGAAAGAGCCCACACTGCCATGCTTATGGGAGCCAAAGCCATTGGCATGACTGTCTGCGACCTGATCGCGGAACCTGAAAAGCTGCAGCAGGTACAGGATGAATTCCGGCAGAATAAAGCGGCCATGGCAAAGGCATAAAGGAGGATGGGGAGAAATGACAAACGGAAAAACAAAGAAAAAAATGACGGTTCCTTCTTCTTACGTGATCATCTTTTCAGTCATTGTACTGATAGCCATCCTGACTTGGTTCATCCCAGCCATCAAGCATGCTACCCTGGGGATGACACTGATGGCTCCCATCCACGGGTTTAAAAATGGCGTTTCTGTCATCTTGTTCATCCTGATCATTGGCGGGTATTTGCGGATTGTCAATGAAACGAAATCTCTGGAAGTGGGTATCGGAAGCATTGTCAAACGGCTGGAAGGCCGGGAAGTCTGGATGATTCCCGTCATCATGTTCATCATTTCTTTGGGAGGGACTACCTATGGACTTTCCGACGAAGCCCTGCCTATTTATCCGCTGCTGATCAGTGCCATGCTGGCCTGTGGCTTTGACAGCGTTACGGCTACAGCTACCATCCTGTGCGGGATTATTTCTGGGGTATCCGGCTCTACCATCAATCCGTTTTCCATCAGCGCAGCCATTGATGCCCTGAAAGAGACCGGGATCCAGCCCAACCAGGGGCTTATCTTGGGGATGGGGACGGTGGTCTGGCTGTCCTCCTATCTGATTTCCTGCCTGTATACCATGCGGTATGCCCTGCGGGTGAAAAAAGATCCTTCCCGTTCCGTCCAATCGGCTGCAGAACGGCAGCAGGCTATGGAAATCTTTGGAAAAGAGACAGAGGCAGCTGAAAATATGGAACTGACCCCTGCCATGAAGAAAACCCTGAAGCTGTTCGGGCTTTCCTTTGCCATTATGATCATGGGACTCGTGCCCTGGCAGGCTTACCAGATCCATTGCTTCGATGGCTGGTCTGCCTTCCTTACGGGGACGCCTCTTGGAAAATGGTATTTCAATGAACTTTGTGTGTGGTTCCTAGTGATGAGCTTTGTCATCGGCTTTTTCAACCACTTCGATTCACGGAAAATCATGAAGCTGTTTGTGGCAGGGGCTGGCGATCTGGTAGGTGCTGCCCTGATTGTGGGACTTTCCCGGGGTGTCTCTGCCATCATGAAAGATACGGGCTTCAATACATATCTGTTGCAGGTGGGGACCCAAGCCCTTTCCGGAGTACCCAGTGCGCTGTTTTCTTCTCTTTCCTATATCTTTTACAGTGGCTTCACTTTCCTGATTACATCGACTTCCGGCCTTGCTTCGGCGACCATCCCCACCATGGGAGCTTTGACCCATTCGCTGGGCTATGCACCGGAAGTGATGATCACCATCTATATTGCGGCTCATCATATTGTTGGAGTCATTCCCACCTCCGGAACGATCATGGGGGCACTGAATGTCTGCAGGATCGAATATACCACATGGGTTAAATTTTACGGAAAGCTCTTCCTGATCATTTCGTTATGGAATCTCCTGCTGACAGGGGTGGCCATGGTGGCGTTTTAAAATTAGTGAATCAATTTGCCCAAATTGATTTCCCATAGCGTATGACGTATGGCATCTGATCTCTGGGAAAGGGGCTGCCGCACGTATGTGGTTTTCACACGTGCAGCAGCCCCTTCTTCTTTTATGGTATAATATACAAAATATGCTGCATCTGACAAGACTTGGAGAGATGAGCGTTCCTTTCTTTACGTATCTTGTCAGGACGGCGGACAAGTAGAAAATACCCAAAGGAGGGGGTTGTTTTGTTTGGCTTCCTGCATATCGGAAAGGACAATCCTGACGTCCAGGAATACGCACATCTGATTGCCGATGCCACAGTGCAATGCAGATTGGATGATGGTCTGATCAGTCGTTTGAACCAGTATCAGAAAGCAAAAAAACTGAGCATCCAGCAGCTTCAGTGGGCCCAGGAGGCGGCACTGGACATGGTCTGGCAGCAGCTCTGTCAGGGGGATCTGATGGATGATCTCCATCGGAAAAGCTTCCTGACTTTTCTTCTGATCTGCAAAAGGCTGCACAAAGAGACGGTACAGAACTATATTTACGAAAGCCAGATCCAGAATATCCTTTACAATATCCGGCATAAGCAGCAGCTTCCGGTTTATGACAAATCCCTGATCCGCATGCTCTTCAAGGATGATGAAATCCTCCATTTCTGCGGACCTGCCAGCCTGGTCAAAAAAGTGAAGAAAGTGACAAGAGTCCGCTATGGCGGTCCTGTTTACAGCTTTCGGATCTGCCGAGGGGTGTATTATCGGGTGGGCTCTATGAAAGTGGGCAAAGAGACCCAAGAGTATTGGAACGCAGAAGATGACGGGAAATTCTGGATCACCAATCAGCGGATCGGCTTTTTGGGCTGCAGCAAACATTTTTCCTTCGATTTGTCAAAACTGGATGCCATAACCAGCGGAGAAGGCGGTATCCAGATCTTCAAGAGCGGTAGGGACAATCCCTATGTGGTGAGTCTGCCTTCCTACGATATTCCCTGTCAGGTGCTTTCCTGCCTGCTGAATCAAAGGGACCGTTGACGGGGCTATAAGAGAGACTTTGTTGGTGACAAAAAAGTGCCATCGTTTACGGTGGCACCCTTTTGCGCTATACTATACGTATAGAAGTTTACACAGGAAAGTAGGGATTCTCATGCAAAAATCCAAAATCTTGACATTGGCCATCCTGGCCTCTTTACTGTCCACTCCCTGTGCCTGGGCAGCCCATAAGAAAACGGCACCGGAGGCAGGAAAGCCAGCAGCTGTCCAGACGGAAAAAGCAGCTCCTGCCAAAACAGAAACGGCAGCAGCCGGGACGGAAACCCCAGCAGCCACTGGGGAAGCAGCTGCAGAACCTCTGCCGGCAGATGCCTATGAAGCTGCCAAGATCGTTACAGGAGAAAAGACGGCCCTGGCTGACAGCTATGCTTCCCTGAAAGCGGATGAAAGCGCTCTCCTGGTGAAGAATGGAGCGGATGTGTCCCTGTCCCATGGAGCCATCACCAAGAGCGGATCCACTACGGACGTACTGGGCAGCAAGTTCCATGGTCTCAATGCTGCCGTCCTGGCAGCGGATGGGGCTCTATCCATGGACGGCTGTACCATCCGTACGGAAGCGGACGGAGCAAATGCAGTGTTCGCCACCGGAGCTAAGGGCAGCGTAAAGCTCCATGATTCCAACATCCGGACCACCGGCGCTTCTTCCCGGGGCCTGGATGCCACGGAAGGCGGCAAGATCACTGCGGACAACATCAATATCGGAACTGCCGGCCTCCGGTCCGCAGCGCTGGCCACGGAACCTTCCGGAGCCAGTGTCACCGTAAGCAAGAGCACCATCAATACTTCTGGGGAAGGGTCTCCTCTGCTGTATTCCAAGGGAGCCATCAAACTCAGCGAGGCCAAAGGCACGGCTGGGGCCAGTGAAATCGCCGTGGTGGAAGGGAATAATTCCATCCATCTGGAATATGTGGACCTGTCCGGCAACGGAACCCACGGGGTGATGCTCTACCAGAACAAGACCCGGGACAACGGCACCGACGGCAAGGCATTGGGCCGGTTCTCCGCCAAGGGTTCTGCCCTCCGCAGCCTGAAGGAAGGGCCCCTGTTCTATGTGACCAATACTGCAGCCCGGATCTATTCGGAAATGACCACCATGCAGTATCTGGGCGGCACGCTGATCCGGGTGGAAGCCAATCAGTTCGGAGATGAAGGGACCAATGGCGGGGATTTGACCTTCATGGCCAACAACCAAGGGCTCTACGGCAATGTGTCCGCGGATGCCAGCAGCACCATCTTGCTGGATCTCCAGAATGGAAGCCACTGGTCCGGCGCCATCAATACGGATAAGACGGCGAAAAAGGCAGATGTGAATCTGGATGCTTCTTCCAGCTGGTCCATTACGGCTGACTGTCATCTGGATGCCTTTACGGACGGGAATCCGGCTATGACCAACCTGAAAGGCAACGGCCATACCATCTATTACAACAGCAGCAATACGGCCAACACCTGGCTGGGAGGCAAGACTTACGAACTCCAGGGAGGCGGCTATCTGAAACCGGAGAAGTAAGAGTACAGAGTGTAGGGCGAAGAATGCAGAGTAGAAAGTGAAGAGGGTCAGATCATGAAAAACACAAAAAAAATCACGGCGTCTTTGCTGGCCACTTTGGCTTTGACAGCTCCCTGCTTTGCTGCGGGGGCGGCCCAGCCGGCCAGTGAAAAAACGGCCCAGACGGCCCCTTTGACCAAAGAGGACCGGGAACGGGCGGAACTGCGGACCAAGACCTATAAAGCCCTGCTGGACTTGTACCACAAGAAACCCAAATCCCGGAAGGCCATCCAGAACGCCTTCGGCTATGCGGTGTTCGTGGATACCAGCTACAGCGTGGGACTTTTGGGGGGCGGCCACGGCCGGGGCCGTGCCATCAACCAGCACAGCGGCCGGGAAGTGTTCATGAAGATGGGTGAGATGAAGGTGGGCCTGGGCCTGGGGGTCCGGCAGTCCAATATCATCTTTGTGTTCGGCAATGAAGACGCTTTCAATTCTTTCATCACCAAAGGCTGGACCTTTGGGGGCGAAGCGGTGGCTGCTGCCGGCGATGGGGTCAACGGGGACGCCCTGGAAGGATCCTTCCAGGTGGCTCCAGGTATGTGGATGTACCAGGTGACTACCAAGGGCCTGGCTGCAGACCTGACTGTCAAGGGAACCCGGTTCTATGTGGATAAGGATCTGAACGTGGATACGGTGGTCGACTGATGGAACCCAAAGAAGCAGCCGGAGTGCTGACTCTGCGGCCAGTGGCCTGGTACCGGGGTCTGTTGCCGGAGAAATTCGGTCTGCCCCGGCAGAGCGGCCTGGTGCCGGAGCTGAACGGACGGGTGGAAATGGCAGAAGGATTCCGGGAACGGGAAGCTTTCCGTGGCTTGGAAGGCTTTTCCCATGTATGGCTGATTTGGGGGTTCTCCCGGAATCACACCTGGTCTCCCACAGTGCGGCCGCCCCGGTTGGGGGGCAATACCCGGCTGGGAGTCTTCGCCACCCGGTCTCCCTTCCGTCCCAATCCTCTAGGTCTTTCTTTAGTGGAATTGGAAAAGATTGCTTGGGATGGGCCCCAGGGCCCGGAAATATGGGTGAAGGGGGCAGACCTGATGGACGGGACTCCCATTTACGACATCAAGCCCTACGTTCCCTATGCTGATGCCAGGCCGGAAGCCCGGAGCGGATTTGCCCAGGGAGCGGACGGCACGCTGGAGGTCCATTGTCCTCCGGATCTTTTGGCAAAACTGCCGGAAGACCAGCGGGGTGCTTTGTTGGGGATCCTGGCCCAGGATCCCCGGCCCCATTACCAGAAAGATCCTGACCGGGTCTATGGGATGGCCTTTGGGCAGTGGAATGTGAAGTTCCGGATTACAGAAGGAATTGTATATGTAATCTCTTTAGAAAATGCTTAAAAATAAGCAAAAATAAGAGCTATTGTCTGCTTTTGGCAGATAATGGCTCTTTTTTTCTTATACCCTTGCAATTACATAGGAAAAGAGTATAATTTACTACCATAAAGTCAAGACATGTGCTGACTTGTGTAAAGAAATTGTAAAGGGGTTGTTTGTATGAATCGGGTCTATAAAGTCATTTTCAACCGAAGCCGGCAGCTGGTCCAGGTGGTGCCGGAATATGCCCGGAACAAGGGGAAAACGGTGTCAGAATCCCGGAAAGGAGGAATCCGAGGCCTGGCCAAAGTCCTGCTCTCTTTACTGGCTGCTATGATGATCGCATCTCCAGGGTATGCGGCGGATTCCACTGGGGGAAGTACGGACAGCGGGAATACCACTTATATTTCTGATACGAATACGGATGCCCAAAATATCCAAGCTCTGGACAAGCAGGTGGCTCAGAATGCCCAGGATATTGCTGCCAATAAAACGGCAGCGGATACCAACACCGCCGACATTGCCACAAACAAAACCGATATAGAAACCAACAAAACATCCATTGCTGCAAACAAGACAGCTATCGGCAAGAATACTGCGGATATTGCCACGAATGCAGCCAATATTTCTGATAATAAAACCGCCATTGCGGATAACAAGACGGCCATTGACAAAAACACCTCTGCTATTTCTGCCAATGCTTCCAATATTTCCACCAATACCCAAAACATTGCAGCCAACAAAACGAATATTACAGACAACACAACTGCCATCAATGCCAATAAAACCAGTATTGCCGCAAATACCTCAGACATCACCAGCCTGAAGGATCTTTCCAATATTACTGACGCCGGGAAGACCGTCCTCAAAGAACAGGCCAAACAGGCCGTGAAGGTGGCTGCAGGAAATCGGGTCACAGTAACGCCCACCGGATCGGAAACAGGGGATGGGACCATTACTTACACCGTTTCCGCCAATAATGATGGGACCATTTCTATCGGCGATACCAATTTGGTATCCGGCGGCACCCTGTATACGGAATTGCGCCCGGCTTCCACCGGTACTTATTACTACATCAGCAGCACCAATACTACTGCCCAGAATCTGATCAGCCTGGACGCTACCTTGAACAAGGCATTGGCGGCACTGGACATCGATATGACGGACAGTTCTGCCTATACCTCCAAGCTGAGCAAATATTTCAAGGTGAATCCGGAAGAGACCGCTTCAGCTGACGGAAAGACCAAAACCTACGCTGCTGATGCCGCTGCCAACGGCACCAACTCCGTAGCCGTCGGGCCCAGCGCCCAGGCCGGGGAAAAGTCAATCGACACCAGCACCGGAACTTCTACAACCACAATTACCGGAGGCACCAGCAGTGCCGCCATCGGCGACAGTGCCAAGGCCAATGGGAATCAGTCGGTGGCCCTGGGGTTTAATTCCCAGGTGCTGAACACTACGGATCAGGATGACAAGACTACAGCAGCCATTGCTGGCAGTACGGCCATCGGCAGCGGAGCCATAGTCAATGGTGCCAGCAACGCTACGGCTGTTGGCACAGGTGCCCAGGTCAATGAAACGGCTACAGGGGGCATCGCCTTCGGTAAAGGGGCTGTAACCGGGGAAGATAAGGGAACAGTTACCGTCGGTGATGCAACGGCAAATGTGGCCGCTGTGGGCGGTGAAAACAGTGTGGCTTTAGGAACGTCTGCCAAGGCCAGCGGCAATTCGGCCCTGTCCCTGGGCAATGGGGCCCAGGTCAACAACTACACCACCCAGTCCGGTACCACTGTGACCAAAACGGTGAATTCCGGCAGTACAGCTATCGGCAGCGGCGCTATAGTTACTGGTGCTAATGATGCTGTTGCTTTTGGGAGCGGTGCAAAAGTCGAAGGTACGGGAAACAATGCTGACGATTCCCTGGCCATCGGCAAGAGTGCTTCTGTAGTGACTGCCAAGGACGCTATTGCTTTGGGCACCAGTGCAGCTGTTGCCAGCGGCGCCACCAATGCTGTTGCCATCGGCAATACGGCCAAAGCCAATACATCCAATACCACCGCCATCGGCTACAACGCCAGTGCTACCGGTGCAGGGGCGATAGCCATCGGTGAAAATACATCCACTTCCACGGAAGGGGGCATCAGCATCGGCAGCGGTACCAGTGTATCAGGCAAGTCCATTGTTATCGGCTATGCTACCGATGCCAATGGAAATACGGTGAAAACAGAGTCCCAGAATACCGATGCGGTAGCCATCGGCAACGGGGCTCAGGCCAATGCCAATGATTCCATTTCCATCGGCCACCAGGCAGGAAAAGATACGAATGAAGGCCGTACCAGCGGTTATGGTTCTCTTATCGCCATCGGCACCAATGCAGGGGGCAATGTGAAAGGCATGCAGAACGTGGCCCTGGGCAGCGGTGCCGGCAGCAACGTCAAGAGCAGCTATAACGTGGCCATCGGGTCCAATGCAGGGTCCGGCATTAACTATGCGGCTGCTGCCGATTCCAATCCTCAGGATGGTTATAACATTTCCATCGGTTACGAGGCCAATTACCAGAGTGCTGATGCAAATGCAAAAAATATTAAGGAATCCATTGCCATTGGGCACAGTGCCAATGCGGTGTCTGAGGCGACAGCTTTAGGCACGGGAACAACGGCGTCGGGAGATAAATCCATGGCCCTGGGGTATAATGCCACAGCAGCTGATACGGATAGTATCGCCTTGGGAGATAAAGCCAGTGCAGGAGGCGGCAATATTGCCATCGGCAGCGGTTCCCAGGCTCCGGCTGTTGCATCCTATGATAAAGGGTATCTGACCGGCAGCACTTCTGTTAACGGATATATTTCCGTAGGCGGTACTACCAGTGCCACGGGCACTACGGTCCTGCGCCGGATTTCCAATGTGGCCGACGGGGCAGCCGATCAGGATGCAGTTACAGTAGCCCAGTTGAAAGCTGCTTATACTGATCTGGAAGGTACCATCAAGACTACGGATACGAAAATCAGCGATACCTATACCCAGTCGGCTATCGATTCCAAGATTTCTACGGTGGAAAGCAAAATCACCGCTTCTCAGACCAAATATTTTTCCATCAATCCGTCCAGCGATACCCTGACGGCCAATGTGAACAACGATGGGGCAAGCACTACTGGCGCTGCCGACGCCATGGCTATCGGTCCCAATGCCACTGCCACCAGTGCCAAAGCCGTAGCCATCGGCAACAACGTCTCTGCCAGCGGCAAGGGCAGCATTGCTCTCGGTACAGCAGACAATCCGGCAACGAGCACGACGGTCACAGAAGGCGGCAATACCAGTGCCAATCCCCATGTGACTTCTGCCGAAGGAGCCAACAGTGTGGCCATCGGAACCTCTGCCATTGCCCAGACGGACAATTCTGTGGCCTTGGGTACCCGTGCCTCTGTTTATACTTCCAACGTGACAGATCCTGCAACCAACACCACAGTGAAAGTGGGTCAGCAGTCCATCGCCATCGGTTACGAATCAGAAACCCGGAATAGCGCCGCCACCTCCATCGGCAGCGGCGCCAAGGCGTACAGCAGTGGTTCTACTGCCATTGGCCACAGTGCCTATGCCCAGGGAGCTGATTCCGTGGTCATCGGCACGTCCAGTACAGCCTATGGGGCATCTTCCGGCATCGTGGGGAAGAGCAATACCATTAATGGCAGCAATACTTATGCTGTTGGCAGTGAAAACAATGTCAATGGCAGCTGGGGTGCCGTTACCTACAGTGGGCTTTATGGCAGCAAGAATACGGTGAATCCTGTAGCCGATACGTCCGGCAATACGAAACACGGTATGGACAGCCTCTCTATCACCGGCAACAGCAACACCATCAATCAGGGGTCTTATTCCGATACAGTACAGAATATCTCTATTCTGGGAAACAGCAACAGTGTCACCGGTGCCAGCAGTGATGAAGCCAATGCAGGGACCACGGCCAACATCACTGTGATTGGTGGCAGCAATGCGGTAACCGGCCGTGATGGGGCAGGTTCTGATGATATGGGCAAGACCTGGAACCAGCTGACCCGGACGACGGTCATCGGCTATAAGAATACAGTCAATCAGGCAGCGTCCACCACTTCTCTGGCGGATACCCAGATCCTGGGCAATGATGTGACCGCAACCCTGGGTAATTCCGTTTATCTGGGCACCGGCTCCGCAGCGAAAACTGCTACTTTGGCCGATGCCACCACATTAACCGATGCGGAACAGGCTGCCGTGGATGCTCTCGACACGACGGGCATGACGGATACGGAAAAAGCGACGGCCCAGGCGAATGCCAAGGCGGCGGCCCGGTATGACACCAATTTAAAGACTATGAAACAGAGTGGTACCACGGCCGGCCTGCAGTCTCTCAGTACGGATACTACGTATGACGATGGCACCAGCTACACCTATGCCGGTTCCAGCCCTGCTGGAGTAGTCACCGTAGGTTCTGTTGGTTCCGAACGCCGGATCCAGAACGTGGCCGCCGGTTTGGTGAGTGCTTCCAGCACTGATGCAGTGAATGGCTCCCAGCTCTATGCCCTCACTCGGCAGCTCCGGTTCGGCGGGGATAATTCCATTATTGGTGACACGACTGACGGGGACACTGAGGTGGTGAAACGGGGATCCGGCGAGGCCTTGAGCATCATCGGCGGGGCCGGGGTTACTACGGCAACCGTTGACGGCAAAACTACGGTCACTGTGGATTCCACCAAGCTTACGGACAACAACATCGGGGTCATTGCCGACAGCACCAACAACAGCCTTTCCGTAAAACTGGCCAGTGACCTGAAAAAACTGAACTCCGCTTCCCTGGGTTCCGGCAGCGGGGACAGCTATAAGGAAACCATCAAGCTGGATGGGACCAATGGAAAGGTAACGGTAGCTGATTCCAGCGGTACCGTAAAGACTACCCTGGATACCACAGGCCTCACGATTTCCAACGGTCCGAAATTCACCAGCAGCGGTATCGATGCAGCCAATCAGCAAATCCATAATGTGACGGCAGGTACGGCTGATGCAGATGCGGTTAATGTTAAGCAGTTGCAATCTGCCCGTACCCTTCTGACCAAGGGCACCAATACGACTCTGGCCGATACAGAAGCCGATGGACACCATACCTATACGGTGAATGTGGACAATCTGGCAGTGAAAGCCAACGGTACAGGAACTGCTGCAGTGGAACTGGCTAAGGGCATCAACTTCCAGAATGGCACCAATACGACAGCAGCCGTCGGCGCAGATGGCACGGTGACCATCAGTGCCACCCACAACAGGCTCAGTACGGTATCTGCAGCTCCTACAGGGACGAAAGATGACGTGACCTTGACCCTGACCGATGCGGACGGGAATACGGTTACGTCCACCGGCCTCAAGAATACCTATACCACTGTCACCAAGGACGGTACGGCCCATACTGTCACCTTTGCCCGGAATGATGGGACAACCGAAACTTTGTCTCTGGGCGACCTGGACGGTGCTTCTAAGGGTGAACTGGCTACTGCTGCCGCGAAAGCAACCTCTGAGGTGACCAACGGCACAAACGTGACGTCTGTTACGAAGACAGCGGGCAATAACGGCCAGAATATCTATACCGTCAATGTGGATGACCTGGCTGTTAAGACGACTTCCGGTGAGAAGAAGTCCGTCCATCTGGCAGATGGCCTTGTCTTTGCTGATGGTACCAACACGACGGCAACAGTAGGCGACAATGGCACCATTAAATATAATGTATCCGATGCTGCTATCAGGAAACAGGCAGTACAGGCTGTCAATGTAACGGGTGGCAGCAATGTAACGGTTACGCCGGAAACGAATATGGATGGTACCCTCAAGACCTTTACTATCAGTGCCACTCACAATGCTCTGAAATCAGCAAAGTTGACGAAAGGCACCAATGATGTGTCCACCCTGACCATCACTGGCAATGACGGTGATAGTGCGTCTGTGGATATCAAGAACACCTATCTGACAGTGAGCAAGGACTTGGCGGCCAAGACAGTCACCTTCACCAGCAACGACGGTACCACTCCGGCAACGACGTTGAGTCTCAGTGACTTCGGGGCGGCCAGCACCACAGATATGACTGCGGCTGTTGCCAAAGCCACTACGGAAGTAAGAGCCGGGGCCAATGCATCCCTGGGAACAGTGGAAACGGATACGACCGACCAGCACAAGATTTATACAGTAAATGTGGACAATCTGGGGGTATCACAGAATGGTACTAAAGTAGGCACTGGCGTTTCCCTGAAGAATGGTCTGAATTTCACCAACGGAACCAATACCACAGCCAGTGTGGCAGAAAACGGGACCGTTTCTTACAGTGTTTCCAACGATGCCATCAAGGCCCAGGCTAAAAATGCAGTAGTGGTGGCAGCTGGTGACAACGTTTCCATTGATGCGCCTACCGATGTAAACAATGTGAAGACTTACACGGTCAAGGTCAATGATCTGAAACTCCAGGCCAATGGGGAAGATAAGGGCACCCGGAAACTGGCTGAGGGCATCAATTTTGCCAATGGTAAAAATATCACGGCTGCGGTTGAAAATGGGAAAGTCGTTTACAGTTTAAATGAAGCCCTGACGGATTTAACCAGTGTGACAGCGAAAGATACCGCAGGCAATCAGACACTGGTTTCTGGAAGCAGTGTAACCATTACTCCGGCTGCGGCAGGGGCACAGCCCATCTCTCTGACTACCAACGGTCTCAGCATGGGTAATCAGCAGATTACCAATGTAGCCAGCGGTGGCGATACAGACACCAATGCGGCCAATATCAGCGATGTCAAACGTTTGGTACAGGCGTCTGCTTCCGGTACTACTGAAACCGGCTTCAACGTCAAAGGCGATGATGCAGATGCTAAAAAAGTGAAATTGGGCAAGCAGCTCAATGTGGTAGGTGGTACAACTGATTCTACCAAGCTGTCGGACAACAATATTGGCGTAGTGACTGCAGCGGATGCGGATGGCAATGCTACTTTGACAGTGAAACTGAACAAGGCGATTGCTCTTGATTCCGTCACCGCTGGCAACAGCACGTTGGATACCAATGGACTGACCATTACTGGCGGTCCGAAGTTCACCAAGAGTGGCATTGATGCAGGCAGTCAGAAGATTACCGGCGTAGCAAATGGTGAAAATTCTACCGACGCCGTCAACAAGGGCCAGTTGGATGCTCTCCAGACCCAGGTCAGCGGCGGGTGGAACCTTTCAGGGAACAATGCAGAAGGGACTGCCGTGACGGCGCAGATCGGTGCTGGCAAAGCTGTGACTTATGATAACGGCAACTATACCAAGTCTGTGGTTGCCAAAGATGACACTACCGGAAATGCCACGGTGAAAGTGGATGTGACTACTGGCACCTTTGGCTCCGGTACCGGCGATAAGGCCGGAACGGTTACTTCCACGGCCAATGGCCTGGCAACGACCCAGGATGTGGCCAATGCCATCAACAGTGCTTCCATCAGCGTAGTGGCCGACAATACACCGGAAAACAGAACGGCAGTCAAGGCTGGGGACGCCATCCATTTTGCCAAGGATGGCAACCTGACTTTGGTGCAGAATGGTACTACCTTTACCTATGGACTGAATCCAGAAATCAGTATTTCCAAAGTCACTACGTCCGATGCGACGAAAGGCTCCACGGTCCAGACGGCAGAAGGCGTTACGACTACTGACGCAGCAGGCAACACCTATATCCAGAATGGGCAGGGCATTACCCTGACGCCCAAGACTCCAGAAGCCGGCAAGACAGCTGTTATCTTGTCTAATAAGGGACTGAACAATGGTGGTAACGTCATCAGTGGTGTTGGTGCTGGGTCGGCAGATACCGATGCTGTCAATGTGGCACAGCTGAAAGAAGTGAATGACAAGGTAGGCAGCGGTTGGCAGATTGCCGGTAATGACGGACAGAAGGTGGCGGATATCGGCGCCGGCAAGAAGGTATCCTTCAAGACGGACAGCCAGTATCTGACCGCCAAGACGGAAGCGGCCGGAACTGATGCAGCAAATGTGTCCTATGGACTGAAAACCAAGGCACTGACGGCTGCGGACGGCAAAGTATCTGCCGTTGATACTGCAGAGGATGGCTTGGCTACTGCCAAGAATGTGGCAGAAACCATTAACCAGACTTACTGGACGGCTGCTTCCGGGAAATCCGGCAGCGGCAGCCAGACGGATAAGACGGCCAATGATGCGGATAAACGGATTTCTGCAGGAGATACGGTAACCTTCAATGCCGGGAACAACCTGTCCCTTGTCCAGAACGGTGCTTCTTTTACCTATGGGCTCCAGGCGGATCTGACTGGCATGAATACCGTTACCTTTACTCCGCGAACGGATGATGAAGGACATACCATCAGCCTGGTCATCGGCAAACAGAAAGACGGGGTAGGCACCGATGAAGGGTATTACATCACCGGTTTGGACAACACTACCTGGAACCAGTCCAACTATGTGAAGGACAGGGCGGCTACGGAAGCCCAGCTGGCTTCCGCCATCCAACAGGTGACCCTGGCTTCCCAGTCCGGCGGCTTCAAGTTGTCTGACGATCAAAATAAAGAAGTTTCCCAGGTACTGGGCCAAGCCATCGGCGTTGTAGGGGATGGAAATATCACGACTGTTGCGGAAACGACGACTGCGGATACCAATGGGCATATCAAAGTCAGACTGAACAAAGATATCGACCTGGGCGCAGATGGATCTCTCCAGGCAGGCGGCGTGACTCTGAAAAACAACAGCGTTACTGTAGGAACCGATGGGGTTATGATCAGCAGCAGCGGTACAGAGCGCACGGTAAGCAATCTGAGCAATACCCAATGGGATACGGCCAAAGCCAACCAGGAAGCTTCGGCCGGAGGCTACATCGGTTCCACCAAAGCTGCTACGGAAAGCCAGCTCCAGCAGGCCATTTCCCAGGTGACCACTACGGCCCAGAACAATGAACAGCACATCCAGACCGGGGAATATACCATTGGGAAAAATCCGGATGGGACGGATCGGACAGATACCCACAGTGTTTCCATGGATGTAGTCGATGGCCAGGGAAGGAAACAGGGGTCTGTGGTGATCAAAGACGTGGCCAAAGCCAGTGAAGTAGGGGACGTGAGCCAGCTCCATGATACCCTGAAAAATTCTGACGGGACCAAAAATATCACTGGAGCCATCAACAATTTGGATGATCGGGTGACCGGGCTGGATACCCGGATGGATCAGATTTACACCACGGCTGGCCAGCACTCCTCTGTCAGCGCCGAGGATAACATCCAGGTGGACAGCCAGAGCAAGAACAGTACTGGCGGAACGGACTATAAACTGAGCCTGAACAAGGAAAAAATCGACCTGAAGAATGTGACCATTGAAGGCAATGCTGGAGCTGTGAGCGCTAAGACCGTCACGGCGGAAAAATACAACGTGGGAGATAAGACCTACATTTCCAGCGATGGAATCAATGCCAACAGCCAGAAGATCACCAACATCCAGGCTGGTACGGATGACACAGATGCGGCCAATGTGGGTCAGGTCCGGGCGGCGGATGAGCAGCTGGCTGAGGGCATTGAACAGAATACCCGGAACATCGGCCAGCTGAGCCGGGATGTGGACAAGCTGGATTCCCGGATCGATCGGGTGGGAGCTGGAGCGGCGGCGCTAGCAGCCCTCCATCCGGGAGCCTATGACCCCAACGATAAGGTGGACTTTTCTGCCGGCCTGGGCAGCTACCGGGGAGCCGGGGCAGCTGCTGTGGGCATGTATTACCATCCGGATGACCGGACCATCCTGTCCATGGGAATCGCCATGGGCGGCGGCGAAAACATGGTGAACGCTGGAATTACCTGGAAAATGGGCCGGCGGACGCCCACTGCACCCCAGCCGGTACCGGTGAAGGCGGCTCCCGCAGCATCGGCCCTGATACCGGTGACAGCTCCGGCATCAGCAGTTCGTCCTGCAGAGACCGCACCGGTGGTGAAACCGGCGGTGGTACGGAATTCCGTACGGCCTATGGAAACGGCGGTTGTAGCACCGGAGGCAATTGCAGTGGCAGCTCCGGTCCGGCCGGTATCTGCCCTGCGGCCGGCCGCTGCCTTGAAACCGGCGGACAGCAATGCCCAGCTGCTGGAACTCTTGGCCCGGCAGACCGCCATCTTGGAAAAGCTGACAGAACAGAAGGCAGCCCCGGCTGAGGCTCTGAAAGTGAGCGGGGACGACCTGTTCACCGATGTACCGGAAAACCACTGGGCCTATGCCTACGCCTTGAAGCTGGAACAGGCTGGGGCACTGAAAGGCCTTGCGGGGCTCCAGGTGGCAGGGAATCCTCTCCTGACCCGGAAAGACTTCGCCAAGATCCTTTACACCGCTTTGAAGAACGGAGCCACCACCAACCCCATCCTGAACCAGGACGGCAGCCTGAACCGGATGGCCAGCGAGTTTCGGGCAGAACTGAAGAAAGTAAAGGGGTAAGGGCCGGATAGAAAAGTCAGAAGTCGGGAGTCTGGAGTCGGAAGCCAAAGGATAAATTTGCAGGCAAATTTTTGAAGGTGTAAATCGGATCTGTAGGGGCTCCACGCCGGGGAGCCCGCCGATTTGCCGGTAGTTTGTGCAGTTTGCGGGGCACCGGGCCTGCGCCCCCTACGGTTCTACACAATCAAAAGAATCCGACTGGCCAGGCGGATTCTATCCTGAGGCTCCAGACTTCCGACTTCCGACCAGATGCGATTGTTTATGCAACCGCATCTTTTTATGTTATACTAGGACTATTAAGGAAAAAAGGAGCGTGGAACCATGTTCAAAAAAGCGACTCTGACAGCATTGGCCCTTTGTCTCAGTTTATCCATCCCAGCCTTTGCTGAGGTGGAAAGCGAACAAGCCCAGGTGGGAAATCTGGAGATGACCTGGCCGGTGGTCCATACCAAAAACAAAAAAGCGGATACTTTGATCAACAAAGATATCAAATCTTTTATGGATGATTTCCGGGCTGGTTTTGTAGATCGGAAATTCACGGCTGGCCGCACCTGGTATGAAGCCAAATATGAGGATACCCAGCTGGTTTCCCTGGTGCTCAGCGATCTGCGTTCCCAGGGAAACGACAACAAGGTGAAAACGGCAGGAGTGGTCTATGAACTGGCCAGCGGTCAGCGGCTTCCTTTGTCGGCCTTTGTCCGGGTCACCGTCGATGACCTGAACGGCTATCTGGCCAACCAGTGCTACAACAGCAGCGATGTGAAGATCCATCCAGAGAAAAAAGTGACCCGGGTGCCGGAAGATTTCTTCCTGAACCAGGATGGCAGCATTTCCATCTTGTTCCAGACCGAGGAACTGGGGACGCTGCTGGATGGTCCGGCGTACATCCGCCTGACCCAACAGGATCTCCGGGAACTGAATACCCGGAATCCCAGAAGCTGAGATGGGCACGGTGCAGCAGCACTGGGGGCGCTGGCTGTGGCAGGGGATGACCCTCCTCTGTCTGGCAGTGCCCCGCTTGTGTTGGGGGGCTGATGCGGCCGGCCCGGTGAAACAGGCTGCGCTGACAGCCATGGCGGCCGCTGTCTGTGCCGGAAGCTATGACCCGGAAGACAGCCGGGAAAACCGCTATCTGGGAAGCTATGGCTGGAAGCTGACCCCTTATACCGTCAAGGATGGGGGAACGGAAGTCCATTTCACCTTGGCACGGAATTCCGGGATGCTCCAGGGAAAAAAATGGAACGTGCTGGCTTTCCGGGGCAGTGCCACCAAAAAGGACTGGCAGCTGAATTTCAAGATGAAAACGGTCCCTTATCCATCAGGGCCGGTAGGATCCAAAGAGGAAAAGGAGGAGGGGCCGGCTGTCCATGAAGGCTTCCTCCACTATGCCCGGACAGCTCTTTCCCAGCCCCTGGATGTGGATGGGGACGGCCGGACAGAAGATTTGGCTTCCTATCTGAAGGCCCATCCAGAGGAAAAGATGTTGCTCACCGGACACAGTTTGGGAGGCGCTGGAGCCACCCTGCTGGGTGAGGAACTGGCAGGACGGGGCGTAGCTCCAGACCAGATCCCGGTGATCACCTTTGGGGCACCGGCCGTGGGAAACCGGGCTTTTGCCGAACAGTATGGCCCGAAGATCCATCTCCTCCGGGTGGTGACTTCCTTGGATCCAGTGCCAGGAGCCCTCCAGACGGTGACACGGTCCGGATACCGGCAGTTTGGAGAAAAAAAGGAATATGCCCTTTCTGGAAAATATACCGATTACCAGCATCCCATTTCTTATTATCTGGATCTGGCGGTACGGGACTATTATCGAGAAAGACAGGCAGCCGTAAAGAATGGGATCTGGCCGGCAGCTCCCTTGGAACAGCGGGAAGGGACAGGCCCTCTGACGGCTTTGGTGCTCCTGTGCAGGGACAACGGGGCTGATACCCGCTATTCCCCAGATCTGGGCCAGTTCCTCCTGGATGAATACAGGAGCCTGCTGCCCCGGTATGTGGTGCTGGATTACCGGCATACGGCCGGTCGGGAAGGCCTCTGGCCCCAGGAAGAACTGCGGCAGAAAGCCCGGCAGGCCGGAGCTGATACCTTGGTAGTGGCTCAGGTGGAACGGCAGAGGGTGGGACAGACAGATAAATGGTCCATCCAGCTAGGACAGGAAGTGGTGGGCCTCCGGACCGGAGGCATCCATGCAGTTGCTGCCGGAAGCACCCGGGTGCGCTTCGAACAGGGGGTACTCCAGAGCCTGCTGAATCTGTGGGAAGACCAGAAAAAAGAGCTGCAGAAGTTCCTGCCCGAAACCAGGAGGCAGGAACCTTTATGGATATTTTTACGAGAAGAGGGGACTCCGAATGAAAATCATTGACGGCCATATGCATTTTTTCCGGTATGAGGGATTCGACCAGGTGGCCAAAGCCGCCGGCCATGAAAATACCGTGGAGAACTATTTAAAATCTTGCCGGGAGAACAACGTGGTGCTGTCAGTAGCCATGGGCAATGCGCCTTTGGGCCCCAGCCGCTTTGGAGGCGTGGTGCCCCGGGTGCCGGATCTGGCAGGCCCCTGTACCTTGGAACCCTACAACCAGCCGGCAGAAATCGCTTTTTGTGCTGGATTGGAAAGCAATGGATTGACCCAGGAAAACTGTGAGAAAACGGCCCAGGAATTTGAACCGGTGGTCCGGAATCCCCACTGTGTGGGCATCAAGATCTACACCGGCTACAATCAAGTGTATGCTTATGATCCTCGGCATTTTCCTCTGTATGAACTGGCGGAAGCCTGTCAGGTGCCGGTGGTGTTCCATACGGGAGATACGGCAGGAGGCCACGGCCTTTTGAAATACGCCCATCCCTTGACCATCGATGAAGTGGCCAGCCAGTTCCCCCGGGTGAAATTCGTCATTGCCCATTGCGGCAATCCGTGGATCCTGGATGCCATGGAAGTGGTGGCCAAGAATCCCAATGTATATGTGGACCTGTCAGGACTCCTGGAAGGGAATTTCGATGGTTCCATTTTCTTTGAAAAGCACAGGGACTATTTCCGGTATCTGCGGATGTGGCTGGATTATGTGGGACAGTATGACCGGGTGCTCTATGGGACGGACTGGCCCCTGATCAATATCCACAGTTATATCGATACCATGAAGCTGGTGGTGCCGGAAGAACACCATGAAGAATTTTTCTACAGAAACGCCCTGCGGGTCTATACCAAACTGCTGGGGCTGCTGCCTAAGGAGGAAAACTATGATTACAGGTAATCTTGCCCATTTGGAACGGCTGGCCGGTCAGCTCACCGGTCCGGTAAAAAAAGCCTTGGAACTTCTGGCGGAACGGGATGTGACGGAACTGCCGGCAGGGAAGACCCCGCTGGCCGGAGAAGATATCTTTGCCAGCGTCAATGTCTATGAAACGGAACCGGCAGCGGACCGCCGGCCGGAGAAACACTTCCAGTACATCGATATCCAGGTCCTAGGTGCCGGAAGAGAAAAAATCGGCTATACGGATATGGAAAATGCCGGAGAAATCACGGAAGACCGAAGAGAAACCAACGATGTAGTGTTTTACGACAAGGTGGAGAAGGAGAACTTTGTCCAGCTGGAAAAAGGGGATTTTGCCATTTTCTTTCCTTGGGAAGTCCATCGGCCCAACTGTCAATTTGAGGGGAAGGCGGAAAAAGTGAAGAAAATCGTAGTCAAAGTACGGATGGATCAATGATAGGCAGTGGGCTGCTGCCTACGCGGCAGCCTTTTTTATGACAAACCTGCAACATCTGTGGCAAAGATGTTGCAGGTTTTTTGCTGACAATTTTTCTTCAGCATGCTATCTTTTTTACGAAACTAGTTATATATAACTAACTAAACATGAATATAACGTGAAAAAATAATGGAAAAACAGCAAAATTAAGTTAGGAGAAACTAATAACATGGCGAAAAGATGGATCCTACTGATGCTTTCCTGTTTCCTGCTGCTGGCTTTGGCCGGCTGCGTTCCCCAAGCCCAGGAAGCCGCTCCTAAAGAAAAAACAGCGGTGACCCTGCCCTATCCCAAAGCCCTGGAAAAATACGGCATCACCGGCAGCGTAACCCTGGCCAAAAAACCGGAACGGGTGGTGGCCCTGACCAATACACCGGTGCTGACCCTCCATGCCCTGGGAGTGAACCTGGTGGGAATCCCCGCCACCAAGATCGTCCAGTGGCCGGAAGATCTGAAGCAGCATGCAAAGGAATTCCAGACCGGGATGCGCTCCAATATCGATCTGGAAGGAGTCATCGCGCTCCAGCCGGATCTGGTGATCGTGGGCTACCATGCTCGAGATACCTACGGCAAGATCCTGGAACGGGAAAAGATCCCGGTCTATTACGTGGATGCAGGTCCGACGGTTTCCTATGATTCCATCAAAGAACTGACCCTGATCCTGGTAGATGCTTTCGGAAAAGAGTCAGAGGCAGGGATGAAAATCAAGGAACGGTTCCAGCAGGTGGAAAAAGAAATGGAAAATGCCCGGCAGCAGAACCAGGGAAAGAGAGTCATGGTCCTCCAGGCTGCGCCGCCCCGTTTCTATCTCCAGAACAAAAATGGCACTGTGGGATCCATGCTCCAGCTGCTGGGCTTTACCAACGTGGCTCCGGAAATGGGGGGCTCCATGGTCCCCATGGATCAGGAAAAGGCACTTTCCTATCAGCCTGATCTGGTGGTCTGTGTTTCGGCCATGGCGGGGGAAAATGAGCAGCGGGAAGCCATGGAACAGGAATTCCGGGATCATGCCTCCTATTGGGATCATTTTGCGGCCATCCGGGAAGGCCAGGTCATTTATCTGCCCAAGTGGTTCGCAGTGTCCGGGGGCCTGGATGAATTGGACCAGATCCAGGACTTGATCCGCCGGCTGGACAGCCTGAAAGAAGGCAAGGCATGAACCGGGCATTTCGCGGTTCCCGGACCGCAGGGATCTGTCTCCTGCTATTTTGCTTCCTGGGGATCTTGGCTTTATTCGCCTTGGGGCTGGGCAGTGCCTGGTTCGCTCCGGCCCAGATCCTTACGGGATTGTGGGAACAGGATCGGACCATCCAGGTGGTGATCCTGAATCTGCGGCTGCCCCGGATCCTTATGGCCATCCTGGTAGGGGCCTCTCTTTCAGTGTCGGGGGCCCTGCTCCAGGCCGTCATGCGGAACCCCCTGGCAGACCCAGGTATCATCGGAGTTTCTGCCGGAGCTGCTACGGCGGCCACTTCCGTCATGCTGCTGGCTCCCACTCTGCTTTCTTCCGTCCCCCTCTTTGCTTTCGGGGGCGCTCTAGTGGCCTGTGTGCTGATTTATGCCATGGCTTGGAAGAACGGGGTGGATCCAGTGCGGATCGTCCTTTCTGGGGTGGCTATCAACACCGTCCTGGGAGCTTATACCTCCTTCCTGCAGCTGCTCAATGCGGACAATCTGTCCAATGTGCTGGGTTTCCTCAACGGGAGCCTTTCCGGCCGGGGTTGGGAACATGTGGCCACTGTGGCTCTTTATGCTGGGGTGGGATTACTCTTAGCCGCCGGCTGCATCAAAAGTGCCAATATCCTCCAGCTGGGGGACGAAATGGCTTCCAGCCTGGGGGTCAATGTGGACCTCCTGCGGATCGTTATTTCTGCTGTGGGGGCCTTCCTGGCGGCGGCTACAGTGGCCGTGGCTGGGATGATCGGCTTTGTGGGACTTGTAGTCCCCCATATGGCCCGGATCCTGGGCGGTGCGGATTACCGGTCCCTGCTGCCGATTTCCGCTCTGCTGGGCGGTGTCATCCTGTTGGCAGCAGATACCATGGGGCGGATCCTGATTCCAGGGATGGAAATCCCAGTGGGGGTCATCATGGCCATGACAGGAGGACCTTTTTTCCTATATATGCTGCGAAAAGGAGGCAAAGTCCGTGGAAATTAAAGGTGTGAAACTGGGTCTGGGATATGAAGGGCGGATGGTCCTGCAAGATTTTGACATCGAGATCCGCCAGGGGGAAATCACCACCTTTGTGGGACCCAACGGATCGGGGAAATCCACGGTGCTCAAGACACTGACCCGACTCCTGCCCTGCCGGCAGGGGACGGTGCTCTGCAATGGGACACCCCTCCCCCAGATCGCTTCCCGGGCTTTTGCCCAGAAAGTGGGGATCCTGCCTCAACAGCATCTGGCACCCCCGGATTTTTCCGTACGGCAGCTGGTCAGCTTTGGCCGGGTCCCCTATCAAGACTGGCACAGCGGAAATTCACCGGAAGATGATGCAGTGGTGGAATGGGCCATGGAAGCCACCGGAGTGAAGAAACTCCGGGACAAACGGATCTGCGACTGCTCCGGGGGCGAGGCCCAGCGGGTATGGATCGCAGCGGTACTGGCCCAGCAGCCGGATCTCCTGTTCCTGGATGAACCTACAACCTTTCTGGATATTTCCTATCAATACGAAGTGATGCAGCTGGTGAAGAAACTGAACCGGGAAAATGGACTGGGCATCATCATGGTTCTCCATGATTTGGGGCAGGCTCTGGAAGTCAGCGATCGGGTGGTGGTGATCAAAGACGGGAAGAAATATGCCGAGGGACCGCCGGAAGCAGTGATCACCTCCCGGATGCTCCGGGAAGTCTACCAGGTGGACTGTGATGTGGTCCGGCTGCCGGGCCGGAAACGGCCCATCCTGGCCTATCGGGAGATCAGCTGATGCTTCGCTGTTTTTTGTCGTATTACCGCAGATATCGGATGCTGACAGGGCTGCTCGCCTTGGGAGCCATCCTGGGAGCTCTGCTGGAATTGCTGTTTCCCTGGGGCGTGCGGCATATCCTGCAGACGGAACTGCCCAGTGGGGAATGGAACCGGATCCTCCGCTGGTGCTTCTGGCTGGGCATGGCTTACTGCCTGAATTTCCTATTGCTCTTTGCCGTTTCTTGGGGCAGTGGGATCCTGAGCGCAGGTATGGAGAATGATATGCGGAAAGATCTTTTTGCCCATCTCCAGAAGCTGCCTTTTGCTTTTTTCGACCATGCCCATACCGGACAGCTGCTGGCCACCCTCACTGGGGATGTGGCGGAAGCGGGGGAACTGGCGTCCCGGATCCCCAATGATCTGCTGGTCTGCTGCTTCAGCCTGACGGGGACGGCTTTCCTGCTGGTGACCTTGGACCCTTACCTGGGAAGCGCTGTTGTCCTTCTGATGGGTGCCAAGGCCATCCATACTGCTTGGATCAACCTGAAGCTCCGGGACAGTTTCCAGGCGGTGCGGCAAGAGTATGGACGGCTTTCCGCTCTGGGAGAAGAAAACCTCAACGGCATCCGGATGGTGAAGGCCTTCACGGCGGAAACCCACAACCGGCGTTCTTTTGCCCGGGCTGCAGGAAAATACTTCCAGGCCAGACGGAAATCTTTCCAGATCCGGGCTTATTTCAATGCCAGCATCAATCTCTTCACCAATTCCATCAACCTGCTGATCCTTCTCCTAGGGGCCTGGCGCATCCGTCAGGGAGCCATGGATCTGGGGGACCTGGTGGCTTTTTTCCTCTATGTGGGGGTGTTCCTGAAACCAGTGATGAAACTGACCCTGTTCGTGGAAACCTACCAGAAAAGCATGGCTGGGTTCCGGCGGTTTTATGGGCTCCTGGAAGAACCAGAGGAAAGCGGGGGGGATCTTCCTGGGCTGCCGCCCCTCCGGGGCCGGATCGAGTTCCGGGATGTGTCCTTCCAATACCCGGGAGGAAGTCCCATCCTCCGGCACATCTCCTTCATCCTGGAACCGGGGACGAAGGCAGCTTTTGTAGGGGCCACCGGTGCCGGCAAGACCACTCTGGTGAGCCTGCTCCTCCGGTTCTATGAACCTACGGAAGGCTGCATCCTGGTGGACGGATTGGATATCCGCCAGTACAGCCGGGAAAGCCTGAGAAAGCAGATTGGACTGGTTTCCCAGGACGTGTTCCTGTTTTCCGATTCTATCCGGCACAACATCGCTTACGGTGATTTCAGCAAACCGGCAGAGGCCATTGGGGAAGCGGCAGAAGCGGCCCGGGCCCTGGATTTCATCCAAGATCTCCCTGCTGCCTTTGCCACGGAAATCGGGGAACGAGGTGTGCGGCTTTCGGGAGGCCAGCGTCAGCGTCTGGCTCTGGCCCGGGCTTTCCTGAAGGATGCTCCCATTGTGGTACTGGATGAAGCTACTTCCGCCTTGGACAATATCACCGAACGGCAGATCCAAGGGGAACTGGAAAAACTGGCCCGGGGCAGGACTACCTTGATGGTGGCCCATCGGCTCAGCACAGTGAGCCAGGCCGATACCATCCTGGTCCTGGACCAGGGACGGATCGTGGAAAAAGGCCCTCCAGCAGAACTGCTGCAGCGGCAGGGCCTTTATTATGCATTATGGAAGAAAGAAGCCGGGATACCAACGGCTGGAAAGAGGGAAGGAAAATGAACATCTTGACTGCAGGCGTGGATTATTTCATCAAAGGAGGATGGGTCATGTGGCCTCTCCTTGTCTGTTCCATTGCTGCCTTGGCCATTGGGGTGGAACGGATGCTGTTCTTCCGGAAGGCGGACAGCGGACGGCATTTTACCAAACAGTTCTGCCAGTGTGTGGAAAACAACGACTGGAACCAGGCCAAGGAACTGGCGGACCGGACCCAGGGAGAAATCGCCAAGCTGGCCACCATCGTCATGGAACGCCATGACAACTATGAATATCTGGAGAACTTCATCAGCTATCGGGCAGAACGGGCCCTGGACAAATTCGAGAACCACCTGCCCTATCTGAATATCATCGTCACTTTGGCACCGGTCCTGGGGCTTTTGGGGACGGTGACCGGGATGATGGGGGCATTCAACCACATCACCCAGCGGATGACCAACCCCATGGGGGTCACATCAGGGTTGGCCGAAGCCTTGATCACCACTGTGTTCGGTTTGTGTATTTCCATCGTGGCAGTGGTATTCCACGGTTACTTTGAGCGGCGGATGAAGCTCATCACCTTGAACATCGAAGAAATGGGCAATACCCTCTTGGAAGCCGTAAGGAAAAAGGAAACCTGCAGCGTGTGCTGCCATCCGGAACGGAGGCGGGCATGATCAAGCTGAAGAACCGGAAAAAGAATGAAATCGGGATCATGATCAGCCCCATGATCGATATGAGCTTCCTGCTGTTGGTGTTCTTCATTGTCACCACCATGAACATGAGCGAAGTACAGACCGTTCCAGTGCAGCTGCCGGCTGCCACCCAGGCGCAGACCCAAAAGGAAAGCCGGTTCAATGTGGCGGTCCGGGAAGATGGAAGCCTGTACCTGGGGACAAAGCCCATTACCCGGGAGGCGCTGCTGGCCCAGGCCAAACAGGCGGCTGCCAAAGATCCTCAGTTTTCTCTGGTCATCTATGGGGATGGCAGAGCTGCCTATCAGACCATCCTGAGCCTGCTAGACGACTGCAAAGCAGCTGGGATCGTCCGGGTGGGGCTGGCGGCAGAGAAGGCGGATGCCCATGGAAATCTGTGACAGCAGCAAAGGACTGCTGGTGTCCCTGGGGGCCCATTTGATTTTCTTCCTGCTGGTGGGAGCTGCCGGCTACCAGGCTTACCAGAAGCAGCAGGCCCAGGATCCGATCTACACGGTGGAAATCGTTTCCGGCAGTCCCTATCACGGCTATGGGGACGTGCCGGGAGCCCATCTGGGGAACGGGAATCCCCCGGCACCTGCAGCAGCCCAGCAGCAGGCAGCCCCCCAGGAAAGGGCTTCCGCACCGGTGATGCAGCCAGCCCCTCAGGATGTGATCCCCGATGGACAGGTGGCAGAGGACCGTCCGATGGCAGCAGCCTCCTCTGTCAGCTCGGCAGCAACTGGAGCGGCAGCCCGGCCCGGGATGGCTGCCCAGGGGGATCCGGAGGGAGGAAGTCCGGGAGAACCTCCGGGACCGGCAGGGGGTGACGGGCCTGGCTTTGATACGGAAGCGGTCCAGTCCGACGTATCCGCTAGTTTCCTAGGGGGACCGGATCCGGAATATCCTTCAGCCCTACAGAATCACGGCATCCAGGGCTCCGTCCGGGTCCGGATGATCGTAGGCAAGGACGGCACCGTGGAAAGTGCTTCGGTGATTTCTGGATCCGGCTATGGCCAGATGGATCAGGCGGCTCTGGATGCGGCTTATGGATATCAGTTCGAACCAGCGTATAAGGAAGGGTACCCGGTCCGGTGCTATGCGACGAAAACGTTTACCTTCCGGCTGAACTGAAACAGGGAGACTGGCCGCGGCCTTTGGGCGGACCGGTTTCCCAGGGGAAATCTGTGGAATGCGGAAAGGAATGACTTGCAAAATATAGTGTAAAGGAGCGTTACGATGGATCAAGCATGGTTGAAGAGAAGGATACTGCTGGCAATCAGCCTGGCAGCCGTACTGGGAGGTGCCCAGCTTTGCAGTGCCGATGCTGCGTCTGACAATACAATGGACAGCCTGGAATTGGGAGAAACGGTGGTTACCGCCACCCGGACCAAATTGGAGGAAAAACAAGTCCCCATGGCTGTCCAGGTGATCAAGGCAGAAGAAATGAAAAAGAAAGGGGCTTATAATGTCCGGGATGCCATCAAGAATGCTACGGGCATCGACGTGTCCCGGAATGGCACCTCCATGGTGGGGAACAACGTAAGCGTTCGGGGCATGGGGACCACGGAAACTCTGATCCTGGTGGACGGCCGCCGGATCGCCGGGGAAGATTCTGCCAGCACCATGAATGCCTATGAACTGGACCGGATCAACGTGAATCAAATCAACCGGATCGAGATCCTCCGGGGTTCCGGTTCTGCTGTCTGGGGCAGTGATGCCACCGGCGGGGTCATCAATATCATCACTAAGAAGAACAAACCCCAGGGAGGCTATGCGGGGACCCGTACCGGAAGCCTGGAATCTTCCGTTTACGGAGGCTTTTCCACCGGGGACATGGGCAAGCTGAATCTGAACATCGATTTCAACCTGACCAAGGTCCGGAAGGAAGACAACAACGGCAGCACCAACATGTACGGCCCTCGACGGAATCTTTCCATGAACGGCAATTACCGGTTCAATGACCACAGCGGCCTGGACTTCGGAGCCAGCTTCATGAAAGAACAGCTCACCAGCCTGTCAGCCAGTACCACTGCCGGCACCACTACCAGCTACTACGACAACAACCGGTCCGACTACCATGTGAAGTATTATGGCTTCGATCGGAAAAACGACTGGGAAATCCAATCCTACTACAGCCGGCTGGGGAAAGTGGGCCGCACCCGGACCGCTGCTGCCTGGAATGACTTCAACCATGCCCGGTATTCCACCTGGGTCAACGAAGCCAAGAACACCTACAAGATGGATAAGAACAACACCCTGACCTACGGCATGGAAGTGAAGAACCAGAAGGCCGGAGGTACCCGGTTTGCCAACCCGGGCGGGGGCACCCGGATCGAAAGCTATCTGGGTATGACCAGTCCCTATGGCTCAGCCAGCCAGACTTCTTATGCTTTTTATCTGGAAGATGAGATGAAGCTGGGGGACAAGCTGCTGTTCATTCCATCCATCCGGTTCGACCATCACAACAGCTTCGGCAGTGAATGGTCCCCCCGGGCTGGGTTCACCTACAGTTTCAGCAAGGCCAGCCGTCTGAAGATCAATTACGGCAAAGCTTTCCGTGCTCCCACCATCTTCGAACTGTATTCCCAGATGATCCATTCTCCCATTGCCTCCATGCGGGTAATCGTGGAAGGAGATCCGGACCTGCAGCCGGAGAAATCCACCAACTTCGACATCAGCCTGGAAGGGGAGAAGGGCAAGGCCACTGGGAAACTTACCTACTTCCACAATAAGATCTCCAACCTGATCGATGCGGAAAGTGTGTCCCGAAGCTTCAGCGGCGGAACCCGGACCTTCCTGTACAAGTACCGGAATGTGGACAAGGCCACCTTTGATGGGGTGGAAGCGGAAACCAAATACAAATTCGACAAACACTGGAGCGCCCGGGCCAACTATACCTATCTGGATGCCCGGGATGGGAACACCAACAAGCGGCTCACCGGCCGGGCTCTCAATACCGGCACTGTGGAACTGTCTTGGACCGATGCCAAGAAGGATCCCTGGACGGCCACTCTCTATAACCAGTGGTACCAGAACTATCTCACCAGCGCCAATAACAAATCCTATTCCTACAGCCTGACCAATTTCGTAGTTACCAAGGACATCGGAAAAATGTCCCTGTATGCCGGCATTGACAACTTGTTCAACAAGAAATTCGACAGCAGCGACAGCATCTGGACCGACGGCCGTGTCTGGAGAGCGGGCGCTGAATGGAAATTCTAAGGAGGAAGCCCATGAAAACCATCGTACTGTATTCCAGCCGGACCGGCAATACCCGCAAAGTAGCGGAAGCTATCGCTTCGGCCCTGCCGGCAGGGACACCCTGCCTGGATCTGACCCAGCCGCTTCCGGAAGATTTGGACGCCTATGACTGTGTATTCTTGGGGTACTGGGTGGACAAAGGCACCGCTGATGCGGCAGCCCAGAAAGTCCTTCCTCGGCTCCACAACCCCCATGTGGCCCTCTTTGCTACCTTAGGGGCCGATCCCCACAGCGATCATGCCAGAGGATCGCTGGAAAAAGGGGCCGCCCTGCTGCCGGAAGGAGTGGAGCCAGTTGACTCCTTCATCTGCCAGGGAAAGGTGGACCCTAAGCTCATCGAAGCCATGTACAAGCGTTTTCCGCCGGAAAGCCTCCATGGGCGCAATCCCCAAAGCGAAGCCCGGCACAAGGCTGCTTCCACCCATCCCGATGCCCAGGACTTAGAAGCCGCCGCTGCGTTTGCCAGAGCCGTGCTGAGGCAGCTGGAAGGGAAAGGGTGAACCATGGATCTGGAAGCATATTTCTCACAGCTGTCTCCGGAAGAACAGGTGCTCCAGTTCGGACGGAAAAATCCAGATCCTCTGGCTCTGGCTTTTGACCGGAAGCGGGTGGTCCATGCGGGGATGAAGGGGAAAATGATCCCGCCGCCCCTGGCCCAGGGGGTGTGGCAAAAGACCCTCCAGGGAGCCCCCCAGGGCCGGCCTACCCAAATGGCCTATTTCCACATTCCCTTCTGCAAGACCAAATGCCTGTACTGCGGATTCTTCCAGAACGGAACCAGCCAGGAGGCAGAAGACCGCTATGTGGATCTCTTGATCCGAGAATTGGAACAGGATGCGGCCCAGCCCCGGCTCCAGGCGGCTCCCATCCAGGCCGTGTTCATCGGCGGGGGGACGCCTACTTCTCTGGCACCGGAAAATGCCCGGAAGCTCCTTTCTGCCATCCATCGATGCCTGCCCTTGTCCAATGACTGTGAATTGACCTTAGAAGGCCGGATCCACGATTTGGTACCGGAAAAGATGGAAGTGTGGTTCGCGGAAGGGGTCAATCGGATGTCCCTGGGAGTCCAGTCCTTTGATACCAAAGTCCGCCAGCAGGTGGGACGGATCGATGATCAGGATGCCGTTTTGGAAAAACTCCGGGCTCTTTCGGCCTGGAACCAGTGTGCCGTGGTCATCGACCTGATGTACGGGCTCCCGGATCAGACCCTGGAAGTCTGGAAAAAAGATGTGGAACTGCTGGTCCAGTCCGGAGTGGATGGCGCGGATCTGTACCAGTTGGATGTATTCGATAAAAGCGACTTGGCCCTTTCCATCCAAAAGGGCCGACTGTCTCCGGCGGCTACCACCCGGCAGCAGACGGCTCTCTTTGCCTGGGGGAAAGGCTACCTGGATGCCCAGGGCTGGAAGCGGCTCAGCTTCTGCCATTGGGCCCGGAATAACCGGGAACGGAGCCTGTACAACACCCTTGCCCGGAGCGGAGTCCAGCTGTTCCCCTTCGGCTGCGGGGCCGGAGGCCATGTGGACGGTGTATCCACCATGCTCCACCGGGCTCTGCCCATGTATGAACGGATGGTATCCGCCGGCCAGAAACCCCTTATGTTCCTCCAGCAGGAATCTCCTTATGCCCGGATCGCTGACCGGATCCAGGCCCAGCTGAACCAATGCCGTCTGGATCTGGAAGACCTGGCCCGGATGGACAGCCGTCTTTCCGGCCTCCAGTGGCTGGGAGGCCTATGGGAAGAATACGGCCTCTGGAAGCATAACGGGTATCTGTATCACCTTACCGAAGCCGGCCAGTTCTGGGAAGTGAACATGACCCAGACCGTCCTGGAGTGTGTGGAACTGCTCCTGGAAGGCGCGGAAAAAGGGAAAGTGGCGGAGGCGAGGGTGGCGGAGCAGGGGTAGCGCTGCTACCGCTGCCGCTGCCGCATAACCCAGGCGCACGATATGGGTCCATCTGCTTTGTCAGCGGAGATTGGGGAGCCGGGCATATACGTCCATGTATTATGCCCAACTCCCCAATCTCCGCTTTCGCGCATCTGGACCCATCTTGTGTGCCTGGAAAGAGTCGGGGCGCATCTGGACCCATCTCGTGTGCCTGGAAAAATCGGAGGAATGCCACGCAGACTATATCTTCACATTCGCGCATCTGACCTACTCTGACATCTTTTTTTAGCGTGAGGCGGGGCTGCTCAAATTTTCTTGAAAAAAATCGAGAAATGCTGTTGACATTTTGTACCATATTTAATATAATAATCCTCGCAACGCATAAGCGTCTAAATTCCCCGATAGCTCAATGGTAGAGCACTCGACTGTTAATCGAGTTGTTGTAAGTTCGAGTCTTACTCGGGGAGCCAATTGCAAATCATGCCGGACGGATGTCCGGCTTTTTTTAAATTATAATGGGTTTGCCGCTTTGCCCGGCACCGAAGCTGTCCAAGAGAATATGAGGTGTTTTATTTGGTTGGAATTTTAACGGTTGATCAAGATAAATGTGTAAAGTGTGGGATCTGCTCCAAAGTCTGTCCCAGCTGTATCATTGAAATGGGAGAAAACGGCCCCGTCTGCATCAATGATATGTCCTGCATGTCCTGTGGTCACTGCGTTTCCGTCTGCCCCACCGGTGCTCTTGACAATTCCCGCTGCCCTTATGCAGAGACTGAACCCATCCCCATGGAAGTGCTGGATGCCAAGACGGCCTACAACTTCCTGCGTATGCGCCGGAGCATCCGGAATTTCACGCCTGAACTGGTCAGCGAAGAAAAGATGAAGCAGTTGCTGGATATCGCTCGGTATGCTCCTACAGCTGCCAATTCCCAGGGCTTGTACTATATTGTTGTGTCAGACCGGGAACTGATCAAAAAGATCACGGACTGTGTGGCCGACTGGATGCAGGAGGAAATCGACAACAATTCTCCCCGCCGCCGGTATTTCCGGAAAGTCTTGGAAGTCTACCGGGACCGGGGCGTGGATATCATCGGACGGAATGCCAAACAGCTGGTCTTTGCCCTGGCCCGCCGGCTGAACGTCACTGGTGTGAGCAACTGCGAACAGGCTTGGGCCTATGTGGAACTGTATGCACCCACCCTGGGCCTGGGAACCACAATCATGGGCTTTATTGAAACCTGTGCCCGGGCAGATTATGCCCCCTTGCGGGAACTGCTCCAGGTGCCTCAGAAACAAGTCATTGTAGGGACTCTGCTGGTGGGGTATCCCAAGTATAAATATAACCGTTTGGTGGACCGGCAGCATCTAAAGGTAGAGTTCCGGTAAAAAGGAGCTGATTCCATGATCCAGGGAAAAACCATTATCTGTGAAGAAGTTTTTGTCCAGCTGGTCCGTCTGGCTGCTGCCCGGGTGGAGAAAGTGACCCTGTGGGAACAGAGCGGAGGCGGCCTCATGTCTTTTGCCAAGGGGCTGGCCGGGAAGAATACTCCTGCAGTCTCGGTGGAAAAGACGGATGCGGAAGTCCAGGAAAATGGCACGGTGAAAAAAGGCCATGTGAGTTTTGTCCTGAAAGTGTCCGCTGCTTATGATGCTTCCATTCCGGAAACTGTGGAAGAACTGCGGGAAGCCGTGGTGAAAGAAGTGGTCCGGATCACGGATTTCCAGGTGGACCGGGTGGATATCATCGTGGCCCAGCTGGAAGGAGCGGAACAGCTTCCCATTGCTGCGGAAGAGATGGCTGAAGAAGAGCAAGGCCGGGAGAATGGCCAATGAAATGGGGAGCTGCTGCATGTGTGGATTTGCACACGCAGCAGCTCCCTTTTCAATTGTCCATTTGGAATATACAGAATTCTGCTCTTTTGCCTTGACGGTACACAGTCCTTTGACAGAAAGATAAATTATTTGAAATTATCGTAAATTAATAAAATTCATACTAGACGAATAATTCAATATCTCTTATAATGAGTGTAATCAAATCATTATAAGAGGTGATCCCATGGAAAAAGAAAAAAAATCTCTCATGAACCGCTTTATTGATATCATCGAAAAAGGCGGCAACAAACTCCCGCATCCCTTCATCCTGTTTGGTATCCTCCTGGTGGCAATTCTGGTCTTATCCTTTATTTTCAGCCAGCTGGGAACCAGTATCACCTACTACAGCGCCTCTAAGACGGCAGGCGCTGCCGGAAAAGAAGTGACGGTAAAGGTGGTCAATCTGCTGTCTGCAGACAACCTCCGGTATCTGATCACCAAATATCCGGACATCTATGTGGGGTATACCCCCCTGAAGCTGACCCTAGTCATGATGGCTACAACGGCTTTCATCGATAAGACCGGCTTCTTTGAGACCTTGATGAAAAAATACTTGCTGAAGGCTCCTAAATCCCTGATTACTTTTGCCGTTGCTTTTATGGCTGTCAATGCCAACCTGATGAGCGATGCCGGGACCTACTTCTCCCTGGCCATCGGCGGGGTCATTTTCCACGCCATGGGCCGAAATCCTCTCATTGGGGTGATCCTGGGCTATGCAGGGTGCAGCGGCGGTTTTACGGCCAACCTGTTCCTGGCTGGAACGGATGCTCTGCTGGCCGGTATCACGGAAAACATCGTGGAACAGATGGGCCTTCCTGTGGCCATCAACCCAGCCATCAACTATTTCTTCATGGCTTCCGCCACTTTCTTCCTAGCCATTACTTTGACACTGTTCACGGAAAAAGTGGTCTGCAAGATGGTGGGGGATGGGGAAGGTGTGGTAGACCGTTCCCTTTTGGAAAAATATAAACCCACGCCGGAGCAGGAAAAGGGCCTGCGTTGGAGTGCTTACGGGTTCCTGTTCTTCTTGGCGGTGATGGCCCTTTTGACCGTTCCCCAGGATGCCATTTTGCGGAACGAAGCGGGCGGCTTCCTGCCAAAATCTCCTTTGTTCCAAGGCATCACCATGATCATCGCCTTCCTGTTCGTGAGCACCGGTATGCCCTATGCCTTTGCCACCGGACAAATCAAGAAAGGCCGTGACCTGGCTGGCATCCTGAACGCCGGACTGAAGACAGCCATTCCCCTCATGACCACCACCTTTATGGCCTGCGTGTTCATCGATATGGTGAATAAATCCAACATCTTCCGGATTGTCGCCATTGCCGGGGCAGAAATCCTGAAAGGGGCCGATGTGGGCGTGCTGCCTCTCTGCCTCTTGGTTATCCTTGTGACCACGCTGGTGAACCCCTTCATGACCAGCGGCTCTTCCAAGTGGCTTTTGATTGCACCTATGATTGTTCCCATGTTCGCCATTCTCCATGTGCATCCAGCTTATGCCCAGCTGGCCTATCGGATCGGGGATTCCTGCACCAATATCTGCTCCCCTCTCCATTCAGCCCTGCCGGTGATCATCGGTCTCTTGGAAGAATACCAGAGTGAAGGGCTGATCCCCCTGCGGCCGGGAGAAACGGAACAGCGGGATATCGGGATGGGGACCATATTCTCCCTGACCATTCCCTATTCCATGGTGCTCCTGTCTACCATGACTGCCATGTTCATCGTCTGGATGCTCCTGGATCTGCCCATCGGGCCGGGGGTGACGCTGTATATTTGAGTGGCGTGGGAAGTGCAGCGTGCAGAGGGCAGTGCTTCGCGCTGAACGTTGAACGACCAACGACGAACGATGAACGACCAACGATATAAGGAGGTAAAACTATGCTGATCCGCAATGCCAATCTGTTGAACCCCGGTACGGAACGGGGCATCTATGACATCTTGATCCGGGATGGGAAAATCGCCCAGATCGCTCCCCATATCGATGCCGAAGAAGAGGTGGAGCTGGATGTCCAGGAAATGTATGTGACGCCCGGCCTGGTGGACGCTCATACCCATCTGGGACTGAAGGCAGATTCCCAGGGAGAATTCTATTCCGACCACAACGAGAAAAAGAGCATCCTGTCCCCGGAAATGCGGGCCATCGATGCCATCGATCCCCAGAACGTAACCTTCCAGGAAGCGCGTAAAGCAGGGATCACCACCTGTGCTAGCGGCCCGGGGTCCCTGAATGTGGTGGGCGGCCAGTATGCCTGCATCAAGACTGCGGGGGAGATCATCGATGATATGGTCTTGGATCCTTATTTCGCCATGAAATGTGCCTTGGGGGAAAATCCCAAGAAAGGGTATGAGACCACTCGGATGGGGATCGCCGCTACCCTGCGGAATTTTCTGTTCCAGGCCAAAGCCTATGCAGAAGATCCCAATCATAGATTCGATATGAAACTGGAGCCCATGGTGCCGGTGATCCGGGGAGAGAAAGCCCTGAAGATCCACTGCCATGAAGGCATCGACATTGTAACGGCGGTGCGGATCTGTGATGAATTCCACCTGAAATTCACCTTGGACCATGTGACCTGCGGAACCGATGTGCTGGAATTCCTCCGGAAACGGCCGGAAATCCCTCTGCTGCTGGGACCTAGCCTGGGACATCGGAGCAAGGTGGAACTCCACGGAAAAGGCTTTGAAAATGTGGTGAAACTGGCGGAAGGCCGGGATGTGTGCCTGATCACTGACGCACCGGTGATTCCCCTCCAGTATCTGCCCCTCTGTGCGGGCTTGGCCATTGCCAAAGGAATGCCCTACGAACGGGCTCTGGAGGCGGTGACCATCAACCCGGCAAGGGTCATGGGCGTGGAAGACCGGGTAGGCAACCTGGCTGCCGGCAAAGACGCGGACCTTGTCATTTGGAAGGACAAACCTTTCGTGGTGATCCAGGATCCGGTGGCAGTATTCATCAACGGGGAAAGAGTGTAAGGAAAAGGGGCTGCTGCACGTGCGAAAACTGATGTGACCCCAAAAAGTTAGACCTTAGTAACGAGATGGTTCTTACTGTCTCGTTACTTTTTTATGCTGCCAGCAAAGAAAGCCTGTATTGAACAGG